>ODAK010005816.1_pt1 | contig 12470 bp, 13 predicted proteins | sample 1539591 | NCBI WGS metagenome assembly ODAK01 (sample SAMEA3539303, study PRJEB22396) | soil metagenome | biome: tundra; feature: field; material: soil | place: USA | collected 2010-05 | depth 0.15 m | reverse complement strand
TTGAGATCAATGCCCGGTGCTTGCGCCGGGCATTGATCCGTCCAGCTCATGTCGGCACTAGTATGCCCTGCTTAGCGCACCCAAGTGCGCGATGTCGGCTTTTGGCACTTAACGGACAAACCGCCCGCGCCCGCGTTTGTCGCCTATTGGACTAACAACGGACAAAAGGCTGCGCTGGGGCTGAATCTCTCGGCAGCGATTGACCCATAGCGGCCCAAAATGCACAGGCGGACTCGGCTGAGTCATTGCGGCGCTACTCTTGAGGCCCACTAGCTCTCGCCAGCACCACCAAGTATGTCGCCATGTCGCCGGAGCCTTTGAAAGATGCATGGAGGGGTGAGCGATGAACGAGCGGAAAAAAGAGCAAGACGAAAACATGGTGCAATGCCCGGCATGTAACGGCCAGGGCGAATTCCGTGGCCCTGAAACGCGGATCAAATGGTTCGAGTGCGCGTATTGCTACGGTACTGGCGGGGTCACCGAGGCGCGGTTTCACGCCTGGCACGATGGCACGAATCGCAGCGCTCGATATCCAATTTCAGGCTCTTGAAGAGCGGCGCTGAGACACTTATGACCAAGCCGATCGATTTCGGCACGCTCCGCAGCGAAATCGACATGCGCGTCGGAAGCGCTGCATAACCACACCAATCTAGTGGTTGAAATCTGACGCTTGGTACCCTGTTTCAGGCTCTGGGCGGGGAAGCTGCCGGAGTTAGCAATGTGCGCCCGTGCCGACCAATGTCCGCTCTTGTCTAATAGCGTCCAAAATATTGCGCCGCAGCGAATGCAGCGATGTGCCATTACCGAAAGTGGCAGACGCTATTGCAGTTTCTCACCAGCCGTTTTGGGTTTGCGGTAGGGACAGGGCCCGTCGGCGCCCACGAGCAAGACCCATCGCCCGGTGCAAAGGCCCGTGCCATAATCCGCGCAGCGGTGACGCAAGGGGCGGCGTCACGGCAACGAACAATCACATAACAAAAGAGTTCAGGGATGAAGACACGCAGAGGATTTCTTAAGGGTGCGGCGGGCACGGCGGCCGGCATCATGTTCTGCAGTTGCGGGCTGCTCGATGCCGCTCATGCCAAGGGCAGCATGGACGGCGCGGCGCCACGCCACCTGCCCATCACGATCCGCGGCGTTCGCGTGAAAACCATCGACGTGCACTCGCATTGCCTCTTCCACGAATCGCTCAACATGATGGGCGACGAGGCAAAAGCCGTGATCCCGCCGGTGAAGGGCGCGCAGGAGCACTTCATCGTCATCGCAGATCGCCTGCGCGGCATGGACGAAATGGGCATCGACATGGAGGTGCTCAGCATCAATCCGTTCTGGTATCGCAAGGACCGCGACACGGCGGCGGCGATCGTCAAAACCAACAACGAAAAACTGGCGGAGCTGTGCGCCTCGAAGCCCGACCGCTTCGCCGCCTTCGCCTCGTTGGCGCTGCAGTTTCCCGACCTCGCGGTCCAGCAGCTCGAAGATGCGGTGAAGAAGCAGGGGCTGCGCGGCGCGGCGATCGGCGGCAGCGTCGACGGCGTGGATTTTTCCGACCCAAAGTTTCACCCGGTCTGGGCCAAGGCCGAAGAGCTTGGCGCGGTGCTGTTCGTCCATCCGCAGAGTACGCCCCAGCTCGCCAGCCGCTTCAAGGGCAACGGCTGGCTGTCCAACACCATCGGCAATCCGCTGGACACCACCATCGCGCTGCAGCACTTGATATTCGAAGGCACGCTGGACAAATTCCCCAAGCTCAAGGTCCTTGCGGCCCACGGCGGCGGCTATCTCGGCTCCTACGCGCCGCGCTCGGACCACGCCTGCTTCGTGTCGCCGCAGAACTGCAACCCCGACATCAAGCTGAAGAAGCAGCCGACCGAATATCTCAACCAGCTCTATTTTGACGCGCTGGTGTTCACGCCCGAGGCGTTGCGCCATCTGGTGGCCCAGGTCGGCGTCAGCCAAGTCATGATCGGCACCGACCATCCGATCCCATGGGAGCAGCATCCGGTGGACCACATCTTCGCCACCAAGACTCTCAGCGACGCGGAGAAAAGGGCGATCCTCAGCGAAAACGCTGCGAAGCTGCTGGGCATCAAACTGGCTTGAGTTGGAGGCGGCCCTTAAAAGCGAGTGCCCTTAAACCCCAAAAATGGCGGAGACGTTGAGGGCGGGAAACGGTCGCGAAGGGTCTCCACGATCAATTTAGCGACTGATGAGACTGCCCACGTCTCCGCGCTCAACCGAACAAAACTAATGTCCGTTTTGGGTCTAGGCTGTGTGAAAACTCATACATCCGGGAAATGTAGAAAATAAAATTCTCTAACATGGCATCCAACCGTATGTCCGCAGCATTATCAGTTCTCATGACGCGTAATTTCTCCAAAATGTTTCTACGCGCGCGGCGAGCGTTGGAGTTTTCACACGGCCTGGGTCATTAGCGGACAAACCATCACGGGCTAAAATCCACTTTTGTCCGTTGTTACTCCAATAGCGGACAAACGCGGGCGCGGCTGGATTGTCCGCTTAGTGCCAAAAGCTGTCCGACCACACCCGCTTCGGGCTGCATTTTATGTCGTGGGTACCAAGCGTCAGATTTCAACCACTAGTTTGATGGGTGCCAGCAACTAACCGCCTGAGTCGTGTCGCCCAATGGCAGAATTGCCCCGTTGAATCTCTCCGACTTTGCTGCGGCGCATGAGTCCGTTTATGGCACATAGCGGACATTCCAGCTCCCGCCGTGTTTGTCCGCTTTTGGACCATAGCGGACAAAGGCCGATTTTGGTCGGTGAGGGTTTGTCCGCTAGTGACCCGGCGCGGCCCCGGAGCATCGTTGGCAGGCGTCTAGTCGCGGGCCCGCGCGTGCCAAATGCAGCGCGTAGATGCCGAGAGGGATAAGGTCCATCAACATAGCCGCAGCCAGGAGCGCGCGCGCAGTGCCCTCACGGACCAGGAAGAAGGTCACTCCCTCAATCACCACCAGGACCGGGCCAACGACTATGCGTGGAATCGCGCCGAAGGCGATGAGTAGGCCGAGCAGTTCTTTCGCGGCCTGAGGCACGTTCGGCAGGCTGGGGCCGCCCGCCGGGGTCGTCACCGCCATGGCGATCATCGCGAGCCAGCTCACCGGTCCCATCGCGGCAATCAGGAGTTCGGTGGTCAGCAAGGCGCGCGGCGCCTTCTCGACGGACAACTTCAGCAGGAACCAGGTCGGCGCAAGGCTGAAGAAGCCCGCTGCCAGCACGAACAGGATCATGTCGCCGAAGGCGACCATGCCGGGCGAGGTCTGCGCGATGTCGGCCGGCATGCGCAGCTCGTTGACGGCGACGGCGGCGACACCGCCGGCGACGGAGAGGGCATAGCCCGCGGCGATCAATGCCAGCTTCTTCGCCGTCCTCATGCGCTTACCCCAGCCTCCGACGAAAATCCCGATTCGCTTTTAAGGCGCTGATGATCAGCCAGTCTAACGCAACTTACTGCGCAATTGGCGCGAATGTCTGACTATGGCACATAGCGGACAATCGCGGCGCTGCAACATTTTGTCCGCTATTGGACAAGAGCAGACAAAAATGGGCACAGCACTGAATGCACCGTTATCGGATTACTGAGGGCCAACATCGCAAAAAGAAAACGGCACGTAACGCCGGAGCCGGGTCACCGCCCGATAAACCCAAGCAGCAGCGGCGGTCTTTAGCCCCCGATTTTGAAATCGCGGGAGAAAATTTCAGGGAATTTGAACTGGAAGGGAGGACCCAGTTTTGTTTAGCGTTTTAGGGTAGTTCTTCCAATCTCACGCTCTCGCAAGAACGTTGCGCACGGTCATCGCATGCCAACGCCCGCCCCGTGACGTGGATATTCCACGCGCGTTCAACGCATCAGCCACACCGCGCAAAGTCTTTGCACCCGAGCGCTGCACATCACGAATCACCGGCAGAACGTTGGCGGCATGGCGATCTGCCTGTGACTTGATGGCAGCAACTGCAATCTCTCTCGCCTCTGCTAGCTTAGGCCCTCCAAGCTTCACACCACGGGCTTTAGCGGCAGCAAGGGCAACCTTAGTGCGGTTGGCAATCATCGCCCGCTCTTTCTCAGCTAGCGCGGCAAACAGATGCAGGATGAACGGGTCTACATCTGAGCCAAGCTCAACGACCAAGAACGGCACGCGGTGGGCCATCAAGCCGGATATGAAATGAACGTCACGGCTTAGGCGGTCCAGCTTGGCGACCGCGACAGGGCAGCGGCGGCGTCTCGCTTGGGCAAGCGCCTCAGCAAGCTGTGGGCGACGGTCTAGGGCGTCTGCGCCTTTGCCCGTCTCGACCTCCACCAGCACCGAAACAAGCTCATAGCCTTCCGTCTCTGCGAACTTGGATAAGGCCTCGCGCTGAGCTTCTATGCCCAGTCCCGAACGGCCCTGCATCGACGTGGAGACCCTGACGTACCCAACAAGCGGCTTGCGAGACATGACGCCCTCCAGTTCTTAGACTGTATAAGAACTATACGAGCAATTACATTTTATACAAACGAATTCACGCTTGACCTCAGGCTATTTCGTTCTCATTCTGTTCTCAATGGGGAATGGGCCGTGCATAGCGCTTTGCAACTCAAGGACTACAGGCGGGTCGACGGAGAGACCTTATGACAATCGCAATTGCTTGGACTAAACAAGCCGGCAAGTTGCAAGAGCTAGGGCGCGGACTCATAAGCGCGTAGCCAAACCCGAATGGACGCGAGCTTGATGAAGGCAAGGTAGTTGGCCGCAAGTTTGTCATATCTGGTTGCAATGCGCCGACATTGCTTGATCTTGTTGAAGAACCGCTCAACCAAGTTGCGCGCTCGGTACAGATATGGGCTGAAGCAGATTGGCTCTTTGCGGTTGCGTTTCGGTGGGATGTTTGCCCACGCGCTTGTTCACTGGCGAGCGCCCTGATCCAGTCCGCGTCATATCCGCGATCCGCCAACAACATTGTTCGTGGGCTTAATTCGCTCAAGAGAACCGAGCAAAGCCGATTGTCGTGCGCCTCGCCGGACGTAAGGCCGAGTTGCACTGGCAGCCCATTTGTATCCACGACGGCGTGAATCTTGGTCGTCAGCCCGCCACGCGATCGGCCCATATGTTGCTGACTATTGCCCGCGATGCAGGCTCCGTGCTGATGCACACGTACGACAGACGTATCGATCATTTGCACCGCCGCATTATGAGTTGCGGCCAGTGCATCCATAATTTGGTCCCAGACGCCAGCCCTTCCCCAGCGAACGAAGCGATTGTAACAGGTCGTATAGGGGCCAAATGTCTCCGGCAGATCGCGCCACGGCGCGCCTGATCGCAAGACCCAAAAGATACCGTTGAGGACGCGCCGGTCGTTCACACGCGGCACGCCGCGTGGCTTATTAGGGAGGAACAGCCTGATGGCGGCCCATTCATATTCCGTGAGTTCATACCGCATGATTCGAGGCTCCGGTTTGGGAGCTTGAATCATGCCAATGCCGACGATTTCAACACCGAACCGGTATTTCCGAGATTACCCGCTAATCGGACATATCGCGGACGTGGCAAAACCGACCAAATTGACCCAAAGAAGCGGACATTCAGAGCACGCGCGTGGTGCGTTCGGGGCATCGCTAAGCGATACCAGCTTGCGTGGCGACGCGGAGAATACCAATGAAAGACCCGAAAGATTACGTTACAATAAATATACATAGATTTGGCGACGAGGGTCGCCTCCCGGGCGTATCCCCGGCCCTAAAACGATAGGAGCGTGACCGTGAATTTCGTCGACATGCTCATGTATTATGCGCAGTCAAACCCGGAAAAACAGGCCATCATTCTGAGGGATAGGATGGTTAGTTTCGGGATGATCGCCACCGGAATTCGTTCAGTCGAAGTGGCGATCGCCGAAGCCTCCCTCGGTTCACGCCATGTCGTGGCTGTGCGGATCGACAATCACACGCGGCATCTGATCGTTGTCAGCGCGCTCTATCGGCTGGGCATCGTGTCGGTTTCCGTTGTGGGCCACGAGGACTTGCCCAAAGCGGGGGTGAAGGCTGACGCTATCATCAGCGATCGGAACCAGTCCTTTCCTGGCTTTGGCCGATTGGTGCTGCTCAAGGACGACTGGTTTGAAAGGCGCTTCGACGCCGCGGCGGCGCGGCCCGCGGGATTTCGCAATGAAGACGCATTAGCTCGTATCATCTTGTCATCCGGCACGACGGCCGCTCCGAAGGCCATCGGGATGAGCGCGCGCGTCGTTGAAGACCGCATTGTCACAGGCCGGCGCACAATGTCACTGGCACCTTGGGATCGCATGATGTGTCTGCCTGTGTTGATGAGCAGCCTCGGCTTTGGTTCCGCGCTGCTGGCGCTGGCCTATGGCCATACGGTCGTTTTTGCGGAGTCGGCGATCGACGCGTTGCAAATGATCGCGCTTTATGGCGTCGATTTTCTGGTGGCCAATCCGCAGCACCTACAGTTTATGGTGGCCGAACATCGCAAAACCCCGATTCCTACCCCCTCGCTTAAACTGATTGCATACGCCGGCAATGCCATGCCGCCGGATCTTGTGCCGAATGTAAGGGCAAGACTATGCAAGGATATTCTGTGCATCTATGGCGCTACAGAAACGGGGCAGATGGCGTTCGGTCATATCGATCATATTCTGGAACAGCCCGGATCGACGGGTTTCCTCGCGCCATGGGCCGATGTGGAAATCATCGGGCCGGATGATCGGCCAATGCAGCGCGGCCTCGAAGGCCGACTGCGCGTTCGAACAAAATGGCAAGGCTATGACTTAAACGAGGGTGCCGATGCTTCAAACCGATGGATGCATCCAGGTGACATCGGGAGCATATCCGTTAATGGCATGCTTACGCTGGTTGGACGCGTTGCTGATGCCATCAATATGGGGGATACGTTCATTTCGCCGGAGCAAATTGAGCGCGAGCTCAGCGGATACCCCGGGCTTGTCGATGTGGCCGTTGTGGGCATGCCGCAATCGAGCGGGCATCAGGAAATCTGGATCGGCGTCATGGCGCAAGACCAAGTGAACGAGCAGGCCATCAAGGATTTCCTGCTGAAGAAAAACCAGCGCTGGAAGGTATCGCGCGTCAAGGTTCTGGATCGGATTAGGCGCAACGACATGGGCAAGATCGTGCGCGCCCGGATCAGAGAAAAGCTCCTGGCCCAGTGAACGGGCCTAAAACGAAACGAAGCCGGGCACGAGGCCCAGCTTCGCAACAACCATCCGATCTTTAGATCGATCGGCCGACTGGCCTAGAACTTGTAGTTCAAACCGAAGCGGCCGAGGGTGTAGGTGTTCTTGAAGCCAAAGGTGCAACCACAATCATTTACGCCCGTCGTCTTGGTGCCAAGGTCGACGTAGAGGGTTTCGGCGCGGACGGTCCAGTTGTTGGTGACGGCATATTCGAGACCGCCGCCAACAGTCCAGCCAGTTTGCGTGCCCGATGTCGAGACGTTATAATAGGCCGGATCACTCGGACCATTAGTCGCGTTCTCGACGTGCCCAAAGGCAAAGCCGCCCGTAGCATAAACGAGCGCGCGATCGAACGCGTAGCCGATGCGGCCACGGACGGTGCCAAGGCTGCTTAACTTTGATGAAACGGAAAAACCAGTGCCAGTTATGTCGAAATTGGTACTTGTATTGTTGAGCCCCGACCATGCGATGTCAGCCTCAAGGCCGAGCACGATATTATTGCTTAACTGGTAATTATAGCCGACGTTGATACCAAAGAGGCCTGAGTAGCCCGGGACTCCATACGTATCGCCGGGGCTATCCCATCATAATAATCGACCTTGAAAAAGATCTTCTCACCTTCAGCCTCGAATGACCCGAAGTCGTGTTCTTCATGCGGATCATTGGCGTGGCAGAAGTCGTCGTGGACCGCGATTGTCTTTACGATCCGGTCTATCGCTTCTTGCCTCAGGGCTGCGATACCCGGCGTCATGACGGCGCCGCCACCAATTAGATACTTACGCAAATCGTCGTTGAGTGTTCGAATGCGTTGAGTCTGTGTCGTCATGACTCATCTCCACGATTTGAATACTGAGCAGCTACTCGGGCTGCCGGTGAGCAGCCCGAGCAACAAGCCGTTGTAGATGTCAGGAAGCTGTCGGGTTCAGTAGTAGGGCGACAGCCGTCATCGGGACGGTGAACTTTGGATAGCCGGGGTAGTCGCGGGACCGGAGGGTGACCTTGTCGCTCTTCCGGCCAACGACAATCGCTTCGTACCAACCGCCGATCAGGCTTTCTTGGGCAAGGACGAGGTGCCCCGGCTTGATGGCGTCCCAATAAGTGGTGGGGAAATCGGTTCCGATTGGCTCGCCCGGTTCCTGACCGGCTTCGCCCTTTGGATTGATGGTGGCGACGACCTTTTCGTACAGGTCTTCCCCGACCGGTGGAACCATCGCCGGGCCAGCCGCATGGATTTGGCCAGCTGGTAGTTTTCCGTTTACAATAAAATTAGATGGATTTGGTGGCGAGGGCCGCCTCCCGGGAGTTCCCCCGGCCCCGAAGCGAAAGGAGCGTGACCGTGAATTTCGTCGACATGCTCATGTATTATGCGCAGTCAAACCCGGAAAAACAGGCGATCATTCTGCCCGACAGGATTATCAGTTTCAGGATGATCGCTACCGGGATTCGTTCGGTCGAAGTGGCGATCGCCGAAGCGTCCCTCGATTCGCGCCAAGTTGTGGCTGTGCAAATCGAAAATCGAACGCGGCATCTTATCGTCGTCAGCGCTCTCTACCGGCTGGGTATCGTGTCGGTTTCCGTTTTGGACGAAGAGGACTTGTCCAAAGCAGGGGTGAAGGTCGATGCTATTATCAGCGATCGGAACCAGCCTTTTCCCGGCTTTGGCCGATTGGTGCCGCTCAAGGAAGACTGGTTTGCAAGGAGCTTCGACGCTGCAGCGGCGCGGCCGACGGGGTTTCGCAATGAAGACGCGTTAGCTCGTATCATCATGTCATCCGGCACGACGGCCGCTCCGAAGGCCATCGGGATGAGCGCGCGTGTCGTTGAAGACCGGATTATCACGGGCCGGCGCACACTGACACTGGCACCTTGGGATCGCATGATGTGTCTGCCGGTGTTGACGAGCAGCCTTGGCTTTGGTTCTGCGCTGCAGGCGCTGGCCTATGGCCATTCGGTCGTTTTTGCGGAGTCGGCGATCGATGCGTTGCAAATGATCGCCCTTTATGGCGCCGATCTTCTGGTGGCTAATCCGCAGCACCTGCAGATTATGGTGGCCGAACATCGCAAAACCCCGATCCGCACCCCATCGCTCAAGCTGATTAAATTCGGCGGCAACGCCATGCCGCCGAGCCTTGTGCCGGAAGTCAGGGCAAGACTGTGCAAGGATATTCTGTGCGTCTACAGCTCCACAGAATCAGGGCCGGTGGCGTTCGGTCATATTGATCGCATTCTTGAACAGCCCGGAGCGATAGGATTCCTCGCGCCGTGGGCCGATGTGGAAATCATTGGGCCGGATGATCAGCCAATGCAGCGCGGCCTCGAAGGCCGACTGCGCGTTCGGACAAAATGGCAAGGCTATGACTTAAACGAGGGTGCCGATGCTTCAAACCGATGGATGCATCCAGGTGACATCGGGAGCATATCCGTTAATGGCATGCTTACGCTGGTTGGACGCGTTGCTGATGCCATCAATATGGGGGATACGTTCATTTCGCCAGAGCAAATTGAGCGCGAGCTCAGCGGATATCCCGGGCTTGTCGATGTGGCCGTTGTGGGCATGCCCCAATCGAGCGGGCATCAGGAAATCTGGATTGGCGTCGTGACACAAGGCCAAGTGAACGAGCACGCCATCAAGGATTTCCTGCTGAAGAAGAACCCACGGTGGAAAGTATCGCGCGTCAAGGTTCTGGACCGGATTAGGCGCAACGACATGGGCAAGATCGTGCGCGCCCGGATCAGAGAAAAACTCCTAGCCCAGTGAACCGGCCTGAAACGAAACGAAGCCGGGCGCAGGGCCCGGCTTCGCAACAAATCATCCGATCTAAAGTTTGATCGGCCGGTCGATTTAGAACTTGTAGTTCAAACCAAGGCGGCCGATGGTGTAGGTGTTCTTGAAGCCAAAGGCGCAACCAGAATTATTTATGGCCGTCGTCTTGGTGCCAAGGTCGACGTAGAGGGCTTCTGCACGGACGGTCCAGTTATTGGTGACGGCATATTCGAGACCGCCGCCAACAGTCCAGCCAGTTTGCGTGCCCGATGTCGAGACGTTATAATAGGCCGGATCACTCGGACCATTAGTCGCGTTCTCGACGTGCCCAAAGGCAAAGCCGCCCGTAGCATAAACGAGCGCGCGATCGAACGCGTAGCCGATGCGGCCACGGACGGTGCCAAGGCTGCTTAACTTTGATGAAACGGAAAAATTGCTGGAAGAACCAGTGTAGAGATTGGTACCTGTATTGTTGATCCCCGACCATGCGTAGTCAGCCTCAAGGCCGAGCACGATATTATTGCTTAACTGGTAATTGTAGCCGACGTTGATACCAAAGAGGCCTGAGATGCCCGGGACTCCCCACGTATCGCCGGGGTTATCCCATAAACCGTTTATGTCGGTGCCCGTCGTGTTTTGACTAATTAATCCAGCGGACCCGCCGACATAGAAGCCAGTCCATGTGAAGGGCACCGCTACCGCTACAGGACTGTAAGGCGCCTTCACCGGCAGATCGGCCGCGCTCGCGGCGAACGGCAACACGCAGATAGTGCTCGCCAGAAGATAGTGTTTCAGTTTCATGTTCAGCCCCTGTTACTAAAGCTACCTCACAAACGACCGCATACCCCTCGGGTAGCTGTCGGCCGGCGCTTAGTAAACATAACTTTAACAGGGTGGCACATATGCGCAATCGCATCGCACGTCGCCGTCCGTGTCGGTCAGCGCCGCCGCGCCCTGCTTCGGAGCCGCGCTGGCCCGCCCCGCAGGCCTTGATTCTTGATTTATATCAATTGGTTGTGAAAGGCATTCGATCGGGGCCGGGTGCCAATGCCGGACGAATCGCGGCGCAAGCCAGGCGGCGCCTGTGGACAATAAGATGACGATTCCTACGGTGTGTTACCAAAAAACCACACGAATTCAGGGCAATTTCACTGGCTTCTTTGCCGCCTTGTGATCCTGGGCACTTGTCAGTTTTCGGAATTCAGAGCTATACGCCCGGCCTGGGTTGCGCAACCGCAGGGCCCGGAGAACGGGTCAAATCGAAACGGTGATTATCGGATAAGTTGATCGCACTTGCCAACGAGATGATCCAATAAATTTGGCCGACGGCCGGTTATGGCACTTTTCCGACTTGGCACAATGTCTGACTTGAGTCCGTAAAGCGCTCCAAAGCGGGCGTTCACTAACAGTTGCTCGCCAATCTCGATTTATGAGTACACGGCCTAGTTGTGGCCAGCGACAGCAGGCTTACAAGCTCGGGCTATGTTGATGTTTACCAGAAACTCTTTCCGTTGGATCGCGGCGATTCATTTGTTGCCTTTTGCGGCGACACAACTTTTGCTTTTCCAGTAATATTCCAAATTCAATCCGCTTTGGAAATCTTTGAGCCTAGTCGAGATCGAAGTGAAGATATTACGAAGCTATTGCCGCGCATTGTGGATTTGATCAATGCTTATAGGGCGGCATGGAAAGACGTGGATCCGCTTGTTATCGCGCAAGAAAATGCAACAACGCGGTTTCTATTTGGCGGATGGTCTTGGAAGTATAGGAAGTTCTATATTTATCCAATTCAATATAATTCGAAGATCAATTTGTTCCAAGCTTATACCCATAAGGGAATAGTAAAACGACTTGAGCTCTCGAAAGATGAGAAATGCATTGCGATAGGAAACTACACGCCGGAATTTTACGAGGCGCTAAAAAAGACAATCAAAAAACATCGCCTTAGGACATTGAATTATGAGCCGCTGCAGGTCTTGTCGGGGATGCTGCGGACTCCGAAATTTACGGATCGACAAAGTGATGAGAGCTTGTACAGACCAGCTGATAAAGTAGGGGTGATCGGCGGCGCCCCGCAGGCACTTAAGATTTACCAGCACGCGAACTTTCGTCCAATTGCGATACGATGGGCCGCTGGTGCAGCGGAATCTGAAGTGAGTCTTTTTGGTAGGCCTTTATTGCATTATGAAAGAACGATTCTGCCAATCTATGATTGCCAAAACCAAAAATATCTTTACCCGCTCGCAAATATTTCCAATTGACTGCTGATTCAACTTTCAAGCATCTGTTTCATTCGTTTGGATCGGTCAAAAGATAACCCTCTGTAGCGCGCGATTTAATTTATTTCTTGTGAAGCACAGATGTCCAATCAGCCGGGGCTTTGAGTCGGCCATTAGTTGAAAATAGTTTCCCGCGAAATACATCCTTCTGCGCCGGATCGCTTTGCGCGACCAACAACCAAACAAGTAGGTCCAATCCGGTTAGTGCGCAAATTTGTTCTCTCTCCG
>ODAK010005814.1_pt1 | contig 12473 bp, 14 predicted proteins | sample 1539591 | NCBI WGS metagenome assembly ODAK01 (sample SAMEA3539303, study PRJEB22396) | soil metagenome | biome: tundra; feature: field; material: soil | place: USA | collected 2010-05 | depth 0.15 m | reverse complement strand
ACGGCACGGCGACGCTGCAGAACGATTCGGTCGAGACCGCCGCAATCAAGGAAGTATTCGGTGAGCGCGCTTATCAGATTCCAGTCAGCTCGACCAAGTCGATGCACGGTCACTTGCTCGGCGCGGCGGGCGCCCTGGAATTCGTGATCGCGGTCGCCAGTCTCGAGCGAGGCATCGTGCCCCCGACGATGCATTTGGATGTACCCGATCCCGCGTGCGACCTGGACTACGTGGCCGGCCACGCCCGAACCGGCATGACCCTGCGCGCCGTGATGTCGAACTCATTTGCATTCGGCGGCACGAACGCCGTTTTGATCGCCGAATCAACGGATAGTCAGCGCCGGCGGCTATGAAACGCCCGCGCTGGTCGAATGCGGAAAGCTCACAGACATATGACGGAAATCACGCCTGCACCATACTTCCCCAAGCCTACTTCGAAATCGACTCGACCCTTCGGGGCGCTCAAGATCGCTGCCGCCGCCGGCGGCAGCGCGCTCACCGCACAGAGTTCGCGCAGCTTTACATGCGGTGAGTCGTCGCGCAACATCAGCCGCGTGCAGATGTTCATGACTTCGTGCAAGTTGGCCAGCATCACCGGCGTGAGTTCCTTGTCCTTCGCCGCCTCTTTCGCAACGTTGGGCGGCAACATGGAAAGAGCGGCGCCGCTGTTGGTGGCGAACGCCAAATCGCATCCGCACAGTGCGACGGGCGTGCCGTCATCCGACACGTACACGCCGAAGTAGCTGTTCGACTTCGGTGACGCGTCGAGCTTCGGACCGGGTTTGACCGTGAGTCCGTCGAATAGCATGCCCAACAGCTCTTTTACGAGGGCGACATCCGGTAACGGAGGCGCGGCGATTACGGGCGAGGCACTCATTTGATATGCGCTCCCAACGCTGTTTTGAAAGACTCCGGCGTGAACGGCTTTGAAATCAGGAAGCTAGCGCCAGCCGTCGCGGCACGCGTTCGCATGTCCGGCGTTGCCTCAGTGGTAATGAATCCGAACTTTACCTTGATGCCTTCCTTGTTAAGGTTCTCCAACAGTTCTATGCCCGTCATGTTGGGCATATTCCAATCGGAAAGCACAAGATCCGGCCGGCTGCCCTTGATGGCAGTCAACGCCTTCATTCCGTCATCCGTTTCCGAAAATTCGTGCCCTTCGAAGCCCGCTTGTCGCAAGGTCTTCCTCACGATCATGCGCATGGCCGTTGAATCGTCGACGATCAATATCTTCACTGCGTACTCCAACTCGTTTATCGAAAACCCTACCCCGAACCGGTATCGGTCGACCTGGTGATATCCATTTCATCAGCCAATGCAAGGACGCGAGAATAGATTTCGCCCAGCGGCAACACGTCAGCCGCGGCGCCCACTGCTACTGCCTCGCCGGGCATTCCCCATACGATGCTCGTTGCTTCATCCTGCGCGATCGTGCGGCTTCCGGCGTCGCGCATTTCTTTGAGACCTACCGCTCCGTCCTTGCCCATTCCGGTCAGAATCACGCCGATGGCATTCCGCCCGGCTTCTTGCGCGACCGAGCGAAACAGAACGTCGACCGACGGCTTATGTCGATTGACCGGTGGGCCTTCATCCAAGCGGCAGACATATCGGGCGCCATCGCGCACCAGGCGCAAATGCTTGTCGCCGGGAGCAATATAGGCATGGCCGCGCAGGACCTGCTGCCCATCCTCGGCCTCGCAGACGCTCAGCTGGCAAACGCTGTCCATGCGCCGTGCAAAGGCCCCGCTGAATAGCTTCGGGATGTGTTGCGTAATCACAATGCCCGGCGTGTCCGGCGGCAGATGAATCAACACGTCTTTGATGGCTTCGGTACCGCCCGTGGATGCACCGATCGCGATAATGCGCTCGGTCGTGCGCAGCTGGCGTTGCGGTGCGCGCTTCGCCAGCACCACATCGGCGGTTGCTGCAGCGGATGCCGAAGGCGAGCGCAACCGTGCCGATGCGGCCGCTTTCACCTTGGCGATGAGCTCTTCCTTGTAATCGCCGAGGGTTGCAGCCAAATCGATTTTTGGTTTCGACAGGTAATCGAATGCGCCGATCGACAGCGCATCGAGGGTGACCTCCGCGCCTCGGTCGGTCAGCGACGAGACCATGATGACGGGCATCGGTCGCAGACGCATCAGATTGCGCAGGAACGTGAGGCCATCCATACGCGGCATTTCCACATCCAATGTCAGCACATCGGGATTCAATGCCTTGATTTTCTCGCGTGCGTCATAAGCGTCATGGGCCGCTCCGAGGACCATGATACTCGGATCGCTCGATAGCATCTCGGTCAACATGCGCCGAACCAAGGCCGAATCGTCGACGATCAGCACTTTGATGCGCTTTTGAATCTGCGGACTTGAAATCGATGATGCGTGGATTTGCATGATTGGATTCGCGTTCTTAGTCGAACAGTTCGACGTCATTACCGGCTGGTTTCGTTGCCAGGCTGCTGAGATAATTGGTTTCGCGCTGCGCGATCTCCACCACATCCAGCGCGCGCAACCTCTTCAACATGGCAACTCCCGTGGAAGGAAAATACATCACACGGCGCGGATAGACGTCGCCGACGTCCTCGGCCGCGATCTTGAATCCCTCGAGCTTCAGGAAATGTCTGGCGAACGTAATGTTTTTCTTGCCGACATCGGTCATGGAGGACAAAATCTTCCCGCCGCCGAATAGCTTCACTTCCATCCGTTCGCGGCGTGCGCCGAGCTTCATTAATTCGTTGATCAGACTTTCCATCGCGTATGAGCCGTATCGGGTGGAAAGCGCTCCCGGACCATCCAGCCAAGAACTTTTTCCCATCGAGTGGTCTTCGGGCAGCATGAAATGGTTCATGCCGCCGATGCGCACTACAGGATCGCGGATGCAAGCCGCGATGCACGAACCGAGCACCGTGGTAATCGCCTCGTCGCTGCGCGTCACGAAATACTCACCGGGGAGTATTTTGGCCGACCATTTATCGCACGCGGGGTCCCAATAGCGCTTGACGTGCTCAAACCCTCGCGTCACGGCGGGCAACTCGGTTTTGACCTGAATGGAGGGCGCGCTTCGCATCGTCACGCCCGCCGATAGATGGTTTTGCCGATCAAGGCGTAGTCCTCCGAAACCTTGAACAGCGTCTCGGAGTGTCCCAAGAACAGCAAGTCATCGGGTCGCTGTAGTTTGGCGATCCGTGAAAAGAGTCCTCGCTGCGTATCCTTGTCGAAATAGATTACGACGTTGCGGCAAAATATCGCGTCGAGCGGCCCCGACATGGGCAGATCGTGCATGAGATTGATTTGCTTGAAAGTGATGAGCTGGCGAAGCTCCGGTACCACCTGGTAGCTTAGCTCCGTGCCCTCACGTGTTTCGGTGAAAAATCTACTGAGACGTCTAGGATCGAGTCCTTTGACCCGATCTGCGTTGTAGCTGCCCCGTTGCGCCCGCGCCAAGATATCTGAATCCAAATCCGTCGCAAGAATTTTGATGTCCCATTTTTGCCATTCGGGAATCGTCTCCACGATGGTCATGGCGATGCTGTAGGGCTCCTCGCCCGACGAGCAGGCCGACGACCATATACGGATACGCCCGGATCGCCGTCCCGGACTGCGGCGCGGCGCCAGGAATTCGTCGCGAAAATAATCGAAATGATGGGATTCGCGAAAGAACGACGTCAGATTGGTCGTCAGAGCGTTGCAAAACGCAACCAACTCCGACCCGTCCCCCGACTCGAGCAACTGCCGGTACGTGCCGAAGCTCGACATACCGAGAGCACGCAACCGCCGGGAAACCCGGCCGTAGACCAGTTCGCGCTTGGATTCGGCAAGGTTGATGCCCGTCATTTGCTTGACCAAGGTGCGCAGAGCCTGAAAGTCGGAGTCCGTAAAGTCGAACTCGCGCTCGCGAACGGCGGTGGCCGATGATGCGGCGGTTTGGCGATTCATGTGTTCAGGTCGTGCCCACGATGGCGAGAAAATTGGTGTTGGCGCCCGCATCCCGGATCGCTACCCGTTTGCCGAAATTGAGTCTCATGCGGCCCCTGGCAATGCGTTTGATTCACCCGGCAGAAGATCTCTGCCGACCAGCGCATCGACATCGAGCAAGATCAACATGCGATCCGACACGGTGGCGAGGCATTGAATGAAATCCGCATTCAATCTGCCCCCAAGGTTCGGTGTTTCCTTCAGATCGTTCGCGCTGATATCCACGACGTCGGATACGCTGTCGACTACCAAGCCGAATTCGCTTCGCCCCGTGGGTGTCATGATCGACAGTACGATGATGACGGTGAGGGGGGTGAATTCCGCTCGTTCCAAGCTAAAGCGGACCCGTAGGTCCACGATCGGCACGATGGAGCCGCGTAGGTTCAGTACGCCCAGCACGTGCGTAGGCGATTTTGGAATGCGGGTTACGGGAGACCACCCGCGGATTTCCTGAACACGCAGAATGTCCACGCCGTACGTTTCCGCGCCAAGACAAAACGTGAGCACCTGCCGCGAGGATGCCGGAGCGCCGTCGACTTGCTTCTTTAGTGAATGGTCTGTCATTGATCGACTCCGCTGATGGGCCGACGCCCTGGGGAAGCGCTGGCTCACATTGCTGCTTGCCTTGCGCACTCATTGCATTATCGGCATCCCGGCAGCCTTTCTTGAGCGCCGGTCTCAAGACTTTAAAACAGCTCGACGCTGCTTTGCGACAGCGCACATGGCCCCGAGCCGTTCGTTTGACCAACGGCCGGCCCGAGTCGTTTTTGCTCGGTACGGTTAGTCTGCTCGACCTCGCGCAGCGCGTGCAGCCATTCCCCGTAGGAGCGCGGCGAGTGATCCTGCAACAGGTCCTGCAGCCGAATCAGTCCGGCGCGCACCAGTGTTAGCCGTTGAGCCAGCCGATCGTGATACTGCAGCGCAACAACCGCAGTGTGAAGTGAATCACCGATTTGCTTGCAGGAACTTCGGAGCACGGTGCGCGCGGGTTCGTCGCAGACGATGCCCTCGATCGTGCGCTTGGCGGCTGACAACTCGTGAAATGATTCACCGACGGACACGCATTCACGATCCGCTTCGATCAGCGACGCCCCCAGCTGCTCGGCCAACATGTCCAGATGCCGGCCAAATTCCGCGATGACCTCCTGAAGCACCGTGCTCTGCGAATCTCTCGATTCTGCGGACGGGTCGCTGTGTTCAAGCACGGGAACTCGCAATTTGAAAGGTATCACGCAGCCCCAGGACGGTGAGCGCCTGAGTGAAGGCGGCCGACTCTCCGCGGAATTCGAGCAAAACTCCGCGCTTTACCGCCTCGCCTCGAAGGGCCAACAGCAATTGCACGCCGGCGGTATCCGTGGTCCCGACCCGGCTCACGTCCACGGTTAATGTGGATCCTCGATTCAGCGCTGCAGTGAGCCGTTGGTGGGCAGCCTCTACATCCTTGATCTCCAAGCTGTGTTCCAGTTGCACGACGGCACCCACGCTGACGTCGGCCGCCACGGAGGCGGCATTCAACGAGGCACTCGAACCATCGTCCAGACACGGCCCGGCATGCAGTGGGGCGCTGTCGGAAACTTCCACCGGCGTCGTCACATGAACAGCTCGTGCCGCATCCGCTGGCACCGTCACCACAGAGCCGGTAGTTTCGGCGACACAGCGCTTTGCGGAGACGCGCTTCACTGGGCTGCGCTTTTTGACCGATCGCGTCTTTTGCATGATCAAGCCGCCTCTTTGCTGTCGCCAAGCACGCTGGATATGACGAGGCGTTCGATGTCCAGAACGATCACGAGCTTGTTCTCGAGATTTGCGAACCCAACCACGAACATGTGGTCGACGGAACCCATGATGTCCGGGGGCGGCTGAATGCTGTCGCTCGCAATGCTGTAAACATCGGACACCCCGTCGACGACGATTCCGACGATACGCTCCCCGCGGGTACCGGCAACATGCACCACGATGATGACCGTGGCCGCATCGAACGCGGCACTCGGAAGGGAAAAGCGCACGCGAAGATCGACCACGGGAACGATGGCGCCGCGTAAATTGATAACCCCAAGGATGTAGGCAGGTGAGTAGGGCACGCGGGTGACAGTATCCCACCCCTTGATTTCTTGGACGCTCAGAATATCGGTGGCGTATTCCTCACCGCCCAGGAAGAAGCTCAAATATTGATGCGTCGCGCCGCCGGCTTGCGAAGCGTCCGACTTGAGCGCTTCGGGTACTCCCGCCGCGATCGACTCGTGTGCGTTCATGCTGCTCGTCCCATTTGCGTCGACTGACGTTCGAGGAAAGTCCTAATCAAGCCAGGTACGTCCAGAATCAGGGCGACCGTACCGTCTCCGTGTATCGTCGCGCCGGCAAGACCCGGCACTTGTTTGAAATTGGTTTCCAGGCTTTTGATTACCACTTGCTGCTGAGCGAGCAATTCATCGACCAGCATCGCGACACGCCGCCCGTCGGCCTCCAGCACCACGAGCAAGCCGTCGGAAATTTCCCGGCTATCCGGTTCGATTCCGAACAACTCGTGGAGCCTGATGATGGGCAAATAGTCGGCGCGGTGCTTGAACAATTCCGTTCGGCCCGCGACGCAGCTGAGATTGTCCCGCGTCGATTGCACCGTCTCGATGATGGAGACCAGCGACGCGACGTAAATTTCCTTTCCTACCCGCAACACCTGACCCTCTAGAATGGCCAGGGTCAACGGTAATCGGATTCGAATGGTGCTGCCTTGACCCTGAACGCTGAATATTTGGACGTGACCGCCCAGATCGTTGATGTTTCGCCTGACCACGTCCATCCCGACACCCCTGCCCGACACATCGCTGACCGTGTCCGCGGTGGAAAAGCCGGCGACGAAAATCAAATTGTAGATGTGCTCGTCGGAAAGCATGGCATCCGAATCCACCAAGCCGCGCTCCCGCGCCTTCGCCAGGATGCGCTCCTTATTGAGACCAGCGCCGTCATCCTTGACCTCGATGATGATGCTGCCGCCTTCGTGAAACGCATTCAGTTCCAACGTTCCTGTTTCGCTCTTTCCCGCCGCTACGCGCTGCGCGGGCGCTTCCAACCCATGGTCGAGCGCATTGCGCACCAAGTGCACCAGCGGATCGCCGATCTTCTCCAGAACCGTCTTGTCCAACTCAGTGTTCTCGCCGCTGAGCTTGAGCTCCACTTTTTTGCCCAATTTACGGGACAAATCATGCACCAGGCGAGGAAAGCGATTGAACTAGAAGCCGATGGGCAGCATGCGTATTTGCATCACGCTTTCCTGCAGTTCCCTCGTGTTGCGGGTGAGTTGGGCGAGGCTTCTCCGCAACGCTTCGATATCTTCCGGTTCGTATTTCTCCGCGAATCTGCCGAGCATCGATTGCGTGATGACGAGTTCGCCAACCAGGTTTATCAGGGCGTCGACCTTTTCAGTGGCCACCCGAAGCGAACCGGACTCGCCACCGGACTTGGCTGCACTGGGGGGCGCCGCATGCAAATCCGATGCACCCGCCGAACGTGGCGCGGCAGACTGAGGCAGATCGGCTGCCGGTCCGTCGGTGGCGGCGGACGAACTACTGACGCCGTATATCGGTTCGTATGCGATTTTCGAACTCGCATCGACCCAATCGAAAACCTCGGCTACACGAGCATGTTCGATGGCGCCGCGCAGCAATAACGTCCAGCTCAAAAAACATTGTGTCGGTTCGAGATCGCTCATGTTCGGTACGTTGTCGACGTTCGCCGTGACCTCGAGAGGCCCAAGGTTCGCAAGCTCGTCGAAGATCCGCATGGGATCGTTACACGTCTTGAACAGGCTTACGTCAGGGGCGAACACGATTCGCCAGCCCTCGAGAGGGCCGGTCAGAGCAGCGGCGCGTTTTACCGGTTGCACGATGCGCGGGGCAACTGTGCTCTGAGCGGCCGGTACGGCGGGGGGCGCCTCGGAAGCGGCGGCGCTCGTATCGGCGACGGCCGAGGGAGCGACTCTCTGGGCGAGGATTCGGGCAAGCTCGCCGCTCAGCGCGTTCGGCCCGGTCATGACGATCGGCTGCTTTGCCTGCGCCGACTGCGTCATCTCACGGATCACGTCGACGGATTGCAACAATACCTGCAAGGCGTCCGCGGTGATGGCGCGCGCACCGTTGCGCATCTCGTCGAGCAGGGTCTCCACGGAATGCGTGAATTCCGAAATTTCCATGAAGCCGAAGGTTCCTGCCCCACCCTTGATGGAGTGCGCGGCACGAAAAATATTGTTGATGGTCTCGCGATCTGCGCCGTCCTCGAGCGTCAGCAGACCGGATTCCATGGTATCGAGCCCCTCGAAGCTTTCTTCGAAAAAGAGGCTGAGGATCTCCTCCATTTCCGAGTCGATCGACATGGACTTACAGGACCTTTGCGATCGTGGCGAGCAGCTTTTCGGGGTTGAAAGGTTTTACCAGCCACCCCGTCGCGCCTGCCTGCTTGCCCTGCATTTTCTTCTCGGGGCCCGCCTCGGTCGTGAGCACGAGCATCGGCGTGAACTTGTATGCGGTCAATTGACGCAGTTCACGTACCAGCGTTATGCCATCCATGCGCGGCATGTTGACGTCCGTCAAGACCAGGCTGACGGAGTTGCTTCGGGCGTACTCCAGGGCATCAACTCCGTCGGTAGCCTCGATCACCTCGTAACCGGCATGTTTTAGCGTGAAGCTAACCATCTGCCGCATGGATGCCGAATCGTCGACTGCCAGAATGGTCGCTGCCATAAATATTCCTGTATCCAGTAATTTTCAATCGTCGTACGTTAGCGCGTCCGGCCGGACCAACTTGAGTCGCCGCACCTCTGCCGTGACGGACAGGGATTGGACGCTCGGGCTTTGCGGCTGGCTACACTTGCCTTAGCGAAGGTATCGGCGGCCGTCGCTCAAGGTTTAACGGATTACGTTGAAAAGTGTGACTGCTGCAGGAGCAACCCTCGGCGCGGTGCACGCGAGGCGCTGAACATAACCCGACGGCCGGCCGAGCGCGCATCCGCCACCTCGAGCGGCCGTAGCGATGTATCGGCTTCGGCTGAGTTGGCTTTACCTACGGGCGCACATCCGTGCGCCGAATGATGGTAAACGTGGCGCATTTTGGCCTATATTCCCGATCTTAAGGCCAGAGCTGCAATCAAGGAGTGTATATCGTGAGTCTATTCGGCCATGGAAACGATCTAAACCGCCAGTTCATCGCGAGACCTGACTCGGCGAAGGAAGACATTCTCTATAAATGGCCTGACATGACGATCCGCAGGCTCACTCAAGTGACGGTGCAACCGGACGAAACCGCGATTTTCTTCAAGGAGGGCAAGGTGGCAGGCACGTTGCCGCAGGGACGCTCCACGCTTGATGGCGCGCTGATCCCATTCCTCGGCGACATCGTGGATTGGGCAAGCGGCGGCAATATGTACCGCGCCGAACTATACTTTGTGGGCACGCGCGAATTCGTGAGTCTGCCCTTCGGCGGCCCGATCGATAACATCGAAGATCCGGAAACCGGTCTAGCCGTCGGACTGCGTGTCTACGGCGAATACGCACTCACGGTCAGCGATCCCGCCGCCATGATTTTGAAGCTGGTCGGCACGCGGCAGGCATCCAACGAGTTGATCACCGACTGGGCCCGCGAGCAAATTCTCAAAGCATTGCGCACCAGCGTCGTGCGCAAACTGACCGCCGAAAGGTGGCCGGTCCTGGGCATTGCGGCGCGCACGGCAGATATCGAAGCCGCGCTGGTCGCGGATGTTCAGGCACCCTTGACCCCCTATGGGTTGACGGTTACTCGGCTGGGTAACGTCACCATCAGTCTTAAGCCCGAAGACGAACAAACGCTCAAAGGCTTACGTAAGGACACCGCGTACACGCGACTCGCCGGCGGTTTTCGCGAGTACGGCGTCGGGGCCGCTTTGAAGGGCATCGGCGAAGGAGCCGCCGCCGGAGGTGGCAATGGAGTTGCCGCGCTCGGCGTCGGCATGGGCCTGGGCGGCATCGTGGCCGGGCTGGGAATTGCGAGTCCGCCTCCCGGCGCGAATCCAGGCTCTGCACCGCCCTCCGGACCGGCGGGACCCGGGCCGGTCGGCAGTTCCGGCGGGACCGTTTGCACAAGTTGCCATGCGCCGAATGCGCCCGAGGCGAAATTTTGTTCCAGCTGCGGTACGACGCTCGCGGCACCAAAAGCAACGCACTGCACGCAATGCGGTACCACCGCGGCGCTGGGGGCTAAGTTCTGCGGCAACTGCGGAGTCGCGCTCAGTTGACGGCATGGATCGCCAGGGGCCGTGCGTTTTGGTGCGTTGCAGCGTTCGGCGCTGCTGGCGCCGCATTCGGCCGCGCGGGAGGTGGAGGACATTCGGGATCCGTCCATAGTACCAGTGGCGGACACTCTGCCAGCTCGACGTTCGGCGGCGGCAGCGGAAATGGCTCACTTGGCGGAATCATCGCGCTATTCATCGTCGCGTTGATCGTTTGGTACTTCGTCCGTCGGCTGAGGACCCATACGCCGTCCTCGCAAACCTTGGGTGGTGCATCGCCCGCGTCCCAGGCTGCTGCGCTCTCGGCGCTGGGCGCCGTGCTCGGCGCGTCGGCGCTTGCGCGATCAGGCACCGGCGCAATGGCTTCCGCGAGCGCCGGGCGGCGGCCGAATCTGCCCCCGGCCATTGATGTGATACGGGCTCAGGATCCGGGCTTCGAGATGGAAAGTTTCCTGCAGCGCGCCGAGATGACATTCTTCTTGGTCAAGCGCGGCATGCAAAGAATTGACGCCGTCGCGGTCCGTCCGTACCTGAATGACGCTGTGTTTGCCGACGTGTCGCGCTACATCGCCCAGATGAAGGGGCAGCATCGTCATGCGCTATTCGAAAGCCTGAACGTGCGGGCAGTGCATTTGGAGAATGCTGAATGCAACCCACAAGGTCAGACAATACAAGTGCATTTCGATTTGGTATACCGCCTGAAAGCGTTCGACGATTCGAACCATGTTCTGGCGGACGAGGGGGCGGACAACCGTCACGGTGAACGGTGGACGTTTACTCGCGCCGCCGCAGCACGCACGCCCGTCAACGGCGACGTGACCGCATCGCGTTGTCCGGCCTGCGGCGCGGAACTACGACTCAACTTGGATGGCACGTGTTCGCACTGCCGCGCCAGCGTCACCAACGGCACGGTCGATTGGGTGGTCGCCGACGTGCAGCCCGCTGCGTTTGTGGGTTACTCGAGCGAATCGCAGATGGCGGTTGCTGCGCCAAGCGTGGTGGCAGGCATCGCCACCTTGAGCGCGGCGGACCGCAATTTTTCGCTGGACGCGTTTAGGGCCCGGGCCAAGCAGGCATTCCTCACATTACAAGACGCGTGGTGTAAACAGAATTTGGATGCCGGCCGAGCCTTTTTGAGCCCCGGAGCCTATTTCGCCTGGAGCTCGCAGCTCGAGGCGTTGACAGCCGAAGGCCGACACAACGTGATGGAAGGCCTCGGCGTTCGCGGCATCGAAATCATCCGGGTCGTGCACGGACGCGTCTTCGATGACTTGACCGTGCGCGTGTCGGCCGTAGCGGCCGATTTCGAGGTCGACAAAGACAACAAGATAGTGTTCGGCGATCGTACGGTGCAGCCGTTTTCGGAAGATTGGACTTTTCAGCGCTCAGTCGGCGTTGCGACAACGAATAAGCCCGGCACTCTCGAAAGCACCTGTCCCGGCTGCGGCGCACCCGTCGCGCTCACGCAGATCGGCGAATGCCGATACTGCAAGGCGGCCGTCACCAGCGGAAAATTCGACTGGGTGGTTTCTCGCATCGAACAAGAGGATGCACAATCGGACGGGAATGGATCCGGCGACCATCCAGGGGCCGATCTTGCGCTGCAGGTCGGCGGGGCGATCGTCGGCGGCCTACTCGGCAGCATTTTGTCGGGCAAATCATCAGATGATTCCCAAGATCGCGAATGGTAACGTCGCGCCGATCACCCGGATCGCGGCGTGGACTTGGTCCGACGGCTGAAGGGCCGGCTCGCGGCGCGCCGCTCGATTACCGGTGCAGTGGCACCGTGGGATGCAGCGGGACTCGCTACGGCCGGCCGTGAGGCGGTCGCTTGGTCATCGATTCGGTACCGGGCGATCAGCTCGGTCAGGTGCGCCGCTTGTTCGGTCAGCGTTTGCGCCGCCGCCGAGGCTTCCTCCACCAGCGCCGCGTTTTGCTGCGTCACGCCATCCATCGACGTGACTGCCTTGTTGACCTGTTCGATGCCCGACGCCTGTTCCATGCTCGAGGCGGCGATCTCCGCCATCACGTCGGTGACTTTCTTGACGCCGGTGACGATCTCGCCTAGCACCTTGCCGGATTCATCCACCAGTCGCGCGCCAGCCGATACCTTGGCCACCGAATCTTGAATCAAACCCTTGATCTCTTTGGCCGCGCCGGCGCTGCGTGAGGCGAGGTTGCGAACCTCGGAGGCCGCCACGGCGAATCCCCGGCCCTGCTCCCCCGCGCGCGCAGCTTCGACCGCT
>ODAK010005812.1_pt1 | contig 12481 bp, 15 predicted proteins | sample 1539591 | NCBI WGS metagenome assembly ODAK01 (sample SAMEA3539303, study PRJEB22396) | soil metagenome | biome: tundra; feature: field; material: soil | place: USA | collected 2010-05 | depth 0.15 m | reverse complement strand
GGCCCCACACCGCCAAACGCTGGTCCTCGGGCAGCTCCTCGAGATGCGCCAGAATCGCGGATCCGGCATCGACCAGCGCCGCCACGCCGGCGAGGTCCTCCTCGGCGAATGGAATCTCGGCCAGGCCAAGTCGCCGGCGCGCTTCGTCGCCGCGGCGGCCTCGACGGGCACTCTCGCGCAACTTGTTGCGCGCAATGCCGAGCAGCCAACCGAGCGCCGGGGTCTCGCCCGGCCGATAGCGCGGGCACGCCACCAACGACGCGGCAAACACCTCCGCGGTCAGATCGGCGGCCGCCTCGGCGCCCGCCGTCCGCCGGCGCACAAACGCGACCACGACCGCCAGATGACGCTCGTAAAAGACGCCAAACGCGACGCCGTCGCCGTGAGCCGCAGCCAGCAGCAACTCGTCGTCACCGCGCTCATCTTCACGTCCCACAACACAACCTTGCCGCAACGACGATTCTGTGACAACACCGACAGCTGATCAGGCACGACCAGTCAGTGCCACGGCTCAACATCGATCGGGCTGCGTGCCGCCGCCGATCGGTTCTCCCACACGCCGGAACGGCACTCACCCGGAGGCAAGACGCGAGGGGGCCCGTGCCCCGAGACATTCGGGCAGGACGTTGTACGGACCTGAAGCCGTCAGCGCTCCGATGACACCGCGCACGCGGAAGGCGTCGCTCCGGCTCCCGCACCAGTTCGACCACCAGGCATCGAACAGCATCGTCGCGCCGTGGGCGATCGTCTGGTTGATCCGGTAGCTCACCGGATTGCCGCGAATGGACACGACCCGGGCTCCGTGCCGCACGACAGTCAGCGAGGCCGTCGCAATCAGCCGACACGCGACGCCGCGGTTCAAGATCGATAGGAACGCCACCGCCTGCGTGGCGGTGCCCTCCGTCCGCGGGAGGACGACTTGCAGCGAACCGTTCGAGCAGCGCGCCAGGGTGTTCGAGGCGTCGGCGTGCTGGGCGCCGATCACGCCGACGACCAGAATCACGACAGGAATGCTCATTCGCCGGCGGTGGCGCTCCGCTGCGACGGACACGCGCAGACGATGTCACAGGTTCAGCCTGGCGCGACTTTTCCCGACGACTACCGGCTCGACGTCATGCGATCGCATAGCTGGGTGGCAGGCGCCACTCTGCGTTTGAAGCTACGGTGGCGGAGTGGTGGGGAAGCGGGCGAGCCGACGGTTCGGACCAGGACCGTACATCCTGGGGTTAGCCCGCGACCAAGGGCTCTGGGGTGACGGTTTCCCGTTTGATGTGCCCGCGCTGGCGGCGATCGACGAACTGCACCTTGACGCGCCGGTGACGCTGCTGGCCGGCGAGAACGGCGCCGGCAAGTCGACGATCCTCGAGCTGATCGCCGAAGCCATCGGGTTCGCCACCCAGGGCGGCGAGCTCGAGCGGTTGGGTGAGCTGCCGGCCGTGCCGCGGAGCGTGCTGAACGGCGCACTCTCACCGATCCTCTCAACGCACAAGCCGCGCAAGGGCTACTACCTGCGGGCTGAAAGCTTCTTCAACGTGGCGGAGTTCGTCGACAGCGGCGGGCGCTACGCACCGGACCTCTCGCTCTACGGCGACGTTCCGCTGCATCGCCAGTCTCACGGCGAGTCGTTCCTCGCGCTCGCGGCAAATCGGTTCGGCGGCGACGGCGTGTACCTGCTTGATGAGCCTGAGGCTGCGCTGTCGGTCACCGGCTCGCTCGCGGTGCTGGCCGTGATCGTGCGCGCCGCGCGCGCGGGCGCGCAATTCGTGGTCGCGACACACTCACCCATCCTGCTTGCATGCCCAGACGCACGGATCGTCGAGCTCGACGACACCGGCATCACAGCCCGAGCCTACGACGACCTCGACGCCGTGCGGCTGACGCGCGGCTTCCTCGACGCGCCCGAGCGTTACCTGCGCGCCGCGCTCGACGACTCCGACACCCCCTGACCGTGTGCCGCTGCCTGCGTGCACCGGCTGCGATCGTGGTCCGAGCGCTCGTGCCTCAGGCCGGCGTCACGCTGCGCTGCGACCGCTCCTTCGCCGGCGCGTCCGGGTGGCCGTGACGAGTTCGTGGCTTCCCTCGATGAGGTTGGCGACGAGGGCTTCGGGGAGCGAGCCGTCGATCGTGATGGTCAGCCAGTGGCGCTTGTTGAGGTGGTAGCCCGGCGCGATCGACGGGTGGGTGAAGCGGAGCTGCTCGCCGAGCTCGGGATCGCACTTGATGCTCACGCGCAGCGGCTCTTCGCAGAGCGCGCTGAGCGCGAACATCTTGCCCGCCGCCTTGAACACCGAAAGCTCGGCGCGGAACGGGAACTCCTCCCGCGCGCCTCGCAGCCCGAGGCAGAGCTCACGCAACTCGGCGCCGGTCATCTGCGGCGCCGTGCTCGCCGACGGCTGCGTGCCGCCGGCGACAGCGTGGTCCGCGGTCGGGTCGGTGATCATCGCGGCTCCTGGGGAGCCTCGGGGCGGTCGAGGATCCGCAGCCAGGTTCCGTCCGGCTGGCGGCGCGCGACCTGTGCCCTGCCGCCGGTGCCGTCCGCCGGACGTGTCGCGGTCAGCGCGAGATCGCCGTGGCGGAGTGTCGGCAGCGGGTCCTCGAGTGCGAACTTGGGTCGCTGTGCCACCAACCGCTCGCACACCGCGCGGATCGCGTCTCGTCCTACCGTGACCTGTCCGGGTGGGAACCCGAGGACCGCGTCGGCTTCGTAGAGCTCCGCCAGGCCGTCGGCGTCACCGGCATTTGCGCGCTCCACGAACAACCGCGCCAGGTCCTCCGGTTCCACAGCCTGCTCGCGTCGAAGAGTCGTCGTCGTCATCTCATGCCTCTCGTCGTGTCGAAGTGTCATGCCGACATCATGCACCTCGAGCATCCATAAGTCCAAGAGCTAGATCAGCCACCAGCTAGAATCAAACGTTATGGAGCTGCGTCAGCTGGAATACCTCGTCGCGGTCGCGGAGGAGGCGAGTTTCACGAGGGCGGCCGCGAAGGTTCACGTCGCTCAGCCCGGCGTGAGCGCCCAGATCCGCCGGCTCGAGCGCGAGCTCGGCGAGGAACTGCTCGACCGCTCAGGGCGCACCGTGCGGCTCACCGAGGTCGGCGCCGCCGTGATGCCGTACGCGCGCGCTGCGCTCGCCGCCGTCGCCGGGGCGCGGCTCGCCGTCGACGAGCTCGGCGGCCTGCTGCGTGGTCACGTGGCGATGGGGGTCGTGACGCTCTCCTCGTTCGCCGAGCTGCCCGAGCTGCTCGCCGACTTCCACCACGACCACCCGGCGGTCGAGATCACGCTCTCCGAGGCCAACTCCGCCAGCCTGCTCGAGGCGGTCCGGACCGGCGAACTCGATCTGGCCGTGGTCGGCTTGGCGACGGCGCCGCCGGCGGGGATCGCCACGCAGGTCGTGGTCGATGAGCCGCTCGTCGCCGCGGTCAGCCACAGCGACCCGCTCGCCACGCGCGACACGCTCACCCTCCGCGCCCTTCAAGGGCGACCGCTCATCACCCTGCCGAGGGGCACCGGCCTTCGCACCTGCCTCGACAACGCCTGCACGATCGCCGGATTCCGACCGCAGATCGCCTTCGAGGCCAGTGATCCGGTGACCCTCGCCGAACTCGCCGGGAGAGGTCTCGGCGTCGCCATCCTGCCGAAATCGCTCGCCGAGTTCCGGTCCGCGACGCTCCACGCGATCACGATCATTCGACCCAAACTCCGTGCACGCCTCGAGCTCGCCTGGAGAGCCGAGGGACCGGTCAGCCCCGCGGCCCGCGCGCTCATCGCCCGCACCCGCGTGGCAGTCGCGAAGCCGCCGGTCACGCAACCGCCGACGACATAGCGCCACCACGATCGTGCGGGACGGCCCGCGCCCTGCGGTCAGCGAGACCCGTAAGCCGGTCGCTCGGGCGCGACGTCCAGCAGCGTGCGTGTCGCGCGTCGGTGCAGGGTGGTTGGGGGCTTGCGGTTGTGGCGGGCCGGGTTTGAGAGGCTGTCGGGGTGCGTTTGCATCGGGACGGCTCGCGTCGGGACACATCGCGGCGGCATCTGGCGCCGAGTTTGGGGGTTCACGACATCGCCATCGATCTCGGGACCGCGAACACCGTCGTCTATGTCGGCGGCAAGGGCATCGTCGCGTCAGAGCCCTCGGTCGTCGCCGCCGACTCGCTCACCGGCGAGGTTCATGCCGTCGGCTTCGAGGCCGAGAGGATGATCGGCCGCACGCCGGCGACGATCTCCGCGACGCGTCCGCTGCGCCACGGCGTGATCGCCGACTTTGCCGTTACCGAGCAGATGCTGCGCTATTTCATCGGTCGCGCGTTCGACCGCCGCTGGGCGCATCCGCGGCTGATCGTCTGTGCGCCCTCGGGTGTGACCGAGGTCGAGAAGCGTGCCGTCGAGGAGGCGGCCCTCGGCGCCGGAGCGCGGCGCGTGCATTTGATCGAAGAGCCGATCGCCGCGGCGATCGGCGCCGGGATTGCCATCGGGGAACCGGTCGGGCGAATGGTGCTCGACATCGGCGGTGGAACCAGCGAGGTGGCGGTGATCTCGCTGGGCGGGATCGTGGTGTCGCGGTCGGTGCGCGTCGGCGGCTACGAGATGGATGAGGCGATCAGCCACTACATCCGCGACGCCCATCAGCTCGCGATTGGCTCGCAGACCGCCGAGGCGATCAAGCTGCAGATCGGCTCGGCGATGCCACGTGCCCAGGAACTCACGATGGGCGTGCGCGGACGCCACCTGCTCACCGGTCTGCCGACAGAGATACAGCTGAACGGCGCGGAGGTGCGTCAGGCGATCCGTGCTCCGATGGAGGAGATCCTGCGCGCGATCACCGAGACACTCGAAGACACCCCGCCCGAGCTCGCCGGCGATATCGCCCGCGAGGGCATCCTGCTCGCCGGCGGCGGCACCCTGCTGCGCGGCCTGCCGGAACTCGTCACCGACCGCACGGGAATGGCGGTGACGCTCGCCGAGTCGCCGTTGACCTGCGTCGCGATCGGCTCCGGCCAGGCGCTCGAACACTTCGACCAGATCCCGGCGGGCAGCGCGCGGCACGCCACGATCACGTCCAGACGGCGCATGTCGTAGGCCGGCGTAGCCAGCGGGCCCATCGATGATCGACCTCCGTTCAGACACCCAGACGAAGCCGTCGCCGGCGATGCGCGAGGCGATCGCCAATGCTGAGGTCGGCGACGAGCAGAAGCGGGAGGATCCGACCGTCGTCGCGCTCGAAGCAGCAGCGGCGGCCTTTGTCGGGCAGGAGGAGGCCGTCTATCTGCCGAGCGCGACGATGGCCAACGAGATCGCGCTGCTCATCCTCGGCGCCCGCGGCTCGGAGCTGCTCGTCGAGGAGACGGCCCACATCATGATCTCCGAGCTCGGTGGCCCGGCGATGCACGCGGGCCTCCTGGCCCGCCCCATCAGCGGCACGCTCGGCCGGATCGCGCCAGAGCAGGTCCGCGCAGCGATCCATCCGCCCGATCCCCTGCACTCGCCGCAGCCGTCGCTGCTCGCGCTCGAGAACTCGCACAACTCCTCCGGCGGCACCGTCTGGCCGTACCCGGAGCTGGAAGCGGTGGTCGCGGTGGCGCGCGAGCTCGGCTTGGCGATCCATCTCGACGGAGCGCGCCTCGCGAACGCCGCAGTCGCGATCGACAGACCGGCGGCTGAGATCGGGCGCCTGTTCGACACCGTCACCCTGTGTTTCTCGAAGGGCTTGGGCTGCCCGCTCGGCGCGATCCTCGCCGGCTCGCACGACCTCATGGGCCGGGCGCGGATCGAGAAGCACCGCTTCGGCGGGGCGATGCGCCAGGCCGGCATCGTCGCTGCGGCCGGCCTGTACGCGCTCGAGCACAACGTCGAGCGGCTTGCCGAGGACCACGCTCGCGCCCGCCGGCTCGCGGAGCGCTGGGCCGCCGCCGGCGTTCCGGTCGACCTCGACCGAGTCCAGACCAACTTCGTCCAGATCGACGTCGGCGCGCTGGAGCTGAGCTCGCCGCAGGCGCTGAGCGTGCTCGCCGACGCGGGAGTGCTGCTCTCGGGCACGGTGCGCCCGGGCGTGATCCGGGCGCTGACCCATCTCGACCTCGACGACGCGGACATCGAGCGGGCGATCGAGATCGTGCCGGCGGTACTCGGCGCCCGTTCCGCGATCGGACCGCGCAGCGGCTACGGCCGCTGACGCCGATGGTCACGCGCCGCCCAGCTCCTGCGCCGTCACGATGCGAGCCAGTTCCAGCATGCCCAGTCGTATGTGGATGCGCGACTCGTTGAACTTCGTAAAGACGCGCGACTGTCCGTCAGGCGTGTTTGCCTCGACGATCAGGCAGACCGCGCCGATCGTTCCGTCGTCGCCGGTGGCTTGCTCTATCTCGTCCATCAACGAGGCGGCCAACGCCCCGATGGGCGTCTGATCTAGCGGCATTTGCGTGTCCTCCGATTGATCCCGATGTTGCGCTTCATGATGACCGACAACATCGCCGTGAGCGCACAATCGCCCGGAGGTCCGGCGTCGAGCGGCGTCGGCGTTTCCTGTTGGGCTTGCCGTGCGCGCTGTGGACGGCCGAAACGCCGTCGCATCCGCCACGGTCGCCTTGGCGTCACCCTGTGGGCGTTGGGCAATCGCTTGACATGCGGCGACGGCCGAGGCCAACAGGCTGCGTGCCGGCGTGCGTTTGGGCCGGCGACGCCCGTCAGGCACATGTTTCGCTCGAGCTCCCATGGCTGATCGGGCGACGGCCACTGGCGCGATCCGGGCAGTCGTGCGCGGGGCGGTGCAGGGTGTCGGGTTTCGCGACGCGACCGTCCGTCGAGCACGCGCGCTGGACGTCGCGGGCTGGGTGCGTAACGGCGAGCACGGGACCGTCGAGGTGCACGCCGAGGGCGCTCAGCAGGCCGTTGACGAACTCCTCGGCTTCCTGCGAGTCGGACCGCCGCTCGCGCGGGTTTCCGGCGTTGAGGCGGCCCAGGCCACGGTCGAGGGGCACGAGCAGTTCGCGATCCGCGGCGTCAGCGCCGGTGCCTTCGTCGTTCAGCAGCACGCGGCGACCGCGCGCCATTTCGATCTGCGCCTGGAGGTCGGCGGCGTCATGCGCTCCTGGGCGATACCGAAGGGACCGTCGCTGGACCCCGGCGTCAAGCGTCTTGCCGTCGAGGTCGCCGATCACGCCAAGGCGCACAACACCTTCGAGGGGACGCTCGAGGCAAGCCGCGTGATCGTCTGGGATCACGGGACCTACGAGCAGGGCGGGCGCGTCGGTTGGCCCGAGGCACTGGATCGCGGCCACGCTGTCTTCGTCCTCCATGGGGAAAAGCTGCGCGGCGGCTTTGCCCTGCAGCGCACGCGTGCAGGAGCCAAGCCGCAATGGCTGCTGATCAAGCGTCGCGACGAGAGTGCGCGTCCCGGCTCGGACATCGTCGCCGAATGTCCCCGCTCGGTTCTCAGCGGCCGCACGCTCGACGAGACCCTCGAATGAGCTCGCCGGGCCGGTTCCGTCGCGGCGGGCGCTAGAGTAGTCCTACGGGTCGAGCGTCAGTTCGACCAAAGCAGTGCCCCGCGTTTCCGCAGTCGCTGCCTCGCAGCGCCCTCCGCGTTTCGCAGTGCACCCACCGGGAGGAACAGCGATGGCCCTACGGGCCCGGCGCGGCGGACATCCAAGGCCGGCAGAGATCCGGAGTGCTCGACGCGCACCGGCTGCGCGCTCCATTCGCCCCAACTGGCGGCGCGTCATCGACGCGCGCGAAACCCCATAACGAGGGACGGACAGGCATGGCCTCAAGCGGCAAGAAGAAGACGACGATGGCGAAGCTGATGCGCGAAAGCAGACTCCGTGAGCGGCGGCTGGACAAGCAGGCCAGGAAGGACGCGAGGAAGCGCAACCCGGCGCATCTGGAAGACCAGCCGGGCGACACGCTCGATGAATTCACACCGGCTGAGTCCCCGGATCTGGTTGCGGCTCAGAGCGTTCCGGCGGGGCCCCTCGGCATCGACCGGTAGTAGTTCAGGAGGTCGGCGCGGTGCGACTCGTCGTCGCGATATTCGGGCGCGTCCTTGATCTCGGCCCTGGTGCATTTCACGTAGACGGCCTGGTTCTCGTGATCGACGCGCTCGATCACGCTCGCGGGTAGCAGCACCGTCCTACTGAGGATCCACGGTCCGGTCGCGACGACCAGGTAGCTCACACCTGTCGCGATGTCGTGCTTATCGACTCTGCCGATCTCGCCATCGCTGGCGTGAATCGCGTAGCCGCCGAGATTCTCGACCTCGATGGAGTCTTGCGTAACGGTCATATCCCGCCTTTCGGTGATCTGTCCTGAGTCTACGCCGGGAGGACGCTGCCGGCTGCGAGTCGGTTCGGCCGGCGCCCACTAAGGTTGGCCCTGAACGTCACGAACCGGCCGACCCATTGCAAAGGAGAGCGAATGTCCCGCTTCGCCACGGTGAACCTGTTGGAAGTCGAGAACTCTGTAGGCGATCGGGCGCCCGGGGTCGAGGGTCGGTTCGGCCGCAAGTACCTGGACTCGCGTGACCTCGGCGTCAGTCATTTCCGCTACGCGCCGAACCTTCGCAGCCCGATGGCCCACAGTCACCGCGAGCAGGAGGAGGCATACGTCGTCGTCGCCGGGTCCGGTCGGCTGCTGCTCGATGACGAGGTCCTCGAGCTTCGCCAATGGGACGTCGTGCGCGTTGCCCCGGAGGTCGTGCGGTGCTTCGAGGCCGGTCCCGAGGGGCTGGACGTCATCGCCGTCGGCGGCCCCAAGCCCGCGGAGGGCGACGGCGTGATGGCCACCGCCAATTGGCCCGACGACGGAGCCTGAGCGAGGCCGGACCTGCTTGAGCGCTGCGAAGCCGCTGAACCAGGGCGCGCGAGCCGGCCGCCCGTCTCACGGGGGTCGCGCGACGGACCGATAGGGGCTGGTGATGGCCGACGAGCCAAACCTGTTTGGCCGGCCGGACAGGCAGCTGTTGGTGGCGATCGTGTAGAGCCACGAGCGCAGCGAGCTTCGGCCCTCGAACCTCGACAGGCCGCGCCAAGCGCGAAGCAGCGCGTCCTGCAGCGCGTCCTCGGCATCGTGCACCGATCCCAGCATCCGATAGCAGTGGGCGTGCAGCTCACGGCGGTGGGGCTCGAGCAGGCTGGCAAACGCGGTCTGGTCGCCGGCACGCGCCCGCTCAAGCAAACCCCGCTCCTGAGCTGTCCCGCCCTTCGAAGCGGTAGCCATCGTCACGCAGACTAGACCGTCCGTGCGGCGAAAACTCAGCGCGCCGATGAGTTCGAAGCTCCGTGCCGGTCACATAGCCATCAGATGAGGCCGACAGCCAACCGCGTGGTGCACCTCGAGCTCCACACCGGAGATCTCGCGCACGCCCGCGAGTTCTATGCACGGATCTGCGGTTGGAGCGCGGAGCGCGTTGACACGCGCAACGGGTCCTACCTCGCGCTCGAGCTGGGCGGCGGGCTCAGCGGCGGCATCGTGGAGTGCCTCGCCGAGCGTTCGCTGTGGCTGCCCTACGTCGAGGTGGCCGAGATCGGCGAGGCCACCCGCCGAGCGCGCCTCCTGGGGGCCTCCGTGCTGCTTGATCCGCGCGAAGGCCCGGCCGGCTGGCGCAGCGTGGTCGCTGCCCCGGCGGGCGGCGAGCTCGCGTTCTGGCAGCCGAAGCGCTGAGTTCTCCGAGTGACATGGACGCTCGGCGCCCGCGGCAAGCTCAGGCCGGGCTCAGCGTCGAGCTTCGCCTGTCGTCCGGATTCACCGCGGTCGAGGACGAGGCAGTGGCTGCGCCGGCCTGCGCCGAGCCATCCGCGTCGACGCTTGGGATCCAGCGCATCAGTGCCGCCACCAGGGCGGTGTGGCGCATCGGCTTGCTGATGTAGTCGTCCATGCCTGCGTCGAGGCATCGCTTGCGATCGCCGTCCATCGCGTGTGCGGTCATCGCGATCACCGGCGTGCGCCTGGCGCCGCTCTCGCGGCGGCGAATCTCCGCGGTCGCCTGATAGCCGTCCATGTCGGGCATCTGGCAGTCCATCAGAACCGCGTCGTAGTGCCGCGCTTCGAGGGCCCTGAGGGCCTCGCGGCCATCGCCCACCACCTCGACGCGGCAACCGCAGCGCTCGAGCGAACGCGCGGCGACGATCTGGTTGATCTGGGAGTCCTCGGCGACCAGCACGAGCGGCGAGCGCAACCACACGGGCCCGCCGCCGACGTTCGCCTCCGGGGTGGGGGCAGCAAGCCTGGCGGACGCCTCGGCGGCTGCCAGCACCACCTCGAACCAGAATGTGCTCCCGCGCCCGGGCTCGCTCTCAGCGCCGATCGTTCCACCCATCAGCTCGACGAGCTCGCGGGCGATCGCCAGACCCAGCCCGGTGCCGCCGTATTGCCGCGTCGTCGAGACGTCGGCCTGGGTGAACGGCTCGAACATGCGCCCGAGGTTCGCCGGGTCGATCCCGATGCCGCTGTCGACGACCTCGACACGGATCGTGGTGCTCGCCCCCGGCCCCGGCCTCGCGTTCACGCGAACGGTGATTGCGCCCGTGGCGGTGAACTTGACGGCGTTGGAGACGAGGTTCAGCAGGATCTGCCCGAGTCGCCGGCCGTCTCCGCGCACGCATGGCGGAACGCCGGCGTCGATCTCCAGATCGAGGCGCAGGCCCTTTGACCTCGCGAGCGCGCCGGCCACCGAACACGTTTCCTTGACCGTCTCGTCGAGGTCGAAGTCGGCGAGCTCGAGTTCGAGGTGACCGGTCTCGATCTTCGAGATGTCGAGGATGTCGTTGATCAGCGAGAGCATCTGCTCGCCCGACCGCGTCACCTGCTCGGCGCATTCGCGCTGCGGCTCGGTGAGGCCCATGCCGAGCAGCAACTCGGTCATCCCGAGAACGCCGTTCATCGGCGTCCGAATCTCGTGACTGACGTTGGCCAGGAACGCCGACTTCATGTTCGACGCCTCGACCGCCTGATCACGCGCGATTGCGAGCTCCGTGGCGGCCCGGTTGCGCTCGGTCACGTCCTGGAAGAACGCGATCCGGCATTCCCGCCCATCGAGGTTCACGTTGTCGCTGGTGACCTCGACGTCGATGATCGTGCCGTCCTTGTGCACATGGCGGTGCGGATAGTTCGCGTGCGCCGCGAACTCGGGCCGCGACCCATTCGGATTGGTCGCGAGGAACGCGAACAGCGAAGGGACGTCCTCCGGCGGCAAGAGCTGCGGGATCGTCATCGACAGGCACTCGTCGTGCGAGTAGCCGTAGCTCGTGACCATCGCGTCACTGACAGCGACGATCTGCAGCGTCTCCCGGTCGTAGGCCACCATCGGCAGCGGGTTTCGCTCAAACAGCAGACGGTAGCGCTGCTCGCTGGAAGCCAGCCGCTCTTGGGCGAGGCGCAGCGCGGGGCGGAAGGCGAGACGAAAACCGCTGAGGACCAGCGTGACGGTGGCGAGGCCGACCGCGATCGGGCCGAGGTGGTGCGCGTTTCCGACCACGAGGATGACGAGACTCGAGCAGGTGACGAACCCGGGCAGGACGAAGCCCGACAGCTTCTCCCACGCAAACCGGCCCGAACCACCCTTGCCGACCCACATCGACATCGCGAAGACCAGCAGCGATGCCGGCCACGCGGCGCCGTTGAGGACGCTGCCGAGGTGGGATCCGCCGCCAACGAAGTTGAAGGTATCTCCGGCGGCGTTGATCGCCAGTCCGATGGCGATCAGCCCGAGCGTCGCCCTGCCGCGGCCGGCCACGACCACGCTGCTGCCGGCGACGATCCCGAGCAGCAACAGGTCTCCGACCGGGTAGGCGAGGCTGGTGGCCGCGCCGAGCGAAGCGCCCTCGAACAGATGCTCGAGTCCGTGGAACGCAAAGCCGGAACAGAGTGCGGCCATGCCGATCGCCGCGACCGCGCCGTCCAGCCAGTTCGGCCGATCGCCGCGTTTGATCTCACCGCGGACGAACAGCACGATGGCGGCCAGGGCGATCGGGAAGAACCCGAGGTAGAACGCATCCGCCAGCGACGGGTTCGGGGGTGTTGCCCCGCCCAGCGACTCGAGCGTCAGGACCAGATCGCCGGTCGCCCACGAGAAGCAGGCGCCTCCCATCACGAGCGCCACCCGACGGTGCCGCCACTGGCCAAAGCCCCTGGCGAGGCACAGCGCACTTGCGATCAGTTCAAAGCCGACGACGAGCCAGCCGTCGAGCCACGGCGAGAACTGCTCCGAACCACGGAAGATCAGGAACGCGAGGTAGGCGACGAGCAGGACGCCCATCAGGGCAAACGCGGTCCAGATCCCCCGCCCCGGCCGCTCGCCCGACGTGCCTGAGTCGGCCTGGGCCCGCGACCGCGCAAAACGCAGGTCGGGTGCTCCAAGCATGTTGTCGAATATCGGCGAATGCGCGCCTCGGCTTGAGCCGGGCGCCGAGCAGCCACCGCGCCTGCTGCTCGCCGGCGCCGCTATGGTTCGGCGGCGATGTGCCGGCTATTCGGTATGTCCGGTGCACC
>ODAK010005810.1_pt1 | contig 12483 bp, 9 predicted proteins | sample 1539591 | NCBI WGS metagenome assembly ODAK01 (sample SAMEA3539303, study PRJEB22396) | soil metagenome | biome: tundra; feature: field; material: soil | place: USA | collected 2010-05 | depth 0.15 m | reverse complement strand
GGATCACTCCACCCAATCGGCGATGAAGATATTTGTCTCGTGGGGGGCTTTACCGTTGCGATTCGAAGCCCAAACGAGGCGCTTGCCGTCGGAGGAAAACATGGGGAAGGCGTCGAAGTCGGGGTGGTAGGTGACTTGCTCCAGGCCGCTACCATCCACGTTGATCAGGTAGAGATCGAAGCCGCTGGGATCCTTCTGGTTGCCCATGTTTGAAGAAAAGATGATGCGCTTTCCGCCGGGAAGAAAATACGGAGCAAAATTCGCGGCGCCATTATGCGTGACCTGGTGTTTGTTTTTGCCATCGGCGTCCATCACCCAAATCTCTAAATTCCCCGGACGAATCAAGCCGTGGGAAAGCAGGTCCTTGTAGTCGGCAATCGCCTCGGGCGTTTTCGGCTGTTCCGATCGGTACACGATTTTCTTGCCGTCGTCCGAAAACCAGGCGCCGCCGTCGTAACCAAGCTCGTGCGTCAATTGGCGGACATCGCTTCCGTCAACATTCATCGAGTAAACATCCAGGTCGCCATTGCGCATGGACGTGAAGACAATCTTTTTCCCGTCGCGGCTGATGGTGGCTTCCGCGTTGTAATCCGGAGAAGTCGTGAGACGTTTCAAGCCACTGCCGTCGGGCTTCGCGGTGTAAATCGCGTACGAGCTATAAATGGGCCAGACGTAACCGCGGGAATAGTCAGGCCTCGGCGGACATTCGGCGCTGGTTTCGTGCGTCGAGGAAAACAGAATGCGGTCGCCGGCGGGGAAAAAGTAGCCGCAGGTCGTCCGCCCCTTGCCGGTGCTCACGAGCTTGGGCGTCGCGGGCTTCCCGTCGGGCGTGTCGACAGGCATCGTGTACATCTGGTCGCAAGGAACGCCTTCGCCCGAATGCATGAAAATCAGATACTTGTCATCCGCGGAAAAATAAGCCTCGGCATTGGTCCCGCCAAACGTGAGTTGGCGAACATTGCGCAGGTGCCTCTCCTCCCCAGGGACCGTAAGAGATGAGGATTTGGTTTCGCCGGCGCCCGATCCTTGAGAGTACGTCACCAAGGACGCCGACGCAGTGAGCAAAACAAGAAAAAACAGCGGCCGAGCGACATGGAGTTTGGACATGGTTTTATCTTTTTCTATCTTCTCTGTTCGAGTTTCACCGATCCGGTGACGGGCTTGCCGTCTCGCAGGACTTTCACTTCGACCACGTCGCCCACCTTGCTGCGGCGCAACGCATCGGTGAAGTCGTACAAATTATCGATCGGCCTGCTCCCAAATTGGACCAGCACGTCGCCGGCCTTGAACCCCGCCTTGGCCGCGGGCGATCCCGGCTGCACGTCGGAAAATTTCACGCCATTTTCCTCTTGTCCAAAATCCGGGATGGAGCCGAACCAAGGCCCGTACCCACCGCCGCCACCGCTGGCCGCCTGACCGGCGGACTTGTCTTCCACGACGGTAACAAACGCGACGCGCTCCGGGGCGGAATCGAGCTTTAATGCGACGTCATCGATAAAATCCAAAAGGCGGGCCGCCGCCGGCGCGTTGATCTTGTCCCACGTATCGGAAGGTTTGTGGTAATCCGAGTGCAACCCGGAGAAAAAGAAAAGCACAGGAATTTTCTTCCCGACAAACGAGGTGTGATCGCTTGCTGCGTAGCCACTGGCGGAATATTCGATCTTGAAGGATGACTTGGCCTTCTCCTCTTCCAGCAAGGTCTTGAACGTCGATCCGGTTCCAGTTCCTCCGATGTAAACCTTGTCGTCCTTGATCCGGCCAATCATATCCATATTGATCATGGCCACGGCCTTGTCGAGTGGGAGCGTCGACTCCTTCACCCACTCGGCTGAACCGAGTAGTCCGAGCTCTTCCCCCGCAAACGAGGCGAAGAGGATTCCGCGCTGAAGCTGCCCCTTCCTGGGCGCGAGCAGGCGCGCCAATTCCATAACGCCGGCGGTGCCAGAGGCGTTGTCGTCAGCGCCTGGATGAATCTGGCCAATTTGTGAAGGGGCGAGCGAATCCACGTTCCCATAGCCCAGATGATCGTAGTGCGCGCCAATGATGATGTATTCGCCGGTTTTCCCCGGAAGGTACGCGAGCACATTGTTCACCGTGGCTCGGGTGCTCTCGATGTTGACCTTGAGAGAAATGCGCAGATTGCCCGGGAATGCAAAAGAATCTGGAGTCGAGGATTCGTTGATTTGGCTCTGAACCCCGGCCAGCGACTTTCCTGCCGCCGCGAACCAGGATTCCGCTATCTCATTCTTGGCCTGGGCGATGACGATACCGGCATTCTCGGGTCCGCTAACGCTTCCAAATCTGGTGAGCAGGTCGTCTTCGCCATCCCCCAGCTTCCCATTGATCAGGATGACGGCCTTGGCGCCGTGATCCCGCGCATTGATCGCCTTGGTGATCAATTGCGAGTGTTCAGTCAGCCCGGCATGTCCGCTCTTCGCCGCAAATCCCGAAGGTTCGTAGCGCAGGATCACGACGATTTTGTCCTTCACGTCAGTGTGCGCGTAATCGTCGTAGTTGAATTCGGTCGCAGACGCGCCGTATCCGGCAAATACCACGGCGCCGCTAGCTTCGGCCGAGGACGAAAAGCTAAAGGGAACGAAATCCTGATTCAGCTTCAATTCCTTTTTCTGGGCGCCATTCTGTACTTCCAGGCGATTGCCTTCCTTCAGCCGCGCCCCTGTGATTACTGTGAACGGCTGGAGGTACGACTTGCTCCCGGCAGGCTGAAGTCCCAGAGAGCGATATCGCCGCTCGATCAAGTTCATTGCCCGGACTATGCCCTTGGTCCCGGCGCCACGGCCCTGCGTGGAGGGAGCCGAGAGCGCTTTGATATCTTCCAAGTAGCGATTCGGGTCGGCGGTACCGGCGGCTGCAGCAATGCTGGCGGCAAAAATCGCAAAGACGAAAATGAATTTGCCGATGCGCCAGCGCGACAGACCTGCAGGAAGGCTCAAATGGGGGCGGGCCATTCGAATACGTTTAGATTTCAGCATGTGTATACAAAATCCTATGCCCAGGCAACAAGACTGTCAAATGGGGTACCGGGCGCGGGCCGATGGAAAAATTAACCTTCAGAAGCCTATTTTCAAACGGGCGCTGACGCTGCGTGGGGGGCCCACTGCGGTGCCGGAAAAAAGGCTGGCGAAATTTATGACGTTGACTCGGCCAGTCAGGTTGCTCGTCTCGATCAGCAGCGAGATGTCCTTCCCTTCCTTGTGATACAGCGTGGCGCCCGCGGCGGCATCGAGCGAAAAATTAGGGCGCACGCGGCCCGCATTGAAATTCACATGATCCAGGATCGCAGAGCCGTATTGCGCCAAGAGGAAGCTGAGATCAGCCGGCCCCCCCAAATCCACAGGCAAGCCGCTGCCAAATTCAGCACTGGTGGCGAACCACAACCGTCCGGTCGCCTGAAAACGCTCTCTCGCGCGAACGGTGTTCCTCTGATCCTGGGAAACGGGAAACTTGCTGGTGTCCGAAACACCGGAAGCTTTGTCGCCAAGAAACAATCCGCCAGTAATCGGGCCCTGGCCTACTCCCGTTTGGTTGGAGTAGCTCACAAATCCGGAGAAACGGCCCCAACGCGGCACGGCGATCTGAACTTCCTCGCCATGAATCTCCGCTGTGGAAAAGGCGATTGGAAAGCCGATGCCGGTATCGAGCAGCGTATCGTCGTCCGAATAATTGTGAAAATCGCGCCGGAAGACGTTGCCGTCAATCCGCAGCTTGCCCCCCAACGACTTCGTAAATCCTACTTCGTAGTAGTTGGCCCGCGCGGGCCGCACCGGAATCCTCAGAACGATATCGCTCACCGAATCCAGTTGCGGAGAACTCGCGAGCAATAGATTTTCCATTGCTGGAGTCTGGAAAACGCGGTCGTACGACGCATGAATGAGAAGATTGAGGGATGGAAGGAAGCGGGAAACCCCGATCCTCGGACTCCATGCCGATTCATTCACCGCAAATCCATAGTGGTCAAAGCGCAGACCGGCAGTCAAGTTCCATTTCCCCAGCCGAATCTGGTCCTGGACGTAAGCGGAGGGTTCGATGTCCCAGCGGCGGTCGGCAAATTGAAATTGCTGTTGCGTGTTGGGATCAAATTGCGTTGGATCAGTGATCTGATACCGCAACGCTTCGTGTACGGGACTGAAGATTCCGTCCACGCCGATCTTCCACTCGTGCCTCCCGTGATGGCCGGCGAGGTCCGCGCGCACATAGCCTTCGCGGTATCCTCGATCCTGCGAGATTATAACCGGAGTGGCCTCAGGATTCGACGAAAGCAGGGCTGTGGAGTCACGCACGCTGCCTGCCACGCTCAAGAGCACGTCCGTCGAAAAGGGATGCGTATAGCGGACTTGGCCGCTGGTTTCCTTCTGCGCGGCATCCTGGCGCTGGCCTCCCAACTGCTGGACTAGCTCGTTCGGCACAAGATAGCGCACCGCATGTTGCGTGATTGTGAAGAACAGGCGGCCGCTATTTGAGAAATCACGCTCGTAGGATGCGGAAAACCCTCCCGCATTTCCCAAATTCGTATAGTTGCCAAGAACCGGCGGGTCCAAATATCGATCCGTGTGAAATCCATCCCCGCTGACCGAAAATCTATTTCCCCCGCTGGCATAAAAAAGCGCAGCATGCGCGGAACCGGTTGAGAAGCTGCCGCCTTCCGCGTCAAATTCTCCGTGCAAGCCAGCAGGAGTATTCTTGGGCGACGTAATTTCCACTACCCCGCCCAGCTTTCTGCCGTACTCGGCGGGAAAATCCGCAGTCATCACCCGCATGGATTCCACGTCGCTCGATTCGATCGGAGGAGCGAAAGCCGGCGAGCGATTCTGCGTCAGGGGCAGGCCATCCACGACAAATTGAACGTCGTACTCCGAGCCGCGCGGATGCAGGACGCCGTTGGCCTCAGATAACCATCCGGGCTGGGCATCCACCATATTCAAAACTCCGCGCCCCGGCTGGGGCGACAACTGCTCGTCAATGGATTGCGAGCCGATCGTATAAACGGCTCCTGTGCGGGACGGGTCCACCAGGGTTCCCGCGTCGCTGACTTCCACCTGAGTTTCCACAGGCTTCAGTCCGAGCGTCACGGACAGATGCTGAGGCACCATGGACCGAATCTCAACCAATTGGGCAGCGGGAGAAAATCCTCCGAGCGTTATACTGACCCGATAGACGCCAAATGCAAGGTCCTGCGCAATGTACCGGCCGTCGTCTCCAACCTGGAAATTCAAATGGAACTGATTCCCTTCGCTCACGAGTTCGCCCGCCGCCGCGAGAGCTGCCCCTTGCAGATCGTGTACCTCGATCTGAAGTTCTCCCCGACCCCGCTGCGCGATAGTGGGACCCACGAGGAAGAAGGTCATTCCCAGCAGCCCGATTAGTCGTCGCGCGAATCGCATCGTTAATAAGAATACAGCAAGATTTTGCGCCGCACCCCTGGGAAGACGCGCGCTTGTCCTATCCAGCTTGAATCAAGAATGGAGCAGGGAGTAGAGGAAAATCGTAAGGTATCGTTTCACATTGCTCGTAATCAAGAAGTTCTCACGCACGTGTTCGTGCCCCTGCTCTCCCAGCTTCTGTGCCAGAGCAGGATTCGATAGGAGGAATCGAATCTGATAGGCCGTTCCTTCGATGGAATGGACCAGGAGTCCCGTATGCTTGTGAATCACCTGAGCTGGAATGCCTCCCACCGCCGATGCCACCACAGGTTTCTTTTTCCATAATGCTTCCGTAACGGTCAGACCGAATCCCTCTCGAAGGCTTTTCTGCACGACCACCGTGGAAGCGCGCTGGAGCGCATTAATCTCCAGCGCGCTCCAGGGGGGCAAGTTGAGAAGGTGAATATCCGGGTCGTCCTTGGCTTCGCGGCGCACTTCTTCCAGGACGACTTCCCCCTCCGGATCATCCGGTGCGCTGCCGCCTGCCAGCACTAACTGACAGTCCGTATATCGCTTGACGATCTGATAGGCACGTACCACACCTATCGGGTCCTTCAATCGGTCAAATCTTGAAACTTGCGTAATGATGGGACGTCCCGGATCTATTCCAAAGCGCTCCACGACACCACGCACGCATTCTGGATCCAGTTCGATATTTTTTTCGGAAAGCGGGTCAATACATGGATAGAAGAGAAACTGAGGAATGGGAAGCTGGCGCGCGAACTCCGGTGATGAGAAGAGAGCCACATCATAGCGATAAATGAACGGCCGAAGAAAATCCCACACTTCCGGATTGGGATGAGACAGGTCAATGTGACACCGCCAAATCCAGTGTCCTTCCTGCTTTGAACGGGCCTCTATCAGAGCCACAGGTTGGGGGTCGTGAATGACTGTAAATTCGCAATCAAATTGAAGCCGCTGCCGGTTCAGTTCGTTGGTCGCCAGGAACAAATCGAAATTTTCTTTCCGGGCTTGGTAGGGCTCGCCGTGCAGGGCATTGTGAAACGCTTTCGTGACACCGAAGAAATCCTGACCGCCAATGATGACGTCCCAACGTGGATGGAGCCCCAACTCCTGGATCAGGGGAACCAGGCGATTCAGGATCTCCGCCACTCCGCCGCCCATTGCTGTGGAGTTGACCATTTGTACTGTGCGCCCGGAAAGTTGCGCGGCGAGCGCGCGCAGTTCGTCAATTTCGGGAGCCCCCAGCAAGGGAACGTAAGCGTCAAGGCTCATCGTGTGAGCATCCGATTGTGTAACCGTCATGCGGCAAGCTCCCGGTCAATGAACGTGTAAAGCTTTGCTCTCGCGCCTTCGAGGGTATTCGTGTAGACGTCAATGCGATTGATGCTTTGCGCCAGGGCCGGCAGGCCCAGCTCGTTTTCAAACCACAATGAGAAATCATTCGTGCGCAATCCCAGACGCAGCCGTGAGACCAGGAAATGATAGTGAAAAGACTCATTGCTGAGGTGTTCGAGCCAGTGACGGAATTCCTCGAGCGTCCAGGCCTCCCACGTTTGCGGTACCGTCACTTCGACACATTCACAGAAATGGAACGGTTCGAAGGCCCGCCGGTCAACTTCTTCCGGATGGGAACGGCAATATTCATCCGTAATGCGGAGCAAGTCGGACCGTATTTCGCCAAGAGTGAGGTACCCCCGCATATCCGGTGCGGCCAACTGCTCGGCGAGCACGGGACAATTGAGCCCCGCGAGAATCCATTGCGCAAAATCATTGGAAAACCCCTCCGTGAGAAAGTGGTGGCGCCCCAGGCTTTGAAAGGTATGGTAAAAAATAGATGCGTCGCTGCATTTCTCCAAGCCATCGCGCAATCCTCCGAGGGTCGTGGCCGATTGATTTCCGATCCGCGCCAAATACGAAACCGTGACGAACCGGAATGGATGTTCTGCCTTCTTCAAGACAGTTCCTCCGCAAGCCGTTCCAAGAAAATGCGCACCTCCGCCGGATCCTTGAGCCGGAAATGAGCACGCGTCCGGGAAAAAGGGCCTACGCGAACGGTAATTCCGGACCGCAGCGCCATGAACGCAGGCTCGTCGGTCAAATCATCCCCCACATAGATGGGCAGAAACGGTGCTGGTAGCACGCGAATGAACTCGCGCATAGCGACGCCCTTCCCCAACACATGGAAAGGGACGATTTCGCAGGCATGGTTGCTCCGGATTACGCGGAAATCGGGGCGGGAGCGGGCTAGCAACCTTCGAATCCGCAGTTGCGCGCACCGCTGCACATTGGGTGACGCGCCACGAAAGTGAACCGCATAACTGGCGCCTTTGTCTTCGACTCGAATACCCGGGAACGATGTGTGCAGCGGCGCGACAACTGACCGCAGGCGACGGAATACCTCTCTCGTCATGTAGGGGAGGGCCGGACCTCGGTTATTCTCCCAGCCAAATAGCCCCAGTAACTGAACGCGCGGCGCTCGAACGTACTTGCGTAGCGCGGCGTTTCGCCGTCCGCTCACAATCGCCACATGAACACGCCGGTGACGGGCGAGGCGCTCAAGAATCCGCCGGCCTTCGCCGCTCAATTTCACATCTTCCGGCGAATCGCAATAGGGCACGAGCGTGCCGTCGAAATCCAGAAAAAGACGGATGTCATTTGCGGCGTAAATCTTCTTGGAGATCTGCTCCCAGCGATCGAAAAGATGCGGAACGCCGCGTTTAGTCTGAGTCATGGCGAATGAGGCCAACCGCCTCCAGCCCGTTCCGTGCGGTTTGCGCCGCCACAGGGTTCCTTGCCCCCGAAGAGTTGATCGAACCGGCATCCCTGCTCACCGAGTTTCCGCCATTTCTGGCGATTCAAGACGTATCTCGGAAAGTTCTGAAATCAGTTCCGCGGCCCAGCGATAGATGTTGTGCTCGCGAACAACCCGGCGCATGCGCTGCATGCGCGCGCGCCTTTCCTCTGCAGGCATTTCTAAAGCCCGGCGGATCATCTCCGCCATTTGCATGATGTCGTAGGGATTGACCGGCAGGGCGTCAGTCAATTCGCGGCTGGCTCCAGTGAATTGACTGAGGATCAGGACCCCATCTTGATCTTCCCTGGCGGCAACGAACTCCTTGGCTACAAGATTCATGCCATCATGCAGGGAGGTGACGAGACAAAAGTCCGCCGCCTTGTAAAAGGGCTCTATTTCCCGGTGGCTATGGTGCCGGCTGAAAAGAACGATCGGTTTCCACCTTTCAGTTTGTAAGCGCCGGTTGATGCGGTCGGCCTCCGCTTCCACCTCAGCGACAATGTCCTGGTAACGTTTGATGCTTGTGCGGCTGGGAGCCCCGAATTGCACAAATGTGAATTGCTCTCGATAGTGCGGAAACTTGTCGAGAAAACATTCGATTCCCCTGAACCGCTCCACGATTCCCTTTGTGTAATCAATGCGGTCCACGCCCACCCCGAAGAACAGGATTTCCGGACCCAACTGCGCCACGATCTTTGCCCGGTTCTGCTCCGGAGTCATTTCGTCCCCGGCGTCCTGAGGGCATTCCGGCAATGCCACGCTGATGGGGTGTGGGCGAACCAGAGTCAAATGATCGTTTCGATTGACCGTAAAGCGGTCCCATTCGATCCGGCTCTGCAGTGACTGGTCGACCGTCTCCAAGAAATTGTTGCAGTGCGCCTGAATGTGAAAGCTGACCAAATCTGCGCCCAAGAGCCCGTCCAGCAATTCGCGCTCCCAAGGGCAGATTCTGAACGCCTCGGCATTTGGCCATGGGATATGCCAAAAAATCGCGACACGAGCATCGGGGCGCTTTGCCTTGATCAGGCTGGGAAGCAAGGCAAAATGGTAGTCCTGAATCAACACAAAAGGTCGCTCCGTGCCTTCGATCTCTTCGAGAACTGCCTCTGCAAATTTCTCATTAACGCGCTGGTAATGTTCCCAATCGCCAGCACGAAATACCGGGCGTGTATGTGCGATTTGGCAGAGGGGCCAAATCCCCTCATTCGCGAAGCCGAGGTAGTAGCCCTGCTCTTCTTCCTTCGTGAGCCAGATACGACGCAACGTGTAGTGAGGATGATCGGGAGGAACGCGCAGGCGGTCTTTCGCATCGACGGTCTCGCGGTCGGCCTCTGCGGAACCGTGAGCGATCCAGGTGCCGTCGCACGCGCATAAAATAGGTTCGAGAGCCGTTACCAGTCCGCTCGCCGGCACGCGTGCCTCAATTCCCGCATTGCCGTGCACATGCTCGTACGGCTCACGGTTGGAAACCACAAATAACGACCTGCCATGCAGTCGCTTCTGAATGTTGGCGCGCAAACGGTCTGCGGTCCAGAGAGAATCTCCTGCCTCGCGTAACTGAGCTTCTTCCTTTGCGGCTGCGCGCGCCTCAGCAAGTTTTTGCGCCAACGTTGCCGCCTCTGTGGACAATGGTCCCAGGAATCCCTCCGCAATCCGGTGCGGGAAAGGCGCAACCTTGCCGTTCCGCAGGTCCCGCATCCAGTGCGCAACCTTTGTGATCGGCCCGACGATCGTCCACCTAATCACAAAGAAAGTAATCAACATGATCAAAAGGACCTGAACGACGACATGCCAGAGTGCATCGCGCCAGATCCTGGAGCTCTGAGCCTCGATGTAAGAAGCATCGTGAAACAAGACCAGAATACCGGCAACCTCCGAATCTCGGTGCAGAGGGACTGCGTAGACGTACATCGTCAACTGGCCGATGCGCTCGTATGTGCCGACGCCGCGGTTCTGTTCTTCGCTCTGCGTAAATACATCTGGCGGGGTTTCCACGGACGGGTCAAGTTTCGGACTCATGGCCAGTTCTTTTCCGTCATCGGCATAGATAGCCACTCCCACAAGATGTTCCCGGTCCCCGAATCGCTCCACAATTCGTCGGAGTTGGTTAGTGGCCCCCCTCTGCAGGACAGGCTCCACGGTCTCCTGCAGGCTTTCCGCGAGGATCTCCGCGCGTCTCTCAAGATCTGCTCGCAAACCCCGTTTTTCGGAACGGACCTGGTTGCGGGCGACAACAAACGTCACGAGGGTGATTGCTATGGCAAGTATTGGAATCAGGCTTAGGCTGAGTTTCATGCCCTTTCCCCCTGTCAGTTCAAACCGCTGCGGAAAAAACGCAGGGCCAAGGCAGACACGCCCCTGCGGGCACGGCTGGGTTGCCTAGAAGAAGAGCAAACTGAGGGCCACTGCACAAACAAATAAGGCCTGTATTTGCAATTCTTTAATCGGGTGAGAAAGATACTTGGCAGAAACTCTTTTCCATGAGGCGGCAAAAGCCCCTGGTCAGGTGGCGGGAGCGCGTGGATTTTCTATGCCGGCCTTTCGAGCTCGCGCCGGTCCCAATTCCCGAGATTCGCGCCTGCCTCATACGTGCTCTGGCAAAACTCGAGCAACGCGTTTCTAGGAGATTCCGCTGTCCGCACGTCATCGTACATCAGCAAAAACTCGCCCATCTGTTTATTGTAAAACGCGGGTGCAGGGCGGACCGGATGCTCAGCAAATCCCGCGGGCTGCGGCGCGGCATACGCATAGAAGGCTGCTCCTTTTATATCTCCGCCACCCGGCCAAAATCCCACGCTGATGACTTCGTGGGAGTATGCCTCCCGTGTGATGCGGTCCGCTCCGGGGCGCTCTGGCGCGCGGCGCCCGGAAAAACGGGTCACGGCAAGATCGAAGCTTCCCCAAAAGAAATGTACCGGGCTAGATTTTCCGACGAACCTCGATCGAAATTCCTTGAAGATGGAATCGACGGTTACAAGAATCCTCCAAAATGAATGAGCGTATTGGGGATCGTACGCAGCATGGACTCGATCCTGATCGAAAGGAATCGGGCCGGGAACTTCCTGCGGCATGTTCCGAATGCTGACTTCGATTCCGAGGGAGCGAAGCATGATCATGAATTCCGCGTAAAAATCAGCGACCGCGCGCGACTCAAGGCGAATGGTTCTGGTTTCACCACCACTTGTGATGACATTGAGCTTGTGATCGATGAAGTCAAACTCGATTTCGAATACTCCCTTCCCATATGGGATGGGAGAAGTCGTAAGTCCACGGGCGCTGACGTAGAGTGGGACCTCCCACCAATGGTTCACGTGCGGAGACAAAGCCAGACGCACTTTGCCTACGATCTGGGTCCACATGTGTAGCGTCGCGTACGTATCAGCCCACGCGGATAGAGGAAGCGCGGGCCAGTCTTCGGACGGATCCAAAACGCCTTTGACTTCGGACATGTCCGTTCACCTCGTGATTTATCGATGGCCAAATCCAATGCTCAGTGCTATACCTCGATCTGGTCGATGTAACACCAGCGCCAATCCTCGCCAGGCTCGATCGACTGCATGATGGGATGTTGCGTCTCATGAAAGTGCTTGGTCGCATGTTTGTTCTTGGAAGAATCACAACAACCGACATGGCCACATTCGAGGCATATTCGGAGATGAACCCACGAGTCACCCTTCTCCAAGCACTCCTTGCATCCTGTTCCGCTCGGATGCACAAGCACTCCTTGCATCCTGTTCCGCTTGGACGTACTTTACGAATGGTCTTGAGATGCGTGCAAACTGTGGTTGCCATGCTGTCCTCCCCTTGCGTCGAGAGTCTTAATGAGGCTCCGGGAAAGCGGTTTACCTGCGCGAATCCCCCAAAACAGATTTGTACCATAGTCAGTGCAAATAGGCATCTCTGGGACACTGACTCTTAAATTTTTCCGCTGGTTCACTCACGCAAGCGTTTCGGACCGCTGACGAATGGGCTTCCGTATTCGTAGAAGCGGTGAAGCAGGTGGACGTCGCGCGTGATGCCAATTCGTATGCTCGCGCCGATCTGGCCAGCACGCCGCCGGACGGCGCTGCCAAGCCACAGCTTGCCGCCCGCGCATAAATCGGCGCCGTCATATCTCTTATCGATATCCATCGCTTGCGCCAAGCGTCCCGGACCGCGAGCCAGGTCGAGCAAACGATGTGTCCCGCGCCGCCGCTCCATGAACCGGATGCCCTCGAGAGGCTCAAGCGCGCGCAACAAAACGCCTGCGCCCACGCTGGACCCTTCACTGGAGACGTTCATCAT
>ODAK010005808.1_pt1 | contig 12486 bp, 8 predicted proteins | sample 1539591 | NCBI WGS metagenome assembly ODAK01 (sample SAMEA3539303, study PRJEB22396) | soil metagenome | biome: tundra; feature: field; material: soil | place: USA | collected 2010-05 | depth 0.15 m | reverse complement strand
ACTGCCGCCTCCACCATGCGTCTGCCAGCAGCACCACGGGCGCAGCGCCATCGCGAGCATCGTCGGCGGTAAAGGCACGTCCCATGGCCGGCTGCACCCCCAGCACCTGAAAGAAATTGGCGATCACATCGATGCTTGTGGCCGGAATGGGCGCACCGCCCAGCGAAAGACTCAGATTGTCCGTCCCGGAGAAGGCGAAATACCCCGTCACGTCCTGAAAGGAGTGGGTGTGGGTGCGGAACTGATCGTAGGCGTCGGTCGAATAGGTGGCGCAGGAGAGACCGCATTTGGTCGGCGGCGGCGCAATCCATACCAGTTGCCCTGCGTCTGCCAACGGCAGCGGTCGCAGCAGCAGCGTATTCACCACGCTGAAGACCGCGATGTTGGCGCCGATGCCCAGGGCCAGAATGAGCACGGCCACCGCGGTAAAGCCGCGTTCGCGGCCCAGCGTCCTGAACGTGTATTTCAGATCCTGCAGAAGAATGTCCAGTGTCATCAGTCCCCTCGCCTCACGATGCTTTTCTTTCACCTGTTCCACCCCGCCAAAGCGGATCAACGCCTGCCGGCGTGCCTCTTGCGGCGTCATGCCCCGCTGCACGTTCTCTTCGATTGCCAAGTCCAGATGCGCCGCCATCTCCGCATCGAGTTCAGCATCCCGCTGCGGCTTTGCGAAGAAAGACAGCACCCGATTCACTGCTTCCCGTAGCGCGCCCATCACACTTCTCCCTCCGCCGGCATCGCCAACACGCGATCGACGACGCTGGATAGCCTGTGCCAGTGGGCAGCATCCTTGGCAAGCTGTTTGCGGCCACTTTTGGTAATGGAGTAGTACTTCGCTTTGCGGTTGTTGTCGGATGTGCCCCAAGTTGCAGAGATCCATCCCCGCTGTTGCAGGCGCACCAGAGAGGCGTAGATGGTGCCCTGGTTCAAGAGGACTTCGTCGCCACTCATCTGCTCGATGCGCCGGGCAATGCCATACCCGTGTTGCGCGCCCATCGTAGCCAGCGTTTGCAGCACCATGATGTCGAGGGTTCCTTGCAGCAGGTCGAGTTTGGAATCGGGCATGCGCGCTCCTGTGTTGATGCCACATCAGTATTTCACAAGCTATGTGGTATCGCCACAGGACAACAGGATTTTTCTATTCCCGGCTGGAATTCGGCTTCGGCTTATCAGCGAAAAGTGGATTCCCGGTCCAGGCTGCTATGGTATTCGTCATCTTGCTCAAGGTTGCCGGGGCGGGCGTTGAGCCATTGGTTCATCAGGAGCGATTCTTCGGGGTCTGTTACGCCCTCGAGGCCGGCGGTACTCTTCAGGAGTTTCTTGCGGACGTCTGCGGCGCGGCGCGCCTGGGCTGCTTTAAGTTCCTGGCCGGCGGAAAGGCTGGCCGCCTGCAGGTTGAAGGAGTTCCCATGGATGTGCATCGTTTCCTCCGCAGGTTGGAAGGCACGCGGAGCGCCGGGATTTTGGCACGGAGATTAGCGACGGCTCATCGCAACCGCGATGGCCGGCTTGGGTTCACGACGTTTGACCCAACGTGGGTGAACTAACGATACTTGAACTATGGTGTACACCGTCAATCAGGCGAGAACTCACCTCTCGCGGCTACTGAGAGAGGTAGAGGCGGGCGAGGAGGTTATCGTCATGCGCGGCAAGAAGCCGATTGTTAAGTTTGTGCGGACCGAACCACCTGCTCCCTCGGTCCAGCCGCCCGCCAACCAGCCAACTCGGTGATTGCCCCTTCGAGGGCAGAGCTTTCTCTTGGATGCCGAACTCTTCCGACGCTCGAACTGCGAATTCGGCAGTTTTCTCACTTGCCCTGGACAACCGCGACCAGCTTCGATTCGCAGGGCGCACTAAGAATTTGGGATAGATTGATGCCGTAATAACTTCCCTCGGCAAGCATCAACTGGAGTTTATTTTGTCGAAGTATCGTAGATCGATAACGCCGAGGGAACCCGGCACCGCGGCGCTGCCATTGGTAGCTATCGTGGGCAGGCCTAACGTAGGCAAGTCCACCCTCTTCAACCGGCTTACCAAAAGCCGCCGCTCCATTGTGGGCGACGAACCCGGAATCACCCGTGACCGCATTTATGGTGAATACGAGTGGCTTGGCCGCCACTTTCGTGTCGTGGACACCGGCGGCATTGTGCCCGACGACCCCGATCTGATCCCCACCGAAATCTACAACCAGGCCAAGGTGGCCCTCGAAGAAGCCGACGCCATGGTTCTGGTAGTGGACGCTCGAACCGAGTTGGCAAGCCCCGACTACGACTTGGTTCGCCTGCTGATGCGCGGCGGAAAGCCTGTCTTTCTGGCGGTCAACAAGGTCGAAGGCGAAGCCATGTCTTATGCCGCCGAAAATTTCCGCCAGTTGGGAATTCGCGATGTCTTTCCCGTCAGTTCCGAACACGGTCTTGGCTTTGGGGACTTGCTCGACGCGATTTCCGAGGCCGTTCCCGCGCCGCCCGAAGCCGTCCTCACTGAAGAAGAAGCAAAGGCCGCGCAAGAGGCCGAGGATGCGCAGGCCGAAGAGGCTGAAATCTCTGAAGGCAGCCCCGTGCCGCCAGAAGTCGGCGATGGCGACCTTCGTCCGCTGCACCGTACCCATGGCGAATTTGAACAGCACGAAACCTCGGTGGCCATCATCGGCCGGCCGAACGTGGGCAAGTCCACCCTCCTCAATGCCCTCACAGGCACATCGCGCGCAATCGTTTCGCCCATCGCCGGAACCACTCGCGACGCCGTAGACGAAGTGGTCGAGTTTGAAGGCGTCCAATTGCGTTTTGTTGACACGGCAGGCATTCGCCGCAAGAGCAAGACACACCTGATGGCCGAGAAAATGAGCGTGGTTATGGCGCGCCGGCACCTTGAAGCTGCCGACATTGCCTTGCTCATGGTCGACGCAACGGATGGCGTAACCGGCGCCGACGCCACAATAGGCGGCTACGCTCACGAGAGCGGCCGCAGCGTCATCATCCTGGTGAACAAGTGGGATGCGGTCACCACCGCGCGCACCGACGGCAAACCGCCCGCCGATCGCGAAGTCTACGAGCAGCAACTGCGCCGACACCTCAAATACTTGGATTACGCGCCGGTAATATTCCTCTCAGCACTGGAAGGAACGGGCCTGGGCCGCGTGATGCACGAGGTCAAGTCCGTGGCCGAGGAACGGCGCAAGCGCGTTTCCACAGGGCAAATGAACAAATTCCTGGAACGCATCGACTTCCAGCGCGCCCCAGTGCCGATGGCCAAGCGGCTACGCATCTTCTATATGACCCAGGCCGCGGTAGCGCCACCCACTTTTATTCTGTTTACCGACCGCGACATCAAGCTCCACTTCTCATTCGAAAGATTCCTCGAGAACCAGATCAGGGAGGCTTTCGGATTCAAAGGGACGCCGATCTGGTTCAAGGTCCGGGCGCGCAACGCTGAGAAGAAGGACTGATGAGGCGTCGTGAGTTCCTAAGAAGCGTGGTTGCCGCCGGCTCTGTTGCGGCAGGAAAACTGTCAAATGCAGTCAGTTTACCGGGTGCGCGCTTGGGTTCGCCTGGAGATGCGGCCACTCCATCAGCAATACCCAGTCTCGATGAATTGTCAGGGAGTTGGACTCCCGGTGCTTTGATCGAGAATCGCCCTTCCATTTCCAATTTCCACGGTAGCTTGCTTTCGACTGGGAACATCCTGGCGATTGAGTGCCTTACTGTGCCGCCCTTGGCGCAAGGCTCTGAACTTGGTGCGCTTTCATTGGACGGGGAGAAACTCGCGGCACAGGAGTTTCGATGGTATCCCTATCAGGTGTTGCGAAGAGCGCGTGCAAAGGGCGTGGAGGTACTGACCTCAGTGCGCATGCCTTTCGAGGCAGCCGGAGTTCTTTTTTCTGTCGAGATCACAAATGCAGGTGAGGAGCCGCGCACGGTCGAGGTCAATGTCGGGCTTGATTCGATCGTTCGGCAATACATCCAAAAGTGGGAATGGGACACGCCTAGACCCGTACCAAGAGACCAGACGGATTTCAGCAGCCGCGTCGTGGCCGGGCCCGACGGCGGAGTCTTCCTTGTCCACGATCACAAGAGCGATATTGACGTTGCGTTCGCTTTTCGCCGGCGTCCTGACGATCTTTCCGCCGATGCGCGCAGCGCCACATGGACGCTGCACCTGGAGAATCACGCGACCGCGCGCCTTGAATTTGTGCTGGCGGCCGGTAAAGATGCTGTTTTGAAGCAGGTCCTTGGTTGGAGGGAGGCCTTCGCCGAGACTTGGGCTGCGGCGAAAGAACAATGGGGCAGGCGGTTCGAGGCTGCATTTACTCCGGACAACGGCCAATTCTCAGGCCATCTTCCCACGCTGGTCACCGATGACTTGAAGGTGCGGAAGATGTTCTACGCGAGTATTGTCAGCCTGCTTTGTCTTGAACGAACCAACCTGAGTCCGCAGTATCCGAGAGTGTTTGTGACAGCGTCGCCGCGTTGGGCTACTTCGCTCGTATATTTCTGGGACGCGATGATGTTCGCGACAGTTTGGGCGTTGCTCGATCCGGTTGAAATGCGCAAGCAACTCATACTTTTTCTGGAAAGCGACATTCACTCCTGTTATGCCATCGATTTCTGTTCGATGCACTCGGTCGGACCGTGGTATTCAGCGAATGACTATGCAATCTTCAGGCTCGTGCGCACGTATGTCTCTGTGAATCGCGATTGGGCGTTCTTGAATCAGGCGTTGCGCAACGGCCAAACCGTATTCGATGCTCTTGACGGCATTGCCTTGCATTGGCGAACGCTAACCAAGCCCCCGAACTTGCTAGCTGATTATGGAGGCCCGGAAGACAATCTCGAAACGGTCCCCACTTATAAGGGACGCACTCCGGCCTGGAATGCAGCCAATGTCTGGATGATGCGATCGATGGCGGAACTGAAACGCAAGCGAGGCGATGGGGATCAGGCCGCTCAACTCGTGGCGCAGGCGAATGAACTGGCGAAGGCGGTTTTGAGTCTTTACGTCGAAGGGAAAGGCTTTTGGGCATGCCAGAAGGACGATGGAAGCAAAGTGGAAGTGCGTGCATGCATCGACTTCATCACCACCATCGATACCATGAGAAGCGATCTGGGCCAACGACGGATTGATGAAATGGTCGCCTTCGTCAACAATGAATTGTGGACAGGGAATTGGCTTCGGGCCCTTTCCTTGAGTGACCAAGAAGCTCCCACGGCAACTCGTGCGGACCACGGATCGACAGGCTCTTACGATGCATGGCCGGCCTTGACGATCGAGGCGTTTTTCCGCGCTGGACGGGAAAGTGAAGCTTTAGCCCGGCTGAGAAGCTTGGAGCCTGCGACTCGAGAAGGCGCGTTTGGACAGGCGCACTATGTCGCGGCCGGACAGTTCCCAACGCGCAAGGCCGTATCGTTTGGCCAGGATTATTTCGAAAGTTGCTCTGGCGCTTTTGCAGAAGTCATCGTACGCACCATCTTCGGATTTGCGCCCGAACCAGATGGCGATTGGAGATGGTCGCCGCCCCACTTGCCTGGACTAAGTGGCCAGCTTAAAAACGTAAGATTCGCCAGCAAAAACACCTGAAAAGCCACAAAACGCAGGGTGAGCCAGGTCTCGATTCTGAGACCTGGGAGAGCAGAGCCATTTGCCTCTGGGTCATCGTTCGCTTCATCACGTACCTTCTCTTTTGGTTTGCGCGATAGAAAAAGGCCGCCCATTACGGGCGGCCTTGGAGCGTAGCGGTTGCGGAAGCCTGCTTACTGCGCCTGGGGAACCGACGGGCGCGGCGCGGCTGCGGCCTGCTGCGGGGGAGCAGGCGGCTTGGGCTTGGGAGCTTCCTGCTTCTTCGACGGCGCCAGGATCGCATGCAGAATGGTGCCTTCCATGCGTGGCATGAACTCCACAATACCGGCATCGCCGATGTCCTGGATGAGGCGGTTGATGATGTTGTAGCCCAGATCGCGATGGGCCATCTGGCGGCCGCGGAAGCGTAGGCTGGCCTTCACCTTGTCACCACCGGCAAGAAACTTGACCGCCTGATTTTTCTTGGTCTGGTAGTCGTGCTCGTCCACGGTCACGGAGAACTTGACCTCTTTGACCACAATAACCTTCTGCTTTTTCTTGGCCGCGCGATCGCTCTTTTCTTTCTCATAGAGGAAGCGGCCGTAGTCCTGGATGCGGCAGACCGGGGGAACTGCGCTGGGTGAAACCTCAACTAAATCGAGGCCCCTTTCTCGTGCAATTTTCAGCGCCTCAAAGGGCACCATGATGCCGAGCTGCTCACTGTTTTCGTCGATTACGCGTATTTCGCGTGCACGAATTTTCTCGTTGATGCGGATAAAGGACTTTGCCGAACGTTTGTCGAGTGCGATGGTGCTCCTCCAAAAGTCGTCTCGGGCCGCCTCCGGGGTTTTCCGGACTCGCCGCGGGCACACGGACGCACACTGAGTATAGCATTGGCTCGGTCTCGTTCAACGCCCTGTTTAGGAAGGGCTTGAACCGGAAACGGGGCCATCCGCATTTTCTGCCGCCCCCAGCAGCGTTCCCGCTGAGGTCTCACCGGTTACGCGCACCCGCACCAGCCGGTTGGCGGGGAGTTGGCCGGCGATCTCTATAGGCAGGAAGTTTTCAGACAACGCGGCGGTCATTCCGCGCGCGGCCAACTCCGCTGGGGTGTGAAGCGTGACGACCTCCAGATCCCGGCCGACAAACCGCTGTCGGTGCGTTTCGCTTTTTTGCGCGGCCAGGGTGCGGAGCAACTTCATTCTCTCATCGACAACGGCTGCTCTCACTGGCCGCTCGGCGTGCAGCGACCAACCCGGCGTTCCCGGCCGAGGCGAAAAAGGGAACAGGTGCAGATAACCGAACGGCAGCGCCCGGATGAGGGCCGCGGTCTCCTCAAATTCGGCGTCTGTCTCGCCGGGAAAGCCCACCATGACATCAGCGCCAAGAGTCAGTTCCTCTCCTGCCGCCTTTAGCAGGGCCTGTACCTTTTCCGCGTAATGCCATGGGCGATAGCGGCGGTGCATTCGCCGTAAAACAGCGTCTGAACCCGACTGCAAGGGCAGATGCGCATGACGCGCCAGGCGCGTTCCGCCGAACTCCCCCATCAGCCCTATCAGTTCGGCGTTCCAGTCCATCGGCTCAATCGAGCTGAGACGGAGCCGCGGCAGCGCCGTTTCGTCGAAAATCCGCCGCACCAGGGCTGCCAGGGTTGGCCGTTGCCTTCTGTTCGACCCATCCGCCGAAAAAGGCAAGTCCCAACCCCATCGACCCAGGTTGATCCCGGACAGCACCAGTTCGTTGCCCCCGGCCGCGGCAAACCCTTCGACCTGCCGCATGACAGCTTCGGCCGGCAAACTCCGCGAGGAGCCGCGCGTTTGGGGAATGACGCAAAACGTGCATCGATTCCCGCAGCCTTCCTGAATTTTGAGATTCGGCCGGGTCTGCGCCCCCGGCGCAAGTTGCGACTCCTCCATGAAGGAGTGAGCAAACCGGTCGTCCACCCAGATCGGAGCCTGGCGCGGCCCGCCGTTTCCGGTCACGAGCGCCTGCACGCTGACCAGTTCTGGCGGCGCAATAGCGCCAACCCCGCCCCGAACCGCTCCCAAAATGATCTCCGGCGCCAACGCCTTGTGGCTGTTGCCCACCACCGCGGCCACTCCGGCCAGTCCGGCCAACTCCGCAGGCGCGCGCTGGGCATAGCAACCGGTTACCACGATGCGCGCCTCGGGATTCAACCGGTGCGCGCGACGGATAAAAGCGCGCGCTGCCCGATCAGCTTCCGCCGTCACGCTGCAGGTATTGACCACAACCACATCGGCAGCCGAGGGACCCTGCTCAGCGAGCCCGGCTGCGCGCAAACGGTGGCTTACCGCCTCGCCATCCGCGCGGGCAGCCCTGCAGCCGAAATGTTCCACATGAAAACCCGGCATGGATTCAGTTTAGAGCCTGCTCGTTGTCGCGGGCTCGATTCAGCTGGACCTGTCAAATTTTGCCTTCGATATACTGGAAGCAGACCGCTCTCATTTGCAGCTGTTCCCTCGAACATGCCAAAACCCGCCCCTGCCGGCGTTTCGACTCCACCTCGCCCCGCCGGTAACGGCGGTACATGGCACATTATCGGCTTTGTCTATTTCACTTTTATTTGTTACCTCTCCATCGGGTTGCCGCTGGCCGTGCTGCCGGGATATGTCCATCTGCGTATGGGCTACAGCGCGGCGCTGGCTGGACTGGTGATCAGCGTCCAGTACATCGCCACCCTGCTCAGCCGGCCATGGGCGGGGCGCATCTCCGACCATACAGGCGCAAAGATCTCCGTGTTGTGGGGAATGACCGCTTGCACGGGGAGCGGCGCGCTGCTTGTGGCAGCCGCCGCACTTCACGGCATTCCCTGGCTCAGCATTGTCAGCCTCATTCTGAGCCGATTGATTTTGGGCATCGGCGAGAGCCTGGGCTCGACAGGCGCCACGCTTTGGGGCATCACCAGCGCCGGCCCCCGGCACACCGCCAAAATCATCTCATTCAATGGAATCTGCACCTTTGGAGCCACAGCAGTGGGCGCCCCACTGGGGGTTTTGCTCGATCAACGGTTTGGCCTTGCCTCCATTGGTCTCGTGACCATCCTGGTTGGCGCGGTCAGCTTCGTTCTCGCGGCCCGCAAAAGCGCTGTTCCGGTTTCTCCCGGCGAGCACCTGCCTTTCCGAAACGTAATCATCCGGGTTGCCCCGGCCGGGATGGCTTTGGCGCTGGGTGGAGTGGGCTATAGCACGTTGGCAACCTTTGTCACGCTCTACTATGCCAGCCGCCATTGGAGCGGAGCCGCCTTGTGTCTCACCGCCTTCGGCGTGGCTTTCATCGTGGCGCGCCTTCTGTTCATCCAGGTCATCAACCGGTTCGGAGGGCTCCCGGTGGTCATCACCTGCCTTATGGTTGAATCGCTTGGGATCTTGCTGCTGTGGCTCGCACCCTCGCCCAGGATGGCTTTTGCCGCCGCCGCCCTTGCCGGCTTCGGTTTTTCCCTCGTCTTTCCTGCACTGGGCGTGGAAGCAGTGAAGCGTGTTCCCGAGCAGAATCGAGGCACGGCACTCGGCGTCTTCACCGCCTTTGCCGACGTCTCTTTCTTTCTTACCGGGCCGTTGGCCGGCGCGGTCATCGGTGCCTTCGGCTACGCGAGCGTCTTCCTCTTCGCACTGTTCAGCGTACTGGCTTCCCTCGGCATCGTTGTTACCGTTGCCGGACGAAGGTCATCGGCCGCCTGACAGCTTCGCCACCTCCAATTTGATAGGATGGACCATCCCGAAAAGTGCGGTCTCCTGGCCATCCTGGCTCTTAATGCAGGGCGAGCGACGAGAGAACCTGGGAGAAGAGGGGACATTTGCAATGAGACTTGTCAAGTACAATTTTGCACGCCGGGATTTTCTCAAAGGGGCCGGAGCGGCCATCCTGGGAGGGCGGAACTTATGGGCGCAGCCTGTCCTGGCAAGCGACACGCCGGGGGACCAGTCCGCAGCCGTCTCTTTCGATCCGCACTCATTCCTCTTCAATGGCAAACGAAAGCTGCTTATCTCCGGGGAGCTGCATTATGCTCGCTCGACACGCGCGATGTGGCCCGCTCTCCTGGATCGAAGCAAGGCGCTGGGACTGAATTGCATAGCAACCTACGTCTTTTGGAACCTCCATGAACCCGAGCGGGATGTGTACGACTTCGCCGGCGAAAGAGACCTGGGACACTTCCTCGAGCTCTGCAAGGCCCGCGAGATTTACGTGTTTCTTCGCGTTGGACCATACTGTTGCGCCGAATGGAACTATGGAGGATACCCGCCTTATTTGCGGGATGAGCCGAATATTACGATCCGCACCATGAGCCCGCCCTACCTGGCGCGGGTTGAGAAGTACTTTGAACGGCTGGCAAATGAAGTGAACCCGCACCTCGCCACGCGCGGAGGTCCGGTTGCGCTTATACAAGTCGAGAACGAGTACGCGAATGTGGCCAAGCGCTATGGCCCGCAAGGGCAGGAATACCTTCGATGGATGGCTCATCTTGCCAAGCAGGTTGGGTTTGCGGATGTGCCCACAACCATGTGCGAAGGCGCAGCCGGCGGGCCCATCTCGACAGTCAACGGATTCGAGATCACGGCAAAGCGAATCGAGGAGTTCCGCTCCAAAAACGATCGTGATCCGCTCCTTTGGACGGAGTTATATCCGAGTTGGTATGACACCTGGGGCGTGAAGCGCGAAACCGGCGTTGTCGACAACACAAAGGAGTGGAAACCTCTTTGGGGGCGTGATCCCCGTTCAATGGCTCTGGCGATTCTCACCTTCCTGGCCAACGGCGGCGCCGGATGGAACTACTACATGTGGCATGGCGGCACCAACTTCGGCCGGAACAGCATGTACCTGCAAACCACCAGCTACGATTTCAGGACAGCCTTGGACGAATATGGCCGGCCCACTCTGAAAGGCGTCTATCTCGGCCGCCTGCACAAGGCGATACAAACTTGCGAAGCATGGTTCCTTGAGGGAAAGGTCTCTTCGACCGTTACGCCCGCCGGTGCGCAGCGCTTCGCCTGGAATCTAAACGGGCGCGAAGTCGTATTGACGCTGGACTACGAGCCGGGCGCTTTGAATGGCCCGGACCCGCACGCAAAGAGCGCGAAGATCGTCGGGCCGGAAGGCAAAACCATATTTGACACGCAAGGCGATCTTGTGGAGACCCAAGCCGCGTGGAAAGCGCCGGCATGGGAACCGATCCATTCCGCACCGCTCCAGTGGCACGCGTGGAGCGAGCCGATGCCGCCCAGCCGCGCGCAAAAAGCTGTCCACTCGGCACAACCGATCGAGCAGCTTCTGCTGACTCATGACCACACCGACTATTGCTGGTACAGCACGAAGATCGACGTCAAAACAGCAGGGCCGCAGGAGCTTCTGATTCCCTATGGCGGCGATTTCTTCTACATCTACCTTGATGGCAAACTTGCCGCACAAACAACGGCCCCGCTCAAAGAAGATCGCGGCCCCATCACGCCGGAAGATCCGGCTCATCCGCGCATCGATGCGAATTCGCTCGAGTCCCGCAGCACGGATGGATACCGGCACGAATTCAACCTCAGCGATGTCGCCGTGGGCACGCATCGGCTCGATATCCTTGCAACCGCGCTCGGCATGATCAAAGGCGACTGGCAGATTGCCAGCCCGATGAACTTTGAGCGCAAGGGTATTTGGGAAGGCGTTTTGCTGAACGGCGCGCAATTGAACGACTGGGACATGATCCCGTTCCTGGCCGGCGAAACAATAGGCTTGGTGAAGCAAGCCTCATCTATTCAATGGTCAACCCTTGGCGCTCCAAAGCCTCTCTGCTGGTACAAAACCGAGTTTCAACTCAGCGCGGAGACGCTTGCTGCAGACGCCGACTATCGGCTCAACGCCGCCGGCCTGGGCAAGGGAATGCTCTTCCTGAATGGCCATGGCGTTGGCCGCCATTGGTTGGTAGTGAGCCCCGGCCCGGACAACCTTCCGACGCAACAGTTCTATCATCTGCCGAAGAGTTGGCTGAGCACTGAAAACACTCTGATCGTTTTTGAAGAGCAGGCGGCGTCGCCCAAGGCAGTTCAGTTGGAGCGCAGACGGGCGGGTGCTGCGAGCATTTGAATCTTGAAGAATTAGGGCAAGAGACGATGTTTTCTGGCAAAAATGCAGTGTTTTTGGCTCAAAATGGGCTGAAATTCGGGGTCTTGTTTACTGATCAGTTAGTATGTAGAATTTACAAGTTACTGATTCCTTGTCGTTTACAAGCACCCACGAGCTGGAAAAGGGGCCTCTGGAGGGGGAGGGGGGTGGGGGTACACAGAATGTTCGCTGTTTCTTCGCTTGAAGCGAGAGGTAATGTGCGCCTTTGAGAGGGCGCCGGGGCGGGGGTGGATTCGAGCAAGCCTGGTTCCGCCGAACGTGTTTTGGTCATTCTGGAACCCTCTTATGAATAGTGTGCGCCAAATGGTTCTAATTCTCTGCAACGGGTAGAGGGGAAAATGGCGGGTCGATCCGAGGTCCAGGGCCAGCCACCCTTCGCCAGGAAAAAGCGAAGAATGGGCAGCCTTGGGTTGTGGCGGGGCAATGGGTGTGGGTACGCGTCCACGAGATCCAAAAAACGTCCTGCTGGGGCTGAGGAGGCTGGGAAAAACGCTTGATTCAGGGAAAAAGTCCCGAATAACGTCCTATTTCGGCTCAAAAGCTGCGAAAAGTCGCGAATTTACAAGTTGCTTAAAATCAACATTGTAGGCAAATGAAACATTGATTCTATTGGCTTTATGCGGGGGTTCCGGATTGAGTTTTTCCGCGGTCTGGAAAGCCCCAGATTTGCTCCGGCGGAATGATATTGGTAGAGGTCTTTGGCCACCCACCCTTGCGCCAGAGAAGAGGCGCAAGGATGGGGCACCCGGCGCCACGCACCACCACCGGGACAAGCACCAGGTCGCCGTTCACCTTCAGCCGGAGTGA
>ODAK010005807.1_pt1 | contig 12487 bp, 11 predicted proteins | sample 1539591 | NCBI WGS metagenome assembly ODAK01 (sample SAMEA3539303, study PRJEB22396) | soil metagenome | biome: tundra; feature: field; material: soil | place: USA | collected 2010-05 | depth 0.15 m | reverse complement strand
AGTGCCGCAAGTGCCACGCGAACGACGGGGCGATGATCACGCTCGGCCCGAGCGCAGCGCAGCTCAATCGCGACTTCGCGTACGCGTCGGGCGCCGAGAACCAGCTCGCGCACTGGGCACGCGTGGGCCTCCTCTCGGGCGCGCCCACACCCGCGGCGGCTCCGAAGCTCGCCGTATGGGACGACCCGGCGACGGGCGACACGACCGCTCGCGCGCGCGCGTATCTCCAGGCCAACTGCAAGTACTGCCACAACGGCAACGGCGAAGCGCGAACGACGGGGCTCGTGCTCTCGAACACCGAGGCGGACCCTTACACGCTCGGCGTCTGCAAGCCACCCGTGGCCGCGGGGAAGGCCGCGGCCAACGAGCACTACGACATCGTGCCCGGTCAACCCGGCCAGTCGATCCTCCTCTACCGGATGCAGTCGACCGCGCCGAGCATCATGATGCCCGAGCTCGGGAGGAGCCTCGAGCACGCCGAGGCCGCGCAGCTCGTGAGCGACTGGATCGCAGGGCTGTCCGGCACCTGCGGAGCGCCTTGACCGGCGCCTTCGAGCGGCGTCGGCTATACGCTGGGCAAGCCCCTCAAAGGGCGCGCGGGTCGACGTGACCGCAAAGGCGGCGCTGTCGCGCCCTTCGGGCGCCGGCGGAGGCGCGTTCGTCGGGGCCGACGCTGAGCCGTGCCCTTGACGGTTTTCACGCCGGGGCTCATCTATCACCCGGCCATGAATTCCAGCGTGCTTGCGGCCCTCGTCGGGCTCGGGATCGTCTTGCTCGTCGCGAGCTTCCCGTCGCGCACGCTGCGGCGCATCCTCGTGACCACGTGGGTCGTGCTGACCGCCATCGCCAGGCGCCTGGGCGATCCCGACGCGACGGGCCCGATCGTCATTCGGCGGGCCTTCGAGGAGCTCGGGCCCACGTACATCAAGCTGGGTCAGCTCGTCGCGTCGAGCCAGGGGCTCTTTCCCGAGCGCTATTGCCTCGAGTTTCACAAATGCCTCGATCGCGTTCCGCCCTTCGACTTCGCCGACGTCGAGCGAATCTTGAGCGAAGACCTCGAGAAAGACACGAGCGAGACCTTCGAGTCGATCGACGCCAAGCCGCTCGCGTCCGCGTCGATCGCCCAGGTTCACGCCGCGAAGCTGCTCGACGGCAAGGACGTGGTCATCAAGGTGCAGCGGCCCGGGATCGCCGACCTCGTCGAGGCCGATCTGCACGTCCTCAAGTTCATGGCGCGGATCATGTCGATGGTGCCGCTCGGCGATCTGGCCAATCCGCGCGGGATCGTCGAGGACTTCGAGTCGAACATTCGCGAAGAGCTCGACTTCCGGAGAGAGGCCGCGAACATGACGGAGTTTAACCGCATCATGGTCGAGCACGACCAGGTGAAGGTCTCGGCTCCGAAGCCGGTCGACGCCCTGACGACCCGGCGGCTGCTGGTGATGGAGCGGTTCTTCGGCCACCGGGTCGACGACGTCGAGAACCTCAGGGCGTCGAACGTCGACGGGGAAGCGACCCTGCTCCTCGGCATGCGCGCTTGGTTTCAGTGCATGATCATCCATGGCTTCTTTCACGGCGACGTTCATGCCGGGAATCTGATGACCCTCGCCGACGGTCGCGTCGGTTTCCTCGATTTCGGGATCGTGGGTCGCTTCGGCCGCGAGCGTCGCGAACAGGTCACCGACTACCTCCTGGCGTTCTCTACGGCGGACTTCAAGAAGCTCGCCGAGGTCATGGCGACGATGGGCGCGACCGACCAGAAGGTCGACCTCGACGCGCTCGCGAAGGACCTGGAGATCGCCTACGAGCCGATGCTCGAGAACGAACTCGCGGCGATCAAGTATGCCGACGTGATCCCGGCGATCATGCGCACGGCCATTCGCCACGGGCTGCGAATGCCTCGCGACTTCGTGCTCGTCGTCAAGCAGATGCTCTACTTCGACCGCTACGCGAAGATCCTCGCCCCGAACCTCAACGTGTTCCGCGACCCGCGCATCGTGACGGCCCTCATGAGCGACGTCATGCAGGCGCGGATGCAGGCCGCGTAGACCAACTTGGCGCGCATCCGCGTCGCCGCGAGAAGAGGGAGATGGGCCGCCGAGGCGCAGAGAGCGCAGAGCCGTGAGAGGGGTGGAGCTCTCGAGCGCGAGCCGAGCGGGAATCGTCAGCGCTAGGGCTTCGCGGCGGTGGCGCACGCCGCGGTCGCGCTGCAGCCTGCGGACTGGGTGCACGTCGCGCACGTGTCCGAGCACTGCGTGACGCACGAGTTCTCGGTGCGGGTGCAGTTGGTTCGGCAGTTGTTGGTCGAGCACCGCGACGCGCACTGCTGCTCCGTCTGCGCGCAGTTCGTGCCGCACGTGTGGGCCGATGCGATGCAGGTCGGCGAGGCCGTGCACGCGCCCGCATCCGACGCGTCGGCCGAGGGGCCGGCATCGCCCGCGCGTGCATCGCCGTTGTCGCCTGCCCCGGTCTCGCCCGCGTCGGGAATCGTCGCCTCGAGGACGGCCCCGTCGTCGTCCGCGTCGGGGGTCGCGTCGTCGGCACCGACGAGGCCTGCGCCGTCCGCCGGTCCTGCGTCGGGTCGTGGAGCGGCGGCATCGGCGGACACCGGGTCGAAGCGATCGAAGTCGAGCGCGCAGGCGGCCAGTCCGAGGCTCGCGAGCGCGCCCGCGACGACGAGCAGGAGTCGCGGCGGACGCCGCACCGCGACCATCAAAGGCTGCCCCGGAGGCCGATCCACGACGGAGCGACGACCAGCGCCGCAGCGGGCGCAGCGTCGGCTCTCTTGCGCGAGAGGACGAAGAGCGTGGTACTGGCGGCGGCCCCGAGAATCCCGACCACCAGCCCGACGTTCGCGATCGTCTGATCCGTCTTTCCTCCCGAGATCGCGCCCGCCTGCGACGTCGGACAGGGCCGGTCGGCGCAGTCGGTCTGCAGCTGGTCGTACTTGGAGCGCGCGAGCTCGCCGAAGAGAACGAATGCCCCGAGCCCGACGACGCCGACGCCCCCCGAGACGTAGGCCCACGTGCGGAGCGACGGACCGTGCACGGTGCGCGTCACGGGGAGCGGTTCGAACGCGACGGGGGGCTCCGGGTCGCTGGAAGCCCCCGACCGGGCATCGAGCGTGAGGGTCGTGCTCGCGCCGGCCGCGAGCGTCACGCTGCGCGTCACCGGCACGTGCCCTGGGGTCGTGACGACCACTTCGGTCGTGCCCGCGAGGGCCGGCGCCGGCTCGGTCCAGGCGGCGCGGCGGAGTTCTTCGCCGCCCATCGTGAGTTTTGTATCGTCGGACGCGTTCTGGATGGCCAGCGTCACGAAGCCGAGCTTCTGCTGGAGCTGCGCCCGCTCGCTGCTCGCGGCTTCGTAGGCGCGCTGGTACCGGTTGTCTTCGGCTCTCAGCTCCTTCGCCTCGATGGCCGTCCGCCCCAGCTCCGCGTAGGCGTCGACGAGCTTACCCATCGCGAGCAGACAGCGCGCGAGCTCGAGACGCGTGTTCGGGCTCGAGACGATGTCGTGCGACGCCCGGAACTCGACGAGCGCCGCATCGTAGCTCTGCCTGGCCATCAAGTCCTTGCCACGAACGAAGCGGGACTGCGCCTGCTCGCGCTGCACCGCCGTGGCCGCGGCAGGGAGAACCCCGTCGGCCCGCGCGGGCGAAGCCTGGGCCAGCACGAACGCGGCGAGGGCGGCTGCGGCGAGGCCGCGCGCGGGCGCGAGCCTGGACGCGAGCGCGGATGCGAGCCTGGCCCTCGGCGAGTGAGATCGATGCATGTCAGATCCCCTGCGGGTCGTAGCCGCGACGGGTCACCGTGGGTCGTGGCTTTGCCCAGGTGGATGGCGTGGCGATCCGCGGGGCGACGGGCGAGGTCGGTGCAACGTAGGGACGCGCCGCGGGTGCGGCCACGGGGGGGGCGTCGGGCGATGTGATTGACGCCACGGGCGAGAGTGGGTTGGTCACGGCGTTCTCGTTCGGGGTCGATCGTAAGCTTGCTGACGATCCGGCTGCGGCCTGCGGTGGCGGCCGGGGCCTCTCCACGGTCGGAGCCACGGTGGACGGTTCCGTGACGGCATGCGGTGCGGGTCGAGGGCCGCCGGAGCTGCCCGCGGCCAGCCACCAGGTCGCGGCTGCGATCGCGAGCAGCGCGAGGCCCACGAGGCCGAAGCGAACCGCGCTCGGGCGACCCGAGGTGACGGCGAGCACGATCGGCGTGGCGATCGCGATCGGCGTCGCGACCGCGGGGACCGTCAACGCGATGGGCACCGCGGTCGTCGCCTCCGGAAAGGAGGGCGCGCGCGGAGGAGACAGCGGCTGTGGTACGAACGCCGGGACGGTCGGCGGCAGCGCGAGCGCGACCGGCGTGGCAGGACGCGCCTCGAAGGGCGCCGAGGCTGACGGTGCGCGGCCGAGCGTCGCCGGTGTCGACCCCGGCGGCGGGGCCGGCGTGGGCCCTGGGGCCGGTGGCGGCACGGTCGGCGCCGTCTGCGAAGCCTCTTCGGCCGGCAGGTCGGCGACCTCGATCGGGAGCTCGACCGAGATCGGCGCCCACGCGTCTTCGGCCTCCGAGGGCGCCTGGACCACCCCCCGCTCGAGATCCTCGCGGCGGGCGCGTACGGCCTCACCGAACGCTGCGCGGACGAGCGTGGCGACGCGGCCCGGGGCGGGGAGCTTCGCGCCGGCGATGCGTCGAAGCTCGGCGGCCATCGCCGACGCCGACCCGAAACGCTTCCCGGGGTCCGCCGACATCGCGCGCTTCACGACGTCGGCCAGCGGCGCCGCCCACGGGAGGGACGCGGGAACAGTCACCGGTGGCGCGCGACCGCTCAGCAAGTGGGTGACGATCGCCGCCGGCTGCAGGCCGGGCAGGAAGGGCTCGCCGCTCAACGCCTCCCAGAGCATCACGCCGACGCCGTAGGTGTCGGCCTTTGCGTCGGCCGTGTCGTCTTCGAGGAGCACCTCGGGAGCGAGGTACGCGCTGCCGCCGGCGCGAATCGGTGCGGCGCGAGGGCGCGCCGCGCCGAGGAGTCGCGTGACGCCATCGAGACCGACGATGAGGTTCTCGGGCGTCAGGGCGCCGTGAACGAGCTTGAGCGGCTCGCGCTTGGCGTCGCGCAGGTTGTGCAGCGCGTTCAGGCCGGCCAACACGTCGACGAACACGCGGAGCGAGATCTCGAGCGGAGGCGGCGGCGTCGCGGCCGCGACCTCTCGCCACCTGACCCCGTCGATATAATCGGTGACAACGAGGACCTCGTCGCTCCGGATCAGCACGTCGCGCACGCGCGCCACGTTGGGATGATCGAGCGCCTCGAGCCGTCGAGCATCGCGAATCCAGTCGGCGATGTCGGCGTCGTCGAACGCTCGCCGCTGCGCGCGCTCGGCCACGACGAGCCGTCCGCTCCCTTCGACGGTCGCGTCGAGCGCCGCCCACGCGGGCACGCTCTGCGCGCCGAGAGGCCGGAGGAGCCGCAGGCGCTCGGCGGGTCTCTCCCCGCGTGCGTCTGCCTTCGGGTCCGGCGTCGAGAGAGCGGCCACGGCAACACCAGACTAACATCGACGCAAGGCCATCGATGCGAACTCGCCGAACTCCGGAGGCCTTTGCCGCCTACGCCGTGATCTCATGTAGTCGGCATGTAGGGGCACCGGGCGCGCTGGATGGTCTCCGGCGCGTCGGCTACTACCCGCCCTGTGATCGCCAATGATCCAGAAAGGCGCGCCTTGGCGCCGATCGCGATGACGACCGCGGCCAGGGCTGCCGCGGTGGCGGCGGCGCCCGCGCGCTCGCCGGCACGGTTCGCCTGGGCCCTCCTCGGTTACGAGGTGCTGGTGGTCGCCTGGGGGGCCTACGTTCGGGCGAGCGGGTCCGGCGCCGGCTGCGGCCGCCACTGGCCCACGTGCAACGGCGAGATCATCCCGCGCGCGCACCGCGTCGAGACGCTCATCGAGCTCTCGCACCGCCTGTCGAGCGGCGGCGCGATGATCGGCACGCTGGTGCTCCTCGCTCTGGCGATTCGCGCCTACCCCCGCGGGCACCGGGTGCGCCGTGGCGCGTGGACGACCGCGCTCCTCATGATGGCCGAGGCGCTCATCGGCGCCGGCCTCGTTCTCTTCGAGCTGGTCGCGCACGACGCATCGATGAAGCGCGCGCTGAGCATCAGCCTGCATCTCGTCAACACGTTCTTGCTCCTCGGCTCGACCGCCGTCACGGCGTGGTGGGCGTCGGGCGGCGGCGCGCTGCGCCTCCGCGGACAGCGCTCGGTGGTCCTTGCCGTGGGCGGCGCGCTGGGCGCGATGGTGTTCGTCGGGGCGACCGGCGCAGTGACCGCGCTCGGAGATACGCTGTTCCCGACGCCCTCGCTCGCCGCCGGCATCGCCCAAGACTTCGCGGCGGGCGCGCATCTCTTCATCCGGCTCCGCGCGATCCATCCGGCGCTCGCCATCATGACGGCGGGTATGGTCGTCGTCGTGATGGGCCTGGTCCGGTCGCTTCGGCCCACCCCCGCCACGCGCGTGTTCTCGAAGGTCGCGGCGTCGCTCGCGGTCGCCCAAGTCGCCGCCGGGATCTTCGACGTGCTCACACGCGCGCCGATCGCGATGCAGATCGTCCACCTCTTGCTCGCCGACTCGGTGTGGATCGCGCTCGTCCTCACGGGCGCCGCCGCGCTCGCGGTGCCTCCTCGCCGAGACCAGGCCCAGCCCGGCGCCTAGGGGGCCGCCGCGCATAGCGCGACCGCCTCCGTCGTGACCTCCCAGGACGCGGTCGGCTGCGCCGCCGCTTCCCAGGACGCGGTCGGCTGCGCCGCCGCTTCCCAGGACGCGGACGGCTGCGCCGCCGCTAGAGCACCTCCGCGGGCGGTCCCTCGGCGACGATCCTCCCGTCTTTCATGGCCCACACGCGGTCCGCGAGCTCGCTCGCGAGTCGCATCTCGTGCGTCGCGAGCACCAAGGTCAGCGCGTTCTCGCGCGACAGCGACCGCACGACTTCACGGACCTCTTCGCGCATCGCCGGATCGAGGGCGCTCGTCGGCTCGTCGAGCAGGAGCACCTTGAGGGGCATGGCGATCGCGCGGGCGATCGCCACGCGCTGCTTCTGACCTCCCGACAGCTCCCCCGGGTACGACTCCGCTCGATCGCCGAGCCCCACGCGCGCGAGGAGCTCGCGACCTCGATCCATCGCCTCGGCGCGCGCTCGACCCGCGACGACGCGCGGCGCCAGCGCGACGTTCTCGAGGGCCGTCAGGTGGGGAAAGAGGTGCAGCTCCTGGAACACCATGCCGACGGCCTCCCTCAGCGCGCGCGCCGCGACGCGCCCGGGGCCCGCGCCGCCCGTGAGCGCGAAGCCGGCGATGTCGACGGCGCCCCCGTCGAAGGGCTCGAGCGCGTTGAGGCACCGGAGCAGGGTCGACTTGCCGCAGCCGCTCGGGCCCACGATCGCGACGCACTCGCGCTCGCGCACGCGTGCGTCGATGCCGTCGAGAACGACGCGCGGGCCGAAGCGCTTACGCAATGCGCGGACGTGGATCATTCTCGAGCCTCGTCTCGAGGTGGCGCGACAGGCGCGACAGGGGGAAGCTCATCGCGAAGTACAGCGCGGCGCACAGGAGGCCCGGGCCGAGCCAGCTCCGGATCTCCACCGCGGCGATCGTCATCCGCTTGGTCAGCTCGACGACCGTGAGTACGCTGACGAGCGACGAGTCCTTCAAGAGCGAGACGAAGTCGTTCGTCACCGCCGGCAGCGCGGTCCGCACGGCTTGCGGGAGCATGACGTATCGGAGCGCCTGCCAGCGGCCGAGGCCCAGCGCGGCGGCCGCCTCGGTCTGGCCGCGCGGTACGGCCAGGAGGGCGCCGCGGTACACCTCGGCTTCGTATGCGGCGTAGTTCAGGCCGAGGCCGAGCGTCGCCGCGGTAATGGGACCGAGCCGGAGCACGGGCGCGAGCCCGAAGTAGAGAACGTAGAGCTGCAGGAGCACCGGTGTCCCTCGGAGCAGCTCGACGTAGGCCGTGGCCACGACACAGGCGAGGCGCCCGGCGTTGACGCGCGTCGCGGCGAGCAACATCCCGAGCGGCACCGCGATCGCGAAGGCCGCCACCGAGAGAACGATGGTCACCGCGGCGCCCTGGAAGAAAAGCACGATCTGCCCGCGGCTCAGCGACGGGGCCGGCGCGGCGGAATAGGCGTCGGGGGCATCGGCCGGCCCGTGCGCCGAGGCCAGCCCCTCCTGGGCGTCGTCCCACAAGTGCCACGTCTCGAGGATGCGCCGGAGCTCGCCGCTCGCGAGGATGCGACCGAGCGCGCCGTCGATGGCGCCGGCGAGCGCCGCGTCGCCGCGACGCAGACCGACGACGTACGTCCCGCGCGGCTGGTCGCCGGGGAGGCACTCGACTCCGGCGAGCGGACAGCCGTAGCGCGCGGCGATGACGTGATCGAGGAAGACGGCGTCGACGCGACCGACCTGGAGGTCGTAGTACGGCTCCTCTTGACCCTCGTAGAGCGCGATCTCGACCGCGCGGTCGGCGGGTCGGCCCTGCAAGAGCTCGAGGGCGTAAGTCTGGTTCAAGGTCCCCACGCGCTTGCCGCGGAGATCGTCGAGCGACCGGTACGGGGCGCCGCGCTGCACGGCCAGCACTTCGTGGAACACGAAGTACGGCCGCGACAGCCGAAGACGCGCGCGCCGCTCGGGCGTGTCCTCGAGGCCGTTGAGCACGACGTCGATGTCCCCTCGCTCCAGCGAAGGGACGAGGTTCGACCACTGCACTTCCGCGAAGCGCGCGCGCTTCAACCCGAGCTCGCGCGCCAGGGCTCCCGCGATCTCGACCTCGAACCCGACGAGGTGCGATGGATCGCGAGGGTCTTCGAAGACGTAGGGCTCGCCGCCCTGGATGTCGCCGCCCCAGACGAGCTCGGACCGCTCGCGAACGGCAGCCAGCGTATCGCTCGCCGTATTCGACGTCTCGGCGCGCGCGGGAGCGGCTCGCGCGATCACGACGCACCCGATCATGCAGGCGAGCGCCCAGGCGACGCTCAGCGGGGCTCTCTGCGCGAGCCGTCCGAGCCTGGCGCGCCGCGGTTCCGCGCTCACCGCGGGGGGCGTCCGCTCTGTTCGTCGTCGCTGGCGATGCTCGCGAGCCCAGCCAGATCGGCGAGCCGGAGAGGGTGCACCGGCGGTCGCGGCGTGATCGGCAGCGCGGCGCTCCCGCCTGCGCGAGCGAGGTGCGCGGCGCAGAGCGCGACGCATCCCTTGCCCTGGCACCAGCCCGTGCCGAAGCCTGTGTACCGCTTCAGCGACTCGAGATCGCGGTGACCCCGCGCGATGGCGTCGTCGAGGTCGTGCAGCGTGACGTCTTCGCACCGACACGCGATCGTCTTCATGCGTCTCGCTCGCGAACGTCGGCGCCCGTCAGCGCCCTTCGTACTCGCAGCGCGCCTCGCACGTCTCGAAGACGGTCACCCGAACGAGCGACGGCAAGGCCGGCTTGATGCGCTCCCACACCCACGCCGCGAGGAGCTCGCTGGTCGGGTTCTCGAGGCCAGGCAGCTCATTCAGGTAGTTGTGGTCGAGGAGCGAGTCGAGCGGCGTCCACGCGTCGTAGAGGAGCTGGTAGTCTATGAACCAGCCGGTGCCCGGGTCGACCGGGCCCGCCACGGCGAGCTCGACCCGAAAGCTGTGCCCATGGAGTCGCGCGCACTTGTGCCCCGGGGGCACCTTCGGGAGCCGATGGGCCGCCTCGAAGCGGAACTCGTGCACGAGCCTGACGTTCATGGTAACCACGCGGGCCGCATTCAACGCGGGGTGAGGGTCCGAGGCCATGTACATCGTCCTTTCGAAGAAGCCGCGCAAGGCGAATCGCCACAAGAGCAACCGCTACCGCGCCAAGCTCAAGGCCAAGGATCGCGGCCGCCGCGCCCGCGTTTATCAGCTCAAGTGATCGAGTTCGAGGGGAGCGATGACGCTCCCCTCGAGCTCCCCACCAGGAGCCACTGTGCGGTTGGCTCGTCGGCGCACCCGACCGTGGACCCCTTGGCTTGGCTCGTCGGCGCACCCGACCGTGGACCCCTTGGCTTGGCTCGTCGGCGCACCCGACCGTGGACCCCTTGGCTTGGCTCGTCGGCGCACCCGACCGTGGACCCCTTGGCTTGGCTCGTCGGCGCACCCGGATGTGGAGCCCTCGGGTTGGTTCGTCGGTGCACGCGATTGTGGAGCCACCGGGCGGATCGATTGGCGCGATCCGATCATGACCGGCACTGGCCTCGCTCGCGGCTTCACGCGGACGTTTGGCTCTTCAGGTCGCCGACCATCGCTAGGAAGAAACCGCCGTTTCATACGGCGCGGGTGCCCCAGCAATGGAGAACTAGAGCGAGCCGCGGCTAAGCGGAACGGGTCCGGCTCGGCGGTCGCGGCGCGGAGCCGGACTTCCCGTCCGGCGAGCACCGCGAGCGTCGAGACGGGCTCGTTCCACGACGCCGCGGGTTGCTCTAGGCTCGCGGAATCGGTGATGCGCGATCTGTTCTTCCTCACGTGCGGCGGGTTCGCCTCGCCTGGGCTGGCCATCCGGCCGCTCGGGGAGGCGGCTCTCCAGACGGTGACGATGACGAACACGGTCGCCGTCGTGGTGCGCGACAGCGGCGATCTCGTGCTGGTCGACGCGGGGTGGGACGGCGCGACGTGCGAGGCACCTGCGCGCGAGATGGGCAGGATGCGCGCGCTCGTACTCGGCGTTCGGCTCCGCCGTGAAGACGCGATTGCCTCGCAGCTTCGCGGGCTGGGTCTCGATCCCGGGCGCGTGTCGGCCATCGTCGCGACGCATCTTCATCTCGAGAGCGTGAGCGGCGCCATCGACTTCCCGAACGCCGAGGTCGTGGTCTCGCAGTCCGAGCTCAAGGCCTACTGGGACGCGCCGCGACGCTCGCTCTACCGCGCCCGCGACCTTGCGCGCTCGGGGCGCATTCGAGCCTTGGTGCTCGACGGCACCCCGACCTACGGTTTCCCCGGAAGCGTCGACCCGTTCGGGCGGGGTGACGTCGTGATGCTCGACGCCCGCGGCCACAGCGCGGGCAACGTGGCCGTGGCGCTCCGCGGGCCCGCGGGCACCTTCGTGCACGTGGGCGACGCGGTCTACCAGAGCTGGGAGTTCGGCCTCGCCAAAGAGGGACCGTCCCTCGCGTCGCGCCAGTCGGCCTGGCACCGGAAGGAACTGAAACGCACGTACGACTGCCTGCGCGCGTGCCAGGCCGATCCCCGCCGCCCCGTAGTGGTCCCCTCCCGCGACGCCGAAGTCTTCGCCCGCCTACCCCACACCCCCCGAACCAGCGTCACCCCTCCAGCTAATGCTGCTCACCTGAGAGCGGGAGACTAGCCGCAGAGGCGCAGAGGGCGCAGAGCCGTGGCAAAGCATCCGCTGCGGTTCGCGTGTCTGTTGGTCAGTGCGCGATACCGGACATCTCCGGCGCTGACGCGCAGACGGTCGTGTCGGGCCGACGAGAACCCTTGTCGAGCCCTACACGCCCCCTCGTCTCCGAGTGCGAGCGCGCTCCGCGCCAGGTGCGAGCGCGCCCGGCGCCAGGTGCGAGGACGCTTGTCGCCAAGTGCGAGCGCGCTCCGCGCCAGGTGCGAGAACGCTCGTCACCAGGTGCGAGAGTACTCGTCGCCAGGTGCGAGCGTGCTCGTCGCCGGGTGCGAGCGTGCTCGTCGCCGGGTGCGAGCGTGCTCGTCGCCAGGTGCGAGCGTGCTCGTCGCCGGGTACGAGCGTGCTCGTCGCCGGGTACGAGCGTGCTCGTCGCCGGGTGCGAGAGCGCTCGTCGCCGGGTGGGCTTTGCCCAAGAAAGCGCGCGGGGCCCCGACTTCTTGGGCAGCGGCGATCTTGCCCAGAAAAGGCGCCGGCATGACGGGCCATAGCTGCTCAAGGACCGCCGTGACCGGTCCGGGGGTACCATCGACCGAGATGGATCCGAAGTTCTTCCCAGCCCTGAACAAGCACCTCGACAAGCACATGCGCCCAGAGGCGGCCCCTTGTCCGATCTGCGGGAACAAGACGTGGACCGCCTTCGAGAGGTCCTTGATGGGCGTAGCCGAGACGACTCCGGGGCAGTTTGTTGCCTCGACCGGGAGCACTGCACCTCATTTCCCGATCCAGAGGGAGCCGCGTTGCCAGCTAGAGCCAGCGGCGGCTAGGCGGAACGGGTGTGGCTCGGCGGTCGCCGCGCGCAGCCGGACTTCCCGTCCGGCGAGCACGGCGAGCGTCGAGACGCGCCCGTTCCGCGACGCCGGCGCTGGCTCTAGCCGCCGCTGCCCTTTTTGAGCTCAGTGAGAACGAGCTTCGCGACCGCCTTCAACGTGTCGAACACGCCGACGCCCGTTCGGGCGACGGCGTCGAAGTCGGGGACGCTGGTCTTGTTGAGGAGCTGGCGTAGCTCTTCGGCCGAAGCCACGTTCGGCAGATCGCGCTTATTGTACTGGATGACGAAAGGGAGCTTCTCGAGGTTATAACCCTGCT
>ODAK010005806.1_pt1 | contig 12488 bp, 6 predicted proteins | sample 1539591 | NCBI WGS metagenome assembly ODAK01 (sample SAMEA3539303, study PRJEB22396) | soil metagenome | biome: tundra; feature: field; material: soil | place: USA | collected 2010-05 | depth 0.15 m | reverse complement strand
ATCGAATTTGGGGGTCCCAAACGGAAACGCTGGTTAACCATCAAAGCCGGACATATGGAAATATCTGCTCATCTGATCAAAATGCTCGCAACTCGTATTGAGCGCCGCCTCAACGTCGTTTCGGCGGTGGTCGCAATGATGTTCATTGCTTTTTCAGCCTCGGGGCTATACGCCCAAGGCTACGGAACTATCAGCGGAACGGTCACCGATCCGTCCGGCGCTTCGGTGGCGTCTGCCACCGTAAAAGCAATCCAGACCCAGACGGGCCGGGAGACGGTCGTCACATCCGGCAAGGAAGGGGACTTCGTATTCCCGACTCTGCCGCCCTCCGCCTATTCGTTGTCGGTTTCCGCAACTGGTTTTCAGTCATACACTCAGACCGACATCATACTGCAAGCCGATCAGAGACTGACCGCCGTGAAGTTGCTGAATATGGCGTTCCCGGTCGCGCCCGCGCCGTTGGTTACGTTGGTGGTCAGGTTGGGGCCCTGAAACTGGGGATGGTTGAGGGCGTTGAACGCCTCCAGGCGGAGTTGCAGGTAGCGTTTCCCGTCGCCGCCCAGCGGAACGTTCTTGAATAGCGAGAGACCCCACTCTCTCCGACGTCGGCCATCGGATCTTTCTTTGGGGAGTACAGTAACACGCAGAACATGCGTGTCGTTCAGATTGCCGTCAAGTTCTATTTCTGACGTTCCGCCGCCCGGGCGGGGAATGCCCGCCCTGGCAGTGCGGGCGCAAACAGAAGGATTTGTTATAGTCGTTCTTAATCCGGGACCCCGATGCGGCCAGAATTCGCTTCGCTCCGAAATCACCCTGATGTCTCCGTTCTGATCGTCGGCGGAGGCATTAACGGAATCGGTCTGTTCAATGAGTTGGCCCTGCAGGGAATCGATTGCCTGCTGGTCGAAAAGTCCGATTTCTGCGCTGGAACGAGCGCCGCGGCAACGCGCGTCATTCACGGCGGCCTCCGCTATCTGGAGAACACCGAACTCCGTCTGGTGCGCGAGTCCCTACGAGAGCGAAACCGGCTACTCCGCAATGCGCCCCATTACGTCAAGCCGCTGCCAACCACCATTCCGATCTTCAGCTGGACGTCGGGCGTCCTTCCGGCAATCCGCAATCTGCTGGGATCGCCCAGCAGGCCGGGTAACCGGGGAGCGCTCCTCATCAAGACCGGGCTCATGCTGTACGACCTTCTCGCCGGCCGCGGATCCCCGCTACCGAGGCACCGGTTTCAATCCCGGCGGGCGGCCCTCGCCATCCGTCCCGCGTTGAATCCCGAAGTGATCTGCACTGCAACCTACTACGATGCCAAGATCACCTATCCCGAACGCCTATGCCTCGAACTGGTTCTGGACGCCGAAGCCGCGTGTTTCGGGGGGCGCGCGCTGAACTACGTGCGGACCGAGAGCGCCGCTGGCGGCGCCGTCTTCCTGCGCGACGAGGTTTCCGGCGAAACCTGCGAAGTGAGACCGCAAGTTGTCGTCAACGCCACCGGCCCGTGGATCGATTTCACCAATCGCGGTCTCCGGCGCGAGTCCCGCTTCATCGGCGGAACCAAGGGTTCCCACATCGTGCTCGACCACCCCGAACTCGTGCAGGCCACCGGGGACGAGATGATCTACTTTGTCAACCGGGATGGCCGTATCTGCATCTTCTATGCCGTCCAAGGCAAGGTCATCGCCGGCGCCACGGATATCCCCGCTGAAGATCCGGAGTCTGTCTGCGAGGATTTTGAAGTCGACTACATCCTCGAGGCCATGCGCCTGGCCTTCCCTGCGATCCGAGTGAATCGCTCGCACGTCGTCTTCCGGTTCTGCGGCGTCCGTCCTCTGCCGTGCAGTGACGCCCTCACACCGGGCCAGATCAGCCGCGACCACAGCTACCCGGTGCTGGGCCCCGGCGAGGGAATCGATTTTCCCATCTACTCCCTGGTGGGCGGAAAGTGGACCACCTACCGCGCGCTTGCCGAGCGGGTCTCCGACGAAATCCTGCGCGTGCTGGGACGCCCGCGGCTTCGCCATTCGGCGGATCTCCCCATCGGCGGAGGCAAGGGCTATCCCAGGATGCCGGAGGGTACCGGACTGCCTCAAGAGCGGCTCGCAACGCTGCTGGACCGCTACGGCACCGGGGCGGATCGAGTTTCCGCTTACTTACAGGCCGGCCCCGATGCGCCGCTCGCCTGCCTTCCCGCTTACTCCCGCCGCGAGATCGAATTCATGGCGCTCCACGAGCGGGTTGTCCACCTCGACGATCTCATCCTGAGGCGCACGATGATGGCCCTGCTGGGGCAGGTGAATGGCCCCTTGCTCGAAGAACTGGCCGCCATCGTCTCGCCGTTTCTGGGCTGGTCGCCGGGGGACGCCGCGGCCGAGGTGGCGCGAACCATCCAACTACTTGAAAGGGTTCACGGGGTGATGGCGGCTGCGCTATCGAAATCGCACTTGAGGTGATCGTAGATGTCTCGGAATACCCGGTAAATCCGCGTGTACTTTTCGTGATTCGCCAGGTTCGGTTCAAAGCGCCTGTCCAGATGTACCATCTCCGCCAGGGATTTTCGTACGTCGGGAAATGCTCCGGCTCCCATGCCGGCCAGAATGGCTGCGCCGTAAGGAGAGCCTACCGAGGTCCGCGGCAACAGCACCGGCATTCCCAATACGTCCGCCTTGATCTGATTCCAGACATCGCTGCGGCTGCAACCGCCCACGCTCCTCATCTCCCGGACTTCGGCGCCGGCGCGCGCCGCCACCTCCACGTTGTGACGAAGGGCAAACGCGGCGCCCTCCAGAATGGAGCGCACCAGCGCACCCTTGCTGGTGGCGAGCGACATGCCGAAGAACACTCCGCGGGCGTTGGCATGCCATAGCGGCGAGCGTTCTCCCATCATGTACGGGAGGAAGATCACCCCCTCGCTCCCCTGTGCTGCCTGCCCCGCCTGCCGTGTCAGCAAGTCGAATGCATCGGCCCCGTGATCCATCGCAGCCTGCGCCTCGGGCTGTCCAAGCTGGTCCCGGAACCAACGCAGGCAACCGCCCGAAGAAACCATGGCGCCGAGCAGCAGGTGGATGCCCGGCAGCGCATGCGGCATCGCGATCAGCGCCGGTTCCGTCAGGCCGCGATCGTTGGGGATGATGACGACGGTGGAGGTCCCCGTCATCTCGACGGCGATGCCCGGCTCCGTCACGCCCGCCTCCAACGCCGCCGCCGGGCTGTCCACCGTCCCGGCCATCACCGGAGTGCCCGCCCTCAGGCCGGTAGCCTTGGCCGCCTCGACGGTCACTTCCCCCTGCACGCGGTGCCCATCCACGACCTCGGGAAACTGCGCCGGGTCTACTCCGCACGCGGAGCACAGAACCTCCGACCACTCCGGGGTCGCGTAGTGGCGCATCTGCATCAGCACGGCATGCGCCGGGTCCACCGTGAGCCGGCCGGTAAGCCGGTAGTTGAGGTACCCGTTGACCTGGGCGAACTGCCAGGTCTTCTTCAGAACCTCCGGTTCGTGGTTCCGCAACCACAGCAGGCGCGCCGCCAGGTAGAAGGAATCGGGCCGGTTGCCGGTGATGCGGTGGATCTCCTCCGCCCCCACCAGTTCCGCCAGCCGCGCCGCCTCCGATTCGGCGCGGCGGTCCATCCAGATCATCGCGGGGCGCAGCGGCCGCCCGCTGTGGTCCAGCGGCAGCAGGGTGGGCGCCTGGGAACTCACCGCCATCCCCAAGACCCTCTCCGCCCCATGCGGAACCTTCGCCAGCGTCTCGCCAACCGCCTTGCAGGTTGCCTGCCACCAGTCTTCGGGGTCCTGCTCCACCCACGCGGGCCGAATGTGATGCAGCGGATACTCGGCCTGGCCAACTGCGCACAGGTTTCCGCCGAGGTCCAGCAGGACGGCCTTCACGGAGCTGGTTCCGGCATCGATGCCGAGAAGTAGTGGTTCCACGTTATCCTTCCGGCCCCGCCCCTAGTGGGCGGCGTATAGCGGCGCGATCGAAACCACCGCCAGGCCGGTCACAAAGAGCGCGAACATCAGCACCAGGAGCCGGTCCACCCGCGCCCCGCCTCCCGCGAATTCCTTCCACATCAGGACGCCCCACAGCGCCCCCACCATGGTCGAGCCTTGCCCGATGGCGTAACTGATGGCCGGTCCCACCTGCAGCTCACGCGGGGCGCTGGCGGCCACGAAGTTCGCCAGCGATCCGCTCATCCACATCACGCCGCCCACGATCCCCAGAAAGTGCACCCACCAGTTCCCCTTCAAGTAGTCTCCAAAACTGAGCCGCGGACCCTCAATCGGAAATCTCATGAAGTAGGGGTTGTACACGAAAACCGACGCCAGCACGCCCAGGCCGAAGACGAATCCCACCGCGTAGGGGCCGAGACCCCTTGGACCCGTCTTGCCGATCTCCACCAGCGGGTAGAACATGCCCATTAAGACGCCGCCGATTACCGCCAGCCTGATCCCTTTCCACGTGGCCGCCCGTTTCGCGGCTGCGTCCGCCTTGTCCCCGGGCACGCTCCGGCTGGCGGCGTGCGCCCGGTAGGCGATGGCGTCCACCACGATGGCCCCCACAATCAGGGCGACACCCGCGAACAGCAGCAACGGATTCCCCTGGGGGTTGACGATGTAGTTCCAGATCACCCCCACGATCAGAGCCAGCCCCACGCCAATGGGAAACCCTACCCCCATGCCCGCCACGGAAACCGCCCCGATCACCAGGATGTTCGACAGGTTGAATATCGCCCCGCCTGCGAACCCGCAAAGAATATTGACGCTGCCGGCGTGTGCCAGATCGTCCGCGAAGCGGATGCCGTCCGACCCCCACGTGCCGAACGTCAGCCCTGCCAGGGCGGCGCCCAGCGCCACTCCAATGGAGTAGTCGTAGTAGAGAAGCTCAAAACGCCAGCCTTTGGCGATCTTGAGCGCGTTGGCCCACGATCCCCAGCAAATCATGGTCAGAATCGTGAGGATCAACGCCATTCCGTACGTGTGCGGCAGGGTCATGCAATCTCCTTTTCGCTCGGACCCTCAGAATACTAGCACCTCGCACCCGATAATGCACGATGCATTATCACTTTTGTCCGGAGCCGGCCACGAACGGCTTCTTCTACTTGTACCGGTACACTTTCACGCGTTGGATGGCGCGCTCGGCGAACGAAAGGTGTGGTTGCGCAAATAGCCGCACGCCGAAGCCAGACTGGCCCATGGCGACTGCGTTGGCGAGGTCGCGACGCAGCGTCGAGTCGTCGCCGCCCAGATACCGCGTGACCACCCATTTGCCGTTCTCAAACCGGCCCGCTGCCTGCTCGGCCAGCGCCACGAACTCCGCTCCCGGCGGGTCGGGTGAAAACGTGATCAGAACGTTGTCGCCGGCCATGAGGAACTCGTCCGGGCCCGTCGCCATGAAAATGCCGTAGCCGGTAAGATCGGGTACCACGTCGAGCGCCTTCAACGCCGAAGCGTTCTGCCCGATCGGCACGTCGGAGACGCTCCGCCGCCCCCACCCCGCCAGCGACACCTTCAGCGTGTAACCGCCCAGTTTGATCTCTGTTTCCGGATTGTCCTTGTTGAGCCACGCGCCGGCAATCGTGCCCTTGGCCTGGTGCTCCAGCACCAGCGGGGCGAGTTGAGTGAGCGTCGCGTAGGCGGCCGGCAGTGGGAGGTTCTCGACATCCGTGGGAACCTGCGGCCCCGCATCGCTTGCCCGGAACGCCGTCAGCCGCTGCAACTCGCCAATGCCCATCGACGAATAGCCGATCGCCTTGTGCTGCCCGATCGCGTAGAACGCATTGGCCGCTCCGTGGATGTCTCCGGCGGATTCGGGAACGTACAGCGGATTGCCGCTCCGGCTGTATCGCGCGGCCAGTTCGGCAAAGTTCGGCGTGTAAATGTCCGGGCAAAGCATATCCACGTGCGGGGCGCCCGCCCGCCAGATATCGTGCATGTGAGCCTGCGGGCCACCGCTCGGATAATCGCCCGGCCCTTTGTCGGCGGGCCCATTGAGCCAGGCGTTGGCGAACATCGGGATGGCGTACTCGCGCTTGCCCGCTTCGGTCACCTTGTCCAGGTACCGGGCATAGTTCCAGCCCATGAAAATCTCGTCCGTCTTGACGCCCTTCCCGAAGACTTCCTCCCAGGTACCCGAGGTCTTGAAGCCGGCGGCTTCCCAGACCGTCCGGAACTCCGGCAGCAGGCTGTCCTTGTGATTCTGAAGATAGTCCATCAACTCTCTGGGCACTGGTTTGGAGAATGTCTGGTCGGCTGCCGGCGAGCGGTCGCGCGAATCGCCGAGTAATCCGACCTCGTTCTCCACCTGCGCCATGATCACCCGCTGCTTCTTGTCCACCTCGCGAACATGCCGCATCAGCGCAGCGAACGCCCGCGCATCCGCCTGCACGTTGTTGTCGCTCAGCGTGGAGAGGATTTGCACGCTCTTGCCGTTCTGAATCTGGGCGCGGGGGAAGCGGTCCTGTTGCGTCTTCACCCAGGCTGGTGCGAAGTCCGATTGCCCGTTCTTCCAACTGCCGAACCATAGCCAGGCGATCCTCAGATCGTTCTTGTTGGCGTTTTCGATTGCCGCGTCCGCCAGGCGGAAATCGTACCTGCCCTCTTCGGGTTCGATCCACGCCCACGCCAGAGCGGTCAGTACCGTATTCAGGTGGACCTGGTTGGCCAGTATGGGAAAGATCCTCTGCATATACGCGAGGTTCGAAGGCGCGGTGTTGGCCAATTCGCCCGACAGCGCCAGAAATGGCTTGCCGTCCACAATCAACTGCGTCGCTTCGCCCCGCTTCTCCAAGTGGGGAATGGCCTGGGGGTACGCCGTAGCCGCCAGCAGCGTGCAAATCAGTAGGATTCTCATTGCGCCGAAATGGTAACAGGCCGCGGAAGCGGTAACAATGGCGCTTATCGAGCGTCGGACGTCCCCGACCCCGGGATGGGAACCGGCGGCATCAGTGGTAGCGATAGAGCTTCACTCGCTGAATGCTGCCGTTGGGGATTCCGCCGCCGCCAATCCGCACGAATTTCCCCTGGCTGGTCTCATCGCCATTCAGTCTGCGTCCGGGAGCCCACCGGCCGTCCACAAAGGTGCCCTCCTCAATGGAGAGTACCCCGGCGATCGGAGCCCCGGGCGTGTTCGGCGAGAAGGTAACGGTCACTGGCCCGCTGCCGGCTACGATGTACTCATCCGGGCCCACGGAAACGAAGATCGCGCCGGCCGGGACTGGTCCCGGGGGCGCTGGCACGGGCGTTGGCGGTGGGACAGGCACAGCGGGCGCTGAGGTAGCGGGCGTAGCAGGAGGCGGCGCCGGCGGTCTGCGGGACCGCGCGTAACTCACCTCCAGGACGTAGTCGCCCAGCGGGAACTTCTGCGGCGGGTCATCCGCGCTCACCACTACGCCGGCCATTTTGCCTTTGCCTTGGTATTCGAGAATCAGGGGGGCGAGTTGCATGGCGGTGGCGTAACTCCGCGCCAACGGCAAGTCCGCCGGCTCCATCTTTGTCCCGGAAGCGGTCGAGTAGAGGAGTTCGTCGATCGCAAACGGGGCGTAGCCCATGGCGTCGTGCTGCCCCAAGGCGTAGAAGAGGTGGTAAGCGCCCCGCGTGCTATCCGTCTCGGGGATGAACAGCGGGTTGTCCGTATCGTTGGCCCGGTACCATTTGATCCAGTCGGGTTGATTCGGGGAGTAGAGGTCCGGCCCTCGGATGTCGATCGCCGGCGCACCCACTTTCCAGATGTTCCCTACCTGAGGCTCTGGGCCGCCGCTGGGGTACGTCCCGGGTCCCCGGCCCGGCTCGGGCATGGAGCACCATGTGTTCACGTACATGGGCAGGGGGTATTCGGCCTTCCCGGCCGCCGCCACACGGCCCACGTAGCTGGCATAGTTCCACGCCATGAAGAGCTCATCCGTGTACGCGGCCTTGCCGAAAACCTCTTCCCAGGTCCCGGATGTCTTGGACCCGGTCGCCTCCCACGCCTGGCTGAGATCCGGGTGCAGCGTGTCCTTGTGGCTGGCGATGTAGTCCAGCAACTCTTTCGGCACGGGTCCCGCGAAAGCCTTGTTCGCCGCCTCGCACCTGTCACGCGAGTCGCCCAGAACGCCCACTTCGTTCTCCACCTGCATCATGACCACCGTGTGCCGGGTGTCCACTTCCTTGATATGCCGCATGAGGGCCGCAAAAGCGCGGCTATCGGCATCGCGGTTAGCTGTGCTGAGGGTCGAGAGGGTCTCCAGGCCCCTGCCGTCTTTGTCCTGCACCCGCGGAAACCGGTTCTGATCGGATTTCACCCACGCGGGAGGGTAGCTGGAGACGCCGTTCTTCCAGCTTCCGAACCACAGGAAGATCAGCCGCAGGTTGTTGTCCCGCGCAGCCTGGATCGCGCCGTCGACCAGGGTGAAATCGAACTGGCCCTCTTTAGGTTCCAACAATTCCCAATAGACGGCGGTCAGGACAGTGTTGATGTGCATGGCCACGAGCTTCGGCCAGATCGGCTTCAGGTAGTCGAGACTCGATCCGCTGGAGTTCCGCAGTTCTGCCGCCAGCATCAGAAACGGCTTGCCATCGACGATCAACTGGGTGGCTGTGCCCTGCTTTTGAACATGCGGAATGGCCGTGGAGGCGACGGTAGTGGTCCGCGAGCAAGCTGACAGCGCAGCCAGCGCGAGTATGGCAATACAGCCATAAAACGATCTGATGATCATGTTTTCCTCTTCTGACGTACTCATTCTTTCAGGACCTTTCTACAGTGTCCAGGGGATGCGGGCGATTCTCTTGCCGTGCGCGTGTTTCATCGAAGCGACGATCCCGGGTGTGACATATTTTAGGAGAGGTTTATATGAAAAGAATCTCGAAGGTACCGGGTCTTGTTCTGCTTCTGGCCGCCATATTGCCGGCACAGCGCCCGTGGCAGCAGATCACGGTTCCGACGGTGCGCGAGGCAGCCGCCAACTTCAAAACGCCGCCGCGCGAATACGGTGCGATCCAGCCGTTTGCCAGCTGGAACGGCCCGGACGCGCGGGAAAGGATGGAACGGATCGTCGCCGATCTCGACCGGCTGGCGGCCAATGGCGTTTTCGTTGTGAACCTCTCGCCGGGACGCGGCGAGCCGAAGTACCTTTCACCGGAGCACATCGACCAGGTTAAGTTCGTGGTCCGGGAAGCGGCCAGGCGAGGGATGAAGCTGTGGCTGCAGGACGAATACGACTACCCCAGCGGGTTTGCCGGCGGCAAGATCAGCGAGGAATACCCGCTTCTGACCATGCAGGGTCTCGACGCCGACATACGGATCAATGTGATGCCCGGCCAGACCCTGACGATGCCGGCGCCGCCGGACACTTTGGCCGCTCTGGCGGTGTTTGCCTCCACGGGCGCCACTCAGCGTGTGGAGATCGGCCCCAGGGGAATCCAGTGGAGGGCCCCGGCGCCACCTCCCGGCGCGGCCGGCTACCCAAAGCCGTGGGAACTGATCCTCATCCGGCATATGTTTCGCAGTTCTCCGACCCGCATGTCGAACAGAGCCGACGGCACGCGCGCCAAAGACAGCCAGTATTCGCTGATCGATTACCTGAATCCGGAGGCCACCCGCGCGTTTCTCAAGACCACGCACGAGGTTTACAAGGAGGCGGTCGGCGACGAGTTTGGCAAGACCGTTCTGGGCTTCTTCGGAGACGAACCCGACTACACCGCCTTCATGCCATGGACGCCCAGGCTGCCGGAGGAGTTCCGCCAACAGAAGGGCTACGATCTCCAGCCGCACCTGCCGCTTCTATTCGCCCCTAAGATGACCGACGAAGCCTGGCGCGTGAAGGCGGACTACTGGGATGTCTGGAGCGGGATCTTCCGCGATAGTTTCTTCGGCGTACAGGCGGACTGGTGCGCCAGGAACAATCTCGAGTACCTGGTTCACCTGAACCACGAAGAGGAGGGTCTGAGGCTGGAGGTGCCCGAGGACCTGATCCGCAATGAGGGGGACTTCTTCCGAGACATGCGGTACGTGCAGGTGCCCGGAATCGACAACCTGAGCCAGCTTCTACCGGGACTGGTTCATACTCCGGATGGGACATGGAACGTCAATAACAACTTCCCGAAGCTCGCCTCTTCGGCGGCGCACCTTTTCGGCAGGCCCAAAGTGTGGACCGAGTCGGCAGGCGGGCCGGGCATCGACGGCAAGTTCCAGTTGGATTATCAACTGGTGCGCGGCGTCAACGCGATGCAGATCCGCATTCCGGTGATGCGCGGCCCCGGCGACGGTAACGCGCATGGGCCGCCTCCCCCGGTGCCGCCACAGGCGCCCATGCTGGCGTGGTACGCCAACCGGGCGGGCTATTTGATGGCCATCGGACGCCCGGCCGCGCAGGTAGGTCTATACCATCCCGCCAGCAGCATGTGGATGGGCGACCAGGAGGCCGACCGCAGCACCACCAAGGTCGGCTGGCAGTTGTTCGAACACCAGGTGGATTGGGATTACTTCGACGAGCAGTCGCTCAGCTCCGTGGCCACCATCGAGAACGGCGGCTTCAAGAACCTTAGCGGCCAGGTTTATAAGGCCATCGTGGTTCCCTCCACGACGGTGATCTCGCGCACCGGCCTGGAACGCTTTCAGGCCTTCGCCAAAGCGGGCGGCAAGGTGATTTTCGTTGGTAAGACTCCCGGCCTGGTGGTGGACAAGACGTTTTTGAACGCCAAAGAAGCACCCGACCTGAGCTTCGCCACGCTCATCGAGCCCTCGGGCGACATCACGCCGCGCGTGATCGCGGCGCTTCCCCAGCCCGACGTGAAACTGGACGCCGCGTTCCCGAGATTGACCTACACGCACCGGAGCTGGCGCGACGCCGAAATGTACTTCTTCTTCAATGAGAGCAACCGGGCGGAATCGCGCCTGGCAACCATCGCCGGGCGCGGCGAGGCACAAGCCTGGGACCTGGCGGCGGGCGAGATTCATCCCATCGCCGGCGCCACGGCGAAGAACGAGTCCATGCAGTTTCCGCTGGTCCTCGGACCCTATGAAACGAAAGTGGTCGTCGTCGGACCTCTTCCCAGCGGCGCGGGCGCTGGGGAGCCGTCCTTAGCGTCGGGCAATGCTTTGGCGGAGTTGGGCGGAGACTGGGCGTTGGAACTGAACGGCAAAACCGTGACCACGCCACTGAAATCGTGGGAGGACCTGGGCACGCCGTCCTTTGCCGGACCGGCGACGTATCGCAAGCAGTTCACGGCCGCGGCGTACGCCGGCAAACGAGTATTTCTGGAAATCGCCGATGTGCGCGACTACGCCCGTGCGACGCTGAACGGGAAGGAACTCGAAGCCCACGCATGGCAGCCCTATCGTTGGGACATCACCAGCGCGTTGCAAGCCGGCTCCAACGATTTGGAGATACGGGTATACGCGATGCCCGCGGGCCGCGGCGGCCCTGGTGCGGCCGGCGGAAGGGGTCGCGGCGCCGAGGCGCCGGTTTCCGGCCTGCTGGGTCCGGTTCGCCTGGTGGCGCGCTGACTGCTCCAATTGTGTCGAAGTTTACTGTAAATGCACAGGCTGCGTAAATGCTCCGTTGCCCGCGGAATCCCATGCGGCGAAACGTACCCATTTCTTGCCCGTGGCATCGAACGGGATGCGGTAGCGATGGGTGGAGAACGGCGCCAGCGAAGTGGCGGACACGATTTCGCGGCCCGTAGTCTTGCCGTCTCCCCAGACTAATTCGACGAATTCGGCCGGCCAGGTCCAATCCACGTCGACGGCGAGGGTGCGCTTGCCGCCCGTCCCCTCAATGGCGTAGTCATGCAGCAGAACTTCGCCCGAGGTCACAAAGAAGTTGCCGGCACGAAGCGCATCGAGCACGGTCGTCCAGCCGTCGGAGAACTTCGGGAGGCGGTCAAGCTTGACGTAGTTGACGTCCAGTTGAGGGTAGGTCTCGTCTTCCGGAGACTTGGTGTACGTGTCGCCTTCGGCGATCAGGTATTTGGGTCCGGCCCAGTTATTCATGTCGTCCAGCAGGTCGAGGCAGCGCACCTCGCAGAGGCGCTTCTGTGATTGATCGACGGGCAATGACTGGAAGGAGGCGCCGGCGAAGCGGTCGCTGAGGAAGTGCGGCTTATCCTTGACGGCATCCGGATAGCCATCGGAACTCTTGGTGCGGGGGTGAGTCTGCCACATGAGGGCGTGCTCTTCGTTGAGCAACCGCATTTCGGTTTCGGGGGACGACGTGTGATAGACCTTGCCGTAGGGCGCCAGGTCTTCCGTATATGGCTGCTCCGCGGGCGGCGGCGCGGTGGAACCCGCGCGGCGGAGCGGAGCGTGCGTGTAATAGACCGGCTTGGGGAAGAGGAACATGTAGTGGCCGCCCAAAGTGGCATCGGGCTCTTCGCCGGGAATGATCAGGAAATCGCGATCGGAGAAGCGGGCACTGCCTTCGAAGTAGACTCGCTGCTCTTCGAGACGGATCTTGCCGGTATCGGTGGGATGCGAATCGGCATGGAAGTCGCACAGCGCGGCGATATT
>ODAK010005804.1_pt1 | contig 12489 bp, 10 predicted proteins | sample 1539591 | NCBI WGS metagenome assembly ODAK01 (sample SAMEA3539303, study PRJEB22396) | soil metagenome | biome: tundra; feature: field; material: soil | place: USA | collected 2010-05 | depth 0.15 m | reverse complement strand
CCACAATCAGGATGCGCGGCGGGTGCGGCGGCGATTTGGACAGTTCGGCTGGCACGGCCCAAGGCTAGACAAATCCGCCACCGGTCAAAAGAAGTTTTCCGGAGTGCACGGGCGTCTCGCCTGTGTGTTTCATAGTCGGAACCGGCACAATTTGGCGGCTCACAGGCGGGACGCCCGGGCCGCTAAAATGCTGCCACGCTGAAATCAATGGCCATTGACAGGCCGGTGCCAAAGTGGCACCGTTAAGCCATGCAACAAGTTTTAGAAGAACCACGCAAACGAATTACCGCCCGCGTCTCGAACCGCGTCTGCGACACGCTGGAACAGGCGGCGGAGCTTTTGGGTGCGACCGTCAATCAGTTCGTCGTGCAAACGGCGTATGTCGAAGCCCAGCGCGTGATTGAACGCGAGTCGGTCATCCGCCTTTCGCAGAGCGACGCGCACAAAATTCTTTCCTTGCTCGACCATCCGCCTAAACCGAACAAGCGGCTGAAAGACGCGGTCAAGGCATATAAAGGCGCGATGCGTGCATAAAATCGAACTGCTGGCCAAGTCTCACGACCGGGACGGATTTGACTGCGGAAGTGAACCGCTCAATCTGTTTCTCCAGCAAACAGCGCGGCAGCACGCGGAGCGGGGAATCTCGCGGACCTTTGTGCTGGTGGACGAGGCCGCCGTCGTGCCGAAACCCGTTCTTGGCTTTTTCACGCTCAACCTTTGCCAGATAAAATCTGAGTCGCTTTCCCCGCCAACGGCCAGGAAGCTGCCGCGCGACGTGTCAGGCGTCCGGTTGGGGCGGCTGGCCGTCGCCAAACCCTGTCAGCGGCAAGGCCTCGGAAGAACGCTGCTGGTGGCGGCGATGGGGAAGTTCATCGAAATTTTCAACTCGGCGGGCGGGATTGGCCTTTTCGTGGATGCGAAAGATCAGAACGCCAAACGCTATTATGAGCAATTCGGTTTTGTGCCCCTGCCGTCCAACGAACTGGAACTGTTCCTGCCGGTAAAGACGATTCAGGAAGCGTTGGCGTCGCAAACTTAACCGGGTCGGTGCGCGCGAAGGTCGTCGGCTAACTCCCGCCGGAATCCGCCAGCACCGTTTCAGAATTCTGGCTGCGCAAAAAGGAATCCAGCAGGCTGCGCTGGCCCGGATCGTCATCCACAATCAGGATGCGCGGCGGGTGCGGCGACGCTTTGGACAGTTCGGCTGGCACAGCCCAAGCCTAGACAAATCCGCCGGTCGCCAAAAGAAGTTTTCCGAAGCCGGTTTTAACCCAACTTGCCGCGTCAAAATGAAATGAAGCAAGGAGGTGCAAAGCCATTAAATCACGGCGGGAAGATTCCTGAAGAACTACCGCAAGACGGATTGGTGAAATTCAAGTTCTGCAATTATCGCAGATATGTGTAATCTTCTTTACAGCATTCTTCCAAATATCAGAATCAATTGGATCCGAAGATAAATTTTTAAAATATTCATTAAGAAAATGCCCCAGCGCTTTCACAAATTTGTCTGCATTGATTGATTTCCCATTTTTATCTTCATCAAACAGGTGAGATTTATCCCTTACAATTCGGTAGCCGCCTGTCGTTTCCGCCTGATGAAGAACGCCACATCGAATATGTTTATAAAATGTGCAGACTTCAAATTTTTCGCCTTTGCCATTTTTCTGTTCCAAGATTGGGAAGTAATTTCTGAACTTAGGGAAAAACCTTTTTGCTTCTTTTCGTTCAAAAAAATCCATGAACGCCTTTTGGCTCATTCCTTTGCCTTTTGTATTATTCAGCCCTTTATGAAATGACTGCAATGCCTCAATCAGCAGGCACGAGGCAGCAATCATTAAAAATCCGCTTCCAAATCCAACTGAAATATTTTGTAAAGGTTGGATATATCTACGGTCGAGACGATGCCGAATAAAATCAATGATTGGTTCCTTTGCCGCACCATCTTTTTGCTTAAGTCGTGCAAGAAGTGACCTAATCATTGGTTCAGTAACAAGCGGTTTGCGGCTAAAAACGAAGCCTTTGGATAGTGGATTGATTGTGTTCATTTGATTTGGTGTTGCGAATTTAGCTTTTGGTTCGCAATTGAAATTTCAGCAAATAGTTCATCAGCCAAAGAAACCTCTTTTTTCGAAGAAATAGATATTATTTTTCCCATTTAGGCTTATCCCAGCATCTGTTGCTTTGATCTTTCCTTGACAATGTGGACACACAAAATTTGACCCTAGACTTTTTGACACGATTAAATATTCGCGACAATGAGGGCAATTGTTTTGGTAATAATTAGGCTCACAACGCGCACAAAGTATCGGACTACCACCACCACCCAAAAACTTGATTTTGGAATTACACTTTTGGCATTGGCAAAATGAAAAATCTTCGACCCGACAGAGAATAAGTGGTTTTTTACAGCGAATACACTCCGTCTCTTCCCCGGCATATTCAGGCAAGAAGCGCATATCCTGATTGCAATTGTCACAATGCGCCAACAGATCACAACCGTTAGCGGCCAATAATTGATAACGTTTTTTTAGTGGGCTGACTTTTTCTTTTAGCCCTTCGATAGCTCGTGCGACTTTGTTGGCTGCCATGTCTTGACTGTTCTTGATTCCTTGAACAGCCCCAAGGCCAGCCAGAGCCCAAAATTTTTTGTCTAAATCAGACATACTATTGATTTACGAGTTGAATTTCTCTCCCTAAAACAACGGGGAGTTGAGGCGATTATCTGCCGAATTGAAACTGGTTCAATACTTTTTTACCGCCGAAACATCCCCGGCATCGCGCCGCCCATTTTGCCCATCATCTTGGACATCTTGCCCATCTTTTTCATCATCGTCTGCATCTGGAAAAATTTGTTCAGCATCGTGTTCAGCTCCGTCACCGTCACACCGCTGCCGGCGGCGATGCGGCGACGGCGGCTGGCGTTGAGAATCGTCGGATTGCGCCGTTCCTTCATCGTCATCGCGCAGACCATGCCTTCCATGCGCTTGAATTCTTTTTCCTGCTTGCCAACGTCCATCTGCTTCAGCGCATCGCTGCCGCCGGGCAGCATCTTCACGATGCTTTCGAGCGAGCCGAGTTTCTTCATCGCGCGCAACTGCTCCAGAAAATCCTCCAGCGAAAACTCGCCCTTGCGCATTTTTTCCTCCATGCGCTTGGCCTCGTCCTCGCTGACGGCCTCGGCGGCTTTTTCGACGAGGCTTACGACGTCGCCCATGCCCAAAATCCGCGACGCCATGCGTTCGGGATGAAACGGCTCGAACTCGTCCAATTTTTCGCCGACGCCGGCGAACTTGATCGGCTTGCCGGTGACGGACTTCATGCTCAACGCCGCGCCGCCGCGCGCATCGCCGTCGAGCTTGGTGAGGATGGAGCCGGTGATGTTCAGCGCTTGATCAAAATGCGTGGCGACGTTCACGGCTTCCTGGCCGGTGGCGGCGTCGAGCACGAGCAGAATTTCCTGCGGCTTCACGAGGTCGCGCAGGCGGACGAGTTCCTGCACGAGCGGCTCGTCAATTTGCAAACGACCGGCGGTGTCGAAAATGACGACATTGCGGCCATTCGTGTTGGCAAACGCGAGCGCCTCACGCGCGATTTTCAAAACATCCGTTTCGCCACGCTTGAGGAAAACCGGCACGCCAATCTGCTTGCCGAGCGTTTCCAGTTGATCCATTGCCGCCGGGCGATAAACATCCGCCGCCACCAGCAACGGCGCACGGCCTTGTTTTTGCAGGAGTTTCGCCAGCTTGCCGCTCGAAGTGGTTTTGCCGGAGCCGTGCAACCCGACCATCAGCACGCAGCTCGGATTGCCGGAAAGATCGAGCGCGGCGTTTTGCGAACCGAGCAGGGCGACCAACTCGTCGCTGACAAATTTGATGATCTGCTGGCCAGGCTGGACGCTGGCGATGACCTCCGCGCCGAGCGCCTTGGTTTTGACGCGCTCGATGAAATCGCGCGCGACCTTGAAATTCACATCGGCCTCCAAGAGCGCCATCCGCACTTCGCGCAACGCGTCGCCGACGTTGCTCTCGGAAATTTTCCCGAGGCCGCGCAAATTCTTGAAAGCATTCTGGAGCTTGGTGCTTAACGAGTCGAACATCCGCTCAAATTAACGGCTTTGCGCTTGAAGTTCAAAGCTTCTCTGCCGGTAAAAGGAGCGCGCAGGTAAAGCGCGTCACTCCGGACGCGCCGGGCATGACTGGCAACCACCGGCGCGCACGGAGTGACGCGCCTTACCACGATTTCAAAATTTTTCCGGCCTTGCCTGGCGGCAAATCCGCTGGAAAATTCCAATTCTCGAAAAACCCGACTTCATCAGGTGGCACAGTGACGAAACGAGCGAGTCCCGCCTGGGCGCAGCGTTCCGCAAAATGCTTCGCGCCGGGCGAATTCACTGGTCGTGATGCGGCCAGCATTTTTTGAATCAGGTCGTTTGCCGATTTTGGATAAAATGCCGCCAGCGGTTCGATGGTTCCATTCACCACCGGAACCACCCCAAGCACCTCGGAACAATTCGTGGAAAGCTTTTCCAGAAAATTGCCACGCATGTTCGCCATGTCCACCGCGAGCACGAGCAACAGCGGCTCGCGCACGGCATCCAAGCCGCGCGCGATGCCGGCCAGCGGGCCGAAATCTTGAAACTCGTCTTCGAGCACGCGGCAGCCAAAGCCCGAATAATCCACGCCCGCGCGGCTTGAAATGAAAATCTCCGCCGCGCCGATTTCACGCACGAGTTCAATTTGCCGCGCCAGCAAGGTTTTTCCGCCGATGTCGAGCAGCGCCTTGTCGCGGCTCATGCGCGAAGATTTGCCACCGGCCAGAATGACCGCGCTGAAATTTTGGGCTATATCGTTCACAAACAATTGGCGGTTGGTGGCAGTTGTCGCGCTGCGACAACTCCGCCCGCGCAACAGCGGGCGGAATGAATTTCGCAGCTTCAAAGTCTTCATGCGGACGGACGTCGCCTGATGCCGCGCTCGGCGACGGGTTTTCGCAGCGCGAAAACCGCCACCATTTTCATGCGCCCCCGCGAAGCTTGCCGCCGGTCAGAATCCGCGCGCGCAAACCGCCGCGCCCTTGCAAGGCGGACTCCGCGCTGGGCGCGATGGCTTCGTCCATCCAGTGACATGGGCTGCATTCGCAAACGCCCTCGAACGTCACGCCTTGCACGGCGAATTTTTTCCGACCAGCGTGTTCAAATCCACGCCACGCGTGATGACATTGCGCCGCGTTACCCCAGCCAATTTCCCGATCACGGCAAGCTGATTACAGACGTCTTCAAAAATCTCCGCTGAAAAAAATGTGACCTGGCCTTTGTAATCGTCCTTGAAATCATAAAACCGGTCGCCGACCAATCCCTTGCCCGCGATGCACTCGACTTCGCCAACTTCAACGGTGGGAAATTCACCGGCCGCCCGCTCTTGGTGGCCAAAAAAATTATGGCCGGGTGAAATAAAAATCCGCTCAATCTGGATGTGAAAGCCGTCGCTCATCGCCGAAAACTTTAGCCGCACCCGGCGGTTGGCGCAACCGCAAGCAGGCACCCAGTTAGAACATCACGGTTGCAGTTTTGAGACGAAACGGTATTTGCCGGAATCAACGGCCAGCACGGCGCGGTCGCCTTCCACGCGGAGAAATTTCACTCCGTTGACTTTCGCGAGTGATTTGCCGCCTTCGCTGATTTTTTCCACGCTGTTTGCGGGCAGATAAATAGTTGCCATCGTGTTTGCGGGAATTTCCACTTCCAGATCAAATTTGTTTTCCGCGCGCCGCCAGTTGCTCACAATGCGGCCGTGGATCGAATCGTAATGCGCCTTCACCCAGTGAATCGGCTCTTGCGCCGGGTTGCTGCCGGGCGTCGGCGGCTGCGGATGGATGATGATTTTTGCATAGCCCGGTCCGTCGGACTGAATGCCTGCCAGATCATTAAGCATCCACTCACACACCGCGCCGAAGGAATAATGTGCAAAGGAATTCATCGAGGCGTTCTGCTTGCCGTCCATGCCGCCGAAGCCGCGCGCTTTGGTGTAGCTGTCCCAATGTTCCCAGATCGTGGTCGCGCCCTGTTCCACTTCATAGCCCCAAGACGGAAACTTGCGGCTTTGGAAATGTTTCACGGCGAGATCGTTTTCCCCGACGCTGGTCAGCACGGGCAGCAGCGGTCGCGTGCCGAGAAAGCCGGTGGTCATTCCAGAGTTGTCGGCGGTTTCGCCGAAACGCAATTTGTCCGCGAGAATTTTTCCTGACTTCGCGCGCAGGTCGGCGGGAATCAAATCCATATAAAGCGCAAGCGCGTAAGCCGTTTCGTTGTCCACCGTCAGCGAGCCGTCGGGCCGCAAGTATTTTTGGTTGAACGCCGTCTTGATGTGGTTGAACCAACCGCCATATTCGGCGGCTTCATTTTGTTTGCCAATGGCCGCCGCCATGTCCGACATCAATTTGGCCGTGTAGGCAAAATAGACCGTGTCCACATATTCGATCGGCGTTTTTTTGCCGAACGAAAGCCAGTCGCCCCATCCGTTGCCGTGGTTGATGCCGAGAAAATCTTTGCTCGTGGCTTTGCGCCAGTCCATGAATTTCACCATGAACGGCCAGCAGCGCTCAATGATGCGCGTGTCATCGTAGGCCTGCCAGATGGTCCACGGACAAATCACGCCGGCGTCGCACCAGGCTGTGCCAAAATCCCAGCCGTGCTGGAAGGGATACGGGCAATAGCCCGGAAACGTGCCGCTCGGTCGCTGCGATTCCATCACTTCGCGCAGCCACTTGGTGTAAAACGCCGCGACGTCCGCGTTGAGCGTGGCGCAATGCACATAAATCTGCGCGTCGCCCATCCAACCAAAGCGTTCGTCGCGCTGCGGACAGTCGGTCGGCAAATCGAGAAAGTTCGCGCGCTGCGTCCACACCACATTTTTGAACAGCCGGTTGGCCACCGGATCGCTGCATTCAAAATCGCTCGTTAACGGCGTGTCGCTGCGCAAAACAATGCCGGTGATCGCATCCTTGACCGGCTTGCCGGGATAGCCGGTGACCTCGACGTATTGAAAACCGTGGAACGTGAAGCGCGGCGTCCACGTCTCGCCATTTTTGTCGCCGCGCAAAATATAGTGGTCGGTGGCGCGCGCCTTGCGCAAATTTTCCGTCATCAAGCTGCCGTCGGGATGCAACTGTTCGCCGTAGCGCAGTTGAATGCTCGTGCCCGCCGGGCCTTTGACTTTCAACCGCGCCACGCCGGCAAAATTCTGGCCGAGATTGAAAATATAAACGCCGTTCGTCGGCGAAGTGATTGCAACCGGTTTGATCTCCTCAATGCCCCGCACTGGCACTCCTGGAAACGCCTCCAGCTTCGGCGGACGCTGGAAACCGAGATCAGCTGCGCGTCCTTTGATTTCGGTGGCGTCGCCAGGCTTGGCCCCGTTCGCGAATTCGTAAAATGTCGCCGGCACCGAACCGTTTTCCGAAGCCAGAATCGCCGGTTCCCATTTGGCATCATCAAAGCCAGATTTCGTCCAGCCGGAAATTTCTTTGCGCGCATCGTAATATTCACCCATCAAAAAATCGCCTTCGCAGATTGGGCCGTCGCCGGTGACTCGCCAGGATTTGTCGGTCGGAATGATTTCGCGCGAGCCATCGGCATATTCAATTTCCAATTGCGCCATGAGCGCGGGCGTCTTGCCGTAAGTGTAGCGTCCGATTTTTTCCGTGCCAATGTGTTCCAACAAGCCGAAGCCGATGTAGCCGGCATACCAACCGTCGCCGAGCCACGCACCGAGCGCGTTGCCGCCGGACTTGACGAGCGCCGTCACGTCGTAGGTGTTGTAGTAGGCGCGTTGGTGATAGTCCGTCCAGCCCGGCGCGAACCGCGCGTCGCCGAGGCGCTGGCCGTTCAGGTAAAGCTCATAAATGCCGAGTGCCGTCGCGTAAATCGTCGCGCGCCGCACTTTTTTAGCCGCGGCAAATTCCTTGCGAAACTGGTGCGCTGGCGGGAGAAATAGATTGGCGGTGTTTTTCCAGACCGGAGTGGTGTCGTGAAACGAAATGTAATCCGCGTGCCAGTCCGCCGGCGGCAGCAAACCCATGGTCCAGTTCGCAACGTCGCTCCAACGCGCCTTGCTGTTCTCATTCCAGACGCGAACTTTCCAAAAACACTCCTGACGCGACACGAGCGGCTTGCCCGCATAAACCACATTCACGGTTTGATCGCTGATGACTTTGCCGCTGTCCCAGAGGTCGCCGGTGTTTTGGCGGAGTAATTCCATGCTCGACGCGACGAGGATTTGATACGCGCTTTGTTTCGACCCGCGCTTGTCCGAATCCACGCGCCAGGTCAGACGCGGCTGCGCCTCGTCAATGCCGAGCGGATTGACGCGGTATTCGCAACGCAGCGCCGCCGGCGCAAGCTCACTGGCCAGCAGCGACGGAGCCAGCAGCGAAATCACCAGCAACGTGCTGGCAAAATTGGATTTGATCATGGGATTAGTGCGTCAAGAAATAATCGTTTCCCTGCCGATTGGCCATCCCGCAGTTGCGCGCGAAACTTTGTTTTGGAACTCAGCCGTCTGCAAGATAAGCTTTTTTATCCATGATGAGCCAAAAAAATATCCGGACACTCGCGGCTGTCGGAATGATTTTGAACGCGCGTCTGCTTGCCCAGGATAACCCCGGCACGCCGTGGCCGGCGACGGATGCGCTCCGACGCGCCCTGCCGCTCGCGCACGAAACCGGTTTGCCGAAAACAAATCGTTTCGTCGGCATTTTTTATTTCATCAACCATCTCGGCGAACCGAAAAGCGAACTGCTGGACGGACCTTACGACGTCGCCAAAATTCTGGCGCGCGACCCGGACGCATTGAGCAAGCCCGACAGTCCGTTGTGGGGCGGCAACGGCATGCCGCATTTTTGGGGCGAGCCGCTTTACGGCTATTATCGCGGCGATGATCCGTGGGTGCTGCGTCGTCACGCGCAGTTGCTCGCCGATGCCGGTGTGGACGTTTTGATTTTTGACACGACGAATGCACAGTCGTATCCCGAAGTTTACCGGGTGTTATGCGACGTTCTTGCCGAGGTGCGAAAAGCCGGCGGGCGCACGCCGCAAATCGCGTTCATGGTCAATACCAAGGCGGGCCAGACGGCGGAGAAAATTTACCGCGATCTCTACCAGAAAAATCTCCACCACGACCTCTGGTTCAACTGGCAGGGCAAACCGCTGATGATTTGCGATCCGGCGGAGGCAACTGCCGAATTGAATAATTTCTTCACGCTCCGCCGTGCGCACTGGCCGTTCACGCTCACGAACACGCCCTACGCCTGGCACTGGGAGGCGACGTATCCGCAGCCGTATGGTTTTACCGACAACCCGCAAAAAGCCGAGCAGGTCAACGTGTCCGTAGCGCAAAATCTCCGCGCCGACAACGGCCAGGTCGAGAACATGAGTTCCGGCGCCGCACGCGGCCGCAGCTTCCATGATGGAAAACAAAACATCGCGCCCGGCTCGGTGGCGCGCGGCGACAATTTTCAGGAGCAATGGCAGCGCGCGTTTCAGTTGCAGCCGCCGTTCGTGATGGTGACGGGCTGGAACGAGTGGACCGCCGGCCGCTGGATTCGTCCCGGCCAGCCGATTTTATTTGTGGACCAATACAACGAGGAGTTCAGCCGGGACATCGAGCCGATGCGCGGCGGTCACGGCGACAATTATTATTATCAACTCGTGGCCAACATTCGTCGCTACAAAGGCACCCCGCCGCTGCCGCCTCCGTCGCCGGAAAAAACCATCAACGTGGCCGGCGGTTTTGATCAATGGCAGGACGTGCAGCCAGAATTTTTGGATCATTTCGGCGAAACTGCGCCGCGCAATTTCGCCGGTGCCGGCGGATTGCATTACACCAACACTTCCGGACGCAATGACTTTGCGCTGTTCAAAGTCGCCCGCGACGCGACGAACTTTTATTTCTACGCCCGCACGGTCCAGCCCGTCACACCCGCGACGAACACGAACTGGATGTGGTTGTTGATTGATGCGGACCAAAATGCGTCCACCGGCTGGGCCGGCTACGATTTTATTGTGAACCGCACGGTGGACGCCGACGGCAGTTCGTGGCTGGAAAAAAACACCGGCGGCTGGAACTGGCAAAGAGTTTGTCCCGTCGCGATTCGCGTTGAGGGCGCGAATCTCCAACTCGCCATTTCGCGCGGAGCGCTCGGTTTGACAAACGCGAGTAAAAGCACGTTTGATTTCAAGTGGGCGGACAACTTGCAGCAGCCCGGCGACGTGATGGATTTTTATCTGAGCGGCGATGTCGCGCCCGAAGGCCGGTTTAACTACCGTTATGCTGCCGAATAATTTTCAGCCGGCACGCGACTGGTTTACTTCAGCAAATTTTATTGCAATCTTTTGGTGTGTTGTTATCTGCTGGTCAAGCAAAGTCATGAAACCGAGTTTCGTCCGGATTTATCTGCTGGTTGCCGGCGTCATTCTGGCAGTGGCGGCGCTGGCAAAATGGCCGGCGATTTTTCATGCGCGCACCTGGTGTGCTGATGCTGACATTCTCAGCTACCAACCAGGTTTGACGAATGAGCAGTTGCTGGGAATGGCCGCCGGCACGGAACTTCTGATTGTTCTGTTGATTTGCTTCAGCCCGAGACGCTGGCTGCCATGCATTGCTTCCGCCGTGTGGGGATTGCTGTGTTTTCTGGCGCGATTGTTTCTGATGGATCCTTACGCCAACTGCCGCTGCTTGGGCTGGCTTGCCAAACCCGGTCCAACGACCAACCTGATGGTTGGATTCCTTGCACTGGCGCTGGCGGGCGGCGGTTGGGTGGCCTTCCGTCTCGCATGGCGCGATGAAAAGCTGGCCAAACAGAATCAAAATTCGCCGCAGATTTGATTCCCGCCTCACGCAAAAACAATCTTCGTCGTCGCCGCGGCTTCATCCCAGCCGCGCGTCGGTTCGGCGGTGACGGAGGAAATGTCCTTGATCGAAATCTGGCGTCCGCGCGTCTTCGGCGATTTCACCTCGATCTGTTCCGGCTCACACGTCTGCTGCGAAATTTTCTGGTGCGGCGCGGGCTTGTAGCGGACGTAAAGAAGCTTTGGCGTGTCCGGCGCGAAATATAAAATGCGCGATTTTTCCTGGATGCACGAATAAGCCTTGTTCAAAATCGTGCCGCCAAACGTGAAGCGCTTGAGGTAGCTCGCGTCGCGGTCGGTGTAGGCGCACGTGAACACGCGGTCGCGCTTCGGCAGGCCGCAGTAAAACAATTCCTGGCCGACGAACAATTTCTCCGGCAGTTCGCTGACCTTGTAAGTGCCGTCCTTGAACACGAGCAGAATCTTGTCGAACTTCGTGCATTCCAGCTTGAATTCCTCGCCGGAAACTTTGTAGCCGACGTAGCCGGTCTCGCGATCGTAGCTCACTTTGAACGATTTGAACGCCACCGCCTTCACGTCCACTTCCTCGTAGCGCGCGGATTTGGTGGTCAGACGTGGATACTGCGGGCCGTATTTTTCCAGCAACGTTTCGAGATGGCCGATGACGTATTTCGTGAGACCCTTCAAGTTTTTGCGCGTCTCCTCGAGTTCAGCTTTCGTCTTCTCCATCTCCTCGCGATGCTTGTTGATGTCAAAGAGCGAAATCCGGCGGATGCGAACCTGCAATAATTTCTCCACGTCCGCATCCACGATCTCGCGGACGAGCTGTTTCGTGAACGGCTTAAAGCCCTCATACACGCTGGCGAACACCGCTTCGTTCGTCTTGCACTTCTCGATGAGCTTGTAGATGCGTTCCTCGATGAAGATGCATTCCAGCGTGCGGTAATGCAGTTCGTCGAGCAGTTGTTTCTCGCGCAATTCCAGTTCGCGCTTGAGGATGGCGACGAGCTGCTCGGTGTTCTCGCGCAGGATTTCCGACACGGTCAATTCGACCGGACGGTTGTCCTTGATGACGACGATGCGGCTGGCGATCGTGACCTCGCAGTCGGTGAAAGCGTAAAGCGCATCAATCAGCTTTTCTGCGTCCACGCCCGCGTGACAGCGGATTTCAATCTCGACATTTTCGGACGTGAAATCATTGATGGATTTGACCTTGAGCTTGCCCTTTTGCACCGCGTCCTCGATGGACGCAATCAGCGACTCCGTCGTGGTCGTCGGTGGGATTTCCTTGATGACGACGGTGGATTCGTCCTTCGTCTTGAGTTTGGCGCGGACTTTCACCGAGCCTTTGCCATCCTGATAATCGCGCGCATCCATCAGCCCGCCGGTCGCAAAATCCGGCAGGCACTTGAACGGCTGTTTCTTGAGAATCGCAATCTGCGCTTCGATCAGCTCGGGGAAATTGTGCGGCAAAATCCGCGCGCTCAAGCCGACCGCAATACCTTCCGTGCCGAGCATGAGGTTGAGCGGCAATTTGCAGGGCAGCGTCACCGGCTCCTTGTTGCGGCCATCGTAGCTGGGAATGAAATCGGTGATCGAGTCGTTGAAAACTTCCGTGCGCGCGA
>ODAK010005801.1_pt1 | contig 12491 bp, 9 predicted proteins | sample 1539591 | NCBI WGS metagenome assembly ODAK01 (sample SAMEA3539303, study PRJEB22396) | soil metagenome | biome: tundra; feature: field; material: soil | place: USA | collected 2010-05 | depth 0.15 m | reverse complement strand
GCGGCAACCTCCCGACGACCCCCTACCGGACGAACGCGGACGGCCGCGGCCCGGCGTGGTCGAATTCGCTCTTCGAGGACAACGCGGAGTTCGGTTTCGGGTTCCGCCTCGCGCTGGACTCGCTCCAAGACCAGGCGCGGACGCTCGTGAAGGCGCTCGCCTCGCGCGTCGGCGAGGCGCTCGCCGGCGCGCTCCTGACGGCTTCGCAGGACACGGAGGCCGATATCGCCGCTCAGCGCGAACGGGTCCTCGCGCTGAAGACCGCGCTCAAGGGCGCGGACACGCCCGAAGCGCGGCGCCTTCTCCTCATGGCCGATTCGCTCGTGAAGAAGAGCGTCTGGATCGTAGGCGGCGACGGGTGGGCCTACGACATCGGGTACGGCGGCCTCGACCACGTCCTCGCGTCGGGGCGCAAGGTCAACATCCTCGTCCTCGACACCGAGGTCTACTCGAACACCGGCGGCCAGCAGTCCAAGGCGACGCCTCTCGGCGCGGCCGCGAAGTTCGCGGCCAAGGGCAAGTCGACGCCGAAGAAGGACCTCGGCATGCTCGCGATGACGTACGGAAACGTCTACGTCGCGCACGTCGCCTTCGGCGCGAAGGACGCCCAGACGGTGAAAGCCCTCCTCGAGGCCGAGAGCTATCCGGGCACGTCGATCGTCATCGCGTACAGCCCGTGCATCGCGCACGGCTACGACCTCTCATTCGGCCTCGACCAGCAGAAGCTTGCCGCCGAGTCGGGCTACTGGCCGATGTACCGGTTCGACCCCCGCCGCATCGCGACGGGCGAGACGCCGCTGCTCATGGACACGGCGCAGATCAAGAGCTCGATCGCGCAGTTCATGCGAAACGAGGCGCGCTTCCGCATGGTCGAGCAGCAGGATGCGCCGCGCTTTTTGGACCTGCTCGCGAAGGCCGAGCGCGAGGTGAAGAACCGCTTCCAGGTGTACGAAAACCTCGCGAAGCTGACGATCGGCCGCGCGGGCGTTCCGCCGCCGCCCGCGAAGAGTCCCGCAGCGCCCGCGCCGGCGCCGGCCGGGAAGGCCTGAGGAGACGACGATGGACCTCACCACCCGCTATCTCGGCCTGACGCTTCCCCACCCGTTCATGCCGGGCGCCTCGCCGATGGTCGACGACCTGGATCTCGTCCGCCGCCTCGAGGATGCCGGCGCCGCCGCGATCGTCATGCACTCGCTGTTCGAGGAGCAGATCACGCGCGAAGAGGTCGGAACGATCCGGCAGATGGAGATCATCTCCGGCTCGTATCCGGAAGCCCTCACGTATTTCCCGGAGCCGGAGGCGTTCCTGCTCGGCCCCGAGAAGTACCTCGACCAGGTGCGCCAACTCAAGCAGGCAGTGCGCATCCCCGTGATCGCGTCGCTGAACGGCGCGACGCCGGGCGGATGGGTCACGTTCGCGACCCGCATCGCCGAGGCCGGAGCCGACGCTCTCGAGCTGAACCTCTACGACCTCGGCGCGCACGACGGCGAGCCGGGGTTCTCCCTCGAGCGGCGGTTTCTGGAGATCGTACGGTCCGTCAAAGCCGCCGTCAGGATCCCCGTCGCCGTGAAGCTGTCGCCGTTCTTCTCGTCCCTCGGTTCCTTCGCGTCCGAGCTCGACGGGTTGTCCGTGGACGGGCTCGTCCTTTTCAATCGCTTCTACCAGCCCGACATCGATCCCGAGACGCTGGACGTGACGCCCGTGTTGCGGCTCTCGACGCACGACGAGCTGCTCCTCCGCCTGAGGTGGCTCGCGATGCTTTCCGGGCGCGTGAAGGCATCCCTCGCGGTGACGGGCGGCGTCCACGACGCGCGCGACGCGATCAAGGCGATCATGGCCGGCGCCGATGCCGTACAGATGGTCTCGGCGCTCCTCCTGCGCGGCCCGAAGGCGCTTGCAGAGGTGCGCGCCGACGTCACGCGGTTTCTGGAGGAGCACGAGTACAAATCGCTGGCCCAGATGAAGGGCAGCATGAGCCTCCTCTCGTGCCCGGACCCCGCCGCCTACGAGCGCGCGAACTACGCGCGCGTCCTCCAGAGCTACAAGCTGACGGAGCCCGCCGCGATCTGAGCCCGATTTCTCTTGGCGGACGCGCGGTGAGATACGCTCTCCGCCAGATGACCCGCGCTCTTTCCCGGGCTCTCCTTCTGGTCGTCGTCTTCGCGGGGCCGACCTCGCCCGCTCTCGCGCAGTTTCTGCCTCTCCCGGGCCCGACGCCCGCAGCGGGAGTCGAGCCCGTCGGCGATCCCTACCGCCGCGAGACGCCGTACGGCGCGTTCTTCGGGTACATCCGGGCCGCCCAGAAGGAGAACTGGGCCGTCGCGAGCGAATACCTCCAGTGGCCGAAGGGCGGGAAGATTCCCCGGGAGGAGCTCGCTCGCCAGCTCAAGGCGCTCCTCGACGAGCGCTTCGTCGGCGATCTCGAAAGGCTGAGCCGCTCGTCGGCCGGAGACTTCAACGACGCCTTCGCGTCCGGCCTCGATCTGGTCGGACACATCGAGGCGGGAGACGATTCCTTCGACCTCGTGCTCGCGCGGACGACTCCCGGCGAAGGCCCCGCGATCTGGCTCGTCGGCTCGCAATCCCTCCGTGAGGTTCCGGCCGCCTTCAAGGGCCTCACGTCGCCTGCGATCGAACGCCATATCCCCTCCTTCCTGAAAACGCCGGTGGGAAAGCTCCGTCTCTGGCAGCTCCTCGGCTTCCTCCTTCTCATTCCTCTTCTCTACGCGGCGAGCCGCCTTCTCGTGATCGGGGTCTTCGCGCTCCTGACGCGGCTTTTCGCGTCGCACGCGTGGGGAACCGAGCTCCTTCGGGGCGCCGCCGGATTTCGCGATCCCGTGGCTCTCCTCCTCACGGTGCCGCTTCATCGCGCCTGCGTCTCGCGCCTCGCCCTTCCTCTTCTCAGCCGCTATTACTACACACAGTTCGCGTGGCTCGTCGCCATCTTCGGCATCGCGTGGCTCTTTTTCCGTCTCATCGACTTCTTGAACGGGCGGGCGACGCTGAGGCTCCTCGCCAAGGGCGGAAGCGCGACGTCATCGCTCACGATCGCGCGCATGCTGCTGCGCGGAGCGGTCGCCACCGCAGCCGTGCTCGGCGCGCTCGCGAGCTTCGGCGTCAACCTCACGGCCACCCTCGCCGGCCTCGGCATCGGCGGCGTGGCTCTCGCCTTTGCGGCGCAAAAAAGCCTCGAAAACCTCTTCGGCGGCTTCGTCGTGGTCGGCGACAAGATCATGCGTGTCGGCGACACCGTCCGCATCGGGACAGCCGTGGGCACGATCGAGGACGTCACGCTCTACGCCACGCGCATGCGCCTTTTCGACCGCTCGGTCGTCACGATTCCGAACGGCACGCTCATCACCGCCCAGATCGAGAACCGGAGCCGGCGCGACAAGTTCCTCGTCAACCCCACGCTCGGGCTCCGCGCCGAGACGACGGCGCCGCAGATGCGGGCGGTGCTCGACGGAATCCGCCAGCGGCTCGCCGCCGACCCGCGCGTGGAGAAGGAGACACTTCGCGTGCGCTTCCTGAGGTTCGGGGAGTACACCCTCGACGCCGAGGTGTTCGCGTACGTTCTCGTCGCGGACTACGCCGCGTACCTCGAAGTGCAGGAAGAGCTCCTTTTCCTGATCCTGGCGGCGATCGAGGCGGCGGGGACGGGTCTCGCAATTCCCTCGCAAATGACATACGTGGCCGGCGAGGGCGTTCGCCCGCGAGAGGCGCGATGAAGACGACCCGGCCGTTCCGGATCTCCGGCCTCGTCGTCCTCGGCGGCGCCCTGCTCGCCACCGTGCCGTTGGCGGGCGTTCGGGCGCTCGGCGTCGTCCTCCTCGTCTTCGGCATCCCCGTCTTCGCCTTCAGCGCGACGCGCCTCCTCCTGCGCGGCCTCCTCTGGCGCGTCGGGAGCCGCCTCGCCGTGTCGTACCTCTTGCTTCTCTCGGCGGTCGTCTTCGCGGCGGTCTTCTTCTGCGCGGGCCTCCTCGTCGTCGCGGGCCAGCTCGGGACGCGCCGCGTCGAGGGCGCTCTCGAGAAGCGGCGCGCCGCGCTCGTCGAGCTCGCGCACGACCTCGCGCCGCGGCTCGAGACGGCGCGCGACCCGGCCGCGCGGACGCGCGCATTCGCGGAGGCCGCCGCCGCGCCGCCAGTGTCGCCCGAGCTCGGAATGGTCTGGCAGCCGAACGGCGGGCCCGTCGAGAAAGCCGGGGCCGAGGCCGCCCCCAACCTCGTGCCGCAGCCATGGATGACCTCGCACGCGTCCGTCATCGCAAAGTCCGGTGCGCAGGTATTCGCGGCCGCGGTCGAGCCGCGCCCCGCCGGCACGCTCGTCCTCACGCTGCCTCTTCACTCCGGCCTTCGCCGCGAGCTCGAGAGAGAGACTGGCAACGTCATCCGCTTCCATGGCGCCGTCAAGGTGAAGGAGGAGCCCGTCATGGCGCCCGGCGTGCACTTCACCGTCGACACGGGAGAGAAAGGCAAGACGACGAGCATCGCGGGTGCGCCCGACTCCGGCGGCGAGCAGGCGTCGTCCGGCGAGACCGCGGCGCCGCCCGCGGGCTCGGGCCCGTGGTCCGCGCGCTGGACCGCGTTCCCGCTGTTCCTGTCCGAGCCCGTTCTCGACTGGGAGACTGGGCGGCCCCTCGAGGGAAGACCCGTCCTCATCCTCGTCAGGACGTCGCTCCAGCGCGAGTCGCGGGCGCTCTTCGGAGACCTCAGAATCGCCGGGTCCCGGCGCCTCCAGCTGGGCCGTGTCGTCCTCGCCGTCATGGGCGCGCTCGGATTCGCGACCGTCGTCGTCTTCGCGGGGGCCTCGCTCCTCGCCGGCATTCTCGTCTACCGGATCGCGCGCGCGACGCGGCGCCTCTCGACGGGATTCGCCGAGATCGAGAAGGGCAACTTCGCGCACCGCGCCGTTCTCAAGGGTCACGACCAGCTCGCGGCCCTCGTCGGGAGCTTCAACGCGATGGCCGCGCATCTCGGCGCGAGCGTCGCGGAAAAGGCCGAGAAGGAGGCTCTCGAGCACGAGCTGTCCGTCGCGCGCGACCTCCAGCGGCGCCTCCTTCCCCCCGCGGACTTCGCGTGCCCGGGCGTCGGGATCGCCGTGGACTTCGCGCCCGCGGCCGCCATCGGAGGCGACTTCTACGACCTTTCGTACTCGGAGCGCGTCCTCACGGTCTGTGTGGCCGACGTGTCGGGCCACGGGCTGCCGGCGGGGCTCGTGATGGCCGCCGCGAAGGCGTCCCTCGGCATGCTGGCCCGGACGGGCGCAGGCGGCGTGCGGCTCATGGAGCTGCTCCACGAGGAAATCGTCCGGACGACCGAACGGCGGACGTTCGTCACGCTCGCGCATCTCGTCTTCGACCTCGCGAACGGCACGGTGGCCTTCACGAACGCCGGGCACCCGTATCCGTATCGCGTGGGCGGGGACGGAACGGTCGAGGCGCTCGCGAATCCGGCCCGCCCGCTCGGCCTGGCCCTTTCCGGCGGGTGGCACACCGTAACGGCCCCGCTCGTGCCCGGCGACTGCTGGGTCCTCTTCTCCGACGGCCTCGTGGAGGCCACGCGCGCGGGGTCGGACGAATCGTGGGGATTCGCGCGCCTCGAGGAGGTGCTGCGCGCGGGGCAGGCGGAGAGCGCGGCCGCCCTGAAGGACCGGATCCTCCGCGCGCAGCGCGCCTTCACGGACCGCGCCGACACCGAGGACGACCGGACGCTCCTCGTCCTGAGAATCGAGGGCTAGCACGGCGCTAAGTCAGCGCCGGAGCGTGAAGGTGCGCGTGAACCCGTCCGACGTGTCCGTGACCGTCATCGAGACGGCTCCTTCGCTTCCGAGCAGGTAGGTCTCGACGACCTCGGGTCCCTCGGCGCGGCGCTTCACGTCCGCCGTTGTAAGCGAGCGAACCCTGAGAGAGCGCTCGAACGGAAACAGCACTTCGTCCCAAGGCGTGACGTCTCCGTCCGGCCGGTCGCCCGTGAGGCGGGTGCACTCGAGAAACCGGAAGTGGCCCACGTTGTGCGCGGCGCGATAGCGGCGCGTGACCGACACAGGGGCCGCGCCGGGCGCCGGCACGATCGTCCCCTTCGGGAAGATCGCGTCGAACGCGACGTCGGTCCCCGCTTCGCTCTCGCGGAAGACGCCGAAGTGCCGGGACAGCCTTTCTTCGAGCGCCCAGCCGGCCTCGCGGTCGAGGAAGATCGCGAGCCCCATCCCCGTCGCGGCGAAGGGATGCGGCGAGCGGCGGACGCGCTTCTCGCCAAAGCGCTCCTTGAGGACCCGCGTCACGAGCGGGAAGAGGCCGCCGCCGCCGACGACGTAGAGCCCCGCGACCTCGCTCCACGCGATCGCGCTTCCACGATCGGAGTCTGCGAGGAGCGGCTCGACGGCCTCCACCGAGCGCTGAACGAGCGGGGCGCACGCGGCGTAGATCTCGTCGGCGGACAGGACGAGCGGCTCCTTCCCGATCGCCGCGAGGTCCACGAGGATTCGCCGCGTGTTCGGAGAGAGGTTCTCCTTCTGGCGCGCGCACTCTTCGAGGAGGACGGCACGGGCCGCGCCGTCGAGCGTGCCAACCGCGGCCCGGTCCAGAACGAGCGCGAGGATCGCGTCGTCAAAATCGTCGCCGCCGAGCCGGCGGACACCGTTCGTGGCGACGACCTCGTTCGTCTTCCCCGTCATCCTCAGGAGCGAGGCATCGAACGTGCCTCCCCCGAGGTCATAGACGACGAGGTACTCTCGCTTCGGATCCGCGCGCCGGTAACGGTGCGCGTACTCGAAGCCCGCGGCGGAGGGCTCGTTGAGGAGCGCCTCCACCGCGAAGCCGCCGGCCTTGAACGCCTCGAGCGTCAGGAAGCGCTGGGCCGTCGTCGCGTTCGCGGGCACGGACACGGCGGCGTGGAGCGCTTCGTCGGCCGTCAGCCCGGCGTTCGATCGCTCGACGAGCTCACGGTGGAGCGCGGAGAAAAAGCCCGAAGTGAGGTCGAGAAGAGACAGACGCCAGGAGCCGATCGCGATCTCCGTCTGGGGACCGGCGTCGTCGAGCGCGCGCTTGAGCGACCGGACGACCGTCCAGCCGGGCTCGTGCCGCACGGCGAACGCGCCCCACCCGTAGCGGCGTTCGCCCGTCCTCTCCTGAAGCGCCACGAGCGAGGGCACGAAATCGCCGCCGTCGAAAGAGACGACGGGATAGTTCCCGCGGTCCACGAGCGTGACGACCGTGTGCGTCGTGCCGAAGTCGATGCCGAGTCTCACGCCGGTAGTTTAGTTAAGATGACTCTCATGACGATTCCACGCGCTTTTTCCACCGCTGCGTGGTGCGCCCTCGCCATCCCCGCTGCGCTTCTCGCTCAGGTACCGGTCAACGCCGGCACGAACGCGACGATGGTCGTCTCGGCGACGAAGGCCTCGGAGAACGCGCTCGACGTGGCGGCACCAGTCTCCGTCGTTTCGGGCGACGAGCTGCGGCGGCACGGGGCCAAGACCGTGGCCGAGGCGCTCCAGGACGTCGTAGGCCTCGACGCCGGCGGCGGGTCCGACAACGGCAGCCGGCTCGCGAACATCGGGGTGTGGGGTCTGAAGGAGTTCGACGCCCTCCTCGTGACGGTGGACGGTGTTCCCGTGGGCGGCCCCTTCAACCCGTCGCTCGCCCAGATCTCCATCGAGGACATCGACCGGATCGAGATCGTGAAGGGCCCGCAGGGGACTCTCTACGGCGTGTCGGCGTTCGCCGGGATGATCCAGGTCTTCACGCGGCATCCGAAGGAGGCCGGAGGAGCGCTGACTCTCGGCGGCGGCTCCTTTTCGGACAAGCACGGCAACCTCTCGTACACGGCTTCACAGGGCGACCAGACGATCCGCCTCTTCGGCTCGATGGCGCGGAACAAGGGCTGGCAGGATGGGACGGACGTCTCCTCCGACCGGCTTTCCCTCGGCTACACGCAGCGCACGAAGGAAGGATCGGTGGACGTGACCGCCTCCATCCTTCGCGACACGAATTATTTCGGGTCGCCGCTTCCCGTCGACGCCGGGCAGCCGGTGCCCGGTTTCGAGATCGACCGGAACTACGCGGTGGGCGGCGCACGGATGGATCACCGCGTGTATTCCCTTTCCTCGACCATCTCGCAGCGCCTGTCGGAAGGCGTGAAGATCGACAACACGCTCGGCCTCGCCCGCGACGAGCAGATCGCCGTGCGCTCCTTCATCAACGGCATCGACGGGAACACGGCCACGGCCGACGGCACGTCGCTCCGTCCGATCGAGACGAGCGTGTTCGACGACCTCCGGCTCGTCGTGACGTCCGCCTCCAACCGCCTCGTCGCGGGCGCGGCGCTCACGTGGGGCAGGACCACCGTTTCCGGCACGGGTTTCGACCTCACGCTCACGACCGGCCCGAATCCCGTCATCCCCTCCGTCGACGACCTCCCCATCGGCGATAACCGCTCGGCCGAGGACCGCCGGACGTTCCTGGGCTTCTACGCGAACGACGAGTGGACGCCGTGGAGTTTCCTCACGCTCACCTTGGGCGCCCGCTACGACCGAACTTCCGAGTCGCTGTCGGCCGTCGGGCAGGAGGTCGGTGCCCCCGCGCCCGACGTCGCCTCGGACAGCCGGACGGACGGGAAGTGGTCGGGCGGCGTCGCGGCCCTGTTCCGGATCGTCGACAGGCCGCAGGCCTCCGTCCTGAACGCGCTGAACCTCTACGTGTCGGCCAAGAGCAACTTCAAGCCCGCGGCGCCGAACCTCCTCGAGGCCGAAGCCGCGCGGATCCTCGAGCCAGAGCGCACGCGGTCCGGTGAGATCGGGCTGAAAACGCGCTGGGCGGGCGGGGCCATCTCGCTCGAGGCGGGCTTCTTCCACATGGCGTTCGAGAATCTCGTCGTGTCGGTCGCCGGTCCCGACGGCCTCCCGACCCTCACGAACGCGGGCGAGGAGCGGTTCCAAGGCTTCGAGACGTCGCTCACGTGGTCGCCCCGGAGCGTCCCCTCCCTGTCGCTCGTGGCCGGCTACGCGCACCACGATGCGACGTACGCACGCTTCTCCTTCGCGGATCCGGACGGCAACCTCGTCATTGCGGACGGCAACCGGCTTGAGCTCGTCCCGCGCGACGCCTGGAACGTCCGCTTCGGCTACGCGCCCAAGACGGGCCTCGGAGTCTGGGCCGCGGTGCGGCACCAGGGGGTACGCCCGCTCGATCCCGAGAACACCGCCTCGGTTCCCGCGTTCTTCGAGTGGGACGCGGGAATCTCGTGGGAGAACCGCCGGCTGCGGCTCTCGTTCGTCGGCCGGAACCTCGGGGACGACCGCCGCTTCGTGACGGAGAGCGAGATCGGCGACAGCCAGTTTTACGTCGCGCCCCCGCGGCGGTTCGTCGGAGAGATCGCGTTCCGCTTCTAGCGTTGCGGACGTACGTGCCGAACGTCCAGAGGTGACCCTCCAGGTCACGGACGTGGTACTCGCGCGCTGCAACGAGGGGTCAGGCGCCCACTGAGATCGGCTGCTATGCGGCGTGAGCGGCTGCCGGCATCGCTGTTGCCTCGCAGTCCGGGCACATTCCGTGTGAAGTGGCAGTGTCGAGGCGAGCCAGGAGAAACTCCTCCACCGGCACCCATCTACCATCGAGTTCGACCTTCCGACACCACGCGCACAGCCGTAAGAACCCCTCCAGCCGGTACAGGCGTCGTGTGAGACGTGAGGATAGAAGTAGAGTGGGTATCGCGACCAACAGCGTAATGCCGCTCTCAAGCATGCTTTCTTTCCAATTGGGGACGGATGCCCCGCCGAAGAGGAGCTGCGGCAAGCCAATGAGCTCGTCCAGCCATGAGATGGCGATGATCGTTCCAAACCCCATGGCTTCGTACCAGATGAGCTTGGATGCGCCGCGTGATGTTTGCATCGAATTTCACTCCCGTCGAGGCGTGATGCGCTTCATAGGGAATGAATCTTAGCGCCGGCGCGTTAGGATGCCTGTTCGAGAGGAGATCCCTTATGCCCACCGAGCTTCCGCCACGACCGTTCGATTCCCCCCAGCCGATCAGCCCGTCGGCGGCGGTCGCGATTCCCGCCTTCCTCGCGCGCGTCTACGCGTGGATGGCCGCGGGCCTCATGACGACGGCCCTCGCCGCTTTCCTCACCGTCTCGAACCCGGCGGTCTTCAACGCCGTCTTCGGAAACCGCCTCGTGTTCTATGGTCTCCTCTTCGCCGAGCTCGGCCTCGTCGTCTGGCTGTCCGGCATGGTCGGGAAGCTCTCGTCCGCCGCGGCCTCCGCCGTGTTCCTCTTTTACTCCGCCCTGAACGGCCTGACGATGGCGAGCATCTTCGCCATCTACACGGGCTCCTCCATCGCGTCGACGTTCGCGGTCGCAGGCGGCACGTTCGCGGCTATGAGCGTCTATGGCCTCGTCACGAAGCGCTCTCTCGACGGCGTCGGCTCGTTCGCCTTCATGGGCCTGATCGGCGTGATCATCGCTTCCGTCGTGAACCTCTTCATGAGGTCCGACATGCTCGGCTTCGTGGTGAGCTGCGTGGGTGTCATCGTCTTCGTCGCCCTCACGGCCTACGACACGCGCAAGCTCAAGATGATGGCGTCCACGATGGACGGCGCCTCCGAGGAGGGCAAGCGCGGCGCGATCTCCGGCGCGCTCAGGCTCTACCTCGACTTCATCAACCTCTTCCTGATGATGCTCAGATTCTTCGGAAACCGCAGGTAGAGCCATCGAGAGCCCGGGGGCTTTCGACTCCTTCCTCGCGTGGGCCGTGTCCGTGGTGGGGATCGCCACTGGCGCGGCCTACGTGCCGCAGGCGGCCCGCATCTGGCGGCGGAAGAGCTCCGAAGACGTCTCCGTGCTCACGTACGCGATGTTTCTCGGCGGGCAGGTGATCTATCTCCTCTACGGGATCCGCTTCCACCAGACGCCCATCGCAATCGGCATGGCCGCGAACATCGCGGGCAGCCTCGCCGTCATCCTCTCGGCGCTGCGTTTCCGCAAGGCCGCGTGACGATCCTCCCGTCCCCGCCCGGGGCCGACGCGTATCTCGCCATCGACAAGCGGCCCGGAATCGCGGTACACGGCCCCGGCGGCCTCCTCGGCGAGCTTCGCGAGCGCTTCGGCGCGGAGCTCGCGCTCGTCCACCGGCTCGACAAGGAGACGTCAGGCGTCCTCCTCCTCGCGAGGAACGCGGACGCGCTCCGGGCCGCGCACGCGGCCTGGCCGACGAGCGTCGTGAAGGCCTACCTCGCCGTCACGAGAGGCGTTCCCGATCCTCCCGAGGGGCGCGTGGACGCTCCGTTGCTCGAGCACCGCACGTCGCGGCCGGATCTCCTGAAGCGTGCCGCAAAGGCGGCCTACGGCCCCTCGCGGGCGGGACATCTCCTCTCGGGTCGCCGCGTGCTCGCGATCCAGCCCCTGCCTCCGCCCGGCCGGACCGCCGTTCATCCGGCGGGCCGCCCGGCCGCCACTCGCTATCGGGTGCTCGAGGACCGTGGCGCGACGGCTCTCGTCGAGCTGGTCCCTGAGTCGGGTCGCATGCACCAGCTCCGAATTCACCTGCTTCACCTCGGCACACCGCTCCTGGGAGACACTGCTTACGATCCCGGGCGTGCAGACGGCGATCCTCCCCCGCTGCTGCACGCGGCGCGACTCGTCTGGACGGATCCTCCCGGAATGCCCCGAGGCACGACATGGGCCTGGGAGGCGCCGCCGCCCCCCGCGCTTTCCGTTCCTGGGCCATGATCCAGGGCGTGACCGATCCCGCTCTTCCGCCCGAGACGCTCGCGGCGCTCGCCTCTCTGTCCGCGGATCGGCCGCTCGTCGTCTTCGACCTCGAGACCACCGGCGCCGACCGGCTGACGGACCGGATCGTGGAGATCGCGGCGCTGCGATTCGGCCCGGCCGGCGCGCTCGCCACGTTCGAGGCGCGAGTGAACCCGGGCGTGAAGATCCCGCGCGAGTCCACGCGCATCCACGGGATCGGCGACGCCGACGTGGCCGGAGCGCCGGCGTTTTCCGAGATCGCGGGCCGGATTCTCGAGTTCTTCGGCGACGCGGACCTCGCGGGTTACAACGTGCGCGCGTTCGACGTGCCCGTGCTTCTGCGCGAGTTCGAGCTCACGAACATGGCATTCCCGCTCGAGAACCGGCGCATCGTGGACATGCAGACGATCTTCTTCCGGAAGGAGCCGCGCGACCTCGCTGCGGCGGTGCGTTTTTTCGCCGGGCGCGAGCACACCGGCGCGCATTCGGCGCTCGCCGACGTCATCGCGTCGGCGGAGGTTCTCGCGGGCCAGTTCCGGCGCTATGCGGACCTTCCGCGCGACGTCGCCGCGCTGCACGAGCTTTCCCGGCCGCCGGAGGGCCGGTTCGCGGATCCCGACAAACGCTTTCTCTGGCGGGACGGAGAGATCGTCTTCGCGTTCAGCGAGCACCGGGGCAAGACGCTCGAGGAGGTCGCCGAAAAGCACCCGGGATTCCTCGACTGGATGATCTCGAAGAGCTTCTC
>ODAK010005797.1_pt1 | contig 12499 bp, 7 predicted proteins | sample 1539591 | NCBI WGS metagenome assembly ODAK01 (sample SAMEA3539303, study PRJEB22396) | soil metagenome | biome: tundra; feature: field; material: soil | place: USA | collected 2010-05 | depth 0.15 m | reverse complement strand
GTTCAGCGGGTGAAGAAAGTTGCGTAAAAGTGGCCGTTTCGTCAGATTCTCGCTCAGAGCCCTTTTTCCTTAGATCGCGAACATCCCATACATCTGGTTTCATCAATCCGTCGACGCGAACAGCGAGGCCCGCGGATGCTGCTTGGCTCGATCAAAAATGCGGCTCGGATTTTTGCGCCGCAAAGTAGCTAGTGTAGTGCGTCAGAAATTCCTTAACATGATCTTCGGAGTGAACGGGGTAAACAACCGTCCACAAGACCCGCCATAATCCAGCACTCGGCATAAGGGGCCAACGATCACGCGTTCAGAAAAATTCCCGCCCCATTACTTTCAGCTACTTGCACCAAATGCCAGCCGAATCCGCCTCGCCCCTCCCATAAAGTCAAGGTGGAGACCGGGCCACACGCGCCCGCCCATACGAATATGGAAAATACGAACGAACCCCGCAAACCCACCGAGGCCCAGATCAACGCCAACCGTGAGAACGCCAAGAAATCCACTGGTCCGCGAACAGACGAAGGCAAAGCCGCATCCAGCCGCAATCGCCTCCTCCATGGACTGCGCGCCAACAAACACATCCTGCTCGACGAGGACCCCGCCGAATTCCTCCTCCTCATCCACGACCACTTGGACCGCTTCCAGCCCGTCGGTCCCGGCGAAGAAAAACTGGTCCTGCGCATCGCCGCCGACCAATGGCGCCTCGACCGCGCCCTCCCCGCGGAAGCCGGCATCTACCGCGACCGCTTCCACGACGTCGCCGAGAAGGACGAGGTCCGCCAGCACCAGTACGACAACAAAAGGAGGGACGCCGAAAAATACGGCGATCCGGTGCCGCCCCCTCCCACCCCGCCCGACGAGGGCGACCTCCTGGCCCGCGCCTTCAACGTGGATTGCGAGGGTCCCAACTCCTTCGCCAAGCTCGCCCGATACGAAGGCGGCATCGAGCGCTCCATCGACCGCTGCCTCCGCCAGTTGAAAACCTACCAAGACGCGCGCAATGCCTCCACCCCAAACCCCGGCCACCAGCCCAGCCCACCCCCGGACGAACCCACCAACCCCGACGTGGAGCAATCGGTTCCGCCCGCCCCATCTGCAGCAACGCCCGCCGCAACGCCCTCAAACGACGCGAATTACCATTCGAACCCAAAAAATGGGGGTATCGCCCAAGCCGGGGTACCCTCTGGGTCCGCTGCCCTACTCTTCCTGATGCATGCGCTCCTGTGTGCCGTGCCCCAACTCATCGCCATCATCGGTTCGCTGCTAACTGGCCCGCGCGCGGCGTCGTTGCAAGGGTCCGTTTCGTCGCCAGACTGGGCACACACTCCCGAACAAGGATCGCCGCGTCGGCGTGTCGCCGTGTCTCCGCGTCCAACATCGACGCCTTTTGTCGATGTTGGCGAGCGCAGCTCACCCACCCAAACCCCCCGCGCGCCCGCGCGTCTATCCAAACATCGGGCTATAGTATATAAAGCTGGTCAACGCACCTCCCGAGGATCCAAGTGAAAGCATCTCTGATCTCCATCCTGCTGGCCGCCGCGTCGCTATATGCGCAATCCACGCGTGGCTCCATCGGCGGACAGATCACCGACGCCGCCAAAAAGCCGGTCTCCGACGCCGCGGTCGCGCTCGTCGAACGCGAAACCAACAGGAAGCGCACCGCCGTCGCCGGCCCGCAGGGCGATTTCCTCATCACCCTGCTCGATCCCGGAACCTACCGCCTGGAAGTGGACGCGCCCGGTTACCGCCCCCACGTCCAGGACTTGGTCCTCGATCTGAACCAGGAGATCCGCGTCGAAGTGCCCTTGCTCCCCGGCAAGACCACCGAGCAGGTCAACGTCACCGCCACCCGCAGCCTGCTGCGCACGGACTCTTCCACCGTCGGCGGCGTCATCGACAACCGCCAGGTGCAAGGGCTGCCGCTCGATGGCCGCGATTTCTACGAGCTCAGCCTGCTGCTGCCCGGCGTGGTGCCGGCCGCGGTAGGCTCCGCTGCCTCCGTGCGCGGCTCCTTCGCCATCAACATCAACGGCGCGCGCGAGGACTCGAACGGCTTCCTGCTCGACGGCGTCTATAACGGCGACCCCAAGCTCAATGGCACGGCGGTCAGCCCGCCCTTGGATGCCGTGCGCGAATTCGAGGTCTTGTCCAGCACCTACGACGCCTCCTTCGGACGCGATGGCGGCGGACAAGTCAGCGTCGTGCTGCGATCCGGCGGCAACCAGTTCCATGGCACGGCCTACGAATTCTTCCGCAACGCCATCTTCGACGCGCGCAATTATTTCGCGCCATCCGACGCCTCCGCGCCGCAGGACCAGCGCAACCAGTTCGGCGGCACCGTCGGCGGACCGGTCGTCAAGAACCGCACCTTCTTCTTCGCCGACTATCAGGGAACGCGCGACAGCACCGGCATCACCCAAGTTACCAATGTGCCCACACTGGCCGAACGCACCGGCGATTTCTCCCAGAGCAGCCGGATCCCTATCGATCCCACTACCGGCGCGCCGTTCCCCAACCTCAAAATCCCGAGCTACTATCTGAACCCGGCCGGCTTGGCCATCGCCGCGCTTTATCCTGCGCCCAACCGCAACGTGCCCAACCAGAACTATGTGTCCTCACCCGCCGGGCGCGTGCGCGACGATCAGTTCGATCTGCGCCTCGATCATTCGCTCGCGCCTTCTTCTCAGTTGACCTTCCGCTATAGCTTCGGCGACAACAGTCTGTTCGAGCCGTTCACCGGCCCCAGCTTTCCCCTGGTGCCCGGCTACGGCGACAACGTCCCCAGCCGCGCGCAGAATGCCATGCTCGCCGAAACGCACGTCTTCACGCCAGCCTTGCTCAACGAAATCCGCGCCGGATTCGACCGCGTCTCGCTGGGCGTTTTTCAGCAGGATATTGGGCACGACGTCAACGGCCAGGTGGGGTTGCCGCAGATTTCCACCAACCCGCGCGATTTCGGACTCACCTCCATCTCGGTCACCGGATTCTCGCCGCTCGGCGATGAATCCAACAACCCGCAGCATGGCGTCACCAACGTGTATCAGTTGACCGACAACCTGACCTGGGTGCACGGCCGCCACCTGGCGAAATTCGGCGCCGACTTCCGTGTCCTCCAGCAAAACGCCTACCGCGACGTGGAGTCGCGCGGCTTCATCGACTTCCTTGGATTGTTCACCGGCAATGCCCTGGAAGAGTTGCTGCTGGGCCTGGCGACGGATTCCGGCGTCGCCACGCTCAATAACCCGGAGCATCTGCGCACCTACAGCTACAACTTTTTCGCCAATGACACCTGGCGCCTGCGCCCCAATCTAACGCTGATTCTGGGGGTGCGTTACGAATACAACTCGCCCGGCGTGGACGCGCAAAACCAAGCCAACCTGTACGATCAGGCGACCCAGACGCTGGTACCCGTGGGCACCGGCGGCATGCCGCGCGGCGGCTACCTCCCCGACCGCAACAATTTCGCCCCGCGCCTGGGCCTGGCCTGGACGCCCGCCGGGTCGCTGCGCACGGTGGTGCGCGCGGGCTACGGCATCTACTACGATCAGTCGTCGCTGGCGCCGGGCGAGGGCCTCTACTTCAGCCCGCCCTATTTCAATTTCAACGTGTACTACCCGCTCGGCCCCACGGCTCCGCTGTTGCTCTCCAACCCGTTCCCCAATAATTTTCCGTTGCCCACGCCGTCCTCCGCGCTGGCCTTCCAGCGCGATCTGCGCACGCCCTATGTGCAGCAATGGAACTTCAATATCGAGCGGTCTCTGGGCGGCAGCCGGATGCTCGAAATAGGCTACGTCGGTTCGAAGGGCACCGGGCTGATCGGCGCGCGCGACATCAACCAACCGCCGCCCACGCCGGCCCAAACCTACCAGCGTCCGGTGGCCGCATTTGCCGATATCGACCTGATGGAGTCCAACCGCAATTCCATCTATCACAGCCTGCAGGCGCGCTTCGAACAGCGGTTGAATTTCGGATTGTCTCTGCTGGCTTCTTACACGTTTGCCAAGTCGATCGACAACGGCTCGAGCTTCTTTTCGAGCGCCGGCGATCCCAACTTCCCGCAGGACAGCTATAACCTGCGTGCGGAGCGGGGGCTTTCCAATTTCGATGTCCGCCACAGGTTCGTCGCCAGCTACGCCTACGACCTGCCGTTCGGCAAGGCTTCCCGCTGGCTCAAAGGCTGGCAGACGTTCGGCATTCTCCAGTTCCAGACCGGCCAGCCTTTCACCGTGTCGCTGCTGCCGGATTTCGACAACAGCAACACCGGCATCGATAGCCTGGGCTTCGGCGCCAACGACCGGCCGAACGTAGTCGGCAGCCCCCGGCTCTCCAATCCCACGGCCAATGAATGGTTCAATACGTCGGCATTCGCCATTCCGCCCTACGGCACGTTCGGCAACTCCGGCCGAAACACGCTCGAAGGGCCGGGCATGGCCACTGTCGACCTATCGCTCGTGAAGAATACGGCGATTCGCGAGCGCGCCACGGTGCAATTCCGCGTCGAGGCATTCAATGTGCTCAATCGCACGAACTTCGGCCTGCCCGACAACTTCATCGGCTCGCCCACGTTCGGGCAAATTCTTTCGGCGGGCAATCCGCGCCGCCTGCAACTGGGCCTGAAGCTGCTGTTCTAATTTCTACTATCCACCTTGTGGGGCAGTCAATCCGGCAATGTGGGGCAGGCCCCCGGCCTGCGCCCGTAAGGGAGCGGTATAATGAATCAACTGGGACGCTGACAGGATGCCGACCGACACTGAAACAGAACAAACTACCGCCGGTAGCTATTTCGTCTCCAACTATCCCCCGTACTCCTTCTGGAGTCCGGCTCACGTTGGCGACGTCTTTGCCGCGCTAGACCGCCTGCCCGCGCCCCACACGCCTCTGGGCATCTACCTCCACATCCCCTTTTGCCGGAAGCGTTGTCACTTTTGTTACTTCAAAGTCTATACCGACAAAAATGCCGCCGAAGTGGAAGGTTATCTGGATACCGCGATCCAGGAACTGACCCTCTACTCCGAAAAAGCCTTCATCGGCGGCCGCAAGCCGAAATTCATCTACTTTGGAGGCGGGACACCGTCTTACATTTCCTCCCGGCAACTCTCCAGCCTGGTCGAGCGTATGAAGCGCCTGCTGCCGTGGGATGAAGCCGACGAAGTCGCCTTCGAATGCGAACCCGGAACCCTTACCGAAGGCAAACTCCAGGTGATTAAGGATCTGGGAGTCACGCGTCTCAGCCTGGGTATCGAGAATTTCGACGACGAGATCCTGAAGGTCAACGGCCGCGCGCACACATCGAAAGAAATCGGACCCGCGTACCGCTTCGCGCGCTCCATCGGCTTCCCGCAGATCAATATCGATCTCATCGCCGGCATGGTGGGTGAGACTACCGCCAACTGGCGCGAATGCGTTCGGAAGACCATCGAGCTGGATCCGGACAGCGTCACCATCTACCAGATGGAAGTTCCCTACAACACCACCATCTTCAAAGAGATGAAAGTTACGGGACAGTCGGTCGCCCCGGTCGCCACCTGGAAGACCAAGCGCGAGTGGGTCAGTTACGCCTTCTCCGAACTGGAAAATGCGGGCTACACCGTGCGCAGCGCTTACACGGCGGTCAAGAATCCTACGAAGACGCGCTTTGTTTACACCGACCTTCTGTGGTCCGGTGCGGACATGGTCGGCCTGGGTGTCGCCTCTTTCTCACACGTCCAGGGCACTCACTTCCAGAACGAGCATGAATTCGAGACCTATTCCGACAAACTGCGCCATGGCGTTCTTCCGATCTACCGTGCGTTGACTCTCACACAAGAACAGCGCATGATTCGAGAGCTAATCCTGCAGATGAAACTGGGACATGTGCGCGATCAGTACTTCAAGAGCAAGTTCGGAGTTCGGATCCAGGAGCGCTTTGCGGTCCCTGTAAATATGTTGCGCGACCGAGGCTTCCTCACCACGGACGCGGACAGCTTGCGTCTCACTCGCGACGGTCTATTGCAGGTCGACCGGTTGCTTTACGAGTTCTTCCTGCCCGAACACTTGGTGGGGCAGGCTGTCAGCCTGCCATGACTGCCACCACAAGCTCCTATGACGCAATCGTGATCGGAGGTGGCCCGGCCGGCTCTACGGCCGCCGCCGTGCTGGCCGCCAAAGGCCGGCGCGTAGTGGTGCTGGAGAAGGAAAAGTTTCCGCGCTATCACATCGGCGAATCATTGCTGCCCTACGGTTACTTCACGCTGGAACGCATCGGCGTGCTGGACCGCATGAAGGCTTCGCATTTCACCAGAAAACACAGCGTGCAGTTCGTCGGCGCCAGCGGACGCGCCTCCGTGCCATTCTATTTCTCGCAACAGTTCGCGCACGAAGCCTCCGCGACTTGGCAAGTCTTGCGCAGCGAGTTCGACCAAATGCTGCTGGATAACGCGCGCGAGAAAGGAGCGGAGGTGATTGAGGAAATAACCGCCCGCGAACTGATTCAGCCGAATGGCGCTGTCATCGGAGTCAAGACAGTCGCTAAGGATGGCGCGGCGCGTGAGTTCCACGCTCCGGTCACCATCGACGCCACCGGGCGCGACGCCTTCGCGGTTACGCGTAACGGATGGAAAGTACGCGATCCGTACTTGAATAAGATCGCTGTCTGGACTTACTATAAAGGTGCATTGCGCGACCCCGGCATTGATGAAGGCGCCACGACCGTAGCTTATGTGCCGGAAAAGGGTTGGTTCTGGTACATCCCCCTAGCAGACGGCATAGTCAGTGTGGGCGTCGTCGCGGAGAAAGACTATCTCTACAAAGACACGCGCGACCTGACCGTTATCTTTCATCGCGAAGTGAAGAAAAACGCCTGGATCGAGAAGCACCTGGCGGCTGGCCAACAATTCGGACCCTATCGCGTAACCGGAGAGTATTCCTACCGCTCGCGCCATTGCGCCGCCGACGGGCTGGTCCTGGCTGGCGACGCTTTCAGCTTCCTGGACCCCGTCTTTTCGTCCGGCGTATTATTGGCGCTGCGCAGCGGGGAACTCGCCGCGGACGCTGTGGATGCGGCTTTGCAGGCGGGCGATGTCTCCGCGTCCCGGTTCGCCGCGTATGGAGCGCAGGTCTGCGAGGGAATCGAGGCCATGCGCAAGCTGGTCTACGCCTTTTATAACCATGCATTCAGCTTCCGCGGGTTCATCACCGAGTTTCCGCATCTAAAGGGCGACATGACAGACTGCCTGATCGGCAACCTGTTCCGCGACTTTCGGCCGCTATTCGATGCTGTGGCCAAGTTCGCGGCCGTGCCCGAGCCGCTTCCGCACGGCGAGCCGCTGGCCCCCGGAGAAGTCCTGGAGTCATGCCGCTAGCCAAACTGCGCGAGGTTCTGGCGGCCATCCTTCCTGGAAACCCTTTCTACGCCGCCAAACTGCGCGGCCTCAGCCCCGACTCCGGCCTCGTCAGCCTGCCCTTCACTCTCAAACAAGAGTTGATCGAAGATCAGCAGGCGCATCCGCCCTATGGCACCAACCTGACTTATCCCCTCGATCGCTACACCCGCTTCTGCCAAACCAGCGCGACCACTACCGGTACTCCCATGCGCTGGCTGGACACGCCCGAGAGCTGGGATTGGATGATCGGCAACTGGGTCCGCGTGTACCAGGCAGCCGGCGTCGGCGCGCGAGACCGCATCTTCTTCGCCTTCTCCTTCGGGCCATTCCTCGGATTCTGGGTCGGGTTCGAAGCCGCCACGCGCGTCGGTTGCCTAGCCATACCCGGAGGCGGTATGCGTAGCGCCGCGCGATTGCAGGCCATCATCGAAAACTCGGCCACCGTGCTGTGCTGCACGCCCACCTATGCCATCCGGCTGGCCGAGGTCGCCGCCGAGGAGAACATCGATCTAAGTGCAGCCAAGGTGCGCACCCTGATCGTCGCCGGCGAACCGGGCGGCAGCGTGCCAGCCACGCGCAGCCACATGTCTAAACTGTGGCGCGGCGCCGGCGTGGTGGACCATCATGGCATGACCGAGATCGGTCCCGTCAGTTACGGCTGTCCGAAACGCCCCGGCGTGCTGCACGTGATCGAGGATTCTTACATTGCCGAGGTGATCGATCCCCTGACCGGCCAGCCCGTGCCGCGCGGAGTCACCGGTGAGTTAGTGCTGACTAACCTCGGCCGCCTTGGATCGCCGCTGCTACGATATCGTACGAGTGACATCGTGCAGGCGGCGGAAGATCGTTGCGAATGTGGCGCCAGCGATCTGGCCCTGAACGGAGGGATACTCGGCCGCACCGACGATATGTTAGTCGTGCGCGGCGTGAACGTGTATCCCAGCGCTGTGGAGAACATCCTGCGCGGCTTCGACGCCGTGAGTGAGTACCGGGTCGAGATTCAAAACCACCGCACGCTCCCTGAGCTGAGTATCCAAGTCGAAGCCGCGCCGGCGCACGCCCACGATTCCACTTTGACTCACCGGTTGGAAGCGGCGCTTACCAACGCCTTCGCGTTGCGTATCCCTGTGTCCGTGGTGCCGCAAGGCAGTCTGCCGCGGTTTGAGATGAAGGCCCGTCGCTGGGTGCACACCTGACTTCAGTGGGGCAGACCTCCAGGTCTGCGCGGGTCCTCCAGGACCCGCTTCCGCTAGCGAAGCTCACCAAATCGGAAATGCAACACCATCTCGCTCGGTACGGGCTTATCGTGTTTGCGGGCCGGCGTAAACTGCCACTGGCGCGCGGCGTTCAACGCCGCGCCGGCCAGATCGCTGCCCTTCGTCAGCACCTGCGCGCGGGACACGTTGCCCGAGTCGTCGATAAATACCTTCACGTCCACCGGGCGTGCGTCGGCGCCGGCATCCGCAGGTTTCATCGGCGCCACCTTCTTGATAGGATACGCTGGCACATCGCTCGTGCCCTCGATCCTGTGCAGCGCGCGCCGGAAGACCCCGGGGCGCGGCGCCTCGTAGCTCACTTCGGCCTCGGGTGGAGGCGCGGCATTCACCCGGGAGGGCAAGACGGCAGTTAGCTTCGGTTCAAGCATCTCAATGGGAGCGGACAGCGCTGGCGGCTGCTCGACCTCGCGGAACGGCGTACGTGCAACCGTGACCGGTGGGGGCGCAGCGGCTGTCGGCCGCAGCTTTTTCGCGGGCTTCGCCTTGGGCGTCGCTATGGGGCTGACTGGCGCTAGCGTTACCGGCTTGACGGGCGGCGCGGCTGCCTCCTGACTTGCAGGAGGCGTGGGCGTGTTCACCGCCGCCTGGGGACTCACCGCCGCCTGGGAAACTGGTTCCGGCAGCAATGGCTCAACAGGCGGACTGGCCTTGACCGCGGCTGCCTCGCGCGTCGGCGCCGGGTTTTCCGAAACAAAGAGACCCGCTATGAGAAACAGGACCGCGATAATAGGCACCACTAGCCAAGGGAGCGGTGGCAGCCTGCGCCGCGCGTGCGCCTCGGGCTTCGGAACCAGTACGGGCACAGGACGCGGCGCCGGAGCCACGGCGGGCTGTCCGCCGGTAATCGGGAAATCGCCTTCGGCAAGCCGCGCGCGATCAAAGGGAAACTGGCGGTAAGGCGATCTCCGGTTAATGTCGCCATCCTCCCAGAAGAAGAACCCACCCATCGCCGGACCTTCCGTAGAGGGCCTCACCAGCAGGAACACCTGCCAGGGTTCCGGAAAGTACTGGCTGAAGACCGCGAAATCGTCCTGATCCAGATACAGCCCTGGACGCGTCTGGCTCCGGAAATAGCCCACCACCTGCCGCGCTGCGCGGCGCGCCAGACGCGTACCGAGCAACCGCTTGTCCTTCGGAGAGAGTGTGTAAGAAGCGCCACGCAGGTGTTCGCAAGGCGCCAGTTCGAAATCCTCGATCATGACCGCCCGCCCGAACCCAGGCAGCGTACGGCCCAACAGAATCCCGCCGATTTCATTGCCGCGCGGCCCTGCACCCAAGCCCTGCTGCACCGCCGCGCTCAACCGCTCGACCAAGTCCAGGCTGACCTGGATCATGATCGAGTCGCCGGGATCCTCCCAGACGTAGCCTGCCGTACCTGCCGCCGCACTCGCCACCGTTGCCATCTTGCCAAAGAGTTGCACGTTTGTTGCCATTGTACGCAGGCGCGCAGTCGAACGTTATTCCCCCGGATGATACGTCCGCTCGGCGTGCGCCTGTATATCGCCCAAGTCGAACCACGCCGGCTTGAACTGCTGATTCGCGTAAAGCTTCGCCTGGTCGAAGTAGTGCGGCGATTTCGGATCGGCGCTCTCCCCGAAGACCAGGATGGATTTAGCCTGCACCTTCGGCCCGAAGTCCATCACGCTTACAAACGAATGGCCGGCCACGCCGAAGTGCTCCTTCTGCCCTTTCTCCGGGCGGGCGTAGAAATTGAACACAATACCCACCGGCCCCGGACCGCCGGCCACCGGCAAGCTCTCCCGCCCATCGCTGAACGGTTCTTCCCCGCCCGATTGCGCGCGCTGCAAGCGGTTGATCTCGCCCCATGGCACTTCCCACGTCCCGAAGTCCTTCTCCAGGTCGGACACGATCCCTTCGAGCGTCCCGACCGGATCCTGCTTGGCCTTGTCGTCCCGGGCCTGCTTCCAGAACCACAAGGAGAACAGCGTCATGGGGACCGAGGAGTCCCGGCTGATGTGGTCCCACTCCCGCAGATCCGCAATCGCGCGCGCCAGTTTCGCGGCGCGCGGCGCATCCGACTGCTTCAGCGCCTCCCAACGCTCCGCCAGCCGGGGAATCTCCGTCTCCGCCTCGATCACATAGGTGTCGAACGCCGCCCGCGCCCACTCGTCGAAGGTAAATTTTTCCTTGTTCCAAAGGATGCGGCGGGAAATTCGGGCGCGCGCTGTGTCGCTTTCACCCACCATGTACTTCGGATACTCCCTAGGATCCGGGTTTCCCTCGAAAGTCGTCATGAACGGCGTGGAATTGCAGTTCTGCACGAAGCCGGATTTCGGATTCAGCACCTGCGGCAGCTCGTCGATGGTGTGGAAGCCGTGCCACTCAGTGGCAGACGTGCTGCCATCCACCGGTTTCGACCAGTCGAAACTCGGCGACCGCCGCGGCACCGCGCCGTTGTAAAGGTAGAAGATGTTGCCCGCATCATCGGCGTACATAGCGTTGAACATGGGCACGGCCAGCGGCGACATAGCCGCGCGGAATTCCGCGAGGTTGCGAGATTTGGACATCTGGTACCATTCCGCGATCTGGCCGCCTTCCTCGAAGCGCGCGAACCGCACCGCCAGCGATTTCCCATCGCGCTGCGCGACCACCGGCCCGTGATGCGTCCTCATCATCTTGTAAGTGCGCGTGACGGGCCCCTGATCAGTCTTGATGGTGATCGAATCGGTCCACGCGGTGGCCTGGCGGTAGCCGCCGTCGTAGCGATAGGCCAACGGATCGCCGGGCTTGTCGAAAGTCTCTTCCCAGACATCGAAAACGTCCGGCTTGTTCACCGTGTGGCTCCAGCCCAGGTGTTCGTTGTGGCCGATAGTCGGAAACGCCGAGCCGAAGAACGACGCGCCGGACATATCCCAGCCCGACTCGCTGTGCACGTGGCCCTCATACCATTGGCCGGGCCCGAAGAACGGCTGGTGCGGGTTGATGAACAGCATGGCGTGGCCGGTGGCGCTCTTCGACGGCCGGATGGCCCACATGTTCGAGCCTTGGGACTCGGCCATTTTTCCGGTGTCTTCCTTGGGGATGCCCGTTTCGCCGTAGAGGAACAGGTAGTAGAGCGCGTAGCGGTTGAACGCCAGCATGTGCCACGGCTCGAAGTGCGCGATCAGCCGCGGGTGCACCTGCGGATGACGATCGAGGTAGTAGTTCATCCCCTCCGCGAAGGCGTCCAGCAGGTCTCGGAGCGGCGCGGCCGCATGCTCGTATTCCGCCTTCGCCAGCCGCGGGATTTCCAGCGTCCGGATCACCAGGTCGTCGTCCAGGGTCTTCTTTCCGTAGATCTCGGAAGCCCGGCCCAGCGCGCGCAGGTAGCTGTCCTCGATCTGCCAGAAATTGTCCTCCGCCTGCGCGTAGGCGTAGCCGAAGACGCAACTCGCGTCGGTCGGCCCGAAGATGTGCGGCACACCGTAGGTGTCGCGATAGATGGTCACAGAACGGGCGATCTCCGCAGGGTGATTGACCGTGGCGGCAGGAAGCGCGCACGCCACGGCGAGTGGGAACAGCAGGGCAAGACGTTGCATGATTGTTGAGTGCAGTTGGTGTTACTCAGTCTATCAAACGGGGAAGGGGAGCGGGATGGCGGCCCTGCCATAACGGCCCACAGCGCCGGGAGAAGAGCCTCTCACTCATGTGCAGACGGCCAAGGCCATTCGCGAACTACGTGCAGAGAGTCCGCCGTTGAGAGCCACCTTCACGCTGGGCACACTATTGCTACCGTGTTACCAAGGATGCTGTTTGCCATCCTTGTGGGGCGGGCAGTCTTGCCCCGGGGTCCCCTCTAGGGACGCCTTTTAGGCGGCTCTCGCCAGCCCCGGCTCTGGTGGAATCCTTCTTCGGATTGATCCT
>ODAK010005796.1_pt1 | contig 12501 bp, 12 predicted proteins | sample 1539591 | NCBI WGS metagenome assembly ODAK01 (sample SAMEA3539303, study PRJEB22396) | soil metagenome | biome: tundra; feature: field; material: soil | place: USA | collected 2010-05 | depth 0.15 m | reverse complement strand
GCGTGGGAGTCGAACCCACCGCGTCACGCGGAGCGCGGCGCCACCGGTTTTGAAGACCGGGGAACCCACCGGGACCCCTCCGCCCCCAGATCGATCCAGAGCATAGGGCCGGCGCCGGCCATGAGCACCGGCCCCCGCCCGCGCGGAGGCTCAGGCTGGCTTGGCGAGGGCCTCGACTTCGGTGAACCAGTCCCGGGCGAGCTGGCTGAAGTCGTCAGGCCGCTCGAGCGAAGGCAGGTGGGCCACGTCGGGCCAGCGCACCAGGGTGGCGCCGGGGATCTCCTCGGCCAGGCGCGCAGCCGTGCGGCCCACCGCGGCCACGTCGAGGTCGCCGACGAGGATCCGGGTTGGAACGGCAATGTCGTCCGCCCGGGACCCAACGGCAGGCTTCAGCCCGCGATCGTCGAGATCCTCCGCGTTCCAGCCGTCGATGTTTTCGAAAGCCTTCATCTGCATCTGGCCGACGAACGCGCGAATCGCCGGGGCAACCCGGTCCGAAGGCTGACCGGGGCCGTCCACCCAGGTCTCCAGGTTGGCCTCGACGGCACCCTCGAGGTCCTCCTCGGCGAGCGCCATCTCCTCAGCCTCCCAGAACGCCTCGATGTCGGCAGTGACCTCCGTCCGAAGCGAGCCGCTCGGTGCAACGAGCAGCAACGATTCGACCAGCTCAGGCCGAGCCAGGGCGACCTCGGCAACCACGCCGGCACCCATCGACACGCCGACGACGTGGGCCCGTTCAATCGCGAGCTCGTCGAGCAGGGCTGCGACCTCGAGGTGGTGCGCGAACGGAGCGGCCGTCTTCCGATCCGAAGCGCCAAAGCCGCGCAGGTCCAGGCGCACGACGCGACGATCGGCAGCCAACGCGATCATCTGCGGATCCCACATCCGGCGATCGCAGATCCCCGCATGGACCAGGACCACCGGCCGACCGGGTGCCGCGGCCTCGGCCAGGGCCGAGGGATCGGCAGAGTCCGACGGCAGCAGGTCGTCGTAGGCGAGGCCCGTCTTGGCGCGCAGGTCGGTCGGCATGCGGGCAGTCTACCGGGGGCCCCGTATGATCGGCGAATGAACCTGCCCTTCGTCGAGGCTCCGTCCCTGACCTCGCTAACCAGCTCGGGCGGCTGTGCCGCCAAGCTCGGCGCGGACATCCTGGCCCAGACTCTCGCCCAGCTCGGCGCCGAGGACGTGCCGCCCGAGCTGATCGCTGGCCTGAATCCGCCCGACGACGCGGCGGTCTATGTGGTCGCGCCCGGGCTGGCCATCATCGGTACGCTCGACTTCTTCCCGCCCCTCGTGGACGACCCTTGGACCTTCGGCGAGATCGCCGCGGCGAACGCCCTGTCGGACGTCTTCGCCATGGGCGGCCGCGTCCTGTTCGCCCTGTCAATCGCCGCCTTCCCCGAGGAGCTGCCGCAACAGACGATGACCGCGATCCTGGCCGGGGCCAGGGCCAAGGTCCGCGAGGCGGGCGGGACGCTCGCCGGCGGCCACACGATCCGCGATGCTGAGCCGAAGTACGGTCTGGCCGTCATTGGAGTCGCCCATCCGGACGAGCTCCTGCGCAAGGGCAGTGCGGGGCCGGGTGACATCCTCGTCCTGACCAGAGCGCTGGGCACAGGCCTCCTCGTCGCGGGCCGCCGCCAGGGCCACCCGGCGGCAAGCGCTGCGGCCTTCGATGCAGCCGTCGACGGGATGCGCAGCCTGAACCGAGCTGCGGCCGAGGTCCTCGTCGCCAACCGGGTCAAGGCCGCGACCGACGTCACCGGCTTCGGGCTTCTCGGCCACGGACTGGAGATGGCTCGCGGGTCGGGGACCCGGTTCATCTTCGAGGCGTCCGCCCTGCCGGCCCTGGACGGCGCCCTCGACCTGGCCAGGGCCGGGATCGAGACCGGCGGCGCAGGCCACAACCGCCGGTTCGTTGCCCGCTCGTTCGGGCTCGACCCGGCCACGGCAGCCGAGCTGGTCACCCTGGCCCACGATCCGCAAACCTCGGGCGGCCTGCTTGCGGCGATCGAACCGGCGAAGCTGGCTGGCGTGGAGGAAGCGCTGGCTGCAGCGGGCGTCTCGAGCTGGCGGGTCGGCCGGGTCGAGGCCGTTCCCGACGGCGAGTCGCCGGGTGTTGTGCTGGACTGCTAGAGACTCGCGCTACACTCGATCCCACGCTCCAGGTCGACATCGATCGGCTCCCAGCCAGGAGGTTCCACCGTGGCCAGGCCCTATACCCGACTGATGACCCCGCTCGTGCGCGACGGCGACAAGCAGGCTGGCGCACCGTTCCGGCCGGCCACGTGGGACGAGGCGCTGGAACGGACCGTCGACGGCTTCCGCCGGGTGGGTGCAGCCCATGGCCCGACCACCTTCGGAACCTTCAGCTGCTCAAAGGCGACGAACGAGCTCAACTACGCCGCCCAGAAGTTCAGCCGGACGATCCTGGGCAGCAACAACATCGATAGCTGCAACAGAACGTGACACGCCCCTAGCGTCGCCGGTCTGGCGACCGTCTTCGGTGCCGGTGGCGGCACAAGTTCATATCGTGAGATCGAGGACACGGATCTCGTGATCCTGTGGGGCTCGAATGCCCGCGAGACCCACCCGATCTTCTTCCACCACCTGCTCAAGGGCGTGAACAAGGGCGCCAGGCTGTACACGGTCGACCCGCGCCGGACAAGCTCTGCGGAGTGGTCCGACGGGTGGTTGGGTCTCGACGTTGGCTCGGACATTGCGCTGGCCAACGCGATCGGTCGAGAGATTCTGGCCGCCGGGCTCGAGAACAGGGAGTTCATCGCCCGGGCAACCAGCGGCATCGAGGAGTACCGGGCCAAGGTCGAGTCGTACACCCTCGAGTACGCCGAGCGCGAGACGGGCGTGCCGGCCGCGATGATCCGCGAGCTGGCCCACGCATTCGCCAGCGCGCCGCGGGCGATGATCTGCTGGACCCTCGGCATCACCGAGCACCACAACGGCGTCGACAATGTCCTCGCCCTGATCTCACTGGTCCTGCTCACAGGACACGTCGGCCGCTATGGCAGCGGGGTTAACCCCCTGCGCGGCCAGAACAACGTCCAGGGCGGCGGTGACATGGGCGCATTACCGGATCGGCTGCCGGGCTTCCAGCATGTCGAGAACGACGAGCTTCGGGCAAAGTTCGACCAACTCTGGGGCGTGACGGTGCCACCCAAGCGCGGCTGGCACCTGTCCGGGATGTTCGACGCCATGGAGCGCGGCGACCTGTGCGCGGTTTATGTGATCGGCGAGAACCCGGTCCAGTCCGAGGCCGACCAGGCCAAGGCGATCCATCTCCTGTCGAACCTCGAATTCCTGGTGGTCCAGGACATCTTCCTGACGAAGACCGCCCAGCTGGCCGATGTCGTCCTGCCCGCCTCGGCCGCCTGGGCCGAGACCGAGGGCACCGTTACGAACTCGGAGCGCCGCGTCCAGCGGGTCAGGCGGGCGCTCGCCCCACCCGGCCTGGCCCGCGACGACCTTGAGATCGTGGTCGACTTGGCCCAGCGGATGGGCGGCAACTGGCCGGCGACCACCCCCGAGGCAATCTGGGACGAGCTCCGGATGCTGTCCCCCGTTCACGCCGGTATGAGCTACAAGCGGCTCGAGGAGCTCGGCGGACTGCAATGGCCGTGCTACGACGAGAACCACCCGGGTGAGCTGTTCCTCCATTCCCGCCTCTGGGAGGACCCGGTCCCGGGCAATCGGGCGCCGTTCATCCCGGTCGATCACGACCCGCCGGTCGATCGGCTGGATGCCGATTTCCCAATCCGGCTGACGACCGGGCGGCGGCTGGACTCGTACAACACCGGCGTCCAGAGCGCCGGCTACCGGTCACCGCTACGACGGGGCGAGTCGCTCGACATCTCGCCCGAGGACCTGGCTCGCTACGGCCTGGCCGATGGCGAGCTCGTCCGCGTCGTCTCGCGGCGCGGCCAGATCTCGGTCGCCGTCCGGGTCGATCCGTCCCTCCGTCCAGGCCTGACGTTCATGACGTTGCATTTCCAGGACGATGTCGCGGTCAACCTCCTCACCATCGACGCAACCGACCCGAAGTCCGGCACGGCCGAATTCAAGGCGACAGCGATCCGAATCGAGAAGCTCAAGGCCCGCCGTTCCCGTTCCTAGCGGCTGAGCGGGCGCGAGCAGCGGGCCGACACGTGGCGGTCGGGCACGCCGGCGCTCGGCACGAGCATGGCTCGCTAAACTGGCGGAGATGGACATCCATGTCATTGCGCCTCTGGCCAGTCCCGCCGAGCGAGCCGCGGTTGACGCACTTCTTGGTCCGCCCAGCTCGGGCTGGGCCGGCGGGTCGCGGGACTCGGCCAATGACGGCCACGTCGCGCGCGGCGGCCATGCGGCTAGGGCCGAGCGCGACCTCCTCCTGCCGGCCCTCCACGCAGTCCAGGATCGGATTGGATGGATCAGCCAGCCAGCGCTGGCCTACATCTGCCGCCGCCTGACGGTCCCGCCGGCCGAGGCCTACGGCGTGGCGACGTTCTACGCGCTGCTCGCCACGCGCGAGCGGGCGCCGATCGTTGCCCATGTGTGCGACGACATCGCCTGCCGGCTGGTCGGAGCCGAGGAGGTCTGCTCCGACCTCGCCAGAACCCACGGGCCGGCCGGCCAACCGAGCGCGGACGGCCAGACGACCTGGCTGCGGAGCCCCTGCCTGGGCCTGTGCGAGCGGGCACCGGCGGCCCTGTTCACCGTAGCCGGCGATGCTCCCGAGCAGATCGGCGTAGCCCCGATCGACGCCGTCGGCGTGATCGCCAGGCTGGCCAGTGCGGCCGCCGGACGGCAGATCGCGATCGACGGAGCGAGCTTGTCGGCAGGGGAACGCCTGGCCGACGCCCGCATCTCGGTGCCCCAGGCCGGCGACGATGGCCTGCAGCTCCTGGCTCGAGTCGGCCGGGTCGATCCGGGCTCGCTCGAGGCGTATCGCTCAGCCGGCGGCTATGCGGCCCTTAACCGGGCGATCGAGCTGGGTCCGGAGGCGGTGATCGCCGAGGTGAGCGCTTCGAAGCTGCTGGGCCGGGGCGGTGCCGCCTTCCCGACGGGGCGGAAATGGGCCGGAGTCCGGGCCGCACAGGGATCCCCGAAGTACGTCGTCTGCAACGCCGACGAGTCCGAACCGGGCACGTTCAAGGACCGCGCCCTGCTCGAGCACGATCCGTTCGTGCTGATCGAAGCGATGACGATTGAGGCGTTCGCCACCGGCGCCAGCCGGGGCTTCCTCTACCTGCGCGGCGAATACCCTTTGGCGGCCAGCCGGCTGCGCAACGCGATCGCCCTGGCCAGCGCTGCCGGCCTGCTTGGCTCGGATATCCTGGGGTCGGGTTTCGCCTTTGAAATCGAGCTCCGGATTGGTGCTGGAGCCTACATCTGCGGCGAGGAGACGGCTCTCTTCAACTCGATCGAGGGCAAGCGCGGCGAGCCACGCAACAAACCGCCCTTCCCGGTCGAGGTCGGACTGTTCGGCAAGCCGACGGCGGTCAACAACGTCGAGACGCTGGCCAACGTTCCGCTGATCCTGCGCGAGGGCGGCGCGGCGTTTGCCACGATCGGGACCGAGGGATCCGCGGGACCCAAGCTCTTCTGCGTCTCCGGCCATGTTCGCCGGCCGGGAATCTACGAGGTCCCGTTCGGAACCACGCTCCGGGCACTGCTCGAGCTGGCCGGCGGCGTTCCAGCCCCGATCGGCGTGACGGCCGATGACGCCATCCGGACGATCCTGCTGGGCGGCGCCGCCGGCGTGTTCGTGGGACCCGAGGTGCTCGATACGCCGCTTACGTTCGAGGCAACGAGGGCCATTGGGGCAACGCTCGGTTCGGGCGTCGTGATGGTCTTCGATCGGACCACCGACCTGGTTGGCACGCTCCGCCGCATCGCCGCCTTCTTCCGCGACGAATCATGCGGCCAGTGCGTACCCTGCCGGGTCGGCACCGTGCGCCAGGAGGAGCTCCTCGCCCGGCTCGCCGCAGACCGGCCGCACGGCTCCCGGGCCGACGAGCTGCGCCTCCTTGGACAGATCGGCCAGGCAATGCGCGACGCGTCGATCTGCGGGCTCGGCCAGACAGCTTCATCGGCCATCGAAAGCGCCGTCCGTGCGGGTATCGTTCCGGCATGAGCAGCGTGCCGCCGATCCAGTTCTACCCGCCGGCACGGTCGAGCCAGCCGCCAATGCCGCCGGAGGCAGCGCGGGTCGTCCAGGTCGAGCTGACGATCGACGGCCGAACCGTGAGCGTGCCTGCCGGATCAACGATCCTCGACGCCTGCCGCGCCGAAGGGGTCGACACACCCACCCTGTGCTATCTCGAAAACCTCACCCCGATCAACGCCTGCCGGGTGTGCGTCGTCGAGGTTGCCGGCTCGCGGGTGCTTGCTCCCGCCTGCTCGCGCAAGGTGGAGCCGGGGATGGCCGTCCAGACGGACACCGAACGGGTCCGGCTGTCACGCAAGGTCGTGCTCGAGTTGCTCGGCTCGTCGGTTGACCTCTCGACGGCGCCCCAGGCGCCCGCCTACTTCGCCCGCTATGGCGCCGATCCCCAACGGTTCGGAGCCGCCGCTCAGCCAGCCGCCGCCAACGAGCGCGACGGGCTCGAGGCGGGCCACCATCACGCCGCCGACGGCCAGCCAAGCGCGGCCACGGTGGGCCAGCCCGTGAAGATCGATAACGAGCTGTACGTCCGCGACTACTCGAAATGCATCCTCTGCTACAAGTGCGTCGAGGCCTGCGGGGTCGATGCCCAGAACACCTTCGCAATCGCGGTTGCCGGACGCGGCTTTGATGCCCGGATCTCGACCGAGTGGAACGTGGGCCTGCCCGATTCGGCTTGTGTCTACTGCGGCAACTGCATCGGCGTGTGCCCGACCGGTGCCCTGATGTTCCGCTCGGAGTACGAGATGCGCGAGGCCGGCACGTGGGACGAGGCCGCCCAGACCAGCACCGACACGATCTGCCCGTACTGCGGCGTTGGCTGCACGCTCAGCCTGCTCGTCCAGGACAACGAGATCGTCAAGGTGACCTCGCCGCTGGATTCGTCCGTGACCGAAGGCCACCTGTGCGTCAAAGGCCGCTTCGGCTTTTCGTTCGTCCAGCAGCGCGAGCCCGGCGCGCCCCCGACGACGTGATCCCGATTCTCGAGGCACTGGCCCGGGCCGTCAGAGATTGATACGGGCTCGACCGGCGTAGATGTTGAAGCCGTCGCCACGCAGGAAGCCGACGAGGGTCTGACCGAATCGTTGAGCGGCCTCGACCGCCAGGTCGGACGGGGCCGAGACAGCGCACACGATCGGGATTCCGGCGACGGCGGCCTTCTGGACGATCTCGAGGCTGACCCGACCACTGACCATCAGGATCCGCTCGTTCAGGGGCGCCAGGCCGGCCAGGACGGCCCAACCCACGAGCTTGTCGAGGGCGTTGTGGCGGCCTACGTCCTCGCGCAGGACAAGCAGGCCGCCGGCGGGGTCGAACAGGCCGGCCGCATGGAGCCCGCCGGTTCGCTCGAACACGGCCTGGCCTTCACGCAAGCGAGCAGGCAGGGCCAGGATCACATTACGGCTCACCACGGGACCGGCCGGGATCGGGTCGCACCGGACGGCGACCTCGTCGAGGGAGGCTTTGCCGCAGATGCCGCAGCTGGCTGTGGCCACGAAGTGGCGCTCGGGGACGGTCGAGGCGTCGAACGGGCGATGGAGCCGGACGATCACGGTGTCGTCCGGTTGGGAGAGGGTGGCTGGATCGCCGAATTCGATCTTCGCGACATCGCCATCGCGGATCAGGCCTTCGGTTCTGAGGAATCCCACGGCCAGCTCGGCCTCCGAGCCGGGCGTGCGCATCGTGATGGCGACCGCAACTGGGTCCTGGCCAGGCCCCCCAACACGGATCTCCATCGGCTCCTCGCCCACGAGCGTGTCGTCGCGCTCCTCGATGGTATCGCCGCGAACGGCCAGGATCCTGGCGCGGGAGACGTGGCGGGTGGGATGGGTCACGGCCGCAGTCTACGATGAGCGACGATGGTGACCGAGCAGCCGCCGCCCATCCTGACGGCGTCCGATCGACGCCTGTTGGAGGCCGTGCGCACGGCCACCCTGGCGACGATGGACGACTACGGCCGGCCGCGACTCGTGCCCTGCTGCTTCGCCGTCGATCCCGACCGGCCTCGGGTCTGGACGCCGATCGACCAGAAGCCCAAGAACTCGACTGATCCGCGCCGGCTGGGACGGGTCGTCGATCTCATGGCCCGGCCGCACGTCAGCCTGCTCGTCGATCGCTGGTCCGAGGACTGGTCGGAGCTGGCCTGGCTTCGGCTGTACGGCGACGTGACGCTGCTCGAAGCAGACGGACTCGGCGCCGCAGCCGAGCGGCTCCGCGCACTTCGGGCGCTCCGGGCACGCTATCCCCAGTACGGCGGCCACGACCTCGAGTCTCGGCCGGTCATCGCCGTCCAGATCAGCGCTGCGATTCGCTGGGCCGCTTCGGACAGCTAGCCGGCTCACGGGATTAGCACCATCCTCCCGGCCTCCGTCTTGCATGACCATCGCTACAGCGACGATTTGGCGCGACCCGGCAGGCCGAGGACGGCCAGGATGGAACCGGGACTAGGACGCCAACGACTCGAGCATGCGGCGCGAGGCGGCAGCAATCTCGGCCACCGCACCGTCGAATGCCTCAGCATTCTTGCGCGACGGCACGCGATAGCCGCTCACCTTGCGCACAAACTGAAGGGCAGCCGCGGCCACTTCTTCGTCGCTGGCGGCCGTTTCTGGTCGACGAAGGGTCTTGATGCTTCGGCACATGGCCAGATCGTAAACCCGGAGGCCCGGGCGCGAGACTCAGGGGCGGATCAGGCCCGGGCGCGACTCCGGTCGGGATCGTAGAGCGCCGCGTGATGGACCGTACCGGTCGCGCTGGTTCCGTCGACGGTCGTGACGACCACGCCTGTCCCGTCGGCGATCGAGGGTTCGAGGTAACCCAGGGCCAGTGTCCGACCCAGGGTGTAACCAATGTCGGCCGAGGTGATCTTGCCCACGGATCGACCATCGAACGTCACCGGATCGCCCAGCTTGGGCAGGAACCCGATGCCGTCGAAGGCGATCCCGACGAGCACCCGGTTGACGCCGGCGTCGCGCTGCCGCTGGAGCGCGTCGCGTCCGACGAAGTCGCCCTTGTCGAGGTGGACGGTCCACCCAACGCCTGCTTCGTAGGGGCTCGTCGTCTCGTCGAGATCGAGGCCATAGAGCGGGTACTTCTTCTCGATCCGCACGCTCCGCAGGGCACCCAGCCCGGCCGGCTTCAGCTCGTACGGTTCGCCTGCGTCCAGGATCGCCGTCCACATGTGATCGGCGTAGTCGCGCGGGTAGAACAGCTCGTAGCCAAGCTCGCCCGAATAGCCCGTCCGCGACAGGACGACCGGCACTTCGGCGAGGATCCCCTGGCGGAAGTGGTAATAGGGCAGTGCCGCGGTCGACAGATCGAGGCTGGTCAAGCCGGCCAGGATCGTCCGGCTGTGGGGACCCTGGATCGAGAGGTAGGCCGTGCCCGAAACGCAGTTTGTGACGTAGGCCAGGCGGCCGCGGGACTGCTCGGTCAGGTGGGCGACCACGCGGTCGACCCGTGATGGCGTGGGGCACAGCCAGTAGTGCTCGGCCGAGAACCGGAAGACGGTCAGGTCGTCGATCATCCCACCGGCCTCGTTCGGCACGGAGCTGTACAGGACACCGCCATCGGTGAGGCGCCGGACATCGTTGACGAGGACCGAGTTGAGGAACGCCTCGGCTTCACGACCCTTCACGTCGACGGCGCCCTGGTAGTAGACGTCGTACATCCCGGCGGCCGTCCGCGTCGCCACGTGCTCGGCCTGGACGGAGCTGAATCGGAATGCCGCGTCGAACCCGATCCGGTCGACGATCTCCGCACCGAGCGCCACGAACTGGTGGTAGTACGGCGAGTGTCGGCGAGCCATCGGAAGCCTCCTGCTGGTCGGCGGCGCGTGCTCGTCAGGCGAGCGGTCTCCGGTCAGCATGGCCGTTGGAGCGGCCAGCTGCTGGCTCAGTCCCGCGCCTGGGAACGAGAAGCGCCCCGGCCGAAGCCGGGGCGCTTGGATCGGTTCGAGGTCAGCCGGCGCGAACGCCGTCCGAGATCAAGCTAGCGGCGCTGGGTTGCGAAGCAATCCGCGCAATAGACGGGCTTGCCGCTCGTGGGGCGGAAGGGGACCTGGGCCTCCTTGCCGCAGCTCGAGCACGTCGCGGCGAACATCTCGCGAGGACCGCGATCACGGCTCCCGCCGCCGCCGCCGTAACCACCGCCGCCCGAGCCGTAGCTGGAGCCGCCGCCGTAGCTGGAGCCCCCGCTATAGCTGGAGCCACCGCCGGTCTCACCACGCGCTGCCTTGCGGCTGGCTCGGCAGCTGCTGCAACGGCGCGGCTCACTGAAGCCGCGCTGCGAGTAGAACTCCTGCTCGCTCGAGGTGAACGTGAACTCCTGGCCGCAATCGGCGCAGCTCAGGGTCTTGTCCGCGTACAATGAAAAATCACTCCTACTATGCCCGGTTTCCGCGATCGATCTCGCGGAAACCGTGAGAGGAGTGACCGTGTTCGCCGTGCGATTCACTTGGCCCCCTGGCGGGGACGGAGCAAGCCTAGACCACCGCGCAGCTTCGCACAAGCCCCGAGATTCAGCGGCTAATCAGGTTTCGATTCAGCCCCGGCGGGCGCGAATCCGAGCGAGTCCCGCCAAGGCCTGGCTGGCGTGGACGCGGTCGTGACCGGCCAGCAGCCGGAAGGTCAGGTCGTAGCTCTCGGGTCCCCGCTCCAGGTGCTGACCTACCCGCGCCCGGTCGGCGGCGGAGGCCTCGCGCCAGAGCCGGAGATTTGCGGCGCGCAGGGCATCGAACAGCGGCAGGAGGGCTTCGAGCGGCTCGTCGATTGAATGGAACCTGGCCGCCCAGTCGTCCTGATCGTACGGCACAAGGTCGGGCTCGTCCTGCGCGAGGATCCAGCGATAGCGGACCGACGACGCCAGTTCGGCATCGACCATGTGGCCGATCAATTCCACGGCCGACCATTCGTCCGACTCGGGGCGGGTCCGCAAGTCGCCGCCCGCCTCGTCAACCAGCGCGCGCAGGATCGCCGGGGTGGCCGCCTGGGTGTCGGCCGGATCATCCTCGCCGAGCGCCGCCAGGAGCGTCTGCTGATAGGCCCGGCCCGCGGCCAGCGCTTCGGGTGAAGCGGTCATCGGAGTCTCCTGCGGGGTATTCATCCGATCCTACGACGTGGCGAGGGCTGCTGCTTCCACGGACCGGGAGGGGGCGCGTCGCCGGCTTCGAGCTGGCCCCGGAAGCCTGGGAACCCGGCTCGCGCGACTAGGAGGGCCCAGCCAACGGGGACGGCCCGGGTGAACCCTCGGCGGGCGACTCGGAAGCACCAGGTTCCGTCGTGTCGGTCAGGCAGGCCCCGATTCGTGACACCTCGATCGTGACGACCAGGGCCCGGCCCGGGTCGATCGTGAACGGTGACCCACATTTCGTCGAGACCACCGGGCTGGGCGAGGCGGGCTCCTCGTCCCAGGTGATCGCCGAGTAGTTGCCGGGCTTGAGCGAGATCGTGCCCGTGTCGACACTGCCAGCCATCTGCAGGGTCGTATCGATGACCAGTGCATTCGTCGCATCGAGGACCTGCAGGTGAGTGGTGTGGGCAACGCCGGCACCCGGTCCATCGATCAGGTAGACGAATGTGACCGGTAGAGTGCCGGGCGTCGGCGCTGGCGTCGGCGAGCTCGACCCGCCACACGCCGCGAGGATGCTGCCCCCGGCCAGGCCCGCCAGCATGATGCCGAGGCCGAGTCGTCGGGACCGCCCCGAGACCCCCCTTTGGCCGAGGTGCACACGAAGGTGATGATTCATCTGGGCGGGACGCTACCATGCCCGCCCATGACCCAGCCCACCAGCCAGCAGCCGGATGCCGAGGCGAGCCTGCCGTTCGACGGCCCGTACGATCTCGGGCGGACCCTGGGCCCGCTCCGCCATGGGTTGGGCGACCCGACGGTCCGGATCGAAGCCGATCGCGTGCAGCGGGCGACCCGGACGCCCGAGGGACCGGTCAGCGAGGAGCTTGTCGTGCTCGGGCCGATGATCCGGGTTCGCGCCTGGGGCCCCGGTGCGACCTGGGCCGTGGCCCACGCTCCAGACCTCCTCGGCCTGTCCGACCGACCCGCCCCGTTGAGGCCCAGCCACCCACTGCTCGACGACCTGGCCCGACGCTACGCCGGCGTCCGCTTCGGCCGGACCGAGGCAGTGATCGAGGCACTCGTGCCAGCGGTCCTCGAGCAGAAGATCACCGGCGACGAAGCGCGCCGCGTGTATCGAGCGCTGATCCTGACCCACGGCGATGATGCGCCCGGGCCCCTTCGGCTGCGCCTCCCGCCTGCATCCGATCGCCTCGCGGCCCTCCCCTACTACGCCTTTCACCCGCTCGGCCTGGAGCGCCGCCGGGCTG
>ODAK010005794.1_pt1 | contig 12501 bp, 8 predicted proteins | sample 1539591 | NCBI WGS metagenome assembly ODAK01 (sample SAMEA3539303, study PRJEB22396) | soil metagenome | biome: tundra; feature: field; material: soil | place: USA | collected 2010-05 | depth 0.15 m | reverse complement strand
GTGGCGCTCTCCTCGCAGCCGGCGGCCAGCGTCACGGTCACGGTGGCGGGCAGCAGCACTGACCCGGACCTGACCGTGTCGGCCGGCGGCACGCTCACCTTCACCACGGCCAACTGGAGCACGCCGCAGACCGTCACCGTCGCCGCGGGAACGAACTCCGCCGATGTGGGCGGGCACGCCAGCTTCACCGCCACGGCGACCGGGTACAACGCGGGCTCCGTCGCGGTGACCGAGTCGGCGGCCAGCAGCGGGTACGACACCTGGTTCACCGCGCTCTACACGCAGATCAAGAATCCCGCCAATGGCTACTTCAGCCCCAAGGGAATCCCGTACCACTCAGTGGAAACGCTGCTCGTCGAGGCCCCTGACTACGGTCACGAGACCGTGTCGGAGACCTACAGCTACTGGCTCTGGCTAGAAGCCGACTACGGGCGGGTGACCGGCGACTGGACCGGGTTCACCAACGCGTGGACGAACATGGAGACCTACATGATCCCCGGCGCGTCCGCGCAGCCCGGGCAGTCCACCTACAACCCGGCCGCCCCCGCGGAATACGGGCCCAACGCGGCGTTCCCGAACAACTACCCGGTCGCCCTGAACTCCAGCGTCCCGGTGGGCCACGACCCGCTGTCCGCGGAGCTCACGTCCACCTACGGCACGTCCAGCATCTACGCGCCGATGTGGATCATGGACACCGACAACCGCTACGGCTTTGGCCAGTGCGAGGACGGCACGTCCACGCCCAGCTGGATCAACACCTACCAGCGCGGCCCGATGGAGTCGGTCTGGGACACGATCCCGCAGCCCGACTGCGACATGCTCAAGTTCGGCGGGCCGAACGGCTTCCTCGACCTGTTCAACAACGGTGGCGGGAGCTTCTCCTCGCAGTACAAGTACACCGACGCGCCGGACGCCGACGCGCGCATGATCCAGGCCGCGTACTGGGCCGACACGTTCGCGAAGTCACAGGGCAAGACCTCCTCGGTCTCGGGGACCCTCTCGAAGGCCGCCAAGCTGGGCGACTACCTGCGCTACTCGATGTTCGACAAGTACTTCAAGCAGATCACCGCGACGTGCAGCCAGCTCGGCTCGGTGGCCTGTCCCGCTGGAACCAGCAAGACCAACGAGGACACCTACCTGATGTCCTGGTACTACGCCTGGGGCGGCGCCAGCACCGGCGCCTGGTCCTGGCGGATCAGCGGCGAGTCGATCCACCAGGGGTACCAGAACCCGCTGGCCGCGTGGGCCCTGTCCACCGACACCAGCCTGATCCCGCTCTCACCGACGGCCAAGGCCGACTGGGCGACCAGCCTGACCACGCAGCTGAACTTCACCCAGTGGCTGCAGTCGTCCGAGGGTGCCATCGCCGGCGGCGTGACCAACAGCTGGGGCGGCAACTACGGCGACGTGTCGAAGCCGCCGGCCGGTGACACCACGTTCGACGGCATGTACTACACGCCGACGCCGGAGTACATGAACCCGCCCAGCAACCAGTGGTTCGGGTTCCAGACCTGGCCGATGGAACGGTTCGCGGAGTACTACTACACGACCGGCAACGCCCAGGCCGGGGCGATCCTGGCCAAGTGGGTCGCCTGGGCTCAGTCGGTGGCCACGGTCAACACGACCACCGGGGCGATCTGCCTGCCCGGCCAGCTCAACTGGACCGGCCAGCCTGGTGCGAACTACACCTCGGGAACGACACCGCCGCCCGCGAACACCGGGCTGCACGTGTCGGTGTCGGGCGGCTGCTCCAACGATGTCGGCGTTGCCGCCTCCTTGGCCAAGGTGTACGAGTACTACGCGGCCAAGTCCGGTAACACCGCGGTCGAGACGGCCGCGCAGAACATCATCGATGTCATCCACAAGTTCAACGGAGACTCGCTGGGCTACTCCAACCCGGAGACCCGGACCGACTACAAGAACTTCACCGTCGCCTACAACACGACGAACTACGAAGGCGTGTACATCCCTCCGGGCTGGACCGGAACCTACCCCGGCGGGGTGGCTCTCAGCTCGTCCACCAACACCTTCCTGTCCATCCGGCCGTGGTACACGAGCGATCCTCAGTGGCCCTTGGTCCAGGCCTACCTGAACGGCGGCGCTGCCCCGGTCTTCCATTACCACCGGCTCTGGACCGAGGTGGAAGTCGCCACCGCGTTCGATTCCTTCGCGCAGCTGTTCCCCAGTGTGCAGCCGCCAGCAGGTTTCTGACGCCAGCTGACCGCGGGGCGCGCGCCCAGTGCCGGGCGCGCGCCCCGCGCACGAATGCCCAACCCACGGAGGACAGCAATGCGCACGATGCGCCGCTTCCTGGTAGCGATGGTGCTGCTCGCGGCGGGGTCCGCCGCGGGCTGCGGCAACAGCAGCAACCAGCCCCAGGCGGCCATGCCCGCAGTCAAGGGCACGTTCGGCACCGATCCGGTGATAACCATGCCGAACGGCAGCCCTCCTGGGCAACTGGTCGTCCGGACTCTCATCCAGGGACACGGCCCTGTCGTCCAGCCGCACGACTACGTGCTCTTCAACGTCCAGGGAAAGGTGTGGGCCGGGAACCGCGAAGTCGTTGACAGTTACAGCAACCACTCGCCGCAGGGCCTGCCGCTGCGATCCGCCATCCCCGCCTGGCGCAGCCTGGCCGGCGAGCGGACTGGCAGCCGGGTGCTGATGGTAGTACCGCCCAAGGACGCCTTCGGGCCGAAGGGCGATCCTCAGGCGAACATCATGGGCAGCGATACGCTGGTTTTCGTCTTCGACGTGCTTAGCAGCCTGCAGGAGACCGCACACGCCGCGGGCACCGTGATCCCGTACCACCCGGGCCCGGGCCTGCCCAGCGTGGCGTCGACCGCCCACGGCCCGAAGATCGCCATACCGGCCCAGGCCACGCCGCCCGCGAAGCTGGTCAGGCAGATACTGATCCGTGGCCAGGGACGGCCGATCCAGGCGGGCCAGACCGTCGTCACCCAGGACACCGGCGTGGTCTGGCATACCGGCAAGGTGTTCGACTCGACCTGGACCCGCGGATTCCCTGAATCGTTCGTGCTCGGGGCCGGTCAGGTGCTGCCCGGGTGGGACAACGGCCTCGGCGGCCTGCCCGTGGGCAGCCGCGTGCTGCTCGTCATCCCGCCCGCGCTCGGTTATGGCCAGGCCGGCCATGCTCCCGATGTCGGCAGTAACGACACTCTGGTCTTCGTCATCGACCTCGTGGCCGCCACCTGAGTCTCAGGCCCCCCGCCTGGCTGAGCTCGACCGGCACGCCTCGCTGAGCTCGACCGGCACGCCTGGCCGAGTTCTACCGTCACGCGCCTGGCTGAGCGCTACCGCCACGCGCCTGGGCGGAATTCCGGCACGCCACACCGCCCGCACGGCGGACTCCCTGGTAGCGGGCCTATGAAACTTTCATTGCTGACCGGCCGTACAGGGACTCGGAGTCGCTGTGGCCTCCGGCGCGAAGATTGGCTTGCCAAAGAGCCTTGACAGGGCGGCAGATTCCGCACGAATATTCATCAGGGTGTTTCTGTAAAGTAACACTCCGGACACAATTCATCGTTTGGCGGTGCAGGCATCATGCCCGCCCCGAATGGCTAGTGGGCCGATATCTACCGCCGAAGGACATGGCTGGCTAGGAGGCTGGGGTGTCGGGCACGCAGACAGAGCCGAGACCCAGGCTGGCGGACGTCGCCCGTCAGGCGGGAGTGTCTCCGGCCACCGCATCACGGGTGCTGACCGGTTCAGCCAGGGTCCGGCCGGAAACACGGCAGGACGTCGAGGACGCGATCGCGCAACTTGGCTACGTCCGCAACAGGGCAGCCAGGTCGTCGGGATCGCGGCGGGTCGGCTCGATCGCGTTCGTGGTGTGCGAGGACAACGCCCGGGTGTTCTCGGAGCCGTTCTTCCCGCTCATGCTCAGAAGCGTCAGCAGGGAACTCGCATCCTGCGACATCCAGCTCGTGCTGCTCACCGTGCACTCGCCGCGCGACTATCAGACTGCCTCCAGGTACCTGCGCAGCGGTCACGTGGATGGAGCACTGCTGGCCAGCATGCACGGCGGCCGGCCGTTCGACCTGCACAGCCTCGGAATCCCCGTAGTCCTGGCCGGGCGCCCGTTCGGCGACGACGACGGCGACGAGTTCTCCTACGTCGACGCGGATAACGTCGGCGGCGCCAGAATGGCCGTCCAGTATTTGCTGAAGAACGGCCGCTCGACCGTGGCCACCGTCGCCGGGCCACCCGACATGGCACCAGGGGTTGACAGGCTCCGCGGCTACCGTACGGCGATGGCTGACGCCGGGCTCGCCGACCCAGGCCTGATCGTGTTCGGCGACTTCGGCCGGGTCTCGGCGGAGCACGGGCTGTACCGGCTGCTCGACCGGCGTCCCAAGATCGACGCCGTTTTCGTCGCGTCGGACCTGATGGCCGCGGGTGCTCTGCGCGCGCTGCGCCGGACCGGGCGGCGGGTGCCGGAGGACGTGGCTGTCATCGGCTTCGAAGACTCGCCGCTGGCGCAGCACACCGATCCGAAGCTGACCACCGTCCGGCAGCCGGTGGAGGCGATGGGCTCCCGGCTGGCCACCGAACTGCTTGGCCTGATCGCCCGGGCCGGGCAGGAGCCCACGCACGTCATCCTGGAAACCGAACTGGTCGTGCGCGAGTCCGCCTAACCCCGGGCCCGTAGGCCACCCGTCACCCTCCGGCCCCTTCTCCGCCCACGGCGCACCACGTTGGCCCTCGCCGCCCCCACCGCTTGGTTACATTTCACGCCGCGCTCTGCGGCTTCCGCGCCCGGTATCGCGGCACTGGCCCTGAACTGGCCGTTCTGTAGCGGCCTTGTGGTTTGTGCGGGCACTGGCGCTGGCGGCGGCCGGGCGGCGCTGGACAGCCCATCGAGCTTCCCGTACGCACGGATCGAAGCGCTTCGACGCACTCCCCCGCAACGGGGCGTGCCCGCCGCGACTACCCGTGCGGAAGGGAGATCAGCATGCTCGCCAGACCATCAGGCATGCCCGCCAGAAGGTCACTCACAATTCGGGCCAGGCGCGGTGCCGCGCTGCTCGGCGCGGCCGCCCTGGCCGGGGCGATGGCGGCCGCCGCGGGTGCCGCGCCAGCAGCCGGCGCGACCCTGACGGGGAGCGTCACGGTCAACGCCACCGCCGGGCTCGGCACCATCCCGTCCGACGCGATCGGCCTGGGCACGGCGGTCTACGACGGCGACATGAACGACGCGGCGATCCCCGGGCTGCTCAAGACGGCCGGCATCGACGCGCTCCGCTATCCGGGCGGGTCCTACTCCGACATCTACAACTGGCAGACCGGCGTCGCCCAGGGCGGCTTCGCCGCGCCGAACACCGGCTTCTCCAGCTTCATGACCACCGCCAAGGCGGCCGGGGCGGAGCCCGTCATCACCGTCAACTACGGCACTGGCACCACCGCGCTGGCCGCCGCCTGGGCGCAGAACGCGGCCACCAACGGCGACGGCGTGAAGTACTGGGAGATCGGCAACGAGGTCTACGGCAACGGCACCTACGGCGCCAACTGGGAAGCAGACACGCACTGCAACACCTCGCTGAACGGCAGCCCGGTGACATTCGGCAGCGAGCCGTCGCAGACCTACAACTGCGGCCCGAGCACCTACGCGGCCAACGTGCTCCAGTACACCTCGGCCATTCATGCCGTGAACCCCAACGCCCGGGTCTGCACCGTGCTCACCACCCCCGGCGGCTGGCCGGACGGGGTCACGAACTCGGAGTACCCGCAGTCATGGAACCAGACGGTCCTGACCGCCCTCGGCGCGCAGACCCAGTGCGTGATCGTCCACTACTACCCGGGCGGCGGCTCGGTCGCCGCCAACCTGGCCCAGCCGGGCGGCATCCCCGCCATCACCTCGACGCTGCGCTCGGAGATCAGCCAGTACGCCCACATCAGCAACCCGGCCAGCGTGCAGATCATCGTGAGCGAGACCAACGCCCAGAACGGTGACGACGTGCAGCCCGGTGCCCTGTTCGCGGCGGACGAGTTCATGACCTGGATGGAGAACGGGGTCTCCAACATCGACTGGTGGAACGAGCACAACGGAGAAGGCACGGTGACCACGGTCAACGGCGCCACCGACTACGGTGACCAGGGAATCTTCTCCAACGCGTCGAACTACGGCGGGACCACGGAACCGGCGGTCGACACACCGTTCGGGCCGTACTACGGCATCGAGATGCTGACCAAGCTGGGGTCGCCGGGCGATCAGATGGTCACCTCCTCGTCGAGCAACTCCCTGCTGCGGGTCCACGCGGTGCGCCGCGCGGGCGGCAGCCTGGACCTGATGATCGACAACGAGGACCCGGGCAACTCCTACACCGTCAGCCTGGGCTACAACGGCTTCACGCCGTCGGGCACGCCCACGGTGTACACGCTGGGGAACAACGCCACGTCGATCACGTCAGCGACGCAGAGTTCCGCGTCGTCGGTGACGGTGGCGCCCTACACCCTCACCGTCGTGCAGATCCCCGGCAGCGGCGGAACCGGCGTCACGGCACCGGGATCGCCCGGCCAGCCGACCGTGTCCAGCCTGGCCTCCAGCACGGCCAGCAACACCTCCGGCACCGGGACCCTGTCCTGGCCGGCGGCCACCGCTGGCACCTACCCCGTCGCCAGCTACCAGGTCTACTCCGAAGGCAGCGGTGGCAGCAGCACCCTGGTGGGCACGACGACAACGACATCGCTCGCCCTCAGCGGGCTGACCATCGGAACGACCTACATCTACAATGTGGTGGCCACCGACAGCCACGGCAACCCGTCCCTGCCCTCCGCGCCGGTCACCTTCACGGTGCCGCCACCGTCAAACAGTTCCTGCGCCGTGCACTACGCGGTGAACAGCAGCTGGCCAGGTGGCTTCGGCGGATCGATCACCCTGACCAACAAGGGCACCAGCGCCATCAGCCCATGGACGCTCACCTTCACCTTCCCGGCGGGTGAGTCCGTGCAGAGTGGCTGGAATGGCACCTGGTCACAGAGCGGCCAGGCGGTCACCGTCGCCGCCGCCAGCTGGGACTCCACCATCGCCGCGAACGGAGGGACCGTCAGCGTCGGATTCAACGGCACCGACACCGGGCAGACCACGGCGCCGACCGTGTTTTACATCAACGGAACAGTCTGCGGCAATAACTGAGCCCTGACCCCGGGGTACCCGGCGAGGCCATCCGGCGCCCGAGCGGCCCGGGTGGCCTCGCTGGCCGTGGCCTTGGTCGCTGTGGCCTTGGTCGCTGTGCCTCGCTGGCTGTGCCTCGCTGGCTCTGGCTTTGGTCGCTGTGGCCTTGGTCGCTGTGGGCGCGGTCGGTGTGGGCGCGGTCGGTGTGGTCTCGGTCGGTGTGGTCTCGGTCGCTGCGTTGCCTGCCGGCTGTCTCAGTGGCTCGCGCTGGCCAGCAGCGCGTCCAGTTCACTGCTCATCACCCGACCGATGGCCGGGCTGACCGCGCCTTCGCTTTCCCGTTGCTTAAGTTTCGCCCGAAGGGTCGTGACTAGCTGCGGCACGTCAGCGGGCTTTCCCGCGACCAGGTCGGCCTCGACGGGCCGGATGAAGTTCTCGAAGTCCACGCCGGCGTCCGGCCTGATCTGGCCGGTCGCCTCACCGTGCAGGACGGTCGCCGACAGCGCGCCGATCGCCTCGGTCGGTGTCGTCTCCGAGGCCGACGCCGGCACCGACGCCGAGGTCGACGCCGACGCGGATCCCAGGACCGGCGAAGTGCGCACGGGTGTCGCGGTCCGCACCGACGTGGACACGGATTCGGAGGGCCGCGGTGCGCTGGCCCGTGCGACGGTCGTCGAGTCCGCGGCCGGCCCGGTGAGCCTGCTGACCGAAGACGACGGGAGCTGGGTCAGCGCGACCACCCCCGCGGCCAGCGCGGCCACTGCGCCGCCCACCAGAACGGTGCGCCCCCGGCGCCACCGAGGCGCGCGGCCCCGGCCAGGTCCCAGCGCTGGCAGCGCGGCTGTCGGCGGTACCGCGCTGTCCGTGGCTACCCCGGAGCCGGCTGCCACCCCGGAGGCGGCCGCCACCCCGGAGCCGGCTGCCACCCCGGACTCGGCATCCGCCTCGGAGTCGGCCACCTCCTGCGCGCGGCCAGCGGGGATCTGCCGGGACATCACGGCGACGTGGGCCGCGCTCGGCCGGTCCTGCGGGTTCGCTCCCAGGCAGGCTGCCCACAACGCGCCCAGGCTCGCGGGCACCGGGTCGGTGGCGCCGGAGCCGTGCATGCCGGCGCCCGGCGCGCTGCCGGCGATCCCGGTCAGGCACGCGACGAACACCACGCCGAGCGAGTACATGTCGGCTGCCGCGGACGCCGGGCCGCCACTGGCCAGCTCGGGCGCAGGATAGGCGAGCGGGCCGGTGCCGGGCGCGCCCGGCACCGGCTCCCGCAGCGCCGCGAGACCAAAGTCGGTGATTTTCACGCCGGCCGGACCGAGCACGATGTTCGCGGGCTCGATGTTGCCGTGCGCCGCGCCCGCCCGGTGCGCCACCGCCAGGGCGTCGGCCACGGTTCCCAGGATGCGCAGGGCCTCAGCGGCCAGCAGCGGGCCTTCGCCGAGGCGCTGCTGCAGAGTCTGGCCGGGGACCAGTTCCCTGACGACGTAGGGGACCATGATGCCAGCGCCGAGGTCGCGTTCACCGTACTCGTAGACCTGGGCGATCGCCGGGTGCGACAGTGCCATCACCGTCCTGGCCACCAGCCGGAACCTCGCATGTGCCACGGCGTCGCCGACCTGGTACGCGGGCAGCGTTTTGACCGCCACCTCGCGGCCGGAATCTTCATCAACAGCTCGCCACACGGCGCCTGGGACGCCGATGGCTATCGGCTCGACGAGCCGCAGCCGGCCGTCGAGAACCGATCCCACCCCCAAATGATTCACGCACACGAGTCTGCCCGAATGAATTAACCGATGCGACCATTGTGGCAATCCTCAACAATGGCCGCGCGGGCCGGGGCCGCCGACGATCCGCGCGGGCAGGCTCCGACCAGCATGGCCAGCCGCGCGCCAGCACGGAATGTTGCGCGGTCAACTATCGTTAGGCCGGAGGTAGGTAGAGCCTTAGTGGAGGAGATACCATGCCCGCCGTCACCGCAGAAGACATCCTCGTCCTGCCACGGGTGCCGGATCCGGATCCCGCTACCGCGGTCAGCCGGCCGGTGGTCTCGGTGACCACCGCACCATCCGGCTTCGAAGGCGAGGGCTTCCCGGTACGCCGGGCGTTCGCCGGAGTGGACCTGGCCCGGCTCGACCCGTTCGTGCACATGGACCAGATGGGCGAGGTTGACTATGCGCCGGGTGAGCCGAAGGGCACGGCCTGGCATCCGCACCGCGGCTTCGAGACCGTGACTTACATCATTGACGGCGTATTCCGGCACCAGGACTCCAACGGCGGCGGCGGCCTGATCACCAACGGGGACACCCAGTGGATGACCGCCGGCGGCGGGATCCTGCACATCGAGGAGCCGCCGGAGGAACTGGTGGTCAGCGGTGGGCTGTTCCACGGGTTCCAGCTCTGGGTCAACCTGCCCGCCCGGCTCAAGATGACCAGCCCGCGCTACCAGGACATCCGGGCCGGCCAGGTGGCTCTGCTGTCATCTCCGGACGGGGGCGCCCTGGTCCGGCTCATCGCCGGTGACCTGGCGGATCACCAGGGACCGGGCGTCACCCACACGCCCATCACCCTGCTGCACGTGACGCTCCAGCCAGGTGCGCAGATCCGGCTGCCCTGGCGGGCCGACTTCAACGCGCTGGTCTACGTGCTGGGCGGTTCAGGAACCGTCGGGCCGGAGCAGCGCCCCGTGCGGACCGGCCAGCTGGCCGCGTTCGGCGCTGGTGACGTGATCACCGTCGCGGCGGACCCCACGCAGCAGGGCCCCGGCCGCGAACTGGACATCCTCGTCCTCGGTGGTGAGCCCATCAGGGAGCCCGTGGCCGCCTACGGCCCGTTCGTGATGAACACCAGGGACGAACTGGTCAAGGCGTTCGAGGACTTCCAGGCCGGCCGCCTCGGCAGCGTCCCGGCCGCCCGCAGCCCCATCCCCCAGGAGCCGCACCCCGGCCACGACGTCCTGTAAGGCCGTAGCACACTCGGTTGACATCTCCGAAAAACGTCCGAGTGCCCGGGGGCAGGCCGCATTCGTATACGCAGATGTTGTCGCTGGATGTACACTGGGGATGGCTTTCTGTGGACAGCGGGGAGGTCTGATGTCAACGACCCAGATAGAGCTTGACCAGGAGTTGCTGAGCCAGGCCGCGACGATACTCGGCACCACAACCAAGAAGTCGACGGTTAATGAGGCGCTGCGCAGGGTTGTGCAGGAAGAGCTTCGCCGACGGCATGTCGACGAACTTGCCGACGGCGCTCTACCTGACCTGGCGGATCCGGCTGTGATGGACTCTGCGTGGCGGTAGCGCGCTACCTGGCCGACAAGAGCGTCTGGGCTCGCCTAGCCCAGCCGGCGGTTCGTGCGGCCATCGCACCGCACGTGGATCGCGGCCTCATCGGGACCTGTCCGATCATTGACCTTGAGATCCTCTACAGCGCGCGCAACGGTCCCGAGCACGATCACTTCCGTACTCAGCGCGAGGCATTCGAGTATTTTCCGATGACTGACGAAATCGCCAGGCGAGCCATCGAGGTCCAGGGACTTCTCGCCCACCGCGGTCAGCACAGATCGGTATCCATCCCGGACCTGATTGTTGCCGCGACCGCGGAAAGGTACTCGCTGACTGTGCTGCACTACGACGGCGACTACGACCGCCTCGCGGCGATCACCGGGCAGCCGACCACATGGGTGGTACCTCGCGGGACCGCCGACGGCGGTCGCTGAGGGCGTTGTTAGCGCGGATTTCCACGTCGGGTCTTCAGCCGCAACCTGGACGAGCTTCCATCTGCCTTCTCGCGGGCAGGTCCATGTCCGGACCAGCGGAAACAGCCGACCCCGAGGTCATGCAGTCGTCATTGTCGGGGCTATAGATTAGGCGACTACACCGGCATCATGAAGATTGTTATCCGGACGTGAGAATGCCTGACCTGAGGCAAGATGCCGGGATTCCGCAATGACGAATACGCTGATACATGCCGATCCGGGCAGGTATCGGGCGTGATCAGGCCGCTACACGACCCGCGGAGCATCTGATAGTTCTCCGGTGTGGAAACCAGATCACCGCAACAGCGCGGGCCGGAGTTCTTCACCGCCCCTGACCAGGTGAACCGGCGCCGCTACGAGGCACTGCGCGCCCACTACGTCGACGGGCTCACCTTCGCGGTGGCCGGCGCGAGGTTCGGCTACACCCGCTGGGCGATGATCAACCTCGACCGGGAATTCCGCGCCGGCACGCTCGAGCTCTTCGCGCCGCCCGGCAAGCCCGGCCCCAAGAGCGCACCGCGCAAGGACGCCGCCCGCGCCCGCGTCATCGCGCTGCGCCGGCGCGGCCTGCCGGTGTATGAGATCAGCGCCGCGCTCGCCGCCGAGGGCACAGTGCTCCACCGCGCCAGCGTCGGCCAGATCCTCACCGAGGAAGGGTTCGGCCGGCTCAGCCGGCGGCACGAGGAGCAGGCGAGCATCAACCCGGCCACCGCCGGCCGGGACACCCGCCTGCCCAGGGCAGGCCTGATCGACTTCACCGCCCTGCCCGGCCGCATCGACACCCAGCTGGCCGGCCTGCTGCTGGTCATCCCCGACCTGGTCGCCCTCGGCCTCCCCGCCCTGGTGCGCGCGGCCGGCTACCCCAGCACCCGCGCCATCCCCGCGGTCAGCCGGCTGCTGTCCCTGCTCGCCCTCAAGCTCACCGCCACCCGCCGCGTCTCCCACGTCGACGACCTGCTGCTGGATACCGGCAGTGCCCTGTTCGCCGGCCTGGCCATCCTGCCCAAGAAATCCGCGCTCACCGACTACTCCTACCGGCTGTCCCACGACCACCAGCGCAGATTCCTGGCCGCCCTCGACACCACGATGATCGCCTCCGGGCTCGCCACCGGCGAGGAAGCCATCTTCGACCTGGACTTCCACGCGATCATGCACTGGGGCCACGATCCGGTCCTCGAAAAGCACTACGTGCCGGCCCGGTCCCAGCGCGCCCGCCCGGTGCTCACCTTCTTCGCCCAGGACACCGGCACCCACAACCTGGTCTACGCCAACGCCGACATCTCCAAGGCCACCCAGCACCGCGAGGTCATCGCCTTCTGCGACCACTGGAAACAGGCATCGGGCCACGATCCGCGGATGCTCATCCCCGGCCAGAAGGTCACCACCCAGCCCGTCCTCGGCGAACTCGACGAACGCGACGTCAAATTCGCCACCCTGCGCATGCGCTCACCAGCGCTGATGAAACAGATCAGCGCCCTGGCCCCCGCTGACTTCAAGACCGTCACCCTGGACCGGCCCGGCCGCCACAACAAGCCCAGAGTGCACGAATCCGCCGGCGTCAAGCTCACCAGCTACCCCGGCACCGTCCGCCAGCTCATCGTCACCGGCCTGGGCC
>ODAK010005793.1_pt1 | contig 12501 bp, 7 predicted proteins | sample 1539591 | NCBI WGS metagenome assembly ODAK01 (sample SAMEA3539303, study PRJEB22396) | soil metagenome | biome: tundra; feature: field; material: soil | place: USA | collected 2010-05 | depth 0.15 m | reverse complement strand
GCAGATTGGGAATCAGGTACTCCACCGCATCGCCCAGGATGTCCCGGTTCAAATGCAGTTGCTCGTAGTTCTCGGTGTTCATGAAGTGGTAATCGTCGCCGTCGGAGTAAAGGAACTCCATCTGCACTTCGTCGACGGTGATCCTATCGATGGCGTCGCCGGAGCGGAAGCGGTGCTCGAACATGGCCCCGGTGCGGAGATTACGCAGTTTGGCCTGGATGAAGGCGCGCAAGTTTCCCGGAGTGCGGTGTTCCACGCTGAACACCGAGTGCAAGTCATTGTTGTGCTTGATGACCATGCCGGGACGCATTTGTGTGGCTGGAATCGCCATTCGTGTGACTCCTCATTTCCTGGGAGAGCCGCCAGTCGGAAGAGCATCCCATCACGCCGCGACTGCGGTGCGTGTTGGGAGCCCCGCTAAAAACGCGCGGCTCGAGAGACGGACACTTAATTTTACACGTGGGTCAGCAGGATTGGGAAATGCTGCGGTGGGGTCGGCTTCAGCCCACGACAGACTTGCTTTTCGGATCTTTCAGACGGGCGAAAGATATATTTTTTGTGGCTTCTTAAATACCAAAGGCAACGAGCCCGACGCCTAAGGTTTCCAAATAACTAAGGCTACTTGAGGCAAAGACGACGTCGCCCGTTGGCGAACCCACCTCGGGGCACCAGCCATGCTGCAACTGATAGAGATGCAACCGCTGCGGCCCGAATCGCGATAGAATTTTCTGGAGGAGAGATCGACATGTCTGAAGCGAGAGATTTTGAAGCAAACGGAGAGTATGAAGAGTCGAGCAGCCTCGGCCTGGGTGTGACCATGCTGTTCATTGGACTGGCAGCCGGCGCCCTGGTGGCTTTGTTGCTCGCACCGACAACTGGTAAACAAATGCGCCGCACCCTCCGCCGAAAATATGAGGATGCGCGCGAAGTCATGGAGGACATCGGCGAACAGGCGGGCGACTGGATCGACAAGGGTTCGGAGTGGGCCGACAAAGCGAAGAGTAAGATGCCGCCGCTCAAGAGACCCTTCGGACGCTAATGGGTGGAATTCTTGGCAGTTTGGACGGAATGGCTGAGGCCTGCTAATAAGCGATAATTCAGGTAAAGTCGGCCTTCAGAGACTGGTGTCGCCGCTCTGCGGCTCCCCGAAATTTTTCCATTCACCCGGCGCTCACGCCTTGGCCCAGTATCACCTCGCCGCTCTGCCGCTGGAAGCGTTTTCACACTTGGTGTACGGGCAGCACCGCTTTAGCGGTGCAGTTAAGATTCGGAAATGAGACGGCTTAAGCGGGCTCTTTGCTCGCGGCGGACGCGGCGCTGAAGCGCCGCTCTGCCCGCACAAACCGGATACATCTATTGTGGAACGGTTTTGGCAGTTGGCATGGCATATAGGAGTGACGAAGTGCTTTACAAACATTCATGCTGTTGGTATTTCGTTTTAGGGTTGCTGGTATTTTTCTCCCCGTCGCTGTTCGCCACCGAACGCGGCATCATGATGCGCGACGGCATCATCTACATAGCTCCTGACACCTCCTCGGCGAAGTTGTCGAACATCAGCCGCGGCCGCGAGGTTGCTGTCCTCGACCGCACACCGGGCTGGGTGCACGTTGTGGGCACGGTGGACGTGAGCACCACCATTGAGTTCGGCGATGAGGAGCAGAACGACCGCAACGTTACTGGCTGGATTCTGGACAAGGGCGTGATCACGACCGCTGCTCCCGATGGCGACAAGATTTTGTTCGGCGAGGCTTTCGATTCCGAAATGGAAGCCAGCCGGCGAGGCGGCCGGCGCGGAGCGGCGCAGGACGCCATGCGAATCTACGCGCGCATTGCCGAATATTTTCCCACTTCGCCGCTGGCTGGCGAATCGCTTTATCGGAGCGCCGACATCCGCTGGCAAATCGAGTCGGAAGACCAGGCCACTCGGCCTTCTGCGAAAATGCGGGATCCTGCGCTGCGCATTGGGATCGACGAAGAGCACATGAAGCAGGTCATCAAGAAATTCCCGCGCACCAAGTGGGCCGACCTGGCCGCCTATCACCTGATCGACAACAAACTCTGTGGCGAACGGGAGGCGCAGGCCAAGTGCCCCGAGAAGGAAGCCGAGATCTATGTGAAGTACGCTGCCGAACATTCCCAGTCACCCAAGGCCGCTGAGGCCCTCTACAAGGCGGCATGGCGTTATTCGGCGCTGATCGCAATCTACACGTCCGACAATCAGCCCAAGAAGGCCGATGAGTCCGGCGCGCGCGCCATCAGCGTCGCCAAGAGGCTAATGTCGCAATACCCCAACGACGAAGACTGGTCCAATCGCGCCGAGCGTCTGGTATACATGGTGCAGAACAAAATTCCCACATTTGGGAACATGGTGGAATAGTTTGCCTATTCTTGAAGCGATTGTCCTCGGCATCGTGCAGGGGCTCACGGAATTCCTTCCCGTCTCCAGCACCGCACATTTGGCCCTCATTCCCTGGCTGGTCACCAGGATGGGAATAGCGAACTGGAGCGATCCTGGGCTCACCTTTGACGTGGCGCTGCACGCGGGCACGCTTTTCGCAATCCTGTTTTACTTTTGGCGCACCTGGATACAGATCCTGCGCGCAGCCTTCGGCGGAAGGGTTGTCCGCTTCTCCGAAACCAGCGATAACGTGCGCGATCTGACGCCAGAAGAGCAACACCGCGAACGGCGACTGCTCTGGTACATGATCGCGGCGACCATACCTGCCGGGCTCGCCGGTGCGTTGCTGGAGAAACGCATCGAAACCACCTTTCGCGCACCCGCGCTGGTGGCTTCCATGCTCATCATCGTTGCCATAATCATGTGGCTGGCCGAGCGCGCCAGCCGCTTCCAGAAACCTCTGCCGCAGATCACATTGGGCGATGCCATGACGGTCGGCATTTTACAGGCTTTTGCCGTCATTCCCGGCGTCTCCCGTTCCGGTATCACGATCTCGGGCGGGCTGTTTCGCAATTTCACGCGTGAAGCCGCGGCGCGTTTCAGTTTCCTGCTTTCCACTCCTATCATCGCGGGCGCCGCACTGCTAAAACTGCATCACGTGATGAAGGAAGGTCTGCCACCAGGGATGGCGACCGGCTTCGCCGTCGGTATGGCGATCTCGGCAGTGGTGGGATATGCAACCATCGCGTGGTTTATCCGATATCTGCAAACCAAAACGCTGAAGGTCTTCGTTGTGTACCGCATCCTCTTTGGCGTCCTTGTGTTGCTGTTGGGATATTTTGGGCACTTCTCCGGATAAGCTTGCGCCGCTCGAACGGCGCGGCGAGGGGGATACTACTCGCCAACCTTGAGGCTTTTATTTCTCGTCACTTTGCTGACCTTTCTTGGGATAATTACTTGGCTCTGGCGTATCTGCACCCCAACCGGCTGAAGAACGCTCATTGGGGGGCCCGCATCGGTCGATTCCCGGTACCACGCTTTTTCGTTTGCGGCGGGTTGGACGTAAATGTGTGCCCGCGCTGGACGGAGCAGGCAGCATGAGTCCTCGCAAGCGACGTGGTTCCGTGGCACGGCCGAACGCCCACATGACAATCGCTTCGCGCGCTTTTACTCCGACGGCCAACCGGCGGCTCAATGAGCTGATCGGCTTCCTGATGTTGGTCTTCGCGGTCCTCCTTGTCCTCGCGCTGGTATCGTATTCGCCGCTGGATCCATCGCTAAACACGGCGTCAACTCCTCCCGCTTCCAGGCCGGCCCATAACTGGATTGGAGTGGCCGGGGCCATGGTCAGCGATCTTGGACTGCAACTCTTTGGGGTCGCGGTATTTCTGGTCCCGGTTTTCCTGATGCTGTACTCGCTGCGATGGTTCCGCTCGCGGCCCATCACTGCCCCTTACGCCAAGATGGTGGGTGCGGCTGGATTGGTGACCTTCCTCTCCGGGTTCATCGGGCTCTTGCCGTGGAGCATTCGCTGGAAGGGAGTTGTTCCTTCCGAGGGACTTCTGGGCCGGATTGTGGCGGACGCGCTGATTCACTACTTCAACCTGGTAGGCGCCTATCTGGTTTGCCTGGCCGTGATCGCGGTGGCCCTGTATCTTTCCACGGCGTTTTCCTTTGGAGCCGTGCAGATCTGGTCACAGACGCGGTTCGCATTCGCCTATGCGGCGCTGGACCGGTTTGCCGACTGGCGACTCGAACGCGCCCGCAAGAAGGCAGCCAAGGAGCTGGAGAAGAAGCGCGCTGCCGCCGCCAAAGCCAAGCCGGTGGTGACCGCCCAACTGGTTCCCAAGCGGTTCGCTGCGCCGGATGCCGAGGCTCCAGCAACGTCAACTCCGGCCGGAATGGTCCCTCCGCTGCCGCAAACCGCGCGTCCCGCAAACGGAGTAAGGAGCGGCATCGAGCGCACTTTTGGCGGCGAAGCGCTCCAAGACGCCGCCGACCACCAACCTTCCGGGGCGGCTGTCGCGGATGACATCGCCGTCACCTCGCGCGCCGATAGCACGCAGCACGGCAAGACCACCATGCCGCGCCTGGCCGGCAGCTACAAACTCCCTTCGACCGCCCTGCTGCACCGCCCAGACGAGCACAGCGACATCAACGAACTTGAGTTGAAGAACCTGGCACAGGTGCTGGCGGAAAAATGCGGCGAGTTCGATGTTCGCGGGCAGGTGGTGCAGATCAATCCCGGTCCCGTGGTCACTACGTTCGAGTTCAAACCCGAAGCCGGCATCAAGTACAGCCGTATTACCAGCCTTTGCGATGACCTCTGCCTGGCGCTGCGTGCCGAGAGCATCCTGATTGAACGCATGTCGGGAAAATCCACGGTGGGCATCCAGGTGCCGAACCACGAGCGCGAAACCATCTGGCTGCGCGAGGTGGTCGAAGCGCAGGAGTTTCTGGGATCGAAGTCGAAGATCACGTTGGCGATGGGCAAAGACATCAACGGCCGCATCGTGACCGCCGAGCTGAACACCATGCCCCACCTACTGATCGCCGGTTCTACCGGCTCGGGCAAGAGCGTGGCGATCAATGCGTTCATCATGTCCATCCTCTACAAGGCCACACCCGAGCAGGTGCGCCTCATCCTGGTGGATCCGAAGCGGCTGGAACTGGGCAACTATGAGGGCGTACCGCACCTCTACACGCCTATCATCACCGAACCCAAGCTGGCCTCGAACGCCCTGCGCAATGCCGTTCGTGAAATGGAGCGGCGGCTGAAGGTGCTGGCCGAGAAGGGCGTACGCAATATCGACCAGTACAACCGGCTTTTCGACAACAGCACTCCCAACTTGTTTGAAGATGGGAGCGAGGCGCGCCCACTGCCTTACATTGTCATCATCATCGACGAGTTGGCCGACCTGATGATGCTGGATGGGCAAAACGTGGAGGCTTCCATCACGCGTTTGGCACAGATGGCGCGCGCAGTCGGCATCCACCTGATACTGGCCACGCAACGGCCTTCTGTGGATGTCATTACCGGTTTGATCAAAGCCAACTTTCCTGCCCGCATGTCGTTCCGGGTGGCCACCAAGATTGACTCGCGCACCATTCTCGACGCGAATGGCGCCGAAGCCCTGCTGGGCCGCGGCGACATGCTTTATTTGCCCAACGGATCGGCCCGGGTGCATCGCTTGCACGCGCCCTTGGTGACGGAGAAGGAAATTGCTGCGGTAGTCGAATTCTGGCGCGCGCAGGGCGAAGCCCAGTACCAGGAGCACTTCCTGCAAGCTCCGCGTGAGGACGGCGAAAGCGGAGCTGCGACTGGCGGAGACGGCAGTGCCGAGGATGATAGCGACGAGCTTTACCAGGACGCAGTGCGCATCGTGCTGGAATACGGCAAGGCGTCCACTTCGCTGCTGCAGCGCCGTCTGCGCATCGGTTACGGACGCGCGGCGCATCTGATTGACTTGATGGAACGGGACGGAATCGTGGGTGCGGCCGACGGTCCCAAGCCCCGCGAAGTGTTGAAGCGTCCCGACTGGTTGAGCGAAGTGGAAGACGCGATGCGCTAGCGCGATGCCAGAGTTGGTGTATCCGGCTTGGGCGGGTAGAGCGGGCCTTCAGGCCCGCGTCCTGGGGTCCGTACAGTTCCAGGCTTCAGCCGCTGAGGTCAACGACCTCCGCGGCTGAAGCCCTTTCTTCTCTGCGCCGAACGCGGCGCTAAAGCGCCGCTCTACCCATTCTCGCAGGAACCTCAGGCCACTACGCGGCGGTCCGCATCCGGCTGCGCTGGTAGAAGAACGACACGGCCAGCAGTATCGCGCCCAGCACGATGAACGCAGCGATGCGGTATCCGCGCTCCAGCGTGCTGATGTCGACGAGAAACACCTTCAGCACCGTCATCACCAGCAGGACGATGGCCTGCCAGCGAACGAACGCCGAGCGTTTCCAGAAACCAACCAGCATCAAGCCACTGCCGTAGACCATCCAGACCGCGGAATAAGCAAACTCGCGCACCGTCACGATGCTATGGCGTTCGCTGCCTGAATAAGCCACCGCCAGTTGCGCCTGGAAGTAACCCATCACCTCGAAGTGGAGGGCCAGCAGCGCCAGGACGTTGATGCCGACGATCGCCGCTCCAGCCCACTGGCGATTGCCCTCGCCGCCTTCGGTGATGGTGAAGTAAGCCAACAAAGCCAGTGCGCCGATGGCCAGCAGGTAGAGTCCGAATCGTGGGTTGAACAGGAGCGGCTCGCGGCCGAAAGAATCCACCCCGATCAACCGGGCGATACCTAGCGAAAATGCACCCGCGCCGAGAATGCGCAGCAGCATACGTCCACTGCGATGCGCCGCCCAGAACAGCGCTCCGCCTTCCACGATCCAGCCCAGCGTGTTCCAGTAGCTCTCCAGCTTGAGCGGGATGGCAATCGTCAGAAAGCCGACACCCAGGGCAAGATACAACGGTCCGAACAGCGGATGGGCGCTTGCTTCACGCGTCTGCAAAACACGGGTGAGGACGAAGAATAGGGCTGCAACCGCAACCGTGAGCCAGGCCAACTCCAAGCGGTGGTGCTCGTAAAGCATCGAGTAGCTGGCCGCGAAATAGGAACCGGCGTTGAGCAGCGTCAGAAAGACCATGACGTTGGGATACTGCCGTTCCATGGCCGGCTTGCGTCCGAGGAAGGGCGCTGCCGCGTAGAGAAGGAAGAAGAGACTGGCGAAGGCCAACGTCGTCGCCAGCTGCGATTCGTCGTAATAACTGGACGCCCATGCCGCGAAGAGCAACGCCGTGCCCACAAAACTGCCGAACAGTAGCCGTTGCCAACCGCGGACGGCGACCACCCACACCGTACCAAGATCAAGCAGCGCCACATAGGAAAACAGTGCGATCTCGTGATTCTGATTGGTTGAGACCAACACTGGAGTTAGAAACCCTCCAAGCAGCGCGAAGGCAGCCAGCAGCTCGGAATCCTGCACCAGAGACATGGCCGCTGAGCTTGCGGTGACCAGCATCATGGCGAAGAAAGCCACCGTGGCGGGCACGAGGTGATAGAACTGGAAGGCCGCCCACAACGATAAGTACAGCGCGCCAATGCCAATGGCCTTCAGGGAATAGGCGAAAGCCCCGAATGCGCGTGCGCGAAAGCGTTCACTCCACAGGACCAGCCCAGTGCCCGCTACTAACCCGATAGCGACGCGCATGCCCGGCCCGATCCAATTGTTTTCGATGGCGAGCTTGAGGAAGTACGACAGCCCAACCAGCACAGCGATGATGCCGATACGGTTTAACCATTGGCCGCCAATGCGGGTTTCCAGCGAAATGTCGGCTTTCGGAGAGGGAACTGGACCCTGAGGAATGCGCTGCTCATGGAAATCAGGTAGGACTGCCGGTTGGCTAGAGTCGCTCAGAGTGGGCGACGGCTGAGCCATGGCAGGCGATGGCCCGGGCTGCGTGGACTGCACGCCCGGAGTCGTGCTTGTTTCTGCGCTACTGTCGACGGCAATACCGGTCCGCAGCAACTGCTCCAGACGGAAGACCCGGCGCGTGAGTTCCGCCATCTGCTGTCGCAGTTGTTGCAGTTCTTCGGATTGCCTGGAATCCGTCACGCTGTGGCACCAATGGCTGCGGTTACCATACGCGAAAGTCAAAACCCAGGCAAAGCGGTGGAGCAGCTTCAAAACGGCGGGCAAATTGGATTTAGGGCAGTGGCAGCGCGTCTTCTATGCGGAATTTGACGGGCAGCGCAGGAAGCGGTTGATCACCAAGGTGATGGGCGAGTAGGTATAAGCAATGAAAAAAGCCCGCCACAGAAAGCGGGTCTTCATTTGTCAAGATTTGTCAAGAACGTCGCCTAGAACGTGAATGCCACTCCGCCGCGGACGCTGCGGGCCGACTGCATCAGGTACACAGTCTTACCGTCTGGTCCCATGACCGGCACGTAGCCTTGTGCCAGCAAGTTGCGGAGATCCACCAGCGCTTCCATATTACCGGGTATGAAGTGCATGCGTGGCAACGGTTGGCGCACGAAGACGTTGAAGAAAGCGTCGGTTTGTCCCGCCGAGGCATTGAAAAGATCGACCGACGTCAGAGTATTGTCGCCGCTCGTCCACCGATAGGAGGCAATCCACCGCGTCTTGGAGCGCGGCACACCGCCATTTAGCCTGAGAGCAGCTGAGTGACGCCAGCCGTGTTGAAGACTGCTGCGGACCACATTCCAATCCACGTTAGGCTGCTCCAGCTCGAGAACACCTCCGTAGGCGTAATCCAAGGTCGCGGTAACCGCGCCCGAGAGTCGGCGCTGAAACACCAGGCGAACGCCCTGGGCATCGAGCGCGCCACCATTGAAGCTGAATGTCCCGGAATAGACGTCCGGGAGAATGTCTTCGGTGGCCCAGCCAACATCGCCAACCCCGAGCAAAGCGGGATCCTTGATGCGATCTCTAAAGTAAGCGATCTGGAGTTTGCTGTCCCCGGCACGTTGCGACAACGAAATCTCGTGATGATGCGCATTCTCCAGAAGAGGCTGACCATCGACCATGGTCATGCGAGGACCAGTTTCGCTCAGGTCTGCCGGAGCCGAATCGAAACCCTTGCTGGCGCGGGTATTGGGTTCGGTGGTGGCGTAGCGATACTCGAGGGTGGTATTGGATGTCAGGTGCCAATCGACGATCGCCGAGGGACGAAACGCAGTCGCTCCATGGCCCAGAAACTGAATGTTCTGCGCCTCGCCGTCAAATTGAAAGTCGAGAAGATCGCCAATCGAGAAGCCGTCGGAATACGTCATCGCCACTGCTTCCAGAGCTCCGCGATGCGGCACTGCATCGGGCGTGGAGAAGCGGCGGACAATCAAAGCAATTGTCGGAGTCCAACCTCCATTGGCCGGCCGGCTATACGATGCCCGAACAACGCCATCAGGTATGCCTGTGGCGTATCCGAGATTTCCCTCCAGGCCGATGGTCGAGGTATGAAACAACGAATGCTCGACACTGAAGGCCGTCCCCAGATCCGCGGCGCTGCCGTAGCCTTGGCTGGATCCGCCAGCCATAAACGCCAGACTTCCCGTCGTCCCTTTGTCCTGTGAGGCAGTTTCTACAATGACTGGCGACCCGTCGTCGAAGCGCAAGATAGGCCGATTGGAATTGGAGCGCAGGGTCCACTTCCAACTATCGTCTTCATCGTTGCCCCGTTTGAGCGGGGGGAGCATGCGGACTGCTTCAAACAGAGTGTTCAAGGTGATGTTCAGGACCTTGCTGGCGCCGGCGGCCAGCGCCACATCCTCCCGCAACGCGGGAAGGAAGGAGGGCGCGGACACGCGCAAGTCGTAGCTGCCCGGCAGCAGCCCACTCAGGGTGAAGAAACCCTTGGCATCGGTGTACACGACCCGGCTCTGCCTAGCCGTACCGAGCAACTCGACGGTTGCGCCCATTTGCGCCACCCCAGCCGAGTTCCTGACGTATCCGGTTATGGAACCTGGAGTGACCCCAGCCGCTGTAACGCACAGCGCGATCACCACCGCAAACCATCCCAGTGTTCGCGTCATCACTTAAACCTCCCGTCAGAGGTTCCCGGGATCACAAATACTGCGGGCGGATATACCCGTCCGCGGGCCCGCACTTGCACCCACCTACTCAACTGCAAACCGCACCGATGGGGCGATCTGCTGCTTGGAAATGTTGTCGTCAACTTTCACCGTCAGCTTATAGATGCCCGGCTGGAAGGCGCTCAAAGTCAAGCTCTTCTCCAGCGTGATCTGGTCCCCCACGTTGCCCATGGTGTCCGTGGACTCCGAGGAGCGCAAAACCGACTGGTTGTTGGCCGTATTCACGATTTCGTATTCAATCTTGGCGGAAGCCTTCTTGGTCTTCTCGTCTGCCTGAAGATTATAGACCTGCATCCAAAGATTCATGCGCTGATCGCGCTTGAAGCTGGCCGGCTTCCCGTCCGGCGCGTCCAAATGGGGGTAAGTGAGTTTGGTCTCCCCGATAACAAAGCTGCCAGAACCGACATTTTTGGCAGCCACCTTGTCCAAGTGGTCAGCCAGGATCATGGACGAAGACGCCAGTTTGTCTTCATTGAATTCCGGAACCAGGACGCCGTGGCTCCATGTCCCCACGCGGTCGCCATTCACGTCTTTCACTACCACGTCAAAGCGGTAGCGGCCCGGCCGCAACGGAAGCGCCTTCCAGTAGAGGGAGGAGCGTTCCATGGTTTTTTCCAGCAGTTCCGTCGGGACATCCACCTGCACCGTATCTTCGAAGGTCTGGGCAACCTTCCCGGTCATGCCGGTCACTCGCCCGAAGATGTTCACCGTACCGCGTTGAATGCCGTCCTTGTTGACAAAGGTAACGTCCTTGTTCTTGACCTGCAGAGTCACAGGAACCAGCACCGTATCGCCAGTGACCTTCACAAAGTCGGTGCGGATTTCAAACGGCATCAAGTTGACGTTGATCTTATGGCTGACGATTTCCTCGAGGTCCTTGAACTTGACCTTTGGCGGCGTGTTGATCTTGGCCAGCATTTCGAGTTTAGTGAACTCATTGTTGCCCTGTATCCCTGCCTCGGGACCGGCATTAGCGCCAAAGCCGCCGTTGTTAATCCGGTCAGCCTTGTTTGCCATGCCCATCTGCTCATACTGCGTGAGCCCGCCGTTCGGCGTGTGCAGTAACGCGTCCTTCTCGTTGGGATCGATGGTCAGGTGATAGTCGCCGCACGAGCAGGTGTCGACAAACTCGAGGTTGACCTCTTGGCCGACTCCCTCGAGGTAGCGGTACCGCCAGTCCTCGAAGGGAAATGTTGAAGTCTCACCGCCGCCTTCTTCTATCGGACGTTCGTAGCTGCCGCCCGAGGGGTGAGCGTCAATCTGGTCCGGTGGGCCCCACACGATGTATATGCGCCCGCGGTCGGTCCGCCATCCGGGGATCCCAGCCGCAAAATGTTCGTTTGCGTAGGCAATGCGGCGGTAGTGCTCTTCCTTGAATTCATTCTCCGGTGTGTCAGGAGTTGGATCGCGGCGCAGCCAGAACTGTTCGATAAACTGGTCACGCTCTTCGTCGTTGGAGAGTTGTTTGAAGGCGGACATTTCTTCCGGAGTGATGATGTAACGCACGTCTTCGTTGAGCCACTTCTTGTAGGTGGACCCCAACTCCTGCTTTAAGGCTTTGGCATTCGCTTTCTTCTGCTTCTCAGTTACAGGGCGCTTCAACGGGTCAGCCTGCTGGTTGCCGGTCTCTTGCGTGGAAGCTTCCGGGGCCTTCGCTGCCTGGCCTTGGGGGGTACTGGACTTATCACCGGTGGAAGCAGTCGAGCTTTGGGCCAGAGCTAAGCCGCTTGTCAGAACGGCGGCCAACAACAACAAAAAAAACAAGCGAGAACCGCGTAACTTCATGTGTGCCAACACACTCCTGGAGAAACACCTATGGGTGTTCAAATTGTATGTTCTTGGACAAGCGAAAGCAAGGTCGCCGGCGGGAGGTTCCTGGCTCGATTAGCATGAAAGCGCCCCACTGTGACCCAACCCTTACTGCCAGAAAAAGTCGCACCCAATGTGATGAACGCCAGTGCGTCTGCTTTCGGCCATCCGTTGGGAGGGGTCAGGACAACGTTCTCCCACCAACCTGGTTCTCCGACTAACTTGCCATAAGAAGAGTGACCTTAACGGCTATAATCAACCAATCGGGAGAGCTTCGGGAACCGCCTGCCGCACGCGCTGGGTGATGCCTGTGTGCCATTGCTGGGACAGCCCCAGAAATGTCGGAAGTTCGTGCTCTCCAAAGGAACCTTGGGTCGTCTGACTCCGTACTATGGTTGGGGGGCGGACGTGCGCCCGATAGCGGTTTCCCCAATCGAGGATTGATGAAGAACTGGAAAAAGATCGCTCTCATTGCCGGGGGCGTGCTCGTATTGCTCGCCATTGTTGGCTTTACTGTCGAACAGAGCCGCAAGGGCGTGGTGACCGTCCAGACCGGGAAAGTCGTTCGGGAGGATTTGACGTCGGTGGTGACCGCGTCGGGTGAAATTAAGCCGAAGGTGCAGGTAAACATCGGCTCGAACGCGTTCGCCAAGATCACGCACTTGTATGTCAAGGAAGGCGATCGGGTCAAGA
>ODAK010005789.1_pt1 | contig 12504 bp, 5 predicted proteins | sample 1539591 | NCBI WGS metagenome assembly ODAK01 (sample SAMEA3539303, study PRJEB22396) | soil metagenome | biome: tundra; feature: field; material: soil | place: USA | collected 2010-05 | depth 0.15 m | reverse complement strand
CGAGTGCCGCGGCACAGTTCCAGACGCCAACGCCTTCCGGAGGCCGTTGGCGCGACGCCACCATGGACGAATATCGTCAGCACCTGCTGACCCTTGGCGGCCTGGTCCAAACCTGTGCGAGGGCGCGCGACATTCCTCACTGCGACCCGACGCTGGTGGGTCTCGACGACCGCATTCCGCTCACCAAAGTTGCGACCGGGGAGCGACGGCTGGTGCGATACGGCTGGCTGCGGGTGCTGTTTTCAAAGGCTGAAGATGCCGACGAGCCGGTGATCAACCCTGCCAGGCGCACCCCAGACGATGCAGCGCTGCCGCCACGGCCATCGACCAGCCAGCTTTTGCAGGACGCCGTAAAGCGTCTCGCCGACGATCTATCCCAGACAAACAATTTTCCCAGCGCTGCGGATGCCCATAGCCGCGAACGAGAAACCATGCAGCAGGTCCTCGCCGGGCCCGAGTTTCGCAACCTCGAGCAAGTCACTGTGCAGGACACGATGCTCGAGAAGGTGGGCAACTGGCTCAACCGTTTCTTCGCAGGCGCAGCAAAACTCAAGCCGAAATCGGCATGGGTGGGCCGCCTGATTGTATTGGGATTTATTGTGGCTGTCTGCGTTGGCCTGGTATTTGCGCTATTGCGGCTCGAGCGCCGGTGGCGGATTCGTCTCGCGCCAGAGGCTGAGCAGGCGGCCAGCGGAGCTGCTTCGGCGCGCGATTGGCAACTCTGGCTGGTGGACGCGCGCACCGCCGCTGCTGCGGGACAATGGCGCGAAGCAATTCACTTTGCCTATTGGGCATCCATTTCGCGTCTCGAGTCAAAACGCCTGTGGCCTGCCGATCGCGCACGCACGCCGCGGGAATACCTGGCGCTGGTGGGGCAGCACGATCCGCGAAAAGCTGTGCTGACCCAGCTAACCGGCAGCTTTGAGCGCACCTGGTATGGCGCGCGTCCTGCGGGTCAGGGTGAATATCAAAGCGCGGAGGGTCTGGCGAATTCATTGATCGAGGGTAGTGGCGCTGAGCACGGCAACACGGCCAATTCGGAAGGCGGCGCGCGATGACGTTTCTCTCCTCGCTCGATGCCAAAGACCGGCGGTTGCTGTTGTGGAGCGTGGCTATCGCAATCGCGCTCGCGGCAGTCGCAGGTTTCGTCATGCCCAACGGAAATGGCGATGACAACCCAATGCCCTCGACCTATCTCTCCGGTCAGCATGGCGCACGCGCCGCATATGAGACGCTGTTGCGCGCCGGCTATCCATTGGAGCGGTGGGAGCGGCCGCTGCGAGACCTCGCGGCTGAGGCAGGTCCCGGCACCGTGGTCATCTTTGCCGACCCGTTTACACGCGAAACAGAAGACATCAAGGCCGTGCGTCAGGTTGTGGAGCGTGGCGGTCGCGTGCTCTCGACTGGTTATTGGGGGGGATCGATCCTGCCTGGCGCGGAGACCACCATCACCAAGGACCTCGACTTCGCCGCTTGCGAACTGGAGCCCGAGGGGCTCGATCCGCTGGCGGGAACCGGCGGCGTGTGGATGGTACCGACGGCCACGTGGCAGGTGGGGAATCCCAATCAGCGCATTGAATATAGTTGTGCCGGACAGCCGGCGGTAGTCGAGTACGACTACGGCAAAGGGCACGTGGTGTGGTGGGCCAGCGCGACCCCGCTCGAGAACGGATCGCTCGCCCGGGCACAGGATTTTGATTTACTTCTCAACTCGCTCGGTCCGCGCGAGAGCCATCACTTCTACTGGGACGAGTCACTGCACGGCGATGTGCGCTCGGACTGGAGTTACGTGAACGGGCCCTTCCTGCCGCTGCTGTTGAGCGGCCTTGCCGGGTTGATGATCCTGATCGTATTCAGCTTTAGCAGGCGCAGTGGGCCTTTGCGCGAACTGCCTCCGCCCGCGCGCGCCACGCCGATTGAGTTTCTCGATGCTCTGGGATCGCTCTATCGCAACGCCGGCGCTGCTTCGACAGCAGTCGCGATTGCGTGGGAGCGTTTTCGCCGTTACAGTCTGCGGCTTTGCGGACTGCATCAGGGGCCGCTCAGCGCAGCCGAACTAGCGGCGGCAATTCGGCGCAGGTTCCCCACCGTTGCAGACAATCTTGAGGCTGACTTGGCGGCGTGCGAAGATGCTTCGTGGAGCGAAACCATCGAGCCGCGCGCCGCACTGAAACTGATTCAGACATTGCATGGCCATCAACACGCGATCACGAAGGCGGCCAAGGCGGGCAGCCAAAACACACCCCAACAGAGCAAACATCCCAACCCGCAGGAAAGGGCTTCATGAGCCAGGAATCAAACAGCGAGCCGTTCGAAAGGCCGAGTGCAACACAACCGTCAACGGGCCTGGATGCAACCAGCCAGCTCATCGCCCATGCGCGCACCGAGTTGGGCCGGGTCATTTCAGGCCAGGGAGACGTGGTGGAGGAAGTCTTGATCGCCGTCCTCTGCCAAGGACATACGTTGCTTGAGGGTGTGCCCGGCATCGCCAAGACACTGATCGTGAAAACACTGGGTCGCCTGCTGGGTCTGGGTTTCCAGCGGGTGCAGGCGACCCCCGACCTGATGCCGGCCGACATTCTGGGCACCACGATTCTGCGGCCCGGCACCGACTACTTCACCTTTCACGCGGGACCTGTCTTTACTGACCTCTTGCTGGTCGATGAGATAAACCGCATGCCGCCACGCACACAGGCGGCGCTGCTTGAATGCATGGAGGAACGGCAAGTCACCATTGACGGAACGCGACGACCCTTGCCGACCTGGTTCACTGTATTCGCCACACAAAATCCCGTGGATTTTGAGGGTACCTACCCGCTGCCTGAGGCGCAGCTGGATCGGTTCCTGATGAAAATTCGAGTCGGTTACCCGACAGAAGCGGAGGAGTTGCAGATCCTCGAGCGCCACCACGGCGGATCGGGTGCGGGTCTGCTCGATGACGCTTCGATTGCACCAATTCCTGACGGCATGCTCGACGCGGCGCGCGCGGAGGTGCGCGCCATTCGCATTGAGCCGGAACTTTACGGCTACATTCTCGCGGTCGCGCGGCGCACGCGCGAATGGCCGACACTGCTGCTGGGGGCAAGTCCGCGCGCGGCGCTCAGCGTGATGCGCGTTGCGCAGGCCGCAGCGGCTTTTGATGGCAGAGACTACCTGGTTCCCGATGATGTGAAGCGCGCGATACAGCCGGTGCTGCGGCATCGCGTGATGCTCAAGCCCGAGGCTGAACTGGAGGGCTTTGACGCCGACCGGGTGCTGTCAGACGTGGTTGCCGCCGTGCCGGTACCGCGACGATGATCGCACGCTCGCTGCAGCCTCAGCCGATTCGCGCCGCTTGTGAACGGCGCGGCCGGTGGAACTTTGGCCTCACGCCAAGGTCGATCATCCTGCTTGTTGGCGGCTTCTTTCTCCTTATCCCCGGCTTTTGGGACCAGCGTCTCAGCTACGCGATGCTGGCATGGGATGCCCTGGTGCTGCTGGCAGCGCTGCTCGATGGGCGGCGACTCCCGGCTGCGGAGAAACTCATCGCTGGCCGATCATGGTCGAATGCGCTGGCGCTCGATAGCGAGACTGAAATTGAATTGAGCATCGAGAACCAGGGTTCGCTGATCGTCGAATGCCGCCTGGTCGACGACCTACCGCCGGCGCTCAAAGACGCTCTCGTGCAGCCTGCTCCGCTGCGCGTAACCGCCTTTCCGCGGATAGCTGCGACAATTCGCTATCGTGTAGAACCACGCGAGAGGGGCGACTGGGCGACGGGCTGGCTCTATGTGCGCTATCGCTCGCCTCTGGGGCTCGCCGAACGGTGGGCGAAGGCTCCCCTCAACCAGACGGTGCGTGTTTACCCGGCGCTCCGTACAGGCGAGGAACAGCAGATTTTCCTGACGCGCAGTCGGCAGATCGACCTGCAACTGCGGCAGGCAAGGCAGCGCGGGCTCGGTCGCGACTTCGAGAGCCTGCGCGAGTATCGCGAAGGCGACGACCTGCGCGACATCTGCTGGACAGCCACCGCGCGCCGCGGCAGCATGGTCACGCGCCAGTACCAGACAGAACGCAGCCAGGCAGTATGGATCGTGCTCGACTGCGGCCGCCTGATGCGCTCGCGGGTCGAAACGGCGATAGCGGGCAAGTCTGCTCTGCCGGCCAGTGAGCCCGGCTTCCGGGCCCATTCGAAGCTTGACCATGCCTGTACGTCGGCCGTGGCGCTGGCACAACTGGCTTTGTTTTCTGGCGACCGCATAGGGCTGTTGGCGTATGGACAGCGTATTCAGCATCGCCTGCTGCCCGGTAGGGGCGCGGCCCATTTGCGCCAGTTGATTGAATTGCTCGCCCAGGTGCGCGCTGAGTCGAGTGAAGCCGATCATCTGCGCGCCACAGCCATGCTCGGTCATCTGCAGCCGCGCCGCTCGCTGATTCTGTGGATCACAGACCTGGCTGAAACCGCGATGCGCCCAGAGGTCATCGATGGCGCGATGCAACTGGTGCGGCGACACGTGCTGCTGTTTGTGGCGATGGCTCAGCCCGAAATAGACGTGATTGCCCAGAGCCGGCCAAAGAGTGTCGAACAGATGTTCCGTGCCGCAGCCGCGCAGGAGATGGCCGCGCGCCGCGAACTGCTGCTCGCCCGCCTGCATGAGCAAGGGGCGCTGACGCTCGACCTCAACCCCGAGGCGGTGACTTCGTCGGTGCTGAATCAGTACTTGGCGGTGAAAGAACGAGCCATGGTGTAGATGCTCCCGCTTAAATGGCCCTAGGCTTCCTGCTCGACGGGCCGCAGCCGCTTGGCCAGTGCCCATTTCAATTCATCAATGCCTTGTCCCGTGACGGCGGAAATGGCGTGAAACTCAAGCTTGCGGCGCTTGACGTGAGCCGATAGCTTCTTGAGTTTCTCGGGATTGGCAGAGTCGATCTTGGTCGCGACCACAATCATCGGCTTATCCGCCAGCGGATGTTGGTCCGCAGAGCCTTCGCCGGAACTGGGCGTGAAGCTAGCCAATTCGCCATTGATGACTTTGAAGTCTTCGACGGGATCAGGCCGGCCGGAGGCGTCGGAAACGTCGACCAGGTGAACCAGCAGCCGGGTGCGCTCGATGTGGCGCAGGAACTGTGTGCCGAGTCCGGAGCCAAGGTGCGCACCCTCGATCAGGCCGGGCATGTCGGCAACGACAAACGACTCCTGGTTTGGCTCTTCGCCGACCGTGACCACGCCAAGATTGGGCTCAAGCGTCGTAAACGGGTAGTCGGCGATCTTGGGCTTGGCGGCGGAAATGCGCGAGATCAGGGTCGATTTTCCAGCGTTGGGATAGCCGACCAGCCCGACGTCGGCGAGCAGCTTGAGTTCCAGGCGGTAGGCGCGTTCCTCGCCGGCTCGGCCCAATTCGTGTTCGCGGGGCGCCTGGTGGGTGCTGGTGGCAAAATGCTGATTGCCGCGACCCCCCCGGCCGCCTTTGGCGATGACGAGCCGTTCGTCAGGCTCGGAGAAATCATGCACCAGCTCTCCCGTAACCTGGTCATAAAGCGCTGTGCCGACAGGTACTTGCAGGATGGTGGATTCACCATCGAGGCCGCTGCAGTTGGATCCCATGCCATGCTGGCCGCGCTGCCCCTTGTGTTCAGGGTTGTAGCGAAAGTGGATCAGGGTGTTGTGGCGCTGCGACGAGACCATGATGACGTCGCCGCCCCGGCCGCCGTCGCCGCCCGAGGGGCCACCGCGGGGAACGAACTTCTCGCGCCGAAAGGCCATGCAGCCATTGCCGCCATCGCCGGCCTTTACGCGAATTCTTGCTTCATCGATAAACATGACACAACCAGAAATCAGGGGATAGGCAGAATTGAAATGCCGCACGGGCTGGAGTAAATCCGATACGCCGTCTTCTCAGTCTACCGAACCGGGCTGGTTGTACCGCGGCAACCGCAAGGGAACTGCGCGGCTACCCTCTGATATGTGCTTGATATCACCTAATCTTTCCTGGACATGCCCTAGAATCGCTTGCAACTTCACCGCAGGGGAAATGGATAGGCCGAAATGGGAAGTTTCCCGTTTTGGCCTCCGGTATGCTATGCCGGTTTTGAACTGCCGGACGGGTGGCGTGCGGTCGAGTTTTTGCTCCCCGAACTACCGCAAGCTGGTTTTCGATGGCAGCGCAGATCTGGACGAAGTCGCTTACGATAGCCGCGCTGATGATGCTGATTGGCACAGCTGAGGCGGGACGTGCGCAGTCAAAGGGCGTCGGCTCGCTGTCTGGAAAACTCACCGATACGTATTCCAAACCTCTCGAAGATGTCACAGTGACGGTGCGCAATGCAGCCACGGGTGTCGAGGCGACGACTCGGACCGCCAAGGGCGGGGTGTACCGATTCAGCGGACTTGGCGCAGGCGAATATAGGCTGGAGGCGGAGAGCGGACAGGGGAGCGGAGAGGTAACGGGCATCGTCGTATCGCCCGGCCACGAGGCCCATGTACGGACGGCGATCGAATTGAGACGCACCTCTGAGCCGTTGTTGGTGGTTCATGGAGGGCCCGGGACGAATTCCGAAGCCAGGCCCGCAGCCAATGCCTATGCCGCAGCGCTGTCGACGGCACCGACCGAGGCGCCAACGGCCGTACTGCCCGAGACACTGTTGCTGGCTAAATTGAGTGACAGCGCGGCGCGCTCGGAGACTCCCCGGCCATCGATCCTGGTTGTGAACCTCGAATTGGACACGGAGCCTTTGGCAAATCTCGCATTGAATGCGAGGCCGAATCTACCCCATGCGGTTCCGCACGATTCAAATGAGGATCAGCACAAATCGGATACTGCTCCGGCAAGTACGCCACCCCCAGTGGAAGTCGCTAAACGACAGACAACCCCTGTTCTCTCAATTCCTGAACGCCCAATCGCTCATCAACTGATCGCTGCAGCTTCTGGCGGATCTCACGCGGCGACATTCATTCCCGCAATAGTCTCAGTCGCAGATGGCGCTTCTGCCCTGCGCGCGCCGCTGAAAATCGCATCGGAAGCGGTCGGGTCTGCTCTGGTCCAAATTGGCCTGATGCAGGCCAACATCCGTCTCGTTCAGCCGCGTCAGCCTGCGCAACTGGATGCCGCAAGTTTTGACGCGAGCGCATCGACGGCAGGCACCATGACCGCGACGCAATTGCAGGCGCTACCCGTAAGCGGACGCAACTGGCAAAACTTTGCCCTTGACACGCCTCCCGCTGCAGTCTCGGCAGTGGCATCGGGAGGGCGCGCGTCGACCCGCGTTGACGAAGAGGCAACCGTGGACGGCTCGAGTATTCGCTTGGCCTTTGGCGGCACAGGTGTTGGCCGCAGTTCGGGTCGCGGCGCTTCGCTTATTGGCCCAGCCGCAAGTGAGTCGGGTATTCGCGAGGTTCAGTCGCAGGATGGACTCGGCGGAGCCTCTACCAACCGATCCACGCTTGGCCATGCAGACATCTCAACCCAGCATGGCGCGAATGTGCTGCACGGCCAGGCCTTCCTCTTTGAGAAACAGAATGTATGGGGCGCGCAGAATCCATTTACCCAATGGGTCAAAGAGTCTGCGCCCGCCACGCCCGATACCATCCCAACATTTACGGGGCAGCCCTATTCGCCGAGTGATCGTGAAGGGACATTCGGCGCAGGGATTGGCGGTGCGATTCGGCGTAACAAGCTGTTCTGGTTTGCGTCGCTCGACAGCTATCAGCGCAACGATCCTGGAGTTTCATCGGTCAAGCACCCTGACAATTTTTTCGCGCAGCCATCGAACGACCAGATGCAGGTGCTGAGTGCACGCCTCGGGCTCAGCAGCGTTGATCCTGTAGGTGCAGGGGTCGGAGCCTACTCCAAAATGCTCGAGACCCTGTCTGGACTACTGGGCCCGGCGGCCCGCACGTCATCGCAATGGAGTGGCTTCGCGCGCATCGATTGGACAGCAGCCGAGCGTCATCGCTTCACGCTAGAAGGAACGGGCGCGCAGCTCAACGCGCCGGGCGGCGGGCTTACGGCCGCCTCTGAGAATTATGGGACGCATAGTTTCGGATCGAGCCGCGCCAGCGAAGAATGGCTGCTGGGGCGTTGGGAAGCGTTCGTGACGCCGAATCTTTTGGTAGTTACGCAAGGTTCTTTTGGATGGCAAATCAAGAGCGCGTCGTCGTCGATTCCTTCAATCTACGAACAGACGCTCAACGTCAACGCGTGGGGGCAGCTGCCGCAGATCGTTGTGGATTCCCGCTACGGATTCAGTATCGGTAATCCGGCGCGTTTCGGCACCGGCAGCTATCCCGACGAGCATCTCTACAAAGCGCAGGAGCAACTGAGTTGGGTCCGTGGCGCGCTGCTACTCAAGGCTGGAGTCGAGACAAATCACAATACAGATGCAACCATCAGGTTGCGTAATCAGACGGGGACCTACCACTACTCAAGCGTAGAAAATTTCGCGTCGGACGCACTGTCTTTCCAGGGTTTTGGCCTCAGCGGCCAGTTGAATCCAATGCAACAGCATAACTGCGATGCGACTGGAAGAGTGTGGCGCGATTCCACGCAGGCTCTGCACGGGCTTGGATACCTGCCTTGTTATTCGTACTATTCGCAGACCATGGGCCCGGCCAACTGGTGGCTCAGCACCAACGACTGGGCGGGCTATGCCACGTCGCAATGGCAGCCCCAAAAACGGTTGGTGCTCTCGCTCGCCATGCGTTGGGATCGCGAGCAATTGCCACCGGCGATCGCAGCGCTCAAGAATCCCGACCTGCCACAGACGCAGAGATTGCCAAGCCTCGGAAATAATTGGGGGCCGCGCGTCAGCTTCGCGTGGGGGTCTGGCGAAAGCCGTTGGCCTTTGCTGCACTTGGGCTACGGCATGTATTTCGGTCGCACTTCTAATGAGCTTGTTGAGACGGCGCTAACACAGACGGGTTCCCTCAAAGGCGATTTGAATTTCTTCATGCGGCCGACGGACAACCTGCGCGGAGGCGGGGCTCCTCCGTTTCCTTATGTACTCGCTGGAGAGCCGTCGAGCGTAGTGAAGCCGGGCGCGGTTGAGTTTGCTCCGAACTTTCTCAACGGCGAAGTACATCAGGCCGAAGCTGCGGTTGAAGAGACGCTGCCGGGCCGCGTGAGGCTGACTGCGAGTACAGCGGTGAGTCTTGGTCGTCGGCTGCCCGTCACGGTCGACGCCAACATCGATCCCGCGGTGAATCCGCAGACCATAACGCATGCGGTCGTGGACGGCAATCGATCCGGCCCCATCAAGACGCCTATGATCACGGTGCCGTTCTATGCATCGTGGCCGTCGGGCAGCTCGCCGTCCGGTTATGGAGGACGTCTCAACCCCGGCTATCAGCAGGTCACCGAAATCTCGAGCCGCGCCAATTCCACATACGAAGCAGCGATGCTGCATCTCGCGCGCTCGGGACGCGGCCTGACTCTTCGCGTGCACTATACGTACGCGCATGCGATGGATTGGAATCCCAACGAAAGCGCGCAGGCAACGGGCGCCAGCATGCTTGACCCCGCCAATTTCGCGCAGGAGTACGGCACCAGCAACCTCGATATTCGCCATTCACTTTCGGGCGCCGTGATTTTTGAGCCGAAGTGGAAGTTAGCCAATCCGCTGGGTCGATTGACCAACGGGTGGATGATTTCAGGGATCGGACAATTTCACAGCGGACTGCCTTACTCGATGCGGACCGGAGGTACCCTCGCCAAGGAATTTGGTGTGACAGGCGTGCCGATCGTCGCGCTCGGAACCGGTATGAACGGCTATGGCGGCGATAACCGCGTTTACGGCGTGGGGCGCAATACCTATCGCTATCCAGCGACGTGGAAAGCCGATTTGCGTCTCGGCAAGCGGTTTAATCTCGGGCACATGCGCCAGTTAGAACTGTTGGCCGAAAGCTTCAACCTCTTCAATCATCAGAATGTCACGGAGATTGAAACGACCGGCTACTCCATTGAATCAGGCAGCGTTTATGGAGGCCTGCCGACGCTCAATTTCCTGACCGGTCTCAAGACGGGGCAGACGGAATTTGGCCAACCATTGAACATCAATGCCATCGATTTTTATCGCGAACGGCAGTTTCAATTTGGCATGAGATTCAGGTTCTAGTGCAGAGGGTCCCGGCCGCAGAACGGATCAGGCACAACGCTTTTTCCATCGAGTGAGAAGCAAGCGGCGCCGTTGATATCAGTGACGTAGGTCCGTGTCCCAGCTGCTTCAAGTGCGGCAAGTATCTCCGGGCGCGGATGTCCGTAGCGATTGTGAAGACCGCACGAAATGACGGCAAATTGCGGTGCGACGCGTGCCAGAAATGCTGGCTGAGTCGATGTGACACTGCCGTGATGACCAACTTTGAGCAACGTGCTTTCGAGTCCCGATTCAGAAAGCATGGCCTGCTCGATGGGGGCCTCCGCATCGCCTTCCAACAAGACCGAAGTGCCACCGTACGCAACATGCAGCACCAGCGAATCGTTGTTGCCCGGCTCCTTGCCCGGCTGGTAATCACGGAACGGCGCAAGAACATTGATTTTTGCATTCCCGAGTGTGACGTCGTCTCCGGCGCTGAGCGTGCGCACGCGGACATGAAGACTGGCAGCCTCATCGAGTAATGCTGTGTAAGCGACGACGGGCGGATTATTTCCGACCCACAACTCAGCGGGCTTGAGATTGCGCAGCACCGCGGGGAGACCGCCCATGTGGTCGGAGTGCCCATGGCTCAAAGCCACCGCATCGAGGTGACGAATGCCGCGCGCCCACAACGCTTGCGAAACAACTTCTTCGCCGATGTCGAATTCCTGCGGTGCCTGGCGCGGACCTCCGCCAAACCCGCCGCCATCGACTAACAGAGTTTTTCCATCGGGAGTAATGAGCAGCAGAGAATCCCCTTGACCCACGTCGATGGCTTCGACCAGCAGAGCCTGCCGTGAATGTTGCATCGGCCTCGGCACGACGACAGCAACAGCCGCAAGCACCAATGCGGCCCAAGCGGCGAGCCTCAGCCATCGCTGATCATTCATATTGGCGCGACGCGCGAGCATGACCGCAACCGCCAGCAGCGCACAAAATGCCAACGACTGAATCAACAGCGGAGTAGGCACGCGCATGTCGCCTATCGCGAGCGAACTGAAGTGACGAACAAGCCCCACGCCGATGTGAAGAAGGACCGCGACCGCCATGGCAGGAACGGCGGCCGCCGCAGGCCAAACAAATAACATGAGCAGTGTAAGCAGGGCCGCGGGCATAAGAACTAAGAGCAGCGGAAGAATGAAGATATTCACGGGCAACGCCAAGAGCGTGATGCGGTGGAAGTAAAGTGCCATGGGAAGCGTCATCGCCAACTCCACCACGATGGAGACGACCAGCACTTCGACTGCGCGCAACGTTGACTTCACGAGCCATGGAAACAGACTCCACGCGACGCGCGCGGAAAAGGCTCTTTGCGAGGCCGCGGCCAACATGCGCATTACGACCCTGAACTGCGCCAATTGCGGTGCCAGCTTGATGTCTATCGCAGTGAGATGAAGATCGCGCATGGCGGTCACGTAAGGATGGACAGTTTTCTGGAGCAGGGGAGCGGCGATGCCTCCGATAGCTACAACGGCTAGCAACGTCATTTGGAGGCTTGATTCGAAAAGACTGTGCGGGCTCAATGCCAGTAGGCAGAGCGAGGCAAAACCGATCGTGTTGAGCGCATTGCGCTGGCGATAGAAGAGGCTGGCCAGCAGATAGAGCGTGACCATCAACAGCGAGCGCTGCACAGGTGTGGCAAAGCCGGTGAACAGCGCGTACGCGGTGGAAGCAGCGATGGTCACAATCGTCGCCGGTACACGCGGCAGGCGCAGGCGGCGCGCAATCCAGAAGAAACAGGCAGCGAGAATAGCGAGGTGGAAACCGGAGACCACGAGCATGTGGAACGACCCGGTACGTTCGAATCCAACGCGCAGCGAGCGAGTGAGGTAAGTGCGATCGCCAGTCGCCATGGCGGCGAGCATGATGGCGTCTTCTTCGCTGAGGCGAAGCGGCGCAGGCAGTCTGCGCATTGCGGCGGGAAGTGAGAGCAGGCGAGCGCTCGATGCATGCTGCCAGCCGGCGACGCGGCAAGGGAAACATTCGCCGGTCGCCGTGCCGAGACTTTCTACGCGATCAATGTTGACCGATGCTGTCGATGAAATGTCCTGCTCAAGCAGATAATCGGCTCGGCTGAATACGCCAGGGTCGCGATAGATCTCGGGAGTAAGCAGCCGAACCGTCGCGCGTATTCGCTCACCGCATCGAAAGGGTCGCGGCACGGCGATACCCTGCGCCTGCTGCGGCCATCGCACTGTGAGTCGCACGCCGCCTTTGACCGGTGTAGCTGCGTCTGCCTCATCGGTGACTACCTCGATGTTTGCTAAGCGAAGATCAATGCGTTGTGTGGGTTCTATGCCTGAGAACTCATCGACGTTCTGTTGCAACTCGCCGCGCACCGGGCTAGCGACGGTGATGGTGCCCTCCACAGTGCGCAGCAAGCCATCGGAAAGCGCG
>ODAK010005788.1_pt1 | contig 12504 bp, 7 predicted proteins | sample 1539591 | NCBI WGS metagenome assembly ODAK01 (sample SAMEA3539303, study PRJEB22396) | soil metagenome | biome: tundra; feature: field; material: soil | place: USA | collected 2010-05 | depth 0.15 m | reverse complement strand
AAGACGACGGCGATCGAGGTCAAGGCCAACCAGACCAAGCCGCCGGCGCGCTTCTCCGAGGCGACGCTGCTCTCGGCCATGGAGGGCGCGGGCAAGCTGATCGAGGACGAGGAATTGCGCGCGGCGATGAGCGCGAAGGGCCTGGGCACGCCGGCGACCCGCGCCGCCGTCATCGAGGGTCTTATTTTCGAAGACTACGTGCATCGCAACGGGCGCGAACTCGTGCCCACGCCGAAGGCGTTCTCGCTCATGTTCGCGCTGCGCCACTTCGGCATCACCGAGCTCACCTCGCCCGAACTCACCGGCGACTGGGAATTCAAGCTGAAGCAGATGGAGCACGGCGAGCTCGGACGCCCCGAGTTCATGGGTCATATCGTCGAAGCCACGCGCGAGCTGGTGTCCGCGATCAAGAATGGCGATATTCCCGATACCGCATTCCTCACGCTGAAAGCGCCGTGCCCGAAATGCGGCGGCACGGTGCAGGAGAATTACCGCAAATTTCAGTGCCAGGCCTGCGATTTCAACATCTGGAAAGTCGTCTCCAGCCGCGAGTTCGCGCCGGAGGAAATCGAGGAATTGATCGCCAAGCACACCATCGGTCCGCTGCAGGGGTTCCGCAGCCGCATGGGCAAACCGTTCGCTGCCGTGGTGCGGCTGTCGCCCGAGTTCAAGGCGGAATTCGATTTCGGGCAGTCGGGCGACGGTTCAGACGAACCCCCGGATTTCTCCGGTCTGGAGCCGCTAGGGCCTTGCCCCAAGTGCGCAGCGCGGGTATTCGAGCAGCCGATGGCCTATGTGTGCGAGAAAAGCCTGGGCCCGGATAAGAGCTGCGACTTCCGCTCCGGCCGCATCATTCTGCAGCGGCCGATCGAGCGCGAGCAGATGCAAAGGCTCCTCGCCACCGGCCGGACCGATCTGCTGCACCGCTTCATTTCCAAGAAGGGGCGGCCGTTCTCGGCCTTCCTGGTGCGCGGCGCGGATGGCAAGGTCGGCTTCGAGTTCGCGCCGCGAGCAGCCAAACCGGGCAAGGCCGAGGCCACGCCGGCCGAGGCGAAGGCCAGTGCGATTAAGCCCGCGGCAAAGGTGGCGGCGAAGACCGCCGGCAAAACCGGCATCAAAACTGCCGCCAAGGCTGGCACCAAGACCGTTACCAAGACGGTCAAGGCACGCAAGACCGCGGCCGGCTAGGCCGCGCTGCGCCGAGGTCGAACGCAGCTTTCGCGCGGTACCCGGCATCGAGCCGGGCACACTGCCCGTCCTCAACAACCTGGTTTGGATCGTCGCGTGCTTCGTCGTCGAGTGAAGCTAGGGCGCACCTATGGCCCGGTCATTGCATCATCGCAAATATCCCTGATCGTCACTGCGCGTCCGGCCAGGTGTGATTTTTGCAGCACGTAGGACAGTCGCGGATAGAGCAAGTCCACAAATGTGACCGAATCGGCTCGCCGATGAACATCATTCGGCGGTATCTTCGTGTACACGCCGGATCCCGATGTCCGCTCCCAATAGGGCGCGCCCCGGAACTTGCACTGTGCCAGCACAAAGTAAGTATCGTGCGCTTGTCCATAGCGCTCTACCCAGAGACGGGCGCGAAAATACAGCAGATCCAGAGGGAGTGCGAATTCATAACGGAATCTGGCGGCAATCGAGACCGTTTCAGCCGCGTTCAGAATCAGCAGTCCACAGATGCCGACACGCAACAGCATTCCCCGCCAATTGCTGACCGGGCCGGCTGTTGTATTGCCTCCCAACACGGCACTTTCGCGATCCTGGATTGAAAATCGGGTGACCTTTGTCTGTTCTATGGACCAGGTGAAGAGCGCGATTCCGACCAGCATGGTCAGATATGCCATGTAGCTATAGTAGACGTTGCCGTACAGCACGTATTCAATTCCGCGCGGAACGGACCTGCCGTAGGCGATTACCCAAGAGTACACAAAAAGAAACAGCAGCGCCGGCAGCGTCGTTGCAACGGCGCCGAAAAGCCCGGCACTCCTGTTGCGTTTGCGCCAAGCCCTCAGGGAAACCAGTGCGCCGATCGCAAAAATTGCGACCAGAACGTAGTTAACGATCTGCGGGGTGGCCCAGCCAAATGAAATCGACGTCACCACCATCCGGCTGATCGGCGCAACGCCATATGCCGTTGGAAACAATGCAGCTTCCAGCCAGAACGCCAGCTGTCTGACCGTGTAATTAAGCGACAAGAGGAGCTTCACGACGGAAAATGGCTCTCCTGCCGGAAGCGAGAGGCCGCGAAGTGCCAGATCGAGAAAGCTGCAAACGGGGTACGCCAGGGCAATCGACATAAACATCAAGCCGTGGCGGAATGCGGTTGCGTTGCCAGGGACCTCGGCACGTCGCCCAGCGCCGCGCCCCACTTGCCGATAGCGGTACATGGCCAGCGTGATCCCTATCAGCAGATTGACCACCACTCCCAACTCATAGGTGAACTCTGCCAGCAGCCCAAGCAAGGCCCCGATCCAGATGTCGCGCGTACGCCCGTGCTCCAGGTAATGAAGCACATGAATCAACGAAAAGACCGCCAGTACGCAAAACAATACATAACCCATGATGTGTTGCCACAACACGAGTTCGGATCCGAGCAACGTAACCGCAAACAAGAGCGCCAGCAGGAATGGCAACGCGGTTTCACGCAATGACCCGCGCAACAGCAGCGCGTGCAGGCCGAGCACCGCCAGCACGTGCAAGGCGAGGCTCGTCATCTGCCACAATACAAAGTTGTATCCGAAAAGGCGATGACAACCGACTAGCAGCGCGTAGAGCACCGGCCGATACAGTCCCTCATCGCCGTGGGCGATGACCCTGTTCCAGGACATGAAATCAAGCCAGTTGTCAACGCCCGGGCCAATGGATGCGAGTTGATACAGAAACTGGACCTGATCCGCACGCGGCATGCCCGCGAAGAGACCATCCCAAAAGACGATCAGGATAACCACTACGATCAGCAGCCTCTGCCGAAATGGATTGCGGATGAAACCGGCTTTCCACCGGGCGGCGTCAAAACTCACTTCTGCGGCTTCCAGAACCAAAGCTCCCGCCAGACCTGAAAGTAGTAAGCGGCTCCCCAGCGCAATATCTGGAGCTTTCTTTCTCCGCCGATGCGGGGTGGCTCGTCACCGGGGATTTCACTAATCTTCACACGCGCCTTGGCAGCACGCACCGACAGCAACGGCTCCCAGCTGATCTTCGTCCCGAACAATGTTTCCGCCAATGCATGAGCGTCATCCCGGTCCAGGCCGAGTTCATAAGCCAGGTTCTTCCGATACGCGCGAAACATCACCATGACGTCGGTGTAGCGCCCGCCGTGGAGCAAGTTGACAGTGCGGGTGAACAGCCAGTTTCCAAAGCCGGTGATGAGGTCGTCGTCTTCGCTCTTGGCACCCGCGTGGTAGCGCGACGCGATGACCATGTCGTACCCTTCATGCATTCTTTCGATGAGCGCGGGAATCAGTTCGGGGATCGAGTTACCGTCCGGGCTGAAGGTAATGACGTTGTCGCCGATGATCTGCGGCCACACTTCCGTGTAGGCATGGCGAAATCCCTGCTGCTGTTGAACGTAGACCTCGTAGTCGTTGGCGCGCGCCCACTCAATCGTGCCGTCGGTCGAACCGCCGTCAACCACAATGATCTGCTCGCACCATTCAGGCTTGACGCGCGGCATGATCGCTTTCATGCCGTTGATTTCGTCAAGCGTCATGACTAACAGGGTCGTGCTAGCTTTTTTCACGCGGTTTCCCGAAGAAGCGCCCCGCCACCTTGATGCCGGCCAGAGCTGTGATCGCCGCTGAGATGATCAGCATGTTGCGCAAGTAATCGCTTACCCCAGGCTGGTTGGCCGCAAATGTCTGCAGGGAATCGCCGATATACGCCACCGCAATGGACGGCGGGAGCAGAAATAGAAATGTTGACCACGCAAATGTGCGGTGCCGGAGTGCCGTCAGCCCCAGCAGATAATTCACCGGCCCTGTCGGAAAGATCGGATTCAGTCGAACGAATGCAACCAGGCGCCAGTCGCTTGCGTGAAATTCACGAAGAATGGCGGCGAGCGCGCGGTTGTTGACCTCCAGTTCAAGCCGCTTTCCCGCAAACGCGCGCACGACAACGAATGCCACCAGCCCGCCAGCCGTGACGCCGAGGGCAGAATACGCGCCGCCTAGCAGTCCACCCCACAGGTAGCCTGCTCCCAGATTAAGCGGAATCGTCGGCAAACAGGCCAGCACCGACAATGCATAAATCAACAGGAACATTGCGGCGGCACGCGATGGATGCTCGATCCGGTATTTTCCAATCAAGTCGGGGCTGAAGCTCCCCGTGCGGGCGTACCACCAGGCCGCGCCAACGGCCAGCGCAAGCAGCGCAAGGAGCGTCAGGCGCAGCGCGAAGGCGAAACGGGGCAGTGTTGCTGTCAGGTTATTCTGCAAGGAGCACTCGACGGTACACAGCGGCGGAGTTCGCCGGCTTCCTGACCGACATCGTGGTGAACCAGCCCAAAGCACGACAGATCCATGCGATCCCCCACAACCTCTTGGCCCATAAGACTAAGCGGGTCGATGACTTCCTCGACCAGTACCCGAGCGTTCATTCGCACTTCACCCCTGCGTACTCCTCCCGGCTCAACCCATTCGGCTAGAATTCATAGGAGCGCCGAGCGAGTCGAGCGCCTCCTCGACGACCTGCCTCACGCGCTCCGCCGCCACCGTGAAATCCCGCTTCAGAAAATCGGGGTCCGTCGGGTGCGATGCACCGATGATTTCATGGTGCGGCTGGCGAAGCGTCCCGGTCAAGGCCCAATTGATATCCATGACGCCTTCCAGGTCGTACTTCAACTCCACGACAGGCGTACCCTCCGGGGCGAACAACAGCAAATTCATTCCGGCTCCAAACGCGCCGACAATAATCTGCGCGGATGCTGCGAGCTCGATTTGCTCATCGAGCGACATCGCTCCCGGGTCCACGGTCTCGAATCCGAATCTTCTGAGCATCTCGACGATTTCCGCCTCGTTGATCAACCGTCTCCACCTCGCATCCTTTCGCCCGACGAAAATTCGCCGCATGGGCCTGGCGCTGAAATCCAGCCGCAGCCGCCTGCGGACAAAGGTTATCGCCTCAGAGCTCCAGTACAGCCCGCCTCCCATTCCATCGCGTCCCGCAAGTCCGCAGAAGAGCAGCGAGGGCACCCATAATTCCCCGAAACTGGCAATGCGGCCCCGGCGCAAATACACTAATTGCTCAGGCGCGATACCTGCTCGAATCAGGCACTGACGATGAACAGGCCGAATGTCGTCGCCGACGATCAGCGGAGCTTCGCGCAGCGCAGGCTCCTCCTCGGCATGGCGCAAGCGCGAAAAATGGTTGAGCAACCAGTGTCCGAAGTTCTCGCTGTTGCCGACCAGAAGGTGCCGGCCGTCGTAGGAATCCGTGCCGGAAGAGCTCACCAGAAGTCGCGGCCCGGCTGCGAGCCTGACCATATCGAAAACTCGCGCCGCATTGTCCCACCGAAGTTTGCGCGGGTTGTGTATGCATTGCTCCGGAAACGCGTGCCCCGTTTTCGCAGCGGGAATGAAAGATCTCCCCAAAACCAGTCCTTCGGGCAGCGCGCAAAGGAATGACGGGACGGCAGGCGCCGCCGGATTGCGCGGGCGCTGCATTGGGCTCAGCTCCAGTGAACCGCTTATTTTGCATGGAAAACCCAGCTTTCGGCAGTAGTCCGGCATCGGGATCTGCAGATCGAACACAGCGTATTGCGAGTCTGCGTCCTCGGCTCCCCCCAGAATCCGCGAACACAGCTCTGCCCCTTCTTCATCTACAGACAGGCAGGCGGCACCGAGCAGGAATGCGACTTCCGCCCGGATCACCTCCGGCGGGTCGTTCCTGCCGGGCATTTGCATGCCTGCGTCGAGCAGCCTCCGCACTTCGGGTGTCGGCGATGCCGAATCCAGCCGTTGCGACAGGGCGTCGAGCGTCTTTCGCAGATCGCTGCCGAGCTGGCATCGAGCCAGGTTCGCAACCGCGAGCTCCTTGTATACCCTCTCGTGGTCGGGAGCAAGTTTTCGAGCGCTGGTGAGAATTTCGGCAGCACGTTCGGGCCGCCCGGTGCGATTCAGCACAACTCCGAGCAGGTGCAGCGCCTCGACATCGTCAACCCCGCCGCCGGAAGCAGTACAAAGAATATCCTCCGCGGCCGAAAACTCTCCGCGCGAAATTGCCCGCCGGGCCTGTTCGACCGCGCGGATCGTGTCCCGCTGAGCGCGTGACGCTCCCGCGGCGCGGCCTACCGAACCAAACAAGCGAACAATTCTGGAAAGCATAGAGAATTCATGTCGGACCGCCGCGCTGTATGCGCCATACCGCGTCATTGTACGCAGGTATCGCCCCATCCTGGCGCCCCTTATCCGGGGTTCGGCAACTCGTCTGACAGGGTCGCTCAGAATTTCAGACAGGCTCGGATGCTTCCATAAATCCTGCCGCAGTTATCCTGTTTTCTCATGGGCAGGCTACAGCCTTGTCAAGCGCCGTCTTCAATCCATTGTTCCACCGGTCGATGGTGAATTCTTCGGCTACGCTGCGTCGTGCGGCCGTCTGAATTCTGTACATCTTGTCCGGGTCCTCGACCAGCGCCGACACTTCCTCGACGATTCTGTCGATCACCTCTTTGTCCGGTCGATGCATGTGCGCGTAATGTTCCCGAAGAATACCACTCGCTTTTTCCATCCAGGTTACCTTGCCATATCGGCCAGGGACAATAATCCCGGTTTCGCCGTGACGAACGTACTCGTCGATGCCCCATCCATCGGAAGTCAGCAAAACGGTTCCGAAAGACATCGCCTCCAGCATCGACATGACGTGGATACGGTCGGAAGGGAGCATGTAGATGTCGCACTGACGAATCAAACGATGCCAACTTTCCCGCGTAAGGAACTTGTCCAGCAACCGTACCCCTTCGCCATAAACGATTTGGCGATGACGCTCGCCCAGATCGGGAAGGGTCGTTCGCAGGGTTAAATAAACATGAGAATACTTTTTGCGCAGAATGGCGAATGCTTCCAGCACGTCCAAACCGCCGCGATTAAAAAAGGTGCCACCTTTTTGCCGCCAGGAATTGGTAAACAGCAGGTCTATCCGCGTCTTGGGGAACCGGCTGCGTGAATAGACCGGCTTTGGGCTGACGCCCATGGGCGCGTAGGTGACCTTTTCTCTCAAGCGTTCACTCCGAAACAGCGTTGGAATGCTGTCGGCCGTTGACTTCATATGGGTAATGATGCCTTTGCAGGAATTTGATTCCAACATGACCTTCAGAATGGGAAGGATTGGATTGCCTTCCGGGCCGATGTCCCGAGTCTGTCCATTGTGCACAAAAGGAAACATCAACGAGATTGTGTCTTCAATTTCTATCAGCCAATTGTCCTGGCCCAGAGTGTATGGCACGCTTGGAACAAACACCAACTGCGGGCGCATGGGAAGAGCAAGCTGTTCTCTCAAACCCCGCGTTGCCAGGAACCTCAGTATTTGAGATGGCCGGGCGCCAGCGATCATGGCCCGTGCAGCAAGTCCTGTTGCCCGAGTTACCAATTTCACGAGCATGAACAGTGTGCGTCCCGGATTGAGCGATCGATTTGGCCCCGACTCGCGAAAATAGTATCCTTGGGGAGGCTGAGTGGTGTGGATAAACTGGGGATGACGACCGCAATCGCCGAATCGCCGAAACACTGGCAGCCAGCCGACAAATTCCACCGGTTTGCTGTGCGACCATGACTTCAAGGTCGCCTGTAACGAGTCCAGTGACTCACTCTTGATGATGCGGCTGTCGTTTCGAAGGTCAGCGTTACCGGCCAAGTCCCCAGGCTCCAGTTCTTGGGGAACCCCGTAGAATCGGCCCTGAAAATGGATATTATTCCCCCCGCCAATGGCTTCGACAATCTCGGCCGGCAAAGCGTCGGCGTCTGCTTTGTCGTGCATTTGACCAGCCCAGTCAAGACTGGCCGGATCCAATGCAGCCAGGTCTGCGGCCTTATCCGAGGCGAGAAACTCGTGGATCTGCCGTTCTGCGTCAACCCGGTTGCGGGCGAAAATTATAGCCCAGTGTGAAAGGATGTGGCGATCACTAAAGAAATCAAGAGCGCCAAATTTCTGCGGCAGACCATAGTAGCCGCCTCCGAAAGCCGTGAGATTGTAGCTTAGGCCGTGACGTGAATCATTGATAACGGTCGTCAATTTGGGGCGGGTAACAAACGTCGCGGCATTTTCTTCCAATTGTTGCCTTACAGACCTTTCATTTTCGCCTCTGACAAAGTGTGGATCCTTTAAACATTCGCGATCCTTGAAATCAATGTGCCCCAGCGCCTTCGGCACGGCCACATAAAAATCGGACACTGCAAAAAGATCGTAATCGCCAATCGAATCTACAAGACTTGAAATATTGAATGTCGCGCTGATTGCGTCCAATTTCCGCCTGACACTTTCTTCATCCACGCCCTTGATTACATAATGGTTATCGTGAATTTCACGAGCGCTGAAATCATTCGGCCATAGCGGCTTCGGCACCGCCGCATAGAAATCGGATATTGAGACAAGAATGTAATCGCCGATCGAATCCACGTAGGTTGCCGTGAGCCAATAGGTGTAGTGTGGATTCTCCTGCAGTCGCTCAAGTTTTAATTCCATCAAGTAGTCTGGATCGACCAGATCAGCGACCAGTGATTCAAACGAGAGATTTTCCGTCTGCCGCAATCGCTGAATTGCCCGGTTTTCCCGCCAGGGAAAGACCCGTCCGATCTCCTTTGCCAATAGGGCGCGAGTTGATACGTGTTTGCCGTCATGCGGCCCCACCAAGTTGCCGCCTCCGTTTACACCCGGATGCCAGGTGTGGTACAAGAATTCGGAGCCGTGCCAGATCATCACGCGGCCGAAATTTTCCAGTCGAAACGTCAATTCATATGGTCCGCAAACGTACCCGACGTAGTCTGTGTGTTCATCGGCGCCGCCGATCTTTATCAGGTCTTTGCGACGCGCACAGAAGGCGGCACCAAAGTTAAGCAAATGTATTGGGTCATCAAGATCCAACAGGCCGGTTGTCGTTCCGTCCCGCCAGTTCCTGACCCCCTCGCCAATGACCTCCTCGAAGCTGGGGTAATTGAATGGGTAGTACTTCCTGTTCGTGTTTCTCACCTCATCGTAGTGAAGGACCACATCACCATTCAGGTCGAACGTCTCCAGCATGGACTGGATAAAAGTCGGGCGAAACATCGCATCAGAATCGCCGATCATGACGATCTCGCCACGACTGGCGGCTATGCCAACGTTGTACATCAGGTGCTTATGGTAGTAGAGATCATCGGGCATACCCATGATAATCCATTGATCGACCGGATCCGGCCTGCCGCCAGCTCTTGCATTTTCCAAGCGACGTGAAATCTCTCCGGTACGACGTGAGTAGTACTCCACGAAAATGATCTCGTATTCATCGCGGGAAACGGTCTGATCAGCCAAATAGTCCAAAGAATGCAGACTTTCTCTGCACGACCAGTCGATAAAGATGATGCTGACCTTTGGACTTGCCACAGACGATTTGTGAATTATCTCAATCAATATTATTGTCCTTTTCCACTATTGCGACGCCACCAGGGTTGCTCCAATTCGACTAGGATACCGCACTTGCTTTGCCGCAGCCCATGTGTTCGGCCCGCGCGTCCCTTGGCGGGATTTTTGCCCTCGTAGCGTCGGCGCCCGGAAACATGGGACGAACTTCGGCCGGGGCGCTGAACCGCGCGCCCACAGATTTGTCACATCCTCGGGCAGGCCGTCCGGTAAAATATGCGCATGGAATACACCAGAGCGAACCCGAGCCCGCGTTACCGCGACCTAATCGCGCAGTACCGCACCATGCACACCGAAGGCGAGCGCTTTCTCGGTGTGCCGGCCGAACAGACATTTTCCGGAATCAGCCTGTTGCCGCAGGCGCGGGACATCAAGCGCCTGATCCGCCAGACCGCTGCGGCGTCGATCCTCGACTATGGCAGCGGCAAGGGCGGGCAGTACCAGCCGCAGCGCATCGAACTGGACGGCGGACAGTGGGACAACGTGCAGGACTACTGGGACGTGGATTACGTGCGCTGCTATGACCCTTGCTTCGTCCCGTTCAGCGAGTTGCCCGCGGAGAAGTACGACGGCGTCATTTCAACTGATGTGCTCGAACACTGCCCGGAGGACGACCTCCCTTGGATTCTAGACGAAATGTTCGGCTTTGCGCGTTCCTTTGTGTTTCTTACCATAGCCTGTCATCAGGCGCGCAAGCGCTTGCCCAATGGCGAGAACGCGCACTGCACCGTCAAGTCGTCGGACTGGTGGAACCAACTGCTGCAGCGCGTTTCAGCCGCGCACCCGGGGATTGTCTGGGAGGCGAAGCTCTACGAAGTTCCGCCGGGCGCAGCCAGCGTCATCGAGCAGCGCCTGCGCGGCTAGCGCCTGAACTGCGCGTCCACCGGAATGAGCAACATGATCAACTTCATCATAGGGAATCATTCGCCGTACCTGGCAACCGAAGATGCCTTTGAGTACGTCGTGGCGGGAGTGAGAAGTGTCGGTGGCCTCATCAGCTACTCGATCGATGATTATGCCACCGAGGGCGTGAACATCATTATGGAGCGGCGAACAGTCGAGCAGGCGAAAAATCTGGTCAGCCTGAGGCAACGATTTCCGAAGTCGAAGCTGTATGTAATCGCTACGGAGATATTGACCGGGACCGGATTCAATTCCGCCAACACCGTCCACACTGATGACGGATCCCATTACTCAAATGCGCCGTATTGGGCCGAGCGCACCAATGGATTTCTGACATTGGTGCCGTGCATCGACGGGCTGATTTTTCTTGCGGAATCTTTATTTGAGGGCTATCGGAGGCTGAATCTCCCCTCATACTACTTGCCCCTTGTCGCGTTGCCGGACTATCCGATACTCGGGCGTTTGCCCGTGGAATTGAGGGATATTGACGTTTTCTTTTCCGGTGCCATGACCGAGTACCGTGCGCACGTCATGGAAACCCTGCGCGAGGAAGGTCTCAGGGTCTTTTCGCAGCTGGCGAAAACGCCCAGCTATCTGCGCAATCACTTCCTGGCGCGGTCCAAGTTCGCTATCGGTCTGCGGCTTGGCCCGGACACGCAATTTACGTCAAAGCAGCGCGCGCACTACTATTTGTTGAACAGGATCCCTCACCTGTTCGAGAGCACGCCAGACCACACGGATCTTCACCCGTACATCGAGTTTGCCGCGCCAGGCGATGAGTTTGTGGAGCGTTGCTTTGAATTCCTGAATGGCGTTCGCGTTTTCCCCGAACACGTGTTTGATGACTTCAGGCATAACCCGCAGTTCGATCATGTTTCAGTATTTCGGGGGTTCCTGCAGTTCCTCAGGTCCCGATAGATGGTTCAGGCCCGCCGCGCAGCGCGCCGAGTTGGCAGTGTCAGCCGGACTTGGGTCCGCGCATGCTGCCTGCGACGATTTTGTATTCGAACAGGCGGCACTCCAGCGCGCCGTTGTAGAGCGGCGTGCGCTTGGACACCTGCAGCTTGATCATCTTGGGCAGATTCATGTCGGCGCTGAGAATGTAGCAGTTCCAGCCGGCGAATTTCTGTTTCAGCGCATCGCCGAATTTGGGGTAGAACTCGGCCAGTTCCTGCTGCTCGCCCATGCGCTCGCCGTAGGGCGGGTTGGTGACCAGCACACCGGTCGCGGCCGGCGCGGAGATCTCCAGCGCATTCGCCTGTTTCAGCTGCACCGCCTCGGCGAGGCCGGCTGCGTTCAGGTTGGTCTGCGCAAGCTTGAGCGTATCGCCGTAGAGATCGCTGCCGTAGATCGGCAGGGGCACAACCGGCTTGCGCCGCGCCTCGGCCTCGGCGCGCAGCTTGTGCCACAGCGCGGCATCGAAATTCTTGAGCTTTTCGAAGCCGAAGCTGCGCGCAAGGCCCGGCGCGATATCGAGGGCGATTTGCGCCGCTTCGACGAGGAAGGTGCCGCCGCCGCACATGGGATCGAGCAGCGCCGTTCCCGGTTGCCATCCGGTCAGCCTGAGTATGCCGGCAGCGAGATTCTCCTTTATCGGAGCTTCGCCTTGGGCGGCGCGCGCACCGCGCTTGAACAGCGGTTCGCCCGACGTGTCGAGGTAGAGCGTAAACTGGGTGGCGTCGAGGAAGGCGTGGATGCGCACATCCGGCGCGCGCGTGTCAACGTTGGGGCGGCTGCCGACGGCGCTCCTGAAGCGGTCGCACACCGCATCCTTGATGCGCAACGTGAGGAAGTCGAGACTCTTAAGCGGGCAGCGCTGCGCGGTAAGATAGACGCGGATGCTGCGCCCGACTTCGAACCGCTGCGGCCAGTCGAGTTCGTAGCTGGCGCGGTAGATATCCTCCTCGTTGCGATAAGGCAGGGTGAAAAGGCGCAGCAGCACGCGCGTGGCGATGCGGCTTTCCAGGTTGGCGCGGTAGATGACGC
>ODAK010005787.1_pt1 | contig 12507 bp, 7 predicted proteins | sample 1539591 | NCBI WGS metagenome assembly ODAK01 (sample SAMEA3539303, study PRJEB22396) | soil metagenome | biome: tundra; feature: field; material: soil | place: USA | collected 2010-05 | depth 0.15 m | reverse complement strand
GGAATAAAAAGAGTTTTGAGTTTAAAGTTTTGTAGTTTAGAGTTGCAGTTAACTGTGATTAAAAAATGGACAGAATACAATAAGCGCATTATCAAATTATCAAATTGTTTTAAGATGAAAAAAATAGTATTACTAATTAGCTTGGAGATTATTGCGATTTGCAGTTTTGGGCAAACCAATGAAACTGAAAAATTTTCTTTTTCTATTCAGCAGGCAATTGATTATGCAATGGGAAATCAGTATAATATAAAAAATTCAAAAATAGACCAAGAACTTGCACAGCAAAAGGTGTCTGAAGTTAGCGGATTATGGGCACCACAAGTAAATTCCAGTATTGATTTGAAAGACTTTTTTGTTAAACCTACCTCTTTAATTCCTGCGGCAGCTCTTGGAGGTCCTTCAGGTCAATTTTTAGCGGCTCAATTCGGCACACAATACCAGTCTGTAATGGGTTTTGATGCCAGTCAGGTATTATTTAGTGGAGATGTACTTATGGGAATACAATCCTCTAGAGTATACGCAGATTTATCAATAAAAACATTGCAACGGACAAAAATTGAAACAGCAGTAGCTGTGAGTAAAGCATATTATACAGCGCTTGTTAATGATGCCAGATTAAAAATAACGGATGCAAATATTGCGCAAATAAAAACTGCAATGGATGGCACTCAGGCGATGTATCATTATGGTGTTGCAGAAAAACTAGACTACGACAGGCTAACGGTAACTTACAACAACTTATTAATTGAAAAAGAAAAAATTCAACGCTTGGTTTTATTAAGCAGGTATCTGCTGAAATATCAGATGGGAATGGCTATGATTGCATATCTTGAATTAACAGATAATTTAGACAATGTGAAATTTGATATTACAAACAATGTAAGTATAGAAAAGTTTGATTATACCAAACGCATAGAATATGGGATGTTTGAAACACAATACAAAATAGCCGCAATCGATTTAAAAAAGAATAAATTCTCCTATCTACCCAACGCTGGCGCCTATGCCAATGTTTCTGCATTTGGTTACAGCAGAGGCAGCAATGGGGACGATTTCGATGTTTTTTCAAAAAAAATGTATCCGGCAATTTTCATTGGAGCTAAAGTTAGCATGCCTATTTTCACGGGCTCTCAGCGCAATACAAAAACTCAGGAATCAAAACTATCATTACAAAAAGCAGAAAATAATTTAGATAACATAAAACAATCCATTGATTATGAAATAGCGTCTTCCATGACAATGCTCCAAAATGCTGCTGTTTCGCTTGATAATCAAAAGAAAAACATTGTATTGGCAGAAGAAGTGTATCGCATTACTAAATTCAAATACGACCAAGGTGTTGGAACAAACCTGGAAGTAGTTACTGCCCAATCAGCTTTAACACAAGCGCAGGTAAATTACTACAATGCATTGTTTGATGCAATTGTGGCGAAAATAGATTATGATAAAGCAAATGGAAATTTAAAATATTAGAGCACTAAAACAAAAAGCATATGAAAAAAGTATTTTTAATATCAGGTCTTGTAATTATAATGACAGCTTGTAATTCAGGTAAAGATAAAAAAGCGGAACTTGAAAATTTTAAAAAAGAAGAGGCTGCCTTAAAATCAAAAATCGCTGCCTTAGAATCCGAGTTAAATAAAGGAAAAGATACTATATCCAATGGAATTTCAGTATCGGTACTTACTTTAAAACCCGAAATATTTAAAAATTATATCACCATTCAAGGCAGAGTGGATGCCGATGAAAATGTCAGCCTTAGTAGTGGAGTTCCTGGTATTGTTACAAAAATAAATGTAAAAGTGGGAGATGAAGTAACCGTTGGACAAGTGCTTGCCGAAACCGACGCGCAAATGATTAATCAAAGTATTGCCGATTTACAGATAAACTCGGATATGGCGAATCAGGTTTACGAAAGACAAAAAGCTTTATGGGAAAATAAAATTGGCACTGAAGTTCAATATCTTCAGGCAAAAACAAACAAAGAAAGCGCAGAGAAAAAAATGGGAGTATTGCAGCAACAATTAAATATGTCTAAAATTGTTTCGCCCATCAATGGTACTGTTGACGCTATTGATATAAAATTAGGACAACTTGCCGCGCCTGGAGTTCCTGCTATTCGTGTGATAAATTTTTCCAATTTAAAAGTGAAAGCGGACATTGCCGAAAGCTACGCTTCTAAAATAAAAAAAGGAACTGATGTAATTGTAAGGTTTCCTGATACGAATGATTCATTGGCAACGAAAATAAATTTTGTATCTCATACTATTAACAGCAGCACACGTTCTTTTGCTGTGGAAGTATTGCTTGATAACAATAAAAAATATTTCCCAAATATGGTTGCAACCCTTGATATTAATGATTATCAATCAGCTAGTCCTGTAATTATTGTTGCTGTGAAACTGATACAAAAAGATGACACGAACAAATCATACGTATATGTTGCCGAAAATAATATTGCGAAAAAACGCATCGTTACTTTGGGTAAAGAATACAATGGTAAAATTGAAATATTAAGCGGATTAAAAGAAGGAGAATCACTGATTACAGAGGGCTATAATATTATTAACGAAGGCGATGCTATTGCTTACAAAAAATAAAAATACCACGTCATTGCGAGGGCTTTTCGCCCGAAGCAATCTCATACAAAACTATTAATGAGATTGAATGTCTGCTTCAACGCAGAATGTTCCTCGCAATGACGCTGTTGGTAGGATTTATATAAAATTCTCGCAATACAAACATTTAAAATTATATAAAATATAATATGAGCTTCAAAGAATTTAAACCATCAAGCTGGGCAATTGATAATAAAATAAGCATTTATGTGTTTACAATTATCATCACACTTACAGGTGTGATGGCTTATAACAGTATACCGAAAGAAAACTTTCCGGATATTGTAGTTCCGACTATTTATATAAATACTGCTTATGTAGGGAACTCGCCAACCAATATCGAAAACCTTGTTACCAAACCGATTGAGAAACAATTAAAATCAATTTCCGGAATAAAAAAATTAAACTCTACTTCTTTGCAAGATGTGTCGGTTATTACGGTTGAGTTTAATACCAATGTAGATATTCCTGTGGCAAAGCAACAAGTGAAAGATGCCGTGGACAAAGCAGCTACCGACCTTCCAAAAGATTTAACGCGCCAACCAAACGTAATGGAAGTAGCGTTTTCCGATAGACCGATTATGTTTATCAACCTTGCCGGAGAAATGGATTTGAATAAATTGAAAAAATATGCCGATGTTCTGAAAGACAAGATTGAAGCGATGAAGCATATTTCAAGAGTAGTGATGGTGGGAGATTTGGAGCGCGAAATACAAATCAATGTGGATATGTATAAAATGCAAGCTGCGAGTTTGGCATTGAGTGATATTGAGCACGCTGTAAAAGCTGAAAACATTAATGTTTCAGGAGGTTTGGTGTCTATGGATGAAATGAAACGCAATCTAACTGTTCAGGCTGAATTTACAACAATCGAAGAAATAAAAAATCTGATAATTACCACTCCTAACGGAGCAAAAATCTATCTGAAAGATATTGCCGATGTGAAGGACAGCAATCTCGAACAAGAAAGTTATGCTCATCTTGAAGGTAAAAATGTTATTACGCTTAACATCATCAAACGTGCAGGCGAAAATTTAATTGAAGCATCCGACATCATCAATGAAACAATTAAAAAAATGCAGGATTCACAGGAGTTTCCGCCTGAATTAAAAATCACTATTACCGGAGATCAATCGGAAAGAACACGAAACACTGTACACGACTTATTAAATACTATCATCATTGGTTTTATTTTGGTAACATTTATTTTGATGTTTTTTATGGGCGTTACCAATGCCATATTTGTAGCGTCTTCCGTACCACTTTCTATGTTCATCGCATTTTTGGTAATGCCACCGCTTGGCGCAGTGTTTGGCTTTAGCTATACTATGAATATGATTGTGTTGTTCGCATTTTTACTGGCCCTTGGAATCGTTGTAGATGACGCTATTGTGGTGATTGAGAACACTCATCGTCTTTTTGAAAATGGGAAACGCGATATAAAAACTGCCGCGAAAATGGCAACAGGAGAAGTGTTTTTACCTGTATTGAGTGGCACTTTAACAACACTTGCGCCATTTATTCCTTTATTATTTTGGAGTGGCATCATTGGTAAATTTATGTTTTATTTGCCCATCACATTAATCATTACTTTATTGGCTTCTTTATTAGTCGCATATATTATCAACCCTGTATTTGCTGTTGATTTTATGAAGCCTCATATCGAGGAGGACAAGAAAGCTAAATGGAATCGCGGAACAAATATAACTTGTATCATCTTTATATTTTTAAGTATCATACTTCATCTCAAAGAGCATCCTTCATTGGCTAATTTGGCAATTTTTATTTTAGTATTTTATTTACTGAATAAATTTTATTTACATAAAGTCATCGAAAAATTTCAAACAAAAGTATGGCCCGCATTTCAAAAAACGTATGCCAGACTTTTAGTACATTTCTTGAAACGCCCTTGGGTTGCGCTTCTTGGAACATTAGTGTTATTTATTTTTTCAATAATATTTTTTGCGGTACGCGGTCCGAAAGTTGTTTTCTTTCCGCAAGGCGACCCTAACTTTGTGTATGTATATGTGAAACTGCCTGTGGGAACAGATCCTGCGTTTACTAATAACGTAATGTTGAAAGTGGAAAGTAAAGTAAATACTGTGTTGGGTGATTCCAACAAATTAGTAAAATCAATTATTACCAATGTTACAAAACAAACAACAGACCCCGCAGACCAAGACCAGAGCGATTATCCGAACAGAGGTAAAATATCTATTTCATTTGTGGATTTTGTTGAAAGAGGTGGAAAATCAACGATGGATTATTTATCCGCATTGCAAAATTTAAAATGGAATATTCCCGGCGCTGAAATAACTGTTTCAAAAGAACAGTCAGGACCAGCTGTTGCAAAACCAATAAACATTGAAATTCGCGGAGATGATTTTGATGAATTGGTAAGTAATTCTATTCGTTTAAAACATTTTATTGATGAGCAAAAAGTAGAAGGAGTTGCCAATTTAAAATCAGATTTTGAAAGCAACAAACCTGAAATAGTTTTTAACATTGACCGTGAACGTGCTAATAGAGAAGGGATTTCTACTTTCCAAATAGCGATGGAAATACGTAATGCGGTGTTTGGCGATGAAGTCAGTAAGTTTCGTGATGCTACCGACCAGTACCCAATTATGCTGCGTTATCAATACAATCAGCGAAATAATATTGAAGCTTTACGTAATTTAAAAATTACTTTCCGTGATAATAATAACAAAGGCGTAATACGCAGCATTCCATTATCTGCATTTTGTAATATAGAATATAGTAACTCGTATGGAGGCATTAAACGCAAAATGCAGAAACGTGTAATCACATTGTCGTCAAGCGCTGCAGCAGGATTCAACGAAAACGAAGTAGTAGCGAATGTACAAAAGGCAATGAAAAATTTTAAACCAAAAGGCAAAGTGGAAATCGCATTTACAGGACAACAAGAAGAACAAAAAGAAACCGGCGCATTTCTCGGCAGAGCATTAATGATTTCATTAGGCTTGATATTATTAATTTTGGTAACACAATTTAATTCGGTAGGTAAACCATTTATTATTTTGACAGAAATATTTTTCAGCATTATAGGCGTGTTAATAGGAACTGCGCTATTTAAAATGGATATGAGTATTGTAATGACAGGTGTCGGAATTATCGCGTTAGCCGGCGTTGTAGTACGAAATGGTATTCTGCTGGTAGAGTTTGCCGATTCAGCACGCGAAAAGGGAATGAGTTTATGGGATTCGGCTTATGAAGCGGGACGCACACGTATGACACCGGTTATTTTAACCGCATTATCCGCGATACTTGGTTTACTTCCTTTAGCCATTGGTTTTAATATTGATTTTGAAAAGTTGTTTGCAGAAGGTCATCCGCATATTTATGTAGGTGGCGACAGCGTTGTATTTTGGGGACCTTTAGCCTGGACAATGATTTTTGGTTTAGCATTCGCAACATTTTTAACATTGTTGTTAGTGCCTGCAATGTATCTGATAGCAGAACGATTGAAACGTAAATCAGAAATTATTTTAAAACATTTGGGCTTGCCGAATGTGGTAATGTATGTTCCGTTTTTTATACTTTTTACCCGATTAATTTTTTACATCAAAGGAACCAAATTGGAATACGATAATTTGGATTATTAATTTAAGTTACTTACAAATAATCTTTTAGAAGTTCTTCAATTTCTTTATTGGAAATAGAATCTTTTTCGCTTTTGTTGTAGATGGATAATAGTAAAACAGTTTCATTAATAATTTTCGCAAAGGAAATAATTCTTGCACCGCCTGACTTCCCTTTATTTTTGGAAGCGATAGAAAGGCGTATTTTATAAACATCATTGCCCAAAGGAGTTCCAAGCGTAGGGTTTTCGGAAAGTTCTTTGCCAAGTTCTGCAAGTTCTGCACGAAGAGAAGGATATTTTTTACTTAGCTTTTTAGCTTCTTTTTTAAAATTGTCGGTAAGTTCAATTTTGATTGCCATTGTGTTTAGGTTTTTAAATTTTAAACAAACATAAAATAAAAAATTCCTAAATTTAAAGTTGTAGCATTTTTATAACTCATTGAGAAAATCATTTAAAGAAGTGGTTTTCATTTTACCTTTTTTAATCAACCGCATTTCTTCAAAACCTCTTTTTATGTTGCTGACAATCTCTTCCTTGGTAGGCTCTTCGTCAGTTTCTATTTTTTTGACATAGTGTAAGTTTTTAGCCAATTCCACGAAGTGGCTGTATTCCTTATCTGTTGTATATACCGTTACGTGTCTCATATTATTAGCGATTTGAATGTTTTAAAAGATTTAACAAAGATAAGAAAATAGAATTTAGATATTATAGAATAAAAATGACAGCGAGTGCAAATCCATTTTAAAAATAAAAGCATTAGGTTTGTAAGAGGAAATTTATGAAATATTTATGGGAGCAGTAACTATTTTCAGTATTGGATTATTATTTTTATTAAGCATTCCAATCATCACATCGAGACTTGCAAATCGTATGGGAAGAAATCCAAAAATATGGTTTGTGATTGGCTTGCTATTGCCTGTAATCGCGACATTTATTCTTGTATTATTGCCTGATAAATCGGAAGAAAAATAATTTTTTCCTATTATGTTTGACCTTTCTTCCACTTTTATATACAGTAAAACGACTATACAAAAATTGAAAATGAACCGCTGATAATCGTTGAGAAAAAAACAAGTTCCGCAGAGTATACCAAAGTGAATTATAAAATAATCCAACGCCCCTCTAAGAAATTATTTCCGCTTTCTTTCTCCTTTTGGAGAAGGTGCCGAGAAGACGGATAAAGCTTGAGGATGGCTACGGGTGATATTTGTCGTACCCCTGTCGTAAAATTGAAATACTGATTTTAATATTTTGTTTCTATATTTTAAAAAGCAGATTTTCGATACATTTGTAAAAATTTATTTGAAACAATGTTCTTCACTCACTTCTATAAAAAAGTTTATTTAATATGCTCTCTATGGTTGTTTTCGTTAATTGGCTATGCCCAAAATGTAATTAACGAATATAGTAATTTTGAGTGTAGCCAATCTCAATTAATTACTGTTCCTTTTCCTGAAACAGCAAAGGCATTGAACAATAAACCGCCTACCGCCTTCAACCAAATTGTTTTTTATGAACATCGGGATCAATTTTCTTATTGGTATAAGTTGATTGTTACTGATGACCGATTGATTGAATGTAAGATAAGCCCAATTAATATACATGATAGCTACGTTCTTTATATTTATAAATATAGCAAAGATGATTTTTGCAATAAAGTTTTTTATGGAAAAATGAAACCCTTAAAGTGGTCGGATTTTTATAAAAATAAAAATGAGAACAAGGAGGCTTTTGAGTTATCGGATATTAAATTGAAAGTTAAAAAGAATGAAGCGTATTATTTTTGTGTGCTCAATACTTCACCTTCTAATTGTGGGCATTCCATGCAATTGATAGATGGGAAAGACACCTTGAATATTAAAGCAATTCACTTTCCTTGTTCGGATGATGATATAGAAACAAAACCGATAGTAAAAAAAATTCAACCGAAAAAAATAGCAATAATTCCTCATCCAGAACAAAAAATCATATTAGATACAATTACTGTTAATACAAGAGAAGAAAGTATTAGAAGCAAAAAAATAGATGCAGACTTAAAGATAAAAGAGGAACTGACCGGAACTGAAATAAAAATAGTTTCAGCAGGAAAAAACAGTTATAAGTTGGCAATAGAGAAAAGTAAAAGTTATAATGTTGAATGTTCAGCAACAGGGTATAAAAATTTTGACCATAGTATTGTGATTAGCGAATATGTAAATCCGGACAGTAATATTTTTGATATTTTTTTAAAACCTCTGAAAGTGGGGGATAACTTTGTGATGAATAATATTTATTTTTATCCTAATACTTATGCGTTAAGAAAAGGCTCAGAAAAAGAACTTACTTATTTACTTAATTATTTGACCAACAATCCCGAAGTTAAAATTGAATTGCAAGGTTATACCAATGGCGATAATAGATGCAAAAAAAATAAAGCATATAAGAACAAAGGACCGGAGTGGAATTTTAGTGGCAGCGCAAAAAAACTTTCATCGTATCGCGCAGAAGCAATCAAAAAATATTTAGTGCAAAAGGGAGTGAGTAAGCAAAATATAAATACGAGAGGTTTTGGAGGAGAAAAGATGATTGTTGCAAATCCCAAAACTCTTGAAGCAATTGAAAAAAATATTCGTGTAGAGGTTATGATTCTTAAGGACAGTGGGTTGTAGCTGCTCCAGATAAATTAATAACTAAATCCTTAAGTTTGTACTTGTTTTATTCCCGACAAAATAAATGATTCCAATTTATTGTAATAGTTTAACTCAATATTCAAGATACACAACTCGTGTTGTAAACATTGGCAATATTCCATTGGGTGGCGATAATCCTATCCGGATACAGTCCATGACCACTACTGATACGATGGATACAAAGGCAACGGTAGAACAAAGTATTCGGATGATTGATGCCGGTTGCGAGTATGTTCGTATTACTGCGCCCAGTATTACCGAAGCTAAAAATTTAGAAAATATAAAAAAAGAATTAAGGGCTCGCGGATACAATACTCCACTGATTGCAGATATACATTTTACTCCAAACGCTGCTGAATTGGCTGCACGCATTGTAGAAAAAGTAAGAATAAACCCCGGAAATTATGCGGATAAGAAAAAGTTTGAATCCATTGATTATACCGATACTGCTTACGAAATAGAATTAGAACGAATTCGTAAACGCTTTACACCATTAGTTAAAATTTGTAAAGAGTATGGAACAGCAATGCGCATCGGAACGAATCATGGTTCGTTGAGTGATCGTATTTTGAGTCGTTATGGAGATACTCCGGAAGGCATGGTAGAAAGCGCTTTAGAATTTTTGCGCATTTGCGAGGATAATAATTATTACAATATTGTACTTTCCATGAAAGCCAGCAACACATTGGTAATGGTACAAGCCTACCGTTTGTTGATTCACAAAATGAAATTGTTAGGTATGAATTATCCTTTACACCTTGGGGTTACAGAGGCTGGTGAAGGGGAAGATGGACGCATAAAATCAGCCGTTGGAATTGGAGCTTTATTAGAAGATGGAATAGGGGACACCATTAGAGTTTCATTGACCGAAGAACCTGAGTTTGAAATACCCATCGCTAAAATGCTTGTAGATCGATATTCTAACAGGGCTTCGCATAAAGCCATTCCGGAAATAAAAAACACATTACCTTATTCTCCTTATGATTTTAAAAAACGAACTTCAACCGAAATAATTAATATTGGCGGACACAATGTTCCCCGAGTAATTGCTGATTTTAGTGAGAAAGAAAATATTACATCTTCTACATTTTTTGCTGTTGGATATAATTATTCGATTCCATTAGATAAATGGAACTTAACCGATTTAGCATGTGATTATATTTTTGTAGGGGATAATACAATAGATTTTGAAACTCCTGGAACATTAGGTTTGATATACAATACAGCATCTTGGAATGCTTTAAAAAATAAAACTAGATGTTATCCATTGTTTAGTTTTAAAGAATTTTTAGAAGCCGAATATAAATCAAATGAAATAAATTTTGTTTCTGTTGATATTGATATTATAATTTCTCAATTTTTTAATTTTCCAATTTTCCAATCTGACAAAACCATCGTATTAATTTTTGAAACTACCAATGAACATGGTATGGCGGAGCAACGTAGGATGTTTGTTGAACTGATGCAAAATAATTACAATGTTCCGGTTATTATTAAACGTAATTATACTAATTTGTCGGAAGAAAAATTTCAATTACATTCAGCCACCGATACAGGAGCATTGTTTTTAGATGGATTTGGCGATGGAGTGTGGATAAATTGCCCCAACCCTAAAGGGAGTAAACAACAGCACCCTTCAGGGCGGGGGGCAATCAATGCAACAGCATTTGGAATATTACAAGCAACACGTTCACGCATTTCAAAAACAGAATATATTTCTTGTCCTTCTTGCGGACGCACATTATTTGATTTACAAGAAACGACACAAAAAATTCGAAATCGTACTGACCATTTGAAAGGTTTGAAAATTGGCATCATGGGCTGTATCGTAAATGGACCAGGCGAAATGGCGGATGCAGATTATGGGTATGTAGGTACCGGAGTAGGTAAGATAACTTTGTATAAAGGCAGAGATGTAGTGGAACGAAATGTAAATTCTGAAAAAGCGGTGGACGCTTTAGTTGAGCTGATAAAGAAAAATGGCGACTGGGTGGAGAAGGAGTAAAAATCAAATTTGAAAATGAATTGACTCGAAGATTTAAAAATGAAATTCTATTATCAAATTAACATATCTTCAAATCTTTAATACAAAATAAAATTTTTTGATAGACCAAATTTTATTGCAGTGGAATGTGATAAATTACAACTTCCTGAATAAATTAAAAACAACTTTTCAAACGCTCACTATTAGCGAGGTTTAGCTTAAAATCAATTTATGGTTTTGGTATGATAGTATCGTAAGTGCAGCCAAAACCAGCCCACACACCTAATCCTCCTCCATTTATATTGCTAATAATGTTTACCGGAGAGGCGAACGGATTACCATTAGTTTGATAAGCAGTTTCATAAGTAGTATAAAATTGATAAGTAACGCGATCAATAGCGCAAAATTTTATGTAAATAGTATCCGTCTTTTTAAAATAATTCATTGCATCTGTTGGATTAGCTTCGGTTAAAGAATCTGAAGGGTCTGTACCGCGATTATAAAACAAATCAAAACTTGTTCCATCCATAAATTTATCATCAAATGTTGAGCCCGTTGGTGGTGCAAGGTAGCGTCTGTCTTTTTTTTCACCTTTTTCATACCATTTATTTGCGCGTTTTGCATACCATTTATATGCATTGCCCAATCCTGCGGGCTCCGATAAATGAGCCCAAGCATATCCTAATGTATCGTAAGGTGCCTGGGCTTTCCACCACACAGAATCTAAGGCAACGGGTGTAGGAATTGTTGTTGTAGCGGTATAAGTTTTATAGATTTTGACACTTGTAGTTGTAGTGTCTGGGGACGCTATTACCGTTAAAGTATAAGTTTTACCAGGCGTGCCGATAATTTTTTTTCCCTTATATGGATAATAATAAGCCGATTCGATATCGGGTTTTTTTAATGGAAGTAATACCAATGTGTCTGTAGTAGTCCCATCTGACACAATTACTTTCGCATCGTTAACAAAAAAGAAAGTTTTGTAATCCGTGGTTGATGATAGTGGACTGCTTCGCATAACAAATACTTCGGCGGGTTGTCCGCTATCTATCCTTCCTTCAATTACAATTTTTATCTCCCCTCCTCCGGCAGAAGAAATATCAATATCCTGTATGCAGCCATCTAAGAAGGTAAGAGATGTTATCAGCATCACTTTTCCTAAGTTTCTCCAAAGGAGAGAAAAATGATATTTGTTAAATTTCACTGTTTGCATTTCTTTTTAAAATTTAAAATTCCAGGTAATTGATGGCAATATACCGAATAAAGATAACTGCTTTGCCATGACTTGAAGATTTCCTGTGAGTACATTTCCTTGATTGGTCAAATATATAAGATATGGATTGTGTCGGTTGTAAACATTATAAATACTAAAGTTCCAGTTGGTGCTATAATTTTTAGCCCATTTTTTTGTAGCGTCAATAGTTGAAATATCTTTTCCCCGGCGTTGGTAATCTTTCATTAATCGTTGTTTTCGATGTTCCATTTTTTTCACCGGATCGGGTGTGAATGTTGCGGAAATATCCATGCGATGATATGCCGGCATACGATATGCATTTCTCGCTCCGTATTCCGTGACAAAATTAACATCGATAAAATAATAGGCAACAGGCACTGTAAGGGCGTTGCCTGTCC
>ODAK010005785.1_pt1 | contig 12511 bp, 14 predicted proteins | sample 1539591 | NCBI WGS metagenome assembly ODAK01 (sample SAMEA3539303, study PRJEB22396) | soil metagenome | biome: tundra; feature: field; material: soil | place: USA | collected 2010-05 | depth 0.15 m | reverse complement strand
CGCCGTAGGACTCGAGGTGGCGAAGCTCCATGCAAATGGCCATGGCGCCCATGGAGCCAATCTGCAGGTCCGCGATGACGAGGTCGACGCCCCCCTCCTTGACCCGGGTCACGACGTCGGGGCCGGTGGTGGCCTCATCGACCAATAGTTCGGGCCCCTCGAGCATCGTGCGCAACTCGGTTCGCAGTGAGGCGAGATCGCTCGCGATAAGGACGGTGGCCACGAAGTTCAGCGTAGCGGAGTCGGAATTGAACGAGAAGCGGTCAAATGCCCATCGCGATTTCTCGTCTTGCTTAGTGCACCCACATGTGATTATCCTGCGGTGCTAGGTCGAACTGGGGGGAGAGACTATGGCGATTCATCCATTGGAGTGGGCGGAATTGGCCAGTTGTCGAGGTAGCGAAGGATCACTCTTCTTCTCGCCGGACACGAGCGAACGCAAAGAGGATCGACTCGAACGTGAACAGCTGGCCAAGCGGATATGCGCGACGTGCTCGGTACGTGAGGAGTGCCTCGATGCGGCCCTGGTACGACACGAGCCACACGGAATCTGGGGCGGCCTCAATGAGAATGAGCGCCGAGGACTAGGTCGCTACTGAACGGGTCCAGCCGAGCTGGGTGGGACACACGCGTGACATCACGATGAGCAGCGCGAACGTGACGATGTGTACGCCGGTGCAGTAGTAACAAATATTGTTGATGATCAGGAGTTCGGCACTTAACAGCCAGAGGACGAAGATCATCGCGCCGATGGTGAGTACGAAGCGCGCGACGTGCAGCCAGTAGAACCGGGCGCGCCATCCCCACGGCGAGTTAAGCGCCGTCATCACCACGAAGTTGACGAGGCCCAAAATGGCCACCGGGACGCCGAGGAAGTACGACTCTTTGGACGTGGTGACCTTGGCGCAGTTAAAGAGTCCGCTTTCGCTGCAGGCCAGAATCTGCGTGCCCTCAAAGTGGGCGATGGTCATATAAATCGACAGGCCGAGTCCGATGAGACTTAGTACGAAAGTGGTGGCCACGGCCCAGCGCGGAACGGCCAGAGCCGTGCGGCTCACTTAATGCCCATTAACTTCTTCGCCGCCATTACACCGCTGCTGTTACAGACGTTGCCCGGCTGGCCCTTGGTCAACACGCAGAAGGCGGCCGTCTGTTCGTTGGCCGAGGTGATGATGGCCTGGGTCACGGGATTGGTGGGCTCGTTGAGTCCCGCCGCGATCTCATTGCGGTTGAGATTGGCCAGGGCGGCCGGGGTGTAGCTGCTCCCCGCGACCAGGTATTGGTTGCCCAACGACAGGAAGGGGATCGACGCGTTGTCTTGAGCCGTGAATCCGTGCACGAATTTCACAGAGTCGTACTTCAAGAAGAGGGCCTCCTCGGCCTTGGTGGGCTTTTGCAGTGGTACCCAATTGTTGATGGCGGAGTCAAAGACGTTGCTTTCCTGCTCGACGGGCTTGAAGACGAGATACTTCGACGTGTAGGTGGACTTGATGAAGGTGAACGAGGGGGTCCCGAAGTAGTCACTGGAGGAACTCGACATGTTGCCCAGCCCCTTGAAGGTGCCAAAACGGCTGAGCGCAATGATGGTGGGCCAGCGTTGCGCGGCGCAGTAGGGACAGTATTCGGCGCCCAGGTAGAAGACCTCGGGCAGCGTCACTCCCGCCGCCGACGCGGCGGTCAAGGCGGGCTGGCCCTTTAGGGCCTGGGGCGGGGTCACCGGTGCGACCGGCGATGTGACGCCGACCGCGTTAAACACCGACACGGGGACCTTGGTCAGTTCGCTGACGATGGCCGGGCTGGTTGCCTGGTAGCCCGACTTGCCGTTGGGGTCCGTCGAACCGCCAGTCAATTTGATGATTACCAATCCGGCGACCACGAGCACTACCAGACCAACCGCGAGCCAGGTAAAGAGGCCAGCCGGGCGACCGCCGCGGGCCTTGGCGGAAGCTTTGTTGTAGACCGGAGGTTTCTTCGAGGCGGCGGGAGGCCTCTTCGAGGCGACGGGAGGCCTCTTCGATACGGGACTTTTTGCCACGGTGCTCCTTGTGCTTAAGCCCTCTAACTTAGTGGACCCGCATGGGATGATGGAAATTCTGCCAAAAGTCTTAAGTAGTTTTGCTTTATGTCACAAACCTTGACCCCCCGGCCGGCCGCCACCGTATTGGCCGTGCGAGACGGGGTGAAGGGGTTCGAGGTCCTGATGCTTCGACGCAACCTAAACAGCGATTTTGTGGGCGGGGCGTACGTGTTTCCCGGTGGCGCCCTGGACGAGAACGACGCAGATTCGGGGCTTCAACGCCGGACGTTTGGGTTGGACGATCGAGGAGCGTCGAAGATTCTTGGAGTCGACTCGGGGGGTCTCGCCTACTACGTCGCGGTCCTGCGCGAGCTCTTCGAAGAGGCCGGTCTGCTGATTTCGTGTCGCCCGCAAGGCGAATTCGCTGACCTCAGTGACGCGCAGATCGTCGCGCGCTTGGCGGCGCAGCGAAGGGGTCTTAACCACGGAGAAGTGACATTGGCCGAGATCTTGGAGCGCGAAGAGTTGTTGCTCGACCTGCGGGGGCTGGCCTACCTGGCGCACTGGGTGACGCCCGTCGGGCCGCCGCGCCGTTACGACACCCGATTCTTTGTGGCGCTGGCACCGAGCGACCAAACGGCCGTTCACGACGCCGGTGAAACGATTGAAGATACCTGGCTGCGGCCCACCGACGCACTCGCGGCGCACGAACGCGGCGACTTCGACATGATCTTTCCGACCATCCGAACGTTGCAAACGATCGAGCACTTGGCCAGTGCACACGACGTGTTGAACTACGCCTCTTCCCTGGCGTCGGTGTCGCGCACTGAACCGCGCATCGTCATGCGCGGCGATAAGCCGATCATCTTGATTGCGGGCGACGAAGGATTCGCCGACTAGGCACTCGTGGCCACCGCGCGCTCGATCGAATCGAGCAGTCGGGCAGTGCAGCCCAGTGCTCCGACGGGCGGGGCGACGTCATCGAGGATTCGTTGGGCCAATTGGTGAAAGACTCCGTCGTTGGCCTCGTGCAGCACGACCGGCTCGCCGATATCGCCGCCTTCGTTGATCTCGGCTTGCAGAGAGATTTCCGCCAGCAAGGGCACACCCAGTTCGTCGGCCAGCGACTCGCCCCCGCCCGCGCCAAAAAGATTGTGCCGCTGGCCGCACGAGCAGATCAGACCGCTCATATTTTCAATGACGCCCAGGACTCGAATGTTTGACTTACGCGCAAAGTCGGCGGCCCGAGCGGCGACCCGTTGGGCCGCGAGGGCGGGCGTGGTCACGACGACTTGACCAATCTGGGGCAGCAGGCGAGCGAGCGTCATGGCGATGTCGCCCGTGCCGGGTGGCGTGTCGATGAGCAAGTAGTCGATCCCCGACCAGTCGGCGTCCTCAATGAACTGGGCGACGGCCTTTTGCACGATGAGGCCGCGCCACAACAACGCCTGGTCCTCGTCGGCCAGCAGGCCCATCGAGAGCAACTTGATTCTTCCCTTGCCAATGATGCGCTCGAGCGGCTGCATCTTGCCGCCGAGTGCCTGCACGTCGCCCTGGATACCCAACAGCCGCGAGAGCGAGAAGCCCCAGATGTCGGCGTCCAGGACGCCGACCGTTCGTCCGCACTGGGCGAGGGCGACCGCGAGGTTGGCGGTGACGGTGGATTTTCCGACGCCCCCCTTGCCCGACGCAATCATGAGCACCGGTGCCTGGAAGGGGATGGAGGTCTGAGGCGCTCGGCCCTGGGCAAAGGTGCGCGCGCGCTGCATCAAGGCGGCGCGCGCGGGCGCGTCGAGCACGCCCATGACCAGTTCAACGCTGTTGACGGCGTCGAGCGAGAGCGCCGCCTCGCGAACGTCGCGCTCGATCTGCGCGCGCAGCGGACAGCCGGTGGTGGTGAGGGCCACGTTGACCACTGCGTGGCCGTTCTCGTCAACGGAAATATCGCCCACCATGCCCAGTTCGACGATCGAAGCGCCCAGTTCGGGGTCGAGCACTCGGCTGAGGCGTTCACGTAGCTCAGCGCTGACAGTCATGAAGTCACGCTACCGGGCATTTATTAGGGGTGTTCAAGAGCGAAATCCTTCGCTACCATGGATAGTGAAAACAATTGGAGGAGCGCCATGTCGAGCCCAACGACCAGTTTGAAACTGACCCAGAAGCCCACTGACCCCGTCACCCTGACTGACGTCGCGGCGGCCAAGGCCGCCGAGCTGATCGCGGCCGAGGGCCTCGACGAGGTGCTGGCGCTGCGCGTGTCGGTCAAGCCCGGTGGCTGCTCGGGTTTTAACTACGACATGTTCTTTGATTCGGACTTCGCCGCCGACGACATAACCCGTGAATTCGCCGGCGTCAAGGTGGTGGTCGACCCGGCCAGCGCCGAACTGCTCAATGGCTCGACGCTCGATTTCACCGACGGCCTCCAGGGAGCGGGATTCCACATCACGAATCCCAACGCATCGCGCACCTGCGGCTGCGGCAACTCCTTTAGTTAGGTCCATCCACGTGAGCACCGCTCCTCCCGCCCGTCCCTATTCGCCCTGGCTGCGCGCCGGTGACTTCGTAGTGATCTCGGGTCAATTGGGTTTTCACACTGAAAATGGCGTCACCAAGATGGCCGACGGCGGCACGGCCGGGCAGCTGAAGCAGGCGCTCGTCAACGCCAGTCACGCCCTGGGCGAAGCCGGCGCGACCATGAGTCAGGTCGTCAAGGCCACGCTCTTTATCCTGGACATGAAGGACTTCGCTGCCTGCAACGAGGTGTGGCTGGAGGCCTTTACGCCGCCGCTGCCCACGCGCACCGCCATCGCGGTGGCGCAGTTGCCGCTAGGCGCGCACGCCGAAGTCGAGCTGTGGGCCTACTCGCCTAAGAGTTAATCGCTGACTCGTTCTGCGTTCGTGCCGAACTTGTAGCCCACTGAACGCACCGTTTGGATCAGGTTCGCGTTCTCCTCACCCAACTTGGCCCGTAGGCGCCGTACGTGCACGTCCACCGTGCGCGCGCCGCCGTAGTACTCGTAGCCCCACACCCGAGAGAGCAGCGTTTCGCGGGTGAAGACGCGATTGGGGTTGGTGGCGAGGAAGCGCAAGAGCTCGTACTCCATGTAGGTCAGGTCCATCACCCGCCCAGCGATTGACGCCTGGTAAGTCTCTAAGTTCATCGACAGCCCGCCGTGCTCGATGCGCGGGGCGACCGTCTCGTTGCCGGCGCGCCGCAACCGGTGGCGCAGTCGCGTCGCCAGTTCGCTGACGTCGAAGGGCCCGACCACGAAGTCGTCGAAGAGGTCTTCGCGGAACGTGAGGTCGTCCAACTGGTAGTGGTCGACCAGCAGGATGATCGGGCCGGTCCCGCGTTCACGGCTGCGCAACTGGCGACAGAGGTTCATGGCCTCGCTGAAGGGGAAGGCCGAGGCGTTGATGACGGCCCCGGAGAAGCCGTCGGCCGGCTCCAGGGCCGCCACTTCATTGAGTCGCCCGGTGCTGGCGACGGCCGGGGTCACCCCGGTGACCTCAAACGCCTTGCGAATCGGCCCTTCGCACGAGGGCACGCACAGAACGACGTCGATCGTCATAGGAGCGGCAGGTAGCGCTCGAGTTCGAAGGACGTTACTTGGACACGGTAGGCGTCCCACTCGGCGCGCTTGTTGCGCAGGAACCATTCGACCTGGTGGGCGCCCAGGGTTTCGTGCAGCAACTTCGAATCCTCCATGAGGTCAAGCGCCTGGGCCAGCGATTCGGGCAGCGGGGCCGTGCTTTCACCCTCGCCGGGCAGTTCGTAGTCGCCAGCGACGCCGCGCAAGCCGGCCGCCAAGATGACGGCGAAGGCGAGGTAGGGGTTGGCTGCGGTGTCGGGGGAGCGGTACTCAATGCGCGTCGAGTCAATGCGTCCGGGCTTGACCGAGGGCACGCGCACCAGGGCGGCCGCGTCGTAGCGGGCCCAGCCGGCGCCGACCGGGGCCTCGTCGCCCGGCACCAGACGCTTGTAGGAGTTGACCCACTGGTTGGTGATGGCCGTGATCTCCGGGGCGTGGTGCACCAGGCCGGCGATGAACTTGGTGGCGACGTCGCTCAGCCCGTAGGGACCGTCACCGATGAAGGCGTTGTGATCGTCGCGCCAGAGCGAGAGGTGGGTGTGCATGCCCGAGCCCGGCACGTGGGCCAGCGGCTTGGGCATGAAGCTGGCCGCGACGCCCGACTGGCGCGCGAGCTCCTTGATCACGTGGCGCACCGACATGACCGTGTCGGCCATGGTGAGCGCGTCCGTGTAGCGCAGGTCGATTTCGTGCTGGCCGGGCGCGTCCTCGTGCTGGGCGTGCTCGACGCCGATGCCCATCTCCTCGAGGGTCAGCACCGTGCGACGGCGCAACTGGCTGCCCACGTCGTCGGGCAGCAGGTCGAAGTAGCTGCCGTGGTCGATCGGGCGGGGACGGCGGGTGGGATCGAGGTCCTCGAAATAGAAGTACTCGATCTCGGGCGCGACGAAGAAGTTGTAGCCCTGGGTGTGTGCGTCGTCGAGGACGTGGCGCAGCTGCTGGCGCGGGCAGCCTTCGAAGGGGGAGCCGTCGATGTTGTTGATGTCACAAAAGACCCGGGCCACCCCGGCCCCCTCTTCGTACCAGGGCAGCAGTTGGAAGGTGGTGAGGTCCGGTCGGGCGAGCACGTCGGACTCCTGGGTGCGCGAGAACCCGTCGATGGCGCTGCCGTCAAAGGTCATGCCCTGGTCAAGTGCGTCCTCCAGCTCGGCCGGCGTGACGTGGAAGGCCTTGTGCCGGCCCAGCACGTCGGTGAACCAGAGCTGGACGAAGCGCACGCCGCGTTCTTCGACCGTTCGCAGCACGTACTGGGCCTGGCTTTGCATACCACCCATTCTCGCACCTCCCGTGCAGGGCCCCGCGAGCCCAGAAACCGCAAAACCCGCCGCCCGGTGAGCGGCGGGGTTTGCTACTGATTGTCTATCGACGAGCCGCCTTCTTGGCCGGCACCTTCTTGACCGCCCGCTTGGTCGTGGACTTGACGGCCTTGGACGCGGCAACCTTGTTGGCCCCCACCCGAGCGGCCGGGGCCCGGCGCACCGTGGCGCTCTTGGCCGCGGCGCCGCAGATGGTCTCGACCATCAGGCGCGCGACGACGTAGGGGTCGACGTTGGCGTTGGGACGTCGGTCCTCGATGTAGCCCTTCTTCTCGCGCGCGACCTGGCCGGGGATGCGCACCGAGGCCCCGCGGTCCGACACGCCGTAGGAGAACTTCGACCAGTGCTGGGTCTCGTGCGCACCCGTGAGCCGGTCTTCGATGCCGTCGCCGTAACTCGTGATGTGCTCTTTCACCCTCGTCGAGAGCGCCTCGCAGGCCGCGATGATGGCCGGCCAACCATTGGCCGAACGGGTCTGCTTCGTCGAGAAGTTGGTGTGCGCACCCGCGCCGTTCCAGTCGCCCTTGATGGGCTTGGCGTCGAAGCTCACGTCGACGTCGAATTCCTCGCTGATTCGCTTGAGGATCCATCGCGCGACCCACAACTGGTCACCGATCTCAACCGTACCCAGGATGCCCAGCTGGAACTCCCACTGGCCCATCATCACTTCGGCGTTGGTACCCTCGATCGAGATGCCGGCGCGCATGCAGGCGAGGGTGTGGGCTTCGACGATGTCACGTCCGGGCATCTTCGAGCCGCCGACGCCGCAGTAGTAGGGGCCCTGGGGACCGGGAAAACCGATCTCGGGCCAGCCGTACGGGCGACCGTCCTGAAAGAAGGTGTACTCCTGCTCGATGCCGAACATCGGCTCGGAACTGGCGAACTTCTTGGCGACGGCGAGCGTGGCCGCGCGGGTGTTGGTTTCGTGCGGGGTCATGTCGGCGTTGAGGACCTCGCACATCACCAACACGTCCTTGGCGCCGCGTAGCGGGTCGGCGAACGTCGCGACGGGATTGAGCACGCAGTCCGAGAACTTACCGGTGGCCTGGTTGGTACTCGAACCGTCAAATCCCCACACCGGCGGCTTCTTGCCGTCGGCCACGATCTTGGTCTTGCTGCGTAGGTCGCGGGTCGGTTCTGATCCGTCAATCCAGATGTACTCGGCCTGATACGACACGGTTGCTCCTTCATCATGACATCGCGCGCTGCGCGCGACCGTCCCCAGTCTTGTTGTTCGCGCCCGTCGAATCGATGCGTTCTGTTAACCGCGTGTGAATCATTTCCTGTGGGTTCGCCGGCTCATCCCGGTAGGCTCGGGGCGTGCCCGTCATCCGACTCGCCCTCGCCCAAATGAACGCGGTGGTGGGCGGTTTCGCCCAAAACGTCGAGACTTTGAGCCGATTTCGCACCCAGGCGGCCGGCGTGGGGGCCGATCTGGTCGTGACCCCGGAACTTTCCCTGATTGGCTACCCGCCCGAAGACCTCTTACTTAAGGAGGGCTTCATCGAGTCGGCCCGCGTGGCCCTGGCGGACCTGGCCCAATCGACCAACCTGCCTCCGATACTGGTGGGCACCGTCGCGAGCGAGGGACCCGACGTCGTGTTGGCGCCCTCGGCGGACGGCCGCGACGTGGTGCACCCGACGTACAACGAAGCCAAGATGAGTCATATCGCCAACGTCCTGGTCGCGCTCAACGAGGAGGGCGTCGTTGCCACCGCGACCAAGCGGTTGTTGCCCAATTACGACGTCTTTGACGAGTTGCGCTACTTCCACCCGGGCGTCGGCCCCCAGAGCGTCATCAACGTCGCCGGCGTGGCGGTGGGAATGTTGATCTGTGAGGACGTATGGACCCAGTTCGGCCCAGCGGCCGAACTGGCCTTCCAGGGCGCCACCCTGCTGGTGGTGGCCAACGCCTCACCCTTCGCCCGCGGGCGGCGCGACGAGCGCGAGGCAATGCTGCGCGAACGGGCCATCGAAACGAACTGCCCGATTGCCTACGTGAACCTGGTGGGTGGTCAGGATGAACTGGTCTTTGACGGCCAGAGCGTGGTGGTTAACGCCAAGGGCGACGTCATTGCGCGGGCCAGCGCCTTCAGCGAGGAGTTGCTGGTGTGCGAGATCGAGGCGAGGGCCTCAACGGTGGGCGTGCCGGTCGACGCGGTCTACGCACGTGACGAGCGTCATTTAAAGGCCCTGCACGTCAATCACGTCGCCGAACCGCCCAGCGAAGTTGAAGAGATCTACGAAGCCCTGGTCATGGGCACGCGCGACTACCTGCGCAAGAACGGCTTTCGCACCGCGATTCTCGGTCTCTCGGGCGGCGTCGACTCGTCGCTGGTGGCGACCATCGCGGTCGACGCGGTGGGGGCACGGGCGGTGCGCGGCTTCGCCATGCCCAGCCGCTACTCCTCCGCTCACTCGGTCAGCGACGCCGAAGAGGTGGCCCGGCGTCTGGACATCGAGATCACGACGATCGACATCGAGCCCGTTCACCAGGCCCTGAGCGCCGCCCTGGCCGACGTGCTCGGCGGCGAGCCGTCGGGTCTGACCGACGAGAACCTCCAGGCCCGGATTCGCTCGGTGCTGTGGATGGCCATTTCCAACGACACCGGCGCCATTGTCTTCACCACCGGCAACAAGTCCGAGATGGCGACCGGGTACTCCACGCTCTACGGCGATTCGGCCGGCGGGTTCGCGGTCATCAAGGACGTCTCGAAGACCCTCGTGTACGAGCTGTGTCGATACCGCAACGAAGTTGCGGCGGCCAACGGCGACCTCGATCCGATTCCTCTCGCCGTGTTGGAGAAGTCGCCCTCGGCCGAACTGCGTCCGGACCAGTTCGACGACCAGTCGCTGCCCCCCTACGACCAGCTCGACCCCCTGCTCGAGCTCTACGTCGAGGGCGACGCCACCGCCGAGGAGCTCATCGCGCTTGGTCACGACCCGGCGCTGGTGCTGCGCATTACGCGCCTGGTGGACCAGAGCGAGTACAAGCGCCGCCAGATGCCCCCGGGCGTGCGCATTTCGGGTAAGGCCTTCGGGCGCGACCGGCGCATGCCCATTTCCAACGCCTTTCGCCCCGAGTAGGGACACGTAAGGAATGGTCGAGTCGCGCGCGAGCGTTGAACACCTGCTCTCGTGCGTCGACGCTGTCTACCGCGCACTAGGCGAGAGCGCGCCGCGCCTGAGTGAGGACGCCTACGTGGTGGCGGTGCACGAAATGTCGAGGTCCTTCGGCGCCCTCGCCCTCGCCATGCGCCAGTACGTGGGCGCGAGCGACGTCGAGCCAATGGCCGTCATCCTCGAGGTGCTCGACCGGGCCCTCGACAGTGACCCGACCGGGGCGATGACTCTCTTCGCCATGGCCCTGGTGGTGGGGCCGCGTCTGCTGGTCTCCTTGCGTGACGCGCGAGCGTCGCTGACGGGTGATGAGGCGCTGAGCACGTTGCTGGAGAACGCGGCCCAGGTGACGGTGGCGCAACTGTTGTTGATCGCCACTGTCACGCACAACCAGGAGAATATTGACGATCCCGCCTGGCAGGCGGCGGCGAGGGCACTCACCACGACGGTCGAAAAGGCCGGAAACGCTGAAAGTTTCGGCCTTTCCCGCTAGGTTGCCTATCTCCGTATAACTACAAGTACCGGATTTTCCGGGTCAGAATCGAAGGGAAGTCATGGCTAAAGATCGCGTTGATCGTGATGATGAGGACCTGGTACGGCTCTATCTCTCCGACATTGGTCAATACACCCTTTTGACCAAGGACGACGAAGTCCACCTGGCCCAGACCATCGAGGAGGGCCGCGAGGCCAAGGCCGAGCTCGAGGCCGCCGAAACCGATAAGAAGATCAAGATCACGCCCAGCAAGAAGCTGGCGCTGAAGCGGGCCGCGCACCGTGGCGACACCGCCGAGCGCGACTTCGTCCAGTCCAACCTGCGCCTGGTGGTCTCGATCGCCAAGAAGTACCAGGCGTCCGGTCTGCCGCTGCTCGACCTCATCCAGGAGGGCAACCTCGGCCTGATGCACGCGGTGGAGAAGTTCGACTGGCGCAAGGGCTTTAAGTTCTCCACCTACGCGACCTGGTGGATTCGCCAAGCCATCACGCGGGGCATCGCCAACACCGGGCGCACCATTCGCCTGCCGGTGCACGCCGGCGACACCCTGGCCCGGGTCCAGAAGGCCCAGTCGCGCCTGGAGCTCAAGTTCGGCCGTCCGCCCACCATCAAGGAACTCTGCGACGAGTGCGAGATGCCCGAGGACAAGCTGATCGAGGCGCTGCGTTTCAGGTCCGAGCCCATCTCGCTCTCCGAGCCCCTTCGCGAAGACGGCGACGCGGAACTAGGCGACGTGGTCGAGGACCGTTCGGCGGAGTCGCCCTTCGACGTCGCGGCGGTCAAGATGATGCCGGCGGCGATCGAGAAGCTGCTCCAGCCGCTCGACGAACGCGAGCAGAAGATCCTGCGCATGCGATTTGGCCTCGACGGAGCTGGCGAGATCCGCACCCTCGAAGACGTGGGGGCGGAAATGAACCTCACCCGCGAGCGAATCCGCCAGATCGAAGCGCGCGCGATGAGCAAGCTGCGTCATCCCTCGTCCGACACGGGCGCGCGCGACCTGCTGACGCTCTAGCGTCGACGAAGTTGGGTGCGCCCGAGGACCGCGGCGACCCCTATTACTACGGCACTAATGAAAAACGGCGTGTGCGACTTTGCACGGTCGTGCGCGCGCACCGGATGCGAGAAGCCCAGGATCGGCCACTCGTTGTCGTGGGCCAACTTGGTGAGGGTCCGGTCCGGGTTGACGGCGTAGGCGTGGCCGACCGCTTCGAGCATGGGAATGTCGGTTTCGGAGTCGGAGTAGGCGTAGGAATCACTTAGATCGATGCCGCGCTCCTGGGCCAGTTCGCGCATCGCGACGGCCTTGTTTTCGCCCTGGGCGAAGAACTCCATCTCGCCGGTGAACTTACCCTCGTCGTCGATCTTGGCTCGCGAGGCAATGGCGCCGGTGATGCCGAGCAGCTCGGCGAAGGGCTCGACGATCTCGCTGGGCGCCATGCTCACCAGCCACACCTCGTCACCCTCAGCCAGGTGATGGTCGATCAGCTCTAACGCCTCGCAGTAGATAAGCGGCTCGATGATCTCGTTGATGGTCTCGGCGACCAGGGTTCTCACCTCTTGGCGGTCCCAGCCCTTGGTGACCTTGAGTACCGATTCACGGATTTTGTTCAGTTTTTCGTCGTTGGCCCCGAAGCGCATGAACAGTATTTGGCTGAACACGCCCCAGACCAAGGTCCGGCGATGCAGCAGCCCGCGGGCGTGAAATTCCGGTCCGAGCGCCACGAGCGACGACTTGGCAATGACGGTTTTATCGAGATCAAAGAAGGCGGCTCGCACGTATTAATGCTAGGTCCCTTTATTCGCGCAAAATCCGCGGTGAAATCAATTAAGCAATGAACGCCAGGGCGCACTCTTGGGCGGCGTCGCCGCGCGTGATGAGGATCACGTGATCGTTTTCCAAGAAGTGCATGGTCGACGAGGGGATCATGGGCTGTTCGTTGCGCACCACGGCGACGACGCGCACCGAGTC
>ODAK010005784.1_pt1 | contig 12512 bp, 8 predicted proteins | sample 1539591 | NCBI WGS metagenome assembly ODAK01 (sample SAMEA3539303, study PRJEB22396) | soil metagenome | biome: tundra; feature: field; material: soil | place: USA | collected 2010-05 | depth 0.15 m | reverse complement strand
TCTTGCGAAGACCCTGACCAGACCGAGACCGCGATCCGAATAAACTACCCGCACACTTCGTTTCACAAACGCTCCGATGAAGAAGCTTTTCCTCGCACTGTTGACGATCGCGTTCACCTTTGGCGCCACGCTGGCGCAGGGGGAAGGGGCGACGGACGAGACGCGGATGACGTTGCGCGCGGAGCTCGTGCGCATGATCAACCACGATCGGGCCAAGTTCGGTCTCGGCCCGGTGCAACTCGATACGCAGGCGTCGGTGATTGCGGACGCCTATTGTCAGGCCCAGATCCGCAACGGCACGACCGGCCACTTCACCACCGACGGCGAGGCTCCGTACATGCGTTACTCATTCGCAGGCGGGAACGACGGCGTCAGTGAGAACGCGGCGGCATGGTCGGCGAACTACACCTTCAGCGACCGCGCTCTGTACGACATGATGCGCCGTTCCGAGGCCGCGATGATGTCTGAGGTGGCCCCGCATGATGGCCATCGCAAGACCATTCTCGATCCGGCCGCGACGCACGTCGGCATCGGCCTGGCCTGGGGACGCGGCGAATTCCGTCTGACCCAGGAGTTCATCCGTCGTTACGTCGAATGGACGCACCCGCTTCCGCGCACCGCGAGCGCCGCGCAGCCGGTCCTCTGTAGCGGCCGCGCGGTTCCCGGTTTCGTCGTCGAGGCGATCACCGTTCATCACGAGAGCCTGCCGCAGCCGACGGCCGCCGTCACCGCGAATGCGATCATGACCTACGGGCTGCCCGACAGGCGTCGCCAGTATCTGCCGCGTCTGAGAGGTAACTTCACACAGCAAATCAGCGGCGGCATCCGGGAAGTGCGCGAGACGTACAGCGACGGCAGCCGCGGCGATTTCCAGGTCGCTCCCGACGGCAAGTTCACCTTCGCCGTCCCGCTGCCTGACGGCCCCGGAATCTACACCGTCGTCGTCTGGGTCCGCCGGCACGGTTCCTCGGGTGATGCAATCCCGGCCAGCAACGTCTCGATCAAGGTCGAGCGGACTGCCGGCACGCCGATCAGTGGCACGCGCTGAGCGTCCGGGAGTCGCTGATCGGGAGTCGGGTGTCGGAGTCTGGACTCGCAGATTTTGATTCGGCCATCACCTTTCTTGAGTCCCGACTCAAATCTTTTGAGTCCCGATTCAAGTCTTTTGAGTCCCGACTCAAATCTTTTGTGTCCTGACTCACTCTTTTGTGTCCTGACTCAAGTCTTTTGAGTCCCGACTCAAATCTTTTGTGTCCTGACTCACTCTTTTGTGTCCCGACTCAATTCTTTTGTGTCCCGACTCAAATCTTTTGTGTCCCGATACAAATCTTTTGTGTCGGAAGCAACGATTTTGGAATGTACCGCGGTAAAACTTGCCGAATCCGCCAGACGATCGGCACCATCTGCTCCATCTGCGTCATCTGCGGATCAGTCACCTCCGCGGCAGTTGCGGAAACCATAGCCAGAAGTCCGACCTACGTATACTCGCCCGCCAATGTGCGGCATCAACGCCATCTACGCCTATCGCGACGCGGCTCCCGCTGTCGATCGTGATGAAGTGATCGCCACACGCGAGTGCATGCACAGCCGCGGGCCCGATGCCGGCGATGCCTGGTTCTCGGACGACGGCCGCGTCGGTTTCGGCCACCGCCGCCTGGCCATCATCGACCTCTCGCCCAGCGGCGCGCAGCCGATGCACTTCGGCGCGCTCTCGATCGTCTTCAACGGCGAGATCTACAACTACCGCGAGTTGCGCGCGCAGCTCGAAGCGCGCGGACGCCGCTTCACGACGCAGTCCGACACCGAGGTCCTGCTGCAGCTTTACGATGAGAAACAGGAGCGGATGCTCGAGGAGTTGCGGGGCATGTTCGCCATCGCGCTCTGGGACAGCACGCGCCGTCGCATGCTGCTGGCGCGCGATCCGTACGGCATCAAGCCGCTGTACTACGCCGACGATGGCGGCACGATCCGCATCGCGTCGCAGGTGCGCGCGCTCGCAGCGAGCGGCAAGGTGTCTCGGCAATTCGATCCCGCCGGAGCGGCCGGCTTCTTTCTGCGCGGCACCGTGCCCGAGCCGTTCACGATGTACCGCGCCATCCGCGCGTTGCCTGCTGGATCGTACGCATACGTCGACGCAAACGGCGTCCACGAGCCGGTGCAGTATTTCTCGATCGCCGGGACGCTGCGTGATGCCGTCGAAAGCGGCGGCAGCTTCACCGAGGAACAACGGCGCGGCATCGTTCACGACGCGGTGCTCGAATCTGTTCGTTACCACATGGTCGCGGACGTGCCGGTCGGAGCCTTTCTCTCCGCCGGCATCGACTCCACCGCCGTGGTCGCCCTCGCGCGCGAGAGCGGCGCCAGCGAGCTGCAGACGATGACGCTTCGCTTCGAGGAGTACCGCGGACGCGTGAACGACGAAGCGCCGCTTGCAGCGATGGTCGCGCAGCAGTACGGCGTGCGCCATGACATTCAGGAGCTGACGCTGCCGCAATTTCGCGCCGAGCTGCCGCGCATTTTCGCGGCGATGGACCAGCCGAGCGTCGATGGCCTGAACAGCTTCTTCATCAGCAAGGCCGCCCACGACCTCGGACTGAAGGTAGCGATGTCGGGCACCGGCGGCGATGAGCTGTTCGGCGGCTACACATCATTTAGAGACATACCCCGCTGGATGCCCATGACCTCGGTGCTGTCGCGCGTGCCGAAGCTCGGCGATGCGGTGCAGCGCCTCAACGCAGCGCTGGCGAAACGCAGCCGCCACATCAGCCCGAAGATGGGCGAGATCGTGCGCTACGGCGGAAGCTACGCCGGCGCCTATCTCGTCAAGCGCGGCCGCTTCCTCGCTTCCGAGCTCCCCTCGCTCCTCGGCGCCGAGATTGCGCGGGAAGGCCTGGCCCGTCTCGATCTCCTTCGCCTCATCGAGCAAACTGTCACGCCCGATCCCGGCAACGCCTTCGCGCGCGTGGCCGCACTCGAATCGTCGCTCTACCTGCGCAACCAGCTTCTGCGCGACATGGACTGGGCCTCGATGGCCCACTCCCTCGAAGTGCGCGTCCCCCTCGTCGATGCGCATCTCCTGCGCAAAGTCGCCCCCGCGCTCGTCACCCGCCGCGAGCGCGGCAAGCAACTCCTCGCCTCCGCCGCGCGCCCACCGCTCCCCGCTGAAGTACAACAGCGCAGAAAGACAGGCTTCACGCTGCCGATCAAAGAGTGGCTGACGCAGGAAGCAGACGGCCGCGTCGAATTCGGCAAACGAAGCTGGGCGCGCAAGGTGTACGAGGTGATGTTCGGAGAAGAAAGAGGATATTGGTAGGCTTCAGCGACCTTGCGGGTTCCACGCTTCCGACCAACTACCCTCGCGGCGCTGCTGATCACAATCGGCGCGATTCGGATGGCGACGACGTTCCGGGTCTTCTCGGCGACGAGCGATGAGGCCACGCACATCGGCGCGGGGCTGGAGATGTACCAGTATCACCGCTATCAGTTTCAGCGCGAGAATCCGCCGTTGCCGCGGCTTGTGCTGGCGATCGCGCCGTATCTGGGCGGGATGCGTTACGACGATAGTGGGAACTTTCCGGAGCAGATCCACAGCATCTTCTACGGTCACGGCGAGTATCCCGCGAACCTCTTCCGGGCACGTGTCGGGAACCTCGTCTTCTTCGTCATCGCCGCTGTCGCTTTGTTTCTCCTGGCGCGCGATGCGATCGGAGAAAGGGCGGCGTTGCTCGCCCTCCTTCTCTTCACGATGGAGCCGATCGTTCTCGGCTACTCGGCGGTGGCCACACACGATGCTCCCGGCACAGCGGGCGTGGCCGTGGCGCTCTTGGCGTTCACACGCTGGCTCCGTGGGCCCAACCTCAAGTCAGCACTATTGTTCGGCGCCGCCTACGGCTTCAGCATTCTCTGCAAATTCTCCTGCATCCCGTTCGTCGCAGTCGCTTGCGCCGCTCTCGTCATCATCCGTCTGCTGCACGACGGAGAGTTGCGAGCCCATCTCGGCCGTGCAGCAACCACTCTCGTTCCGGCGGCACTGACAACATTGATCGTGATCTGGGCGGGCTACGGTTTCAGAGTCGGGACGATCGGCGAATTGCAGCCGTGGGCTCCAGTATTCAGTCCGACGGTGCAACGTCTTCTTACGCAAATCAACACGAGTGCGCCGCTGCCTGCGTCGAACTTCTTCATCGGCATCGCGGGCCTCCTCAGGTACGACCAGCGCGGCTACCTCACCTACCTGTGCGGCAAGATCCTGAAGACCGGACGATGGTGGTACTTCCCGTTCGCCATCGCCCTGAAGACGACGATCGCTGCGCTCATCTTGTTTGCGACGGGCTTCTGGTTCGCGCTGCGCGACCGTGAGTTGCGATGGCCGTTTGCGGAATGGAGCGCCGCCGCAATCGCCATGATCCTCGTGGCGATGCCGAGCGCCCTCGACCTCGGCGCACGCTATCTCCTTCCGTTCTACGTTCCCTTCGCAATCGCTGCAGCGTGCACGGCGAGGGCGATGATTCGCGCATCACGCACGACCGCGGTCATCGCCATCGTGCTCCTGGTCGCCCATATCGGCGCCTCGGCACTCGCCCATCCTGATTACTTCCCGTACTTCAACGTTTTCGCCGGCTCCGACCCATCGCGCTACCTTGTCGACAGCAACATCGACTGGGGTCAGGACATCCTCCGTCTTCGCAGCTTCGTGCGGCGCGAGCACATGCCGAAGCTCACGGCGTCGCTGATGGGCCCTGCCGATTATGTGGCCCTCGGCTTTCCGCCGGTCGAACCAGCCAGCCCATGGACGGAATCACACGGCTGGGTCGCGGTCAGCGACCACTCGTATCAACTCACGGGCGCCGAGGGTGGTTGGCGGTGGCTGCCGGATAGGTATGAGCGCGTTGGGAAGTCGATTCGGTTGTATCGGATTCCGTGACGCACAGACGTGACCAAACCAGCGCGAAGTAGAATCGCCGCCCCTGATGCAGCGCTTCGCATTTCGTCCAGTCGCTCTTGCTGCGTTGCTGATCGCCATCGGCGCGATCCGCATGGCGACGACGTTCCGCATCTTTTCAGCGACCGCCGATGAAGCGACGCATGTCGGCGCTGGATTGGAGATCTACCAGTATCACCGCTATCTCTTCCAGCGCGAGAACCCGCCGCTGCCACGGCTCGTTCTGGGGATTGCGCCCTTTCTCGGCGGGATGCGTTACAACCCGCACGGCACGTTCACCGATCAGATCCACAGCGTTTTCTACGATCACGGCGACTATCGCCCGAACCTCTTCCGCGCCCGGGCCGGTACAGTCGTCTTCTTCGCAATTGCAGCCGTCGCGTTGTTTTTCGCGGCACGCGATGCGCTCGGCGATGCCGGAGCACTGCTGGCAGTCTTCCTATTCACGATGGAACCGATCGTTCTGGGCTACTCCGCCCTGGCCACGCATGACGGCGCGAGCACGGCCGGAGTCGCCGTGGCGCTCTTCGCCTTTGCGCGGTGGCTTCGTCAGCCAAGCCTGAAGACAGCACTGCTCTTCGGTGCCGCCTATGGCTTCAGCATCCTCTGCAAGTTCTCCTGTATCCCCTTCGTTGCCGTCGCGTGCCTCGCAATGGGAATCGTTCGTCTCCTGCACGACGCCGAGCTACGAAGGCGGATCCCCCGTTCGCTGGCAACACTTGCACCGGCGGCGGCCGCCACGCTCTTCGTCATCTGGGCGGGCTACGCCTTCACCGTCGGAACGGTCGGAGAGCTCGCGCCATGGAACGATGCGTTCGGACCGGGGGTGCAGCGCTTCATCAAGGGCTTGAGCCTTCGTGCTCCACTTCCGGCCTCCGACTTCTTCGCTGGCATCGCCTCATTGCTGAAGATCGATCAGAGCGGCTTCCTGACATACGCCGTCGGAAAAGTAACGACCACTGGACGATGGTGGTACTTCCCGTTCGCTATCGCGCTTAAGACCACCATCGCCGCGCTCGTTCTTTACCTGGCCGGGCTCTGGTTCGCGCTGCGCGACAGCACGCTTCGCTGGCCGTTCGTCGAGTGGAGTGCCGCCGCACTCGGCATCATCATCGTGGCGATGCCGAGCACGCTCGACCTCGGCGTCCGGTACGTGTTGTCTTTCTACGTTCCCTTTGCGATCGCAGGAGCCGCGAGCGCATTGGCGATGATCCGCGCCTCGCGAGCTTTCCGCGTCGTGACCATCGTCTTGCTCGCCGCTCATCTCGGCGCGTCGGCGCTTGCGCATCCCGACTATTTCCCCTACTTCAACGCCTTCGCCGGCCGCGATCCGTCGCGCTATCTGATCGACAGCAATGTCGATTGGGGACAGGACATCCTGCGACTGCGCTCGGTGCTGCGCAGCGAACATGCAACGGCGCTGGCACAGTCGCTGATGGGCCCGGCCGATTACGAGGCCCTTGGCTTTCCACCGGTCCGCTCGGCCAGTCCGTGGGCTGCTTCGCACGGGTGGGTTGCGGTCAGCGATCACTCCTACCGCATGACCGGCGCAGAGTACGGCTGGCGGTGGCTGCCGGATACGTACCGGCGAGTAGGAAAGTCGATTCGGTTGTACTACATCCCATGAGTGGCCGGCGATCGCGCGGCGCTTCCATTCTCGCTGTCATTCCGAGCGGGCGGGGCGGCGGGGGGCGAGGAATCCCCTACCCACAAAGCGGCGGCCGAACATCGTCATAACCACAAAGACGCCACGCGTTCGACGATCGAGGCGCGCTGCGTGGGGCCGGGGATTCCTCGCCCACCATACGCCCGCCCGCTCGGAATGACAGCGGGGCGGGCGCGGCGCACGGTGCGTTGCGAGATTGTCAGTTCACCGCTACCGGCTCCGGTTCGAGTGAGAGCTCGATCTTTCCATCGTCACCGACATTGACGAAGACGATGTCGCCCGGCTTGAACTTCCCTTCGAGCAGCTTCATTGCCAGCGGATCGATGATCAGTTTCTGCAACGCGCGCTTGAGCGGACGCGCGCCGAAGGCCGGGTCGTAACCCTCTTTCGCGAGCTGCTCTTTGGCGTGGTCGCTGATCTCGATGGTGATGCCGCGGTCGGCAATCATCTTCGTCAGCTTCCGGATCTGAATCTCGATGATCCGCTTGATGTGCTGCATGTCGAGCGCGTGGAAGATGATCACGTCGTCGATGCGGTTGAGAAACTCGGGACGGAAGTGGCGATGCAGCTCTTCCTGAACCTTTCGCTCCATCTCCGTTTCCTGCGCCGACGTCTGCATCGACTTCTGATAGTCGAAGATGAACTGCGCGCCGACGTTCGACGTCATGATGATGACCGTGTTCTTGAAGTCGACGACTCGGCCCTTCGAGTCGGTGAGGCGCCCATCGTCGAGAATCTGCAACATGATGTTGAAGACTTCGGGATGCGCTTTCTCGATCTCGTCGAAGAGCAGCACGGCATAGGGCCGCCGGCGAATCGCTTCGGTGAGCTGGCCACCTTCCTCGTAGCCGACGTACCCGGGCGGCGCACCGATCAGCCGCGCCACGGCGTGGCGCTCCATGTACTCCGACATGTCGATGCGCACCATGGCGTTATCGTCGTCGAATAGAAACTCAGCCAGCGCACGTGCCAGCTCCGTCTTGCCGACGCCGGTTGGTCCCATGAAGATGAACGAACCGATCGGACGGCTGGGATCCTTGAGCCCTGCGCGCGAGCGCCGCACGGCGTTGGAGACGGCGGTGACCGCCTCCTCCTGACCGATGACCCGGAGCTTGAGGTTGTCCTCCATCCGCACGAGCTTCTGAATCTCGGACTCCATCATTCGCGTGACCGGCACACCGGTCCACTTCGACACGATCTCGGCGATGTCTTCATCGGTCACCTCTTCGCGAAGAAGCGCACCGCCCTTCTGCATCTCCATGAGGCGCGCCGAGGCGGATTCGAGATCGCGATTGAACTGCGGAAGCGCGCCGTAGCGCAGCTCGGCCGCCTTGTTCAGGTCGCCCTGACGCTCGGCAGCGTTGGCTGCCTCGCGCGTCTCCTCGATCTTCTTCTTGAGATCGGTGATCTGCGTGATGACGCCTTTCTCGTTTTCCCACTGCGTTCGCAGCGTGCTGATTTTTTCCTGCAGCTCGCCGATCTCACTGTCGATCTCGCCAAGGCGTTGCTTCGAGGCAGGATTGGTCTCGCGGGAAAGCGCCTGCTTTTCGATCTGAAGCTGCGTCATGCGCCGCGTCAGCTCATCGATCTCCTGCGGCATCGACGTCAGTTCGATGCGCAGGCGCGATGCTGCTTCGTCGACGAGATCGATCGCTTTGTCGGGCAGGAACCGATCGGTGATGTAGCGATGCGACAACGTGGCCGCCGCGACGATTGCGGAGTCCTGGATCTTCACACCGTGATGCACTTCGTAGCGTTCTTTGAGGCCGCGAAGGATAGCGATCGTGTCTTCGACGGTCGGCTCGCCGACGAAGACCGGCTGGAAGCGGCGGGCGAGCGCCGCGTCCTTCTCGATGTGCTTCTGATACTCGTTGAGCGTAGTGGCGCCAATCGCGCGCAGCTCGCCTCGCGCAAGCGCCGGTTTGAGCATGTTCGAGGCGTCCATTGCGCCTTCCGAGGCGCCGGCACCGATGAGCGTATGCAGCTCGTCGATGAAGAGAACGACGTTTCCTTCGCTCTCCTCGACTTCCTTGATGACGGCCTTGAGTCGGTCTTCGAACTCGCCGCGGTACTTCGCGCCGGCGATCATCGCGCCGAGGTCGAGTGCGACGACACGCTTGTTCTTGAGGCCTTCCGGAACGTCGCCTTCGACCACGCGCCGTGCCAGTCCCTCGACGATGGCGGTCTTGCCGACTCCGGGCTCGCCGATCAGGACGGGATTGTTCTTCGTTCTGCGCGAGAGCACCTGAATCACGCGGCGAATCTCTTCGTCGCGGCCGATGACAGGATCGAGCTTGCTGCGGCGCGCGAGCTGCGTGAGGTCGCGCCCGTAGCGCTCGAGAGCCTGGTACTTGTCCTCCGGATTCTGGTCAGTCACGCGCTGGGTTCCGCGCACTGACTGGAGCGCTTTGAGCAGCGCGTCGGGCACAGCGCCATGGCGCGCGAGGATCTTTGCTGCGGTTGCTTCTTTCGTCTGTGCGATCGCAAGGAGAAAGTGTTCAGTCGAAACGTACTCGTCGTTGAACTGGGTGGCGGCGTTGAATGCGGCGTCGAAAACCTTGCGTAGCGTCGAACCGGTGATCGGCTCCGCCGAGGCGCCGGCGACGCGGGAGTATTTGGCGATCTCGGCGGCCGTCTCGGTCTCGATCTGTCCCGGCTGAATCCCGAGTTTGGTCAGGATCGGCCCGACGATTCCGCCTTCCTGCCGCAAGAGAGCGATCAATAGATGTTCGGCGGTAACCTCGGGATTGCCCGCTCCTCGGGAGAGGTTCTGCGCCTCAGCCACAGCTTCCTGGGCTTTGAGTGTAAGTTTGTTGAAATTCATAGGATTACCTCACATTGAGTCTCGCTGACTCATATCGTGAAACCGGCAAAAGTTACCGCACATTCCGCCAGGACTGTTCCGTCGGAGAGGTGTGCAAGAAGGGGGCTCGACTGCGCCGGTCGCGTCTTGGCGTAGACTACGACTCATGGGAAAGATCGACAAAACCGAAGTCATCGATTCGGGGCGTCGTCCTTGGCTGGACTTAGAAAACACGCTCTCCGGAGAAGATGGCGAGTCCTTCGCACGAGCGATTGCCGAGGGTCGCATGAGCCATGCCTTAAATGCTGACTACGACGAAGCGACACATAGCCTTCGTCTGCTCGCGCCGCTCGAAGGTTTTGCTGACCGCGAGAAGGTTCTCGTCACCGTTGAACATGCCGACGCGAGGCCTTGGAGTGATCTTCGCGGATTGCTCTCGGGTAAAGAAGGCGAGGAGTTCGCTCGAGTGATCGAAGAAGCCTTTCCAACCGAGCCTGTGAAGAAGTGATCGATCGTCTCGCCGTCGACACCAACGCCGTCGTCGACTACCTCCGACTCGACCGCGAGTATCCGCCGCAACTGGACGAAGCGAAGGAGGTTCTTCTTCCACTGACGGTCATCGGTGAGCTGTTCTACGGCGCATCGCGCAGCGATCGCCCCGAACATCACCGTTCAGGCACGCTCGAGTTGTCAAACGCTGGCCACCGTTGATTCCTGATATCGAGACCGCGTGGATTTACGGCGAAATACGCGCCGCCACATTTCAGAAGACTAACAACCTCGGCACATCGAGAGTTAACGACCTCTGGATCGCAGCGCTTTGCATCCAGCACCAGCTCCCACTTCTTACAAATGACGGTGGATTCGACAGGATCCAAGGCCTGACCGTCATCCACTGGTAATCGGCGTATCGCCTGGACGTGCTCTGAGAGGACGCAAGCACTCCTTCCCCGGCTGTTAGACTCCCGCCGTGAACGGGACAAACCGCCGCGATCTCTTTCTCGTCACGTTCTCGATTCTTTCGCTCGAGCTCGCCGTCATCCGCTGGATGTCGCAACAGGTGACGCTTTTTGCGTACCTCGGCAGCGTTCTTCTGATCGGAGCTTTCCTGGGCATGGGCCTGGGCGTTGCGCTCGGGCGAAAACGGCCGAAATTGTTCGGCCTCACCCTGCCTGCGCTGGCGGCCTTGTCCGGCGTGCTGGCATTCTCGGAGAAGCTGCACATCCTTCACACCCGCTTCCCTGGACGCAGCGTGGCCATGTGGGGGATGGAAAACGCGAAGAACTTCGCGTCGAGCATGGCGGTCATCGTGGCGTTGTTCGCTGCGGTCGCCATCGTCTTTCTCCTGGCCGGCACGCGGGTCGGCGAAATCTTCGCCGCCTCCGAAGCGCTCGACGCGTATGCAGTCGATCTGGCCGGCTCATTCGCAGGAGTCGTGGCCATGGCCATCGTCTCTTCGGCCCAGACGCCTCCGCCGGTCTGGTTCGCGCTGGGGGGCATTCCGTTGGCCTTCGTATCGCGCCGTTGGACCAGTTGGATTGCGCTCGGCGCGGTGCTCCTCTTCACGACGTTATCGATCCGCGGCGCGATCTTCTCGCCGTACTACCGCATCGATCTCGACCGGGCTGGCGACGTAACTGGCGCTCCGATCCGTTTGTCAGTGAACCGCGACTTTCATCAATACATCCACGACTTTTCTGCGCGTCACCTCAACGATCCTGCGCTGAGTCCAGAGATACGGATGCGCCTTGCCTCCGCCGAGGCGACCTATCGTCTCCCCTTCGCACTGGCACCGCGCCGGGACAGCGCGCTCGTCGTGGGCGCCGGCACCGGGAATGACGTCGCCGCCGCACTGCGTCAGGGCTTCCGCGAAGTCGTCTCCGTCGATATCGATCCTCGAATCATCGACATCGGACGGGAGCTTCATCCCGAGCGGCCGTATGACGATCATCGCACCATTCCGATCGTGAACGACGCCCGCGCTTACTTTGAACAAACGAACCGGCAGTTCGACGTCGTCGACTTCGGTCTTCTCGATTCCCACGCCGTCTTTTCCGCGATGTCGTCGTTGCGGCTCGACAACTACGTTTACACGGTCGAAGCGATGCGCTCGGCGTGGCGCCATGTGCGCACGCCGGGATTGATGAGCGTCAGCTTCTCCATCGCCGAGCGCGAATGGCTCTCCGACCGCCTCGTCAAGATCGTGCATGACGCCACCGGCGTCGATCCGGTGATCGTTCCTCACGCGATCCAGCGCGGCCGCTTCTTCATCGTCACCAAAGGAATCGATCCGCGCGTGCTCGCGACGAATTTCCGGCTGCGCACCCTCCCCCGGCCGGATACAACGCACGTCGAAGCGGCAACCGACGACTGGCCGTTCCTCTACCTGAGCCCCGGAGAAATCCCGGTCGGCTACATCGCGATGGTCGCAGCCATCCTGCTGATCGCGGTGATCGGGACGCGCGCTGTGTTCGGCCCCGGGCTTTTCCGCGGCCAGTCGTTCGATCCCATGCTTTTCGTCATGGGCGCCGCGTTTCTCCTGATCGAAACGTGCAGCGTTACCGATCTTTCGTTGCTCTTTGGATCGACATGGGTGGTCAATGCGGCAGTCTTCGCAGGCGTTTTGGCGGTCGTGTTCGCCGCCAACGCTCTCGTTCGCAAAGGGCACGCACCGAACATCTCGCTAGTGTTCGGCCTTCTCTTCGCGTCGTTGCTGGTCAACTATTTCATCCGTCCGGATCAGCTCCTAACTCTTGGGGTTGTCACTCGCTCGATCCTCGGGCCGCTTCTCGCAGCGCTTCCCGTCGGATTCGCCGGCATCATTTTCTCGTCCGTCTTTGCCCGATCCGCCGAGCCGAACGCCTCGCTCGGTTCGAACCTGCTCGGCGCGGTCGTGGGCGGCTGCCTCGAGTTCCTCTCGATGGCCACCGGCCTGCGCGCGCTCACGCTTCTGGCGCTGACCTTCTACCTCGTCGCACTGTTTCTCTATCGACGCTCCGAGGCTACGATCGTGAACGCTTGAATGCGCCTTTTCTACCGGCTGACTCGCGGAACGACTAAACTTGCCTGGAGAAACCGTATGACTGCAACCGCCCCACTTC
>ODAK010005783.1_pt1 | contig 12513 bp, 11 predicted proteins | sample 1539591 | NCBI WGS metagenome assembly ODAK01 (sample SAMEA3539303, study PRJEB22396) | soil metagenome | biome: tundra; feature: field; material: soil | place: USA | collected 2010-05 | depth 0.15 m | reverse complement strand
CGACTCGCCAAGACTTGTTTGTCGGCTTGAGATGCTGTCGCAGTCGCTGCTCCAATTCAGGGCCGTAATCCTGCACCCAGCGCCAGACCGTTGTGTGATCGACATTGAGACCGCGCTCCTCCAGCAGTTCCTCAACATCGCGCAGCGAAAGAGAATAGCGAAGATACCACCGGACCGCACAAAGTATGAGGCCGGGTTCGGTCTGCCGCCATTTGAAGATCGCGGGTCGGGCTATCATTTCGTGATTCTTTCACGTCGCCAGCCAGCAACCCCGAAAGTTGCAACACATCCACAAAAAGCCTCGGGCCTGCCAGAGGCGCGCAGTGAAAACGACAACGAGCAAGGGATGAGGGTCACTAGCACGTGTTAAAATACGACTTTCAGCGAAGGGTAGTACACATGCAGATCGACTTCGGAGGGCTGCGTCGAACTGAGCCAATCAGCCGACACTTCGGCTATGATCGCGGCTTGCCCGTCGATCGGTACTACGTCGAGCAGTTTCTCGGGCGTTACAGAGAGGACATTACGGGCCGTACGCTGGAGATCGGAGACGATTCGTACACGCGACAGTTCGGCGGAGACCGAGTGACCATGCGGGACATCCTGCACGTTCACGAAGGAAATCCAAAGGCGACCATCATTTCTGATCTGTCTTCCGGCGAGGGCATTCCGTCCGACGCATTTGATTGCGCAATCGTCACACAAACCCTCCATCTCATCTTTGAGCCCGTTACTGCTTTACGAACATTGCACCGGATCTTGAAGCCGGGGGGCGTGCTCCTGGCAACCGTTCCTGGCATTACTCCGTTGAGTGTGGACGAATGGAGCACGACCTGGTATTGGGCGTTCACCAGACCTTCAGTGCTCCGCATGTGCGCGTCCCTTTTTGGGGAGAATGGGGTTCAAGTGGCGGCGTACGGGAACGTTTTCGCGGCGACGTGCTTCCTCGAAGGAATTGCTGTGGAGGACGTTACCACTGCCGAGCTGGACGTGCGCGACCCCAGTTACGATGTCCTGATCACTATCCATGCTCAAAAGTCCCGTAACACATAGCGCGATCCTTTCCGCGGCTGCGGCACTTCGCCGGGCGATCTCGCCCATGCGGCGCGGAAATGTGATTCTGATGTATCACCGCATAACTCGCACGAATGTCGATCCGTGGGCCCTCTGTGTCGATCCCAACAACTTCTCGCAGCAGATGCAAGCGCTGAAGAGGATCGCAATCCCGGTTCCTCTGACGGAACTGCCTGACGCTGACCCACAGCATCCATCGGTCGCAATCACCTTCGACGACGGATACCTGGATAACCTTGAAATCGCTCAGCCGATTCTCGAGCAGCAGGGCATCCCAGCGACCATCTTTGTGAGCACCGGGTACGTAGGTAAGCCCCACGGATATTGGTGGGACGAGTTGGAAGCCATTTTTCTCCATCCGGGTATCCTCCCTGCGTGTGGTCTGAAATTGTCGGTTGCCGGGCAGAGCTATAACTGGGAGATCGATCCTGCAGACCTGGAATACCGAGACGCGGACTGCGCAACTCATCGCGGCTGGATTGTATGGAAGCAGCCGCCACCTACGAGCCGCCACGCGGTTTTCCACGCGGTCTGGAGCCTCTTGCGCGAGGTAGACACGGCGCAACGTGACGAGAGCATTTGCCGGATTCGGCAATGGGCCGGGCTGAGTGAATGGTACGCTCCTGCGCGCTGTATGACGCCGGAGGAACTGCGCGAAGTGAGCCGCGGAGCTCTCCTCTCGGTAGGGGCGCACACAATCAGCCACTCACGGCTCTCCCAGCTTTTGGAGTCAAGCCAGTGGACTGAAATCTCGGAGAGCAAGTCGATACTCGAACGGATACTCGGCCGGCCCGTGGACACCTTTTCCTATCCTTTCGGTGACCGGAGCGATTACACCCATCGAACGGTTGAAGCGGTGCGGGCGGCGGGGTACCGGCTGGCCTGCTCGAACTTTGAAGGTACGGTCGGGCCGAAGAGTGACAGATTCCAGCTCCCCCGGTTACATGTGGAGAACCGGAACGGAGATGATTTCGCGACATGGCTGCGCTCGTATCTTATCTCATGATGGCTTTCCCGCTGTGTGCGTCGGAAATGGAAGATAGCTTTCGCCGCACGATCTCAATGACAAGACGAGCTAGCCCGATCATATTGCCTGCAAACCTGTGGCGCTGAATCCAGAGCTCCCGTTTAAGTTTCCAGTGCAGGTTATCGTCCGAACCAGGGTGCGTTTCCACGTAGTCTGCGAGCCATTCCAGGTAGGGGAGATGTGAGAGACTCGGCCTCCAAGGATGGTCCGTTCCCGCCTTGACGGCTTGGCTGGAGCTAGAGCCCGGATGCTGCCTATAAAGGTCATAGCAGCCGGAATCTACAAATACAGGCCCATACAGGCAGAGCTTTGCAATCAGCGTCTGGTCCTCGAACATCTGCTGAATGGACTCCTCGAACCCGCCGACCTCCACAACAGCTTTCCGTCGAGCCAAAATCGAGCAGATGCCCGGAACGATGCCGGTGCGAGCCAAGTAGCAAGTCAGCAGATAGGGTGGGCGAAAAAGAACGTCAGGGCGCACTCCGAGAACGCCGAGATAATCGCGACGCCGCGCTCCCGATTCCCAGCTGTGCCAGTACCGTGTGGGGCCGTATAGCATGACTGCTTCGGGATACCGGGAAAGAGTGGCGAACTGTCTGGCAAGCTTCGATGGCAGCCAGACATCGTCTGCATCAAGGAATGCTACATATTCTCCCCGAGCTCGCTGAATCCCGAGATTCCGCGACGTACTCTTTCCCCGATTCATGTGGCCAGCATGCTGGAGGTAAAAGATGCGCGCGGGATGGAGTTCGGCATAACGCCGAGCTATCACTGTACTTCGGTCGGTCGAACCGTCATCGACGAGAAGTAGTTCCCAGTCATGCCACGTCTGGACCAGAACGCTCTCGATCGCCTCCTCCAGGAACGCTTCAGCGTTCAGGAAGATCAATATTCCGGAGACTGACGGAGTTTGGTTCATCGGCCTAGGCCCTGTGACCCAAATGCCTTCACCCTTTCAGCTATCTCAATAAACGGTGCCAGGAGCGCGTGGAGGCGCGGATGGTCGTAAGGCCAGAGCTCCCGATGCAGGGCGCGACGGGCAGAGGAGTCATAGGCAATCTCTAGTCCATCCATGTGCTGCGCCAGCCATTCCAGGAAAGGTCTGCGCTGGGAAAGATAACTCTCAGTGCGGGCTGACATCGCGGTACAACTGCCACCGTGCTGGCGGTATTTCACCCAGCATGAGCCTGAGACATACACCGCTGTTTGCAGCTCGAGTTTCGAAAAGAAGACCTCGTCCTCGTACATAGCAGTGAACTCTTCTTCAAAGCCGCCCACACGTTCCACCACGGAACGACGCATCATCGCATTGCTGGTCATCGGCGTTTGGGCCTTGTTCCTGAGAAGCAGAGGGAGCAAATTGGGAGGCGACACAAGGGTGTCGGCCGGAACGCCGAGGTTAACCCTGTAATCTGTGTCCTCCGGCCTGCCGGTCCAACTACTCCAAATTAGAGCATGCCCATACGTCATACCCACGTCGGGATTTGCTTCAAGAAGCGTGACTTGCTCCGAGAGTTTGTTCGGCAGCCAGACATCGTCCGCATCGAGGAAAGCGATGTACTCTCCGCGTGCGTGCTGAATTCCAAGGTTCCGCGATGCACTCATACCCCGATTGGCGTGGGCGGAATGCTCCAAATATCTGACCTGTTGGGGGGTACGGTAAACTAAGTCGATTGCAATGCGAGTGCTGCCGTCACTGGAGCCGTCGTCGACCAGCAGGAGCTCCCAGTTTGGGTAGTTCTGCTCGAAGACGCTACGGATCGCTTCGTGGAGAAACGGCTCCGCGTTGAAGAAGACGATGATGACGGATACGAGCGGCGACTGATCCATGATTTGCTATCCGCCGTCATGATGAAGAACTGGATATCCGGCGAACCTCAGCCACTCGACAGATCGCCGGCAGCCCTCCGTGAAGGATACCTGGGGTGAATACCCGAGCATACGCTTCGCTTTGTCCGATGGTAATTTCCAGGCGCAGGTCTGGAGCAGCATCCGTTCGAGATCGGGAACGGGTGGCAGTTCCGCCTCCATCACGTAGGGCGACCCTCCCGGCTGATATTGCAGCCAGGCAGCCAAGCCCGTATACGCGGCGTGGCGCAGACGCAAGGGGAACACTGGCAGCACAGCCTGGCCGAGCTTCGAATCACGAAAATGAAGCATCCGCTCGAAGCCGGATTGCGCTGGCACCGAGCGCTTCATGGATGGAATTTCATCGAATGGGATGCCGAATGCCGCGGCGACCGGCTCGTACAGCTCTCGCCATGTCACCGTCTCCTCGTCGCCTACGAGGAAGGCATGTCCGTCCACGCCGGGAGCGGTGAGCGCCAATTGAATCGCGCGCACAAGATTGTCAACGTAAATGCTGTTACAAACGCCACGCGCCCCTTCCACGACAAAGGCGCGGCCCGTCAACAGCTCATCTGCAAAACTACCAATCCACGACGATCGGGGACCGTAGACGATTCCCGGCCGCAGCATGACGGCCTCCACGCGGCCGTTCGCTCGCAGACGCAGAAATCTTCGCTCGGCCTTGACCTTTGCGTTGTTGTAGGCAATCGGCTGGTCTACTCGTAATCGGGTGTTCTCATCGGTGCCCGGCGCCGGAGACTGTCCGTGTACGGATGCGCTACTCACGTACACGATACGGCGAACACCGGCTTGCTCCGCCGCGCGATACACCGGCTCCGCCGTCCCCACAATGGTTGCGCTATCTCCGGCAATGCCATGGACCACGTATTCGCAATCGGCAAGAGCGGCGCGCAGTGCTTGGGCGTCGCAACCATCCGCAATCCGCCAATCGAGATTAAACCGGCACGGTCGCGCCAAACCTGAGATCCGACGCACGATCGGACGGACCTCGGCCCACCTTTGAAGATGGAAAGATTCGACAACCCGGCTTCCGATGAATCCGCCTGCTCCGAGAACGGCGACTCGAAATGATGTCATAGGACCTGGCCCGCCTTGCTGCGAGCCGTGGCGCTCTCGATGTCTGTTAACCACGCCATGTGCATCAGTTTCCGGCGGCGGTAGCACTCGTCGATCAAACGCAAGCTCTTTAGCGCCTCCGCTCCGGGAGCAACCAGGGAAGCACGACCGTGTATAGCGTCGATTACATTGCGGATCTGAAGAATGAATGCCTGCTCGAAGTTGATGCTCTTGCGGCCTGCGACCGGGCGGCCGAAGGACACAGCGCGATCGTGCAGTTCGGCGTCGAGTGCAAAGGACGTATCATGGAAACCGATCTGGACCGATTCCGGTTCTGTGGGCATCCAGCTCATCCAACCCTTCGCGCAATCGAAAAGGTAACGATTCGGAAGCTCCCAGTCGCGGCTCAAGCGTCCCTCGACCCGGACACCCGAGTCGTACTGCAAAACGAACCGGCAGTTCGCTTCGACACCTCCCATGGCATCGTCTTCATAGTCTACGCCGTCCGGTACGCCGAGCCACCAGACCAGCAGATCGAGAATGTGCGCTCCGACGTCGAGAAGAACGCCCCCTTGTGAGCGATCGAAAAAGGACGGCGATCGCGCGGGCCAGCGGAATGGGCCACCCTCGAAACAGACGACGCTTCGAAGCTCGCCGAGCATGTGGTTAGCGAGGATCGACCGGACTGCTTGTGTCGCCGGAAGGAAGCGCCGCACGAGCGCAATCGCTAGCAATCCACACGATTCGGCAGCCGCAGCGATCATCGCGACGCCTTCCTTGACGGAGGACGCCATCGGCTTTTCGCAGAGTACGTTTACGCCGGCGCGAAGCGCATCAATGGTTTGTCGGGCATGAAATGCCGGGGGGGAAGCCACAATGGCCAGATCCACACCCGACAAGTCGTCCGGCGAACTCATCCGCCGCGCTGACGGAAACCGCTCCGTCAGGCGGGTGACGGACTCGCTGTCCGGATCGAAAATCCCGGCGACGCGTACGACTCCGGAGTGCTCGAGTTGCCCCAAGGCGGAAGCATGGTAGATGGAAGAGACAGACCCACAACCCAGAAGTGCGATGTTGACTGGCCGACTGGGCGCTATATTCGCGTTCATGGTAGCAGCATCCCGGCCGACCGTCGCGCCGCATGAAGAAGTACGCTGGGAGACCGGCTCAGGCGAAACGCTTCCCTGGCGACGGCCATTCCGCCCGCGAGGTCCCGTTGCTTCAGCAGCGCGAGAGCCGTGTCAAAGGCAGAGCGCGCGTAGGTCTCCTTGGCACGGCGAGACAACGTCGCCGCAACAGAACTGGGCAGATGGGATGACATGATGTTGATCGCCAAGTGAATATAACGTGTGTCTTCCCCGGTTCGAACGCGACGGCCCGTGTTCGAATCTGAGTGCATGCGATACACTGCTAGTGGTTGAGGCTCGAACCAGATCGCGTAGTGCGCGGCAATCCTGACCCACATTTCCCAGTCTTCGGCGCACCCCAGCCGTTCGTCAAAGCCGCCAAGATCTTCATATACGGCACGCCTGACAACAATGGACGGGGTCATGATGTGCTGCTCGGCCGCCAAATGAAGCAGTGCATCCTGCAGCAGACCGGAGTTGTCCTGAAAACAGGATGTAAAGGAATGTTGATGACCCCGTTCGTCGATCAGGATTGACCGACAGAAGGCCGCGCCCACCTCCGGGATTTCGGCAAAGGCCCTTTCCATGGCGCGATAGAAACCGTCCAGCACGTAGTCGTCTCCGTGAAGTAGGTGAACCAGGCTACCGCGCGCGCGCTGAAGGCAAGTCTCAAAATTCTGGATGTGACCCAGATTGGCCGTCTGGCGAAAGAACCCAACACGCCCGCCGCCCACTTCTTCCGCGATCTTTTCCGGATCGTCAACGGTGGAGTGGTCGTCGATCACTTCGATTTGCATTGTGTCGGCGGATGGAGCTTGCGCCAGGACGCTCGCAATCGCCTGCGGAAGAAATCGCCCGCAGTTGAAAGTCGGAATCATCACCGACCAGAGCGGCCGCGCCGTCGGTTCCGGCACGGGAGGAATCCTGCTCGCGTGCTGGTTCAGAATCATGGAGTTGCGCGTACTTGGGGACGAGACATGTTCAGTTTCAGCCAGATCCTTACGAGCTTGCGCAGCCCCGCCAAGGGATGTAAAGGCCGGCCTGTTAGCCCCCGCCTGAAACACCCAAGCGCTTGCTCTCGCTCGCCACGGTTGCCGTGCTCATCCGCCCAATCCATAAAATATTCGAAAATTCCCGCCTTAATAAATCGCTCGTAACGGTGTTCGAAGACTTCCTCGAAGCGCTGGTACAAGTGGTATGTTGCGTCCTGTTTTTGAGACTGGCTCAATCCCGAGTATGCCCCGCCTTCGTGGTAGCGATAGACGCTCATGACTTCGTTGATATACCCGATCTTTCCCTTTTCGGCATTCAGAATATGCAGGGGCCAGTCGGTAATTGGGAAAAAGGAACTATACCATTCTGGAGGAGCGCCAATTGCGGCTCGTCGAAACATGGTGGAACCCGTCGCTATGAAGTTACCCATGCATATGTCTTCCAAAGTAGAGAATTCTTTCTGATCAGCGGACGTCCAATACCAATCCGGGCGTTCACCGCGCTCGTCCCGGGCAATTGCTTGATGAAAGCAGACGGTACATTCGGGGTGGCTGTCCAGAAAATCGACCTGCTTCTGCAATTTGTGACGAACCAGCCAAAAATCATCGCCGTCCAAAAGAGCGATGTACTCACCCTGGGCCTCCCGGATACCGCGACTAACGATCTCGTTGGAGCGCAGGTTGTGGTCCGAAAGTATTAGCCGGACAAGCCGGGGGTGACGCGTCGCATACTCCTGGACGATCAGTCTAGTCCCATCGGTGGAACAGTCTTCACTGATCAGGATTTCGTAATCGAAGTTGGTCTCCTGCATCAGCGTACTGTCAAGCGCCTGCTTGATGAATCGCTCGTGGTTATACGTCATAACCAGAACGGTCACTCGCTTGGCATCCCTGCTTGCAACGGAACTCAACTCAGTTCTCCGTCATTGATTTGGACAATTGGAACCGCCGTGTTAAGCAACCCAGGAGCATGGAATCGGACCGCTGCTTGATTCGAGACAGTAAGGTGTTCTATTCGGAGCGTACCTCACCTCATCCCACCTACAATCTGCGGCGCCACTTACAGACCCACCTTGCGTCGGGCGTGTATACCCCTCGGCATCGTTTAGCAGTGTGAGGTGGAAACCGTTTCACGGGCCGGGGGTGAGCCACCGGTGCGGCATACAGACGGCTCCGTACCCAGCTTCTTGGGGCACAAGGCGGCCATTCAGTATTCCTTGTTCCACATCTATGAAAATCGCACCCTCTACGAAATCCTGAACTTCCCCGTTCCACGTAACACCTGCGTTAATGTGGTATCGCCCAGGTATGAGCAGCAACTGGTCGAGTTCGCATACGAACTCACGGCTTCCATTTTCCATCATCACAACATCCTCAGCGCCGCTCACAGCCGAGTCAAAGTACGTGACTGGCTGACCCAACTGGTCATAAATGTCGAAGGCACAAGAGGCGCCAGGCCGGTACCCGTCAACCTTGCACGCGAACCGAGTCGGTCGGCCGGTGGCCAACACCTTCGAGGGATTTGCGCCGCCTGTCGAAACCTGGAGCTCTGTTAAGGTCATTAAACCCTTACCACCGCGGTCGACCCTATCCGCGATATTCGCAGAGGATACTTCCTCCAAACTCCTTAAATACTCGGCCACGGTGTCAGAAGTTTTCCCGTCTGCGACCACCCTGCCCTCACGGATCATTACCCCTCGACGGCAGAGCGACTGAACAGTGCCGAGATTATGGCTGACGAACAGCACCGTCCTTCCCTGACGGGCCACGTCATTCATCTTTGCCAGGCACTTTCTCTGGAATCCGGCGTCGCCGACGGCCAGGATCTCATCGATCAGCAGAATCTCCGGTTCAAGATGGGCGGCAACGGCGAACGCGAGCCGAAGGTACATCCCGCTGGAGTAGTGCTTGACGGGGGTATCGAGGAAACGCTCCACTTCCGCGAAGGAAACAATTTCGTCGAATTTCCGGGCAATATCTGACCGGCTCATGCCTAAAATCACACCATTGAGGAAAATGTTTTCGCGGCCAGTCAACTCGGGATGAAAGCCAGTTCCCACTTCCAGCAGCGCGGCGACGCGACCGTGGATAGAGGCGGAGCCACTCGATGGCCTGGTTATGCGAGAGAGAATTTTCAAGAGCGTGCTCTTGCCAGTGCCGTTGTTCCCGATTATGCCAACGGTTTCCCCATGTCCGATTTCGAGAGACACGTCCCGCAGAGCCCAGACAATGTTCGACTGACGCGGCTCATGACGGCCGCGGAGCCGAGCCACAACCTGCCTGGCTGTCTCCGCTAGCGAATCCCTAAGCGTAGGGAAGTCATTGTGAAGTCGGCCTATACGGTATTGCTTACTGAGACGTTCGCAGATGATTGCAGGCGATCTCATCAGATTCACACAATGTCCGCAAACTCCGACTCCTCACGTCTGAAGTACGCAATTCCAATCGTGAGCATAATCAGGGCTGCAAGAGTGGAGATGGAGATCGTGGACAGGGCGACAGGACTGCCGAGTATCGCCCACCGGAAACCCTCGACCACACCTACCATCGGGTTAATGGCGTAAACAAGCTGCCATTTTCGGGGCAGCATGTGTCCTGAGTAAGCGACCGGAGTGGCGAAGAGCCATATCTGAACGAAATAGGGAATCACATGTTGGATGTCTCGATAGCGCACATTTAACGCAGCAAACAGCAAACCAGCGCCACAGGCGGCGACCAGTGTTAGTAGTGTCAACGGCGCTATGCACGCAAGTTGCGCCTTCAACGTCACCCCATACCAGCACGTCATCGCCACTAAGAAAATCGCGGCAACCACGAAATCTACGATGCCGGACAACACTGAAGCCAAAGGTATGAACACTCGAGGGAAATAGATCTTCTTCACAAGGTCCTGGCTCGCAACCAGGCTGTTGGAAGCCTGTGCCAGGCCAGAGGCAAAGAGAGTCCAGGGCACCAGGGCCGCGAGGGTAAACAACGGGTACGGAAGACCCTCGGAGGAAACGCCCGCCAGTTTCCCGAAGAACACGCTGAACACTACCATGGTGAGCAACGGTTGCAGCACAGCCCAAGCGGCGCCAAGTAAAGTTTGTCTGTATCGCACCTTAACGTCACGCCACACCAGAAAGTAGAGTAGCTCGCGATATCGCCAGAACTCACGCAATTCCGCTGACAACGGAGTACGGTCCTCCGTTATGGAAACGTAGTTCAGGTTTTCAGTCAATCGACTCGCACTCCGATGCTGGTCAGCGATTTCTGGGGAGGCGCTCACAGCTTTGTTGCCCTGACCGCAATGACTACCGGATGCTGTGAACTTGAGGTTTCCAGTTCCTGCTCCGAGAAGTCGCTTGCCGCCATCCCGTGCAGAGCCGCTACGGCCGCCAGAACGTTACCCATAGCTTCTACCTCGATCGACCGCTGCTGAAACTGCGTCTCGAACAATCTGCGAGCCGAGAGTGTGGTGAAGCGCCAAAAATCGTCCTCATTCGGCCGACTCTGAGCTGTTGTGACCCCAGGCAGGGTAGCGAGAAGCAAACCCGAAGGCCTCATCACCCGCCCGATCTCTCTAATCGCCAAATCGATCTCATAGACACGCTGCAACTGCAGGGTACAGACAACGGAATCGTAGGATTCGGAGTCCAGACCGACAAGCGCATCCACACCTGGGCCCGGGATGGAAAGGTTGAGCACCCGCCCGCCCAGGTTCTTTTGGTGTCGTTCAATCCAACGCTCAGAGTACCAATCCACGATGGACGGCAACCCGCTATTGTTTTCGCAGACCGGCCGGGTGATACGGAGCGCTCCGAATCGCACCTTCCCGACTGGGGGCCACACGGTCGACTTGCGGAGCGAGCGGCGCACCGTACTGAGAACGTAACCGAGCTTTTCCTTTGCCCCTATCAACGAAACCTTCACGAACGGGTAGTTCCACGCGACTAATGCCAGACTCCGGATGGATCCTAAGTCTGCGGGACTAATGCGGAACCTGGCCCGCAGATGTCGCAGGATCTGGTCGCCATAGTATTCGCGCACGTATCGTTCACCTTCAGCGTAGGCCCGCTCCCGATCCGGATCACCCTTCACATGCGGGTATTCCGCTTGGTGAACCTTCAGGATCCATTTGAGCATGAACTCTGCATTCCGCGACATGTTCGTGCCATGCTGGCGATAATCAGCAACGATGTCTTCGTGGCAGCGCACTGGGTGATCACGCGCGATGCGAAGGTACAGGTCGTAATCCTCGCAGGCTGCCAGGCTTTCATCAAAGCCGCCAACCTTCTGAACGATCTCACGCCTGTACATCACGGTGGCATTCATCCCGATGTAGTTCCCGCGGAGGAAGGCGAGGTAGTGGTCTCGCTGAACGGGACGCGCCCGAAACTTGAACAGTGGTTTCAGATCAGGGCCCACGCGGCGGTGATCTCCCGAAACGAATGCGCACTCCGGATGGGACAGCAGATCGCTCACCCCAATCTGGAGGGCGTGTGGTGTCAGGACGTCATCGGCATCCAGGTAAACCAATAATGGGCCGACACTCTCCCGGGTGCCGGTGTTTCTGGCGGCTGCCAAGCCGCGGTTCTCCTGATAAACGTACCGAACCTTCTCATACAGGGACGCCACCTGCCGTGTCTGATCCGTGGAACCGTCATCGACAACCACGATCTCAAAATTGCTATAGCTCTGCGCGAGGATGCTGGAGATCACATCCTGTAAATAATGCGCATGGTTGAAACAGGGCACGATAACCGAGACAAGCGGCTGTGGAAGATTCCCGCTCTTATTGTCGTCCAGCTCGGCCGGACACGGCAGGTCAGCCTGTACTACTGATGTACGGCCGGCACCATGGTCGGTGACCTGATTCTCATTCCACACAGAGTGATACCGAAGGAGAGCTGCGTCGCAATCAGTTGCCGCCCCCCCGAGCACATTGCGAACAGGTACCAGACTACAGTCTCGCCCCTTGATCGTGCAAGATGGGTATCCACTTGACTCCGGTAACCACGACAGGTTGCGGCATCCTGCCACCCAAAGTCGCAAGCGGTAGCGGTTACCGGAGTCAAGTGGATACCCATCTCGTGCAAAACTAACCGGCAGGAAGCCGCGCACAGTGTACAACGCCGGGGCGGAATACTTCTCTGCCCGCAGTAAGCCTTTACTTGGCAAGTCATGGGCTACTGTGACATGACCCGATTGGGGAAGGATCGCCGACGAACCGGAATTAATGTTATCGCTGGGCTGATGCCCCGATTGGCTTCCGTGTAGCCGGCCGTCCGAAGCGGTGAGCGTCAGCGGACCCCTGGTCCTGTGGTTGACCTGCCGATTCACTGCAACCGAATTCAAACTTGCTGCAACGTAATTCAAACATTACTGC
>ODAK010005778.1_pt1 | contig 12518 bp, 11 predicted proteins | sample 1539591 | NCBI WGS metagenome assembly ODAK01 (sample SAMEA3539303, study PRJEB22396) | soil metagenome | biome: tundra; feature: field; material: soil | place: USA | collected 2010-05 | depth 0.15 m | reverse complement strand
GCCGCCCCCGACCCGGATCGTCGCCCGTCGGTGAATCGAAGAATTGAACCAGTAGGGCTACTTCACGCCCTGGAGCGTCGAGTTGCTGATGGTGATGCTCTTGGCGTTGGTGCCGACCGCGGTACCGGCGTTGGTCACAGTTCCACTCTTCACTTGGGTCCACGAGCCGCCGGTATTTCCGGTGATCGTCGTGTCGGTGATGGACAACGTGCCGCCATAATCGTTGCTGGTGAAGAACAAACCACCTCCGAAGGCATTCTGCCCAGCAGCGTTGTTGATGATTGCGTCGCCACACAAAATGATGTTCTTCGAGGCGCCGTCATTGTACAGCGCGCCGCCGTTGCCGCCTGAACCGATTTCGTGCTGGGCATTGTTGATGGCGGAGCACTTGGTGCCAGTGGTATCGTCGCCGTTTGCGTCGTGGCCGATCGCCTGATTGTTCTGGAACAGACTGTTGTAGACGTCCAGATCGGCGAATAAGCAGCCGACTGCTCCGGCGTTGGCGGCCTTATTACCGATGAAGGTGCTGCCGACAATGAGGACGCCGTCCTTGCTGCCGTTGATATAGATGGCGCCACCGCCGGTGTCTGGGCCCAAGGGCGCGGCCTGGTTGTTCATGAAGATGGAATCGATGACCACTAAGTTGCCGTCGCGCACGTAGACCGCGCCACCTTCGCCGTCGTTGTAGCCTTGTGAGCAGGGGACCGGTGCCGTGGGAATGGCCTCGGTGGGCGTGCTCTTGCCGCCCACGAGCGTGATGTGTTGCAACGTGATGGTGTTGGTATTCGTCATCCAGTCAGTGCCGTCGAAACGCATAATTTGAACGGCCCCTCCGCCGTCGAGCGTAATGCGGTTGCCACCATCGATGACGGTGCTCTTGCTGATGGGCAGCTTGAGCGTGGCCGTGACGACAATCGTATGTGCAGCAACGCCACAGTCGAACGTGATGGTCCCGCCCTTTGCGGCCGCAGTCTGAAGCTGAGCGAAGTCGCAACTTTCAGCCGTGCCAGACCCGATTTTCGTCGTCGCGGTCGAGGTATTGACAGGTTGGCCTCGCGCGGGGATGCCTGCGCTGCAGGAGCCCGAGGGATTGCCAGCGCTGACTGTGCCAGCATCCACGCCGGTGCTACCGCCGGCCGCCTTGCTTGTGCCGAGCCCTCCCGCACCGGTTATCCCGCCCGCGGCGCCGCCACTGCCCCGTGCGATGGTGCCACCGCTGTCAGGGTTGCCACCGGTCTCTGCACTACCTCCCGTTCCTTGGGCGGAAGAGCTCGTGCCCCCGCAACCAACTGCCAAGACCGCCACAGAGATCAGACATAAGTGCGCGCCCATCGTACCATCGTAGCATCAATTTGCGGAGCGCACCTCAAGCTGGACGTAGGGCGGTCGAGTTCTAGAAATAATTTGACAGAAATCGGCCAGACCCGCGAATGCTGACTCGGTACGGGCTGCAGAAATCAAGGACTTCCCTCTCAGTTCGCCCTCCGAAGGGGAACTCGACCGGCCTGCACCTACATCCAGACTAGAACTCGACCGCCCGGAAGCTGGACGCAGGGGCGTTGCCTGGCGCACCATCGAGCGATGAGGGGCGCATGGTTCAAGCCAACGGGCAGCTGCTCTACGTAGATGGCTCACCGCTCTCTTCCGATGGAGCTCGCCTTCTTGGAAGCAGCCTTGAAAAGAGCATCACGGCTGCATCGATCGGGGCAAGAGTCCCTAACCTTGTCGGACCGTGGGAACCGTGACGGCTGCGCCACGGTGACGGAGCCATTCGTCACAACTTAATCACGCCCAGCTTGAGCGCGAATTTGACTAGCTCGGTGCGGTTGTGAATGTCGAGCTTTTGCATTACCCGCTCGCGATGGGACATGGCGGTCTTCACACTGATGCCGAGCAGCTGGGCTACTTCCTTGTTGGAATTGCCTTCAGCGACTAGCTTCAAGACTTGTTTCTCGCGGTCCGTGAGACTTTGGTAGCGATCTTCGCCTGCGCCTGCGCCGGGTGCGGGAGTGGTGGGCGACAGCGCTTCGCGCGCCAGTGATGGATCGAGCACCAGGCCGCCGCGGTAAACCGCGCGCACGGCCGCGGCCAGCTCGGAGCCGGCGGCGCGCTTGAGCACGTAGCCGGAGGCACCGTTCTTGAGGAAGCGGGTGACGTACTCGCGGTCGTCGTATTGGGTCAGCACCAGGATCTTCGCCCGCGGATTGCTACGCAGGATCTCAGGCGTCGCTTCCAGTCCGCCCAGGCCCGGCATGTTGATGTCCATTAGCACCACGTCCGGCTCCAGGCGACGCGCGGCCGCGATGGCTTCCGTACCGTCGGCAGCCTCGCCCACCACTTCCAGATCATCGCACAACGAAAGCAGGGCGCGGATGCCTTCGCGAACCAGTGCATGGTCGTCGGCGATGAGAATGCGGATCTTAGCCAAGGTGATTCTCCTCTTCGAAGGGAACGCGCAAGACCACGCGGGTGCCCGCATCGGCCGACGAAATCACCTCCACCGCTCCGCCCACCATCGAAAGTCGTTCTCGCATACCGAGCAGCCCCAGGCCTCGTCCCGACGGTCCCGGCACCGCCACACTAGCGAGATCGAAGCCGTGGCCATCGTCCTCGATTTCGACCAGCAAATCATGTTCTCGCTCTTCGACCTGGATGAGCACCTGGGTCGCTTCCGAGTGGCGAGCCACGTTGCGGATGGCTTCTTGAATGGCTCGAAACAATGTCGTCTCACGCTCCGCGCTCAGTTTGTGACTAGCCGACGCTACCTCGCAACGGTAGGCAATGTTGGCCGGCGTAAGGCTGTGTTCCGCCAGCCAGCGGATAGCCGGGAACAGGCCAAGGTCGTCCAGCACCGACGGGCGCAGGTCGTAGATGAGCGCGTGGATGTCGGCCAGGGTCCGCCCCGCGAAAGCGCGCGCCTCGGTCAGGCGCGCGTGCACGCTCTCGGGCGTGGGCGCGGACAACGCGGCGTCGAGCTTCATGCCGAGAGCGGCCAAGGTCTGGCAGGTTTCGTCGTGCAGCTCGCGAGCGATGCGCCGGCGCTCGTCTTCTTGGACGGAAACGATCTTGGAGAGCAGCTGCCGCAGCTCTTGCGTGCGGGCCTGCACCCGCTGTTCGAGGACGTCGTGGCCAGCAGTCAGCTCGTCGAGCGATGTCTTGAGGGCCACGCGCATGACTTCGAGCGAGCGGCCGAGCTTGCCGACCTCGTCGTCGGCCTGCGGGGGAACGGCCGCCTCCAAGTTACCGTCGGCGATGCGTCTCGCCGCTACGTTGAGGGCCTTGAGCGGCTCGGTCACGCTGTGGGTGGCGCCCCAAGAAAAAAGTAGGGCGAGCACCACCAGAAGGGGTGCCAGGACGAGAATGCGGCTGCGCTGGACCAGGATGGGACCAAGCGCCTCGTCGCGCGTCTGGCGCAAGACAATCTGCCAAGGCGCGATGTTCAGGGCTCCCGCGGCGATCATGTCGTCGCTACCCGCCAGAGAAGCGGATCCGGTGCCAGTGACGACGCGGCCCCGATCGTCGACCAGACTTGCGCTACCGTTACCGAGAGCGACTGGCTTGAGCATGGCGAGCCAGGTCGGCGCGCTAGGATTGGCGACCGCGCACACCACGTGGGTCACCTGCCCGTTCCAGTCGCGCACCGGCACCAGAAACACCACCCGGCTCCGTTGTCCTTCAATCAGATGCGCTACACTCTGCCGGCCGAGGTCGAAGGCTGCGTTCACTTCGGGCAGAGCCAGCAGCGTTTCGCCGGCCAGATCCTGATGCCGCAACTCCTGCCACAGCACCTTCTTGCCGCTGGCTTCTTCTTTGGCAACCACGATAATGGCCTCAAGCACGGGCGAGCGCAGAAACGCCGCACGCAAGCTGCGTTTTGCGCTGCCGTTCGCCCAGTCCTCGGGCGTCCCCGTCGCGGCCGAAAGACTGGCCAGGTGCTCGCGCAGCTCATGGTCAAAATGCAGAGCTAGAACGCGTGCCAGGCGCTGATGCTCTTCGAGCAGGTCCTGGGAGACGTCGTCGAAAGCGGAGTGCAGAGTCCAAAGCGCGAGTAGCATCGGCGCGAGTGCCCCTATCCCCACCAGTAGGGCCACGCGCCGGCGAATGCTGTAGGGCTGCCGCGAGCGCGGACTCATGGCGCATCCTCGACGAGCTGCCTAGCCAGGCGCAGAAGCTCTACGGTGCGGCCATTCCAGCGCAAAGCGGTGGTGACTGCGCCCTCGGACCATTCCAAGTCTTGCCAGACCGAGCCGTCGGCTTGTCGTTCGGCTTTCAGCGAGGCGGAAAGGCCCGGCTTTAGCGAAACCGCGATCTCGTGAAACGAAGGCTGAGGTGTCCGCAGCGTGGCCGGGATGCTGCCACCCCGGCTGCGAAAGAACGTGAGTTGGCTCGTATCATCGTCGCCCTGCATGACTACGGAAACGGCCGGAACGGGCCTCGTGGTGGTGCAAATGCTGCCCGCGGCACGACCGGCCAGGCCGATCTTGTCGAGGTGCAGACCCGTGCGCGCTTCGGCCTCGGCTACGCTTGCACAGAGGTGTACGCCGCGGGGCACGCCGGAAATCCAACCTGGAATCGCATCCGCCGCGCGCAGGGCCAGCGCAACCCCTGCCAGCACCACCAAGGTCTTCCATCCAGCATCGGCGAATACGCGACTGCGAATATCCGGGTTCTTGGCGGCAAGAGAATCCATGGGTTCACGCGACTGTCAGGAAAAGTATGGCACCTAGTCCAATGGCCGTGGCTAGAAGGATCCTCGGCGAAAGGTCAGTCGGGTCCATGTTCTCCCGCAGAAGCGACTGGCAGCGCTCCTCGATGGCGACGAGGCGGAAGCCGTGCCAAGTGCCTGCTGTGTGGGAGGCGGCCGCGTTGTCGGAGAGCTTGCGCAGGCTGTCCACAAGGGACTGGGAGCTGCCCACGATGCGCGCCGCGGACTGGTCGGCTCGACGCTCGATTTCCATCACCGCCGCCCGCGCGGCCAGTTGCACCGCCGGATTGAAGAAGCAGAGTGCGCGCACCAGCATCAGCCCCCAACCAAGAGCGGGATCGCGATGCCTTGCATGCGCCATCTCATGCGCGATGGCCGCCTCGAGCTCCTCGGTGGGTTCCAACAACTCGCACAGGCCGGTGGACACGACGATCACGGGTTTGCGCAAACCACGGCAACTGAGGATGGGGTGTTTCGACGTCAACACCACCAGGCGTGGTACAGCGATGCCCAAGGCCGCCGCAGCTCGCTCTGCTGCGCCCACGAGAGCGGCGAAAGGCGTGGTCACCGTTCGCTTAGTGGCTCGACTAAGACCGAAATCCATAGCAAAGGGAATCGCGTCGCGCAGGAAAAGAGCTGCGCCGGCCACTGCCAAAACCCAAGCCGCCGCAGTCGCTAGGGCTGCACCGTGCCAGACCCAGGGTGAAAAGTGGCTGGCTGAAAAAAACGCCCACTCATCGCGGAACCGTTCACCGAGTCGCCACGGCGCGAGCAGCCAGAGGAGCGGCGTTCCGACGAGCGGTGCGCCCGCAGCCAGTAGCCAAAATCGAAGGCGGGCGTCGGGAGCGCGAATACGCTGTGCGCGTAAGATCATCATGACTACGAGGGCAGTCACGATGCCGTGGAGAATGCACTCGGCCGCCCGTCTACCCATCTTCTTTCGGCGCTGGCTTCGGCTCGGGCTCCGCCGCGTGTTTCGGCTCGGGCTCCGCTGCGCGATGCCCGAGCACCTCGGCAGCTTCCTCCGGAAACAGGCGAGCGTATTCGAGAGGGTGCTCGTGGCGCATGCGTTCGCGCGGGATCTTGCCTGTGAAGATCGTCTTGCTGCCAGGGAAGACCTCGGGGGCGAAGACCACGTTGTAAATGTGCCACACGATCACCACCAGGAAGGCCATCAGGCCCTCGTTGCCGTGCGCGACTTTGGCCGCGGGAATGATTTGGCCGGGCAGGAAGCGCGTGGCCTCGATGGGAAAGAGCAAGGCGAATCCTGTCGTGATCATGATGAGGCCGCCGAATAGGATGCCCCAGTATTCGAACTTCTCTTTGTAGTCGAAGCGATCGAACTGTGCGCGTACTTCGGAGATGCGCAGGTAGTAGCGCAAGGTGGTCACCACGTCGCGAAAGTCCTTGCCCCCCGGGACCATGGCCAGCGAGGAGCGACCGGCGATGACCGCGGCCAGAATGCTGACCACGTGCACCAAGGTCATGAGGGAAAAGAGCACGCCAGCCAGGCGGTGGAAGTAACGGACTTGAGCGATGCCGCCGAGGACGCCGACGATGGTCTTCGAAATTGCGGCCTCGTGGAACTTTTGCGGCAAGCCAGTCAGGGCGAGCGCAAAGAAGATCAGCATGACTAGCAGGTGCTCGACACGGTCGCGCGTGCCAAAGCGGACCACGTCGTCGCTGTTCCGCTTCATCGGTTCACCACCGTACGCCAGAGGTGCAGAAGAATTTGCAACAAGAGTCCGCCCACGATGAAGGGGATGATGATTTTGTAAAAGAGCCGGACCATGTACACCAGCGGAGCACGCTCAAGCGACGGCTCGTAGTGCGAAAGCCAGGCCGCAGGAAAATTGGCTGAAGCGCCCGGGTGGCACTTCTGGCACGTCTTGACCAGGTTGGCGCGAAAAGCAGGCGCGCTTTCGCCGGTGACTTTGCCGATGTCGTGGATGCCATGGCAGTCCACGCACAGCGCGACTACGGGTTCGTTGGCCGTCCTACGCCCCTTGGCTCCGAAGGCGGCGGTGGTGCCGTGAAAATCGGCTAGGTAGGTCGACACCACGGCGGTGGACAGTCCGTACTTACCCATCAACGTGTTATCCGCGTGGCACTTCCCGCACAGCGAGGGCGTGTTCATCAGCCAAGCGCGGTTCTTTGGATCGGCGATGTCGTGCGAGCGATGGCAGTCGGTGCAGATGGGGACGTCCTTGTTTTGCTCCATGAAGAGCGCGCGGCCGTGCACACTCTTGGCGTAGGCGTCGGAGATGGCCTGGTGGCAGGTGGCGCAGGTCTGCGAAATGCGCGAACGTGGCTGCGCCGGCCGAGCGATGTCGTGAGAGCCGTGGCATTTCACGCACGTCGGGGCAAAGACATCGCCACGCGCCTGCAAGCCATAGTGAACGCTGTCGAGCGTCTTCGTGTAATTCTCGAAATGGCAGTTCTTGCAAGCTTCGCCGAAGCTGGCGCGGAACTGCGCCAGGTTTTTGTAGTGGCGTTCGGGGTGCGGCACTTGATCGAGACCGGCATGACAATCGGTGCAACGTAGACTCTTGTGGACGGAAGCTTCGAGGAGATCACGCTTCATGAACAGAGGCGCTTCTTCACCGCTCTCGAGCGTCACGCTGAGACTATCGTTGCCGTGGCACGAGAGGCATTCCTCGTTTTCGTCGACTGCGGCGCCCCATGAAACGGGTGCCAGCAAGACGAACCGCAAGAACACCAGAAGACCGAGGGTGAACGTTGGCTTAGCTAGCCGCACATACATCGAAAAACATCCAGTTAGTCATTCCGTCGCGAGGTGACTCTATTTTGCACGAAACCTTACCTGACTGACGGAAAACGGATGCAGATTGTCTCTTTTGTCACGATTTCCCGCGCGTGAGAAGCTACCGAGCTTTGCTCGGCGCGCACGTCGCCCATGACCTAGGGTGTTTTCCCTAGTCGCCTCCGGACTTTTCCCGAGGAAAACCAGGCATCTCCCGCATTGGCGAAGTCCGGCTCTTGGCTTAGCCTGTGATCAGGACGCAATGAAGGCATTTGGGGGCTAGAAAAGGAGTTCGTCATGATGACCGCAGGAACATTGGTAAGAGGTGGTTTCTACTTCAACCGCGACAAGCTGGACCTCGTTACGGTGAGCGGCAAGGAAGGGTTGCTGCCCGGCGCCGAAGGACAACGCTTTTTGCGCGTGCCGGTGTTGGCGGTGGTGCTGCTCGCGCCAGTGCTGGGCGGTCTGTTCGTGATGTTCATGCCGTTTATCGGCTTTGCGCTTGTGTTCCAGCACCTTGGCCGTTTGATGCTGGCCGGTGCCAGGCGTACGGGCCGCGCGCTCGCCTCTGTCGTCGCGCCCACCTGGCGCCCCGGGGAAGCTTACTTCGCCGGTAAAGAAGGTGAGAAGAAGCAGGCTAAGGAATCCGCCGAAGCCAAGGCCGAAGCGAAAACCGACGAGGACAAGCCGGCAAATTAGCCCGCATTATTCATGAGCCCTACAGAGTTGAATTTCATGCGCGCTAGGCGAACGCGTGGGGAGCCGCCGAGCTTTGCTCGGCGCGGACCATCGCGGGAAGGTTTGGAAACCCTCCCAGGGTTTCCATCACAATCCTGCTAGCCCGCCCTCGCCAAGGGGCCGAATGCCGACCGTTCAGTGAAGCTCGTCGGTTTTCCGATCATCGTGAATCGTTCGGGCTAGTGGAGCAAGGCGTAGATGGCGAGCGTGGCGACGGTGAGACCGATGCACACCGCAATCGTGCCGACTAGCCTCCCGAAATTCGTGAGTCGGCGCGAAGGCGGATCGGTCATCACTTCTGCCAGGCCATTCTCGCTAACCAGGCGTTCGTATTCAGCCGGCCGCTCGTGCTTGAGCTCTTTGACCGATACGCGCCCGGTAAAAATAACGAGATCCATGGGAAACTTGTCAGGCCGCAGGTGGCCGTTGAAGAAGTGCACCGTGAAGATGAAGACCATGGCCATGAGCGCTTCTTCGCCATGGATCACGAGAGCGATGTTGAAGATCCAGCCTGGCAAGAAGCGGGCAAAGAAGGCCGGAAACCACAGCATGAGGCCCGAGGTTCCGATGATCGCCATGCCCCAGAAGACTGACCAATAGTCAAACTTTTCCCAGTACGAGTAGCGGTCGAAGCGCGGGCGCGGCCCCAGGCCGACAAACCAGCGAAAGTGCTGGATAAGCTGAATGAGATCGATGGGCTGTGGCACGAGCGAGCGCGGCCCCCACAGCATGCCGTAGTCCTTGCGCACGAACAGTCGGTGCGCAAGTCGGACCAGATGGGTCGCAAAGACCAGCATCAAGGTGACGGCCGCGATGCGATGGAGAACGCCGGTCACGCGGTAACCGCCGAGGAGATTCGCCAGGGTCCCGGCCCAGCCCGCCTCGGGGAAAAGCAAGGGCATGCCGGTGAGCGCCAGGGTCAAGAAGCTGGCCATCAAGAAGCCGTGCAGCAGGCGATCGTAGCGATGGAAGCGCAGAACGAAGCCCGTCGCTGCGGCAGCGGGACGCGTCTCGGCCGCCGGCGCGGACCCTGGGGTGTCGGGCTTGCCAGGACTACTTGTCGTCATCGATCTTTCCTTCGGCGCGCAGCTTGCGCATTAGCACGAGCGAACGTCCCAGCCACAGAATCGTGTGAAGACCGAAGAAGGCGAACACGCTGATGAGCAGCAGTTTCATCGCCATCGTGATGTAGTAGAGTATGGGGTTGTGCTCGCGGCTATGACCGTCGGCGTGGGGGTCGTAGCGGGAGAATTTTTCGCTGGCGCCCGGATGGCATTTACCGCAGGTTTCGGCCCGCCGCGCGTCGGAAACCGTCGATTTGGGATCCTTCTTGGCCAGGATCCCGTGACTGCCGTGGCAATCCGCGCAGGTTGCCGCGCGCTCGAATCCAAGGGTCGACACCTTGCCGTGGAAGGTGTCGCGAAAAGTCCGCATGGATTCCTTGTGGCAGGTGCCGCATTCCTTGACCAAGTCCATCTTCCAAGCGGCGTCCACCACCTTGGTGTCGTGGGCGGTGTGGCAGTCGATACAAACCGCCGCGCGGGGATTGCCTTCGCGCAGTGCCGCTGCGTGCACGCTGGTTTCGTAGACGGCTTGGATGCCCGCGTGGCACGAGCCGCACGTCTTGGGGATGTTGTAGCGATTGACCCGGCTCTTGTCGTCCGAAGCGCGGCGAATCTCGTGGTTGCCGTGGCAGGTGGCGCAGTTGGGGGCTACGAGGAGCCCGCTCTTGTTCAAGGCTCGCCCGTGGATGCTGTCTTGGAAGTGGGCGGGGACATTGCCCGCCTTGATGTTGGCCTTGGCGATCACGGCCTCGTCGGCGTGGCAGCGGCTGCACGTGGCGGCTAAGTTGAAATGGTAGGTCTTCGACTGCGGATCCTTCGCGCTGCGAATGTCGTGCACGCCATGGCAGTCGCTGCACCAAGCGGCGAGGCTATCGCCCGAGTTGCGCCGCGAGCTGGCGTGAACGCTCTCGTCGTAGGCCTTGACCGCATCTTCGTGACAGGTGGAACAGACTGGCTTTTTCAGTTTGTCGTCGTGGGGCAGATCCTTGCCTTGTAGATCGGCGTGGCAGTCCACACAGGCCAGGTCGATCTGACCGTGAACAGATCCGGCAAAGGCTTCGCCGATGGGCGGAATCTTGCGACCTTTGCTGCGGTCCAGCTCATTGCTGTGGCAACCCAAACACTCGTCGTTCGATGGCGAAGTCGCTGCCGCCGCGGCGGGATCGGTCGGCGCTTCCGCACGAGCAGGTGCCGCCACAAGGAGCGGCAGCAAAATCATACCTAGGCAGGTGGGAATTTTCGAACCGCTGATTTCCATGGTACGGCGGCTCCCTCAAGGGATGGAGCCGCCGGAATATAGTATGGAAAGGCCTCTCACCTCAAGCGCGACATAGAAACATTTCGGCGGAGTATTTCCTAAATAAACCCGAGGCCATCCGATTTTGTATTCAGCCGATCGCTCGCGCAGGCAGACCTGACGGTAACTCAACAACAAATCGCGCGCCTCCTTGCGGCGAGCTCGCGGCGGTCACATCGCCACCGTGATCGATGACGATCTTGCGCACGATCGCCAGTCCAAGACCGGTCCCACCGTCACGATGGGTCACGTAGGGATCGAAGATGCGCTCGCGCTCTGCCTCGGGTACGCCCGGACCATTGTCGTCGACGATAATCGCTGCACGCCCGTCGCGCGGTTCGGCGTGAATCGAAATCTCCGGCATCTTCCCGGCCGCCTGCGCCGCTTGCGTCGCATTCTCGACCAAGTTCGCCAAAACACGCCGGAACAGCGTTCGGTCGCACATGGCATAGACCGGATCTTTGTGCGGCACGAAACGCACCGACGCTTGCCATTCGGGTTGAAGGCGTACGATTTCGGACAGCAGCACGTTGAGGTCGATGGCGATCGGCTCGACTTTCGGCAGCTTGGAAAACGCGGAGAAGTCATCGACCAGTCGGCGCAAGCTGGTGATTTCTTCATGAAGAATTTCGCAGGCTGTGTCCAGCAGCGCACGGTATCTCGGATCGTCACCGCGGTACTTGCTGGCCAGCTCCTGCACGGCCAGCTGAATCGGCGTGAGGGGGTTCTTGATTTCATGCGCAAGGCGCCGGGCAACGCCCTGCCATGCCGAGACTTTCTGCAAGTATTCAAGCCGCGAGCGCGCTTGCGAAAGCTCGGCGACCATGCCATCGAAGGCACGGCCGAGTTGGGCGAGCTCGTCCCTTCCCTTGGGCTCGATGCGAACTCGAAGGTCGCCAGCGCCAACGCGACGAGCGGCCTCGTGCAAACGCGCCACCCGGCTTGTCACTCGATGCGCGAAGAACCAACCGAGAAGAGGCACCACGGCCAGCATGGCCAGTACCAAGAGAGCGTACTGACGGAGAAAGCGAGGAATGACGAGGTCGTACACGCGATCGAGCTGCTGCTCGTTGTCAATGGCTTCGCGGAGCGAAAGAAAATTTTCGTACATGTCGAGCGGAATGCCGAAGGTCAGCTCCAGCACGCGGGTCGCTGCCCCCGGAACGGGAACGGCAACCACGACGGGCGGCGCCTCACGCGAGCGCGCTAGCACGCTCGGGTCGGCTTCCCATGCGTCTATCTCTTCGTCCTCTTGGTCGCCGTCGAGCAAGCGAGCGCGCAGCAGACCTTCCGTCGCCGCCAAGCTGGCCATGTTTTCGATGGGCGACGCCGCGATGATTGCAGCGCGATGCCGAAACTCTTCCTTGCGATTTGCGAAGTAGGATCGAAAGACCTCGGCCGCGTGACTCGACGCCGCGGCCACGCGCTCGGATTGGGCGATGGAGAAATCCGCAAACCGGTGTGCGACGTAATAGAAGGCATACGTCGACAGCACCGCCGACAGCAGCGCCACGACCAGCATCTGGGCCAGCATCTTGAGCGCGAACCGCCCTGGCCAGCTCATGGCGACCTGCCCTCGGAAAGCAAGAACGACTGGGACGTGACCTGCAGCATGCGTTCGCTGTCATCGATGCGCGGATTGACGAACACGCTGACGAACGAGCCGAAGAAGCTGTCGGCCGACCCGGCACGGCCGCGACCGCTCGGATGCGAAAGCCAACGACGGACATTGGTGACCAGCTCGTCGGAGATGGGATTGAGATCCGCGCGCACGCTCAAGTGATAGGGCGAGAGCCCATCGAGCGTGTCCGCGTCGGCGATAGCAAAGCCCGCGAGGGAGGTCGCCGCGTCGACTGCGGCCTGGGCCGTCGACACCACCAAGGTCTGGCTTGTGCTGGAGATCGGAAGAGCGCCGTGTAGGGAAAGAGTGTAGATCTCGGTGGTCGCCGT
>ODAK010005776.1_pt1 | contig 12523 bp, 10 predicted proteins | sample 1539591 | NCBI WGS metagenome assembly ODAK01 (sample SAMEA3539303, study PRJEB22396) | soil metagenome | biome: tundra; feature: field; material: soil | place: USA | collected 2010-05 | depth 0.15 m | reverse complement strand
TTTGCGTTATCCTGCGAATTATGATTCTGCAGATAGCAAAACAGAAATAATATTTAAATTTTACAATCTTTAATATTTCAATCTTCAATTATAATATGGAAAGTACAACATCAACCGAATTAAAAAACGTAGCATTAGTAAATAAACACATTTCACTTGGTGCTAAGATGGTTCCTTTTGCAGGATATGTGATGCCTGTTTCTTATAGTGGTTTGAACGATGAACATCTTACAGTGCGCAATGCGGTTGGCGTATTTGATGTCAGCCACATGGGTGAATTTATTTTAAAAGGAGAAAACGCATTGGACTTGATTCAACGTGTTACTTCAAATGACGCATCTGCATTGACCGATGGAAAAATTCAATATTCTTGTTTGCCAAATGAGACAGGTGGAATTGTAGATGATTTATTGGTTTATCGTATTGATGCGAAAACATATATGTTAGTGGTAAATGCTTCTAACATTGAGAAAGATTGGAACTGGATTCAAAAGTACAACACTAAAAATATAGAGATGCACAACATCTCCGATAAAACATCTTTGTTGGCAGTACAAGGACCAAAAGCGATTTTGGCGCTACAAAAATTAACTAATATTAATCTTTCTGAAATTCCTTATTACGCATTCAAAAAAGGAAAATTCAATGGAGTGGATAATGTTGTAATTTCAAACACAGGTTATACAGGCGCTGGCGGATTTGAAATTTATTTTGAAAACGAAGTGGCAGAAAAAATGTGGGATGCAATTTTTTCAGCGGGTGCTGAATATGGTATAAAACCTATAGGTTTGGGAGCTCGTGATACATTGCGTTTGGAAATGGGTTTCTGTTTATACGGCAATGATATTGATGATACTACTTCACCTATTGAAGCCGGCTTAGGATGGATAACAAAATTTACAAAAGATTTTACAAATAAAGCCGCACTGTTAGAACAAAAAGAAAAAGGAGTGTCAAAAAAATTAGTTGGTTTTGAAATGATTGATAGAGGAATCCCTCGTCATGATTATATAATAGCCGATGCCAATGGAAATAAAATTGGTAAAGTAACATCAGGTACTCAATCACCATCAATGAACAAAGCAATTGGAATGGGTTATGTGCCAATAGCATTTTCAAAAGTAGGTTCCGAAATATTTATCCTTATTCGTGATAAAGCGATTAAAGCGAGAATTGTAAAAACGCCTTTTTATAAAATTTAAGATCTCACCCCAGCCCTCTCCAAAGGAGAGGGTGTTAGTGTATGAAAAAAAAATTAATAGTTGACGTTTGTTTATCACCTCATTTATATCCTGTTTATCATCGGGATGATACCATTGTTGTAGTGATAGATATATTGCGTGCTACATCCGCGATGTGTACTGCTTTTCATCATGGAGTAGAAAAAATAATTCCGGTTGCTACTATTGAAGAAGCTGCCGAATACAAAAAACAAGGTTTCATTGTTGGCGCCGAACGCAACGGTATTGCATTGGAAGGATTTGATTTTGGAAACTCTCCTGCTTCTTATATGACTGAAAAAATCAAGGGTCAAACAATTGTAATTTCAACAACCAACGGAACGCAAGCTATTGATGTGTCGCGCAAAGCATATAAAGTTGTTATCGGAGCATTTACTAATATTACTGCTCTTTGCGACTGGTTAAAATTGCAAAATCGAAGTGTGTTGCTTTTATGTTCAGGATGGAAAAATCATTTTAATTTAGAAGATACTTTATTTGCAGGCGCTGTTTCTGAAATACTTTTGAAAGAAAAAGAGATTTTTAAATCCGGTGATGGCGCTTTGGCTTCAAGTTTTTTATATCAATCAGCAAAAAATAATCCTTACAAATATTTACGCAATTCATCTCACACCGAACACCTTGCTGCAATGGGCTTAAAGGGAGATATTAAATATTGCTTTACATTGGATCAAACAACAATTATCCCGATTTTAGAAGGCAAGTATTTGGTGAAGATGATCAAATAAATATGCGCAAAACTATTTTCATAATTATAATTATTTTTTTTATTCCGAATAGCCAACCGGCATATTCATGGGGTTTCTTCGCGCATAAAAAAATTAACCGAATGGCTGTGTTTACGCTACCTCCCGAAATGATTACTTTTTATAAAAAACATATTGATTACATTTCTGAACACGCTGTTGATCCAGATAAACGCAGGAATGTATCTGTTGATGAGGCACCACGACATTACATTGATATTGACCATTACGGAGCACATCCATTCGATTCTGTTCCTAAATATTGGAAGGATGCGGTGAAAAAATTTACTGAAGATACATTAAACGCGTATGGCATTGTTCCTTGGTATATCGAAAAAATGTTGTACCGATTGCAACAGGCATTTACGAATGAAGACCTTGATTTGATTTTACATTATTCCGCTGATTTGGGTCATTACATTGCCGATGCACATGTTCCGTTGCATACAACAGAAAATTATAATGGACAATTGACCAATCAAAAAGGGATTCATGGTTTTTGGGAATCGCGCATTCCGGAATTGAAATCAGAGAGTTATGATTACTGGACAGGCACTGCGAAATATATTGACAAGCCCATTGATAAAGTTTGGAAAATAGTAAAAACAAGTCATGCCGAGGTTGACTCCGTTTTGAAATTTGAAGCAGAGTTAAATACAAAATATTCAGCCGACAAAAAATATAGTTTCGAAAATCGTGGCAGCAAGTTGATGAAAGTATATTCGGTAGAATACACCAATGAATACGATAAAATGTTGAACGGAATGGTAGAACGCAAAATGCGGGAATCTATAATCACTGTTGGTAGCTTTTGGTTTACAGCATGGGTAAATGCAGGTAAGCCGGACTTAAATCGTTTTGGAGATAAAACTATTTCCGATTCATTAAAACAGTCGCAGAAGACGGAAGACAAACAATGGAAAACAGAAAAAACAAAAGAAATGAAAGGACATTAACAATACCAATAAATATTCGTTATTAGCTAAGTGAACCAAGTATCTCGCAACCAATCCATTTTACATAAATATATCCCCGAAAAGGCTGTGCCTGTTATTTCGGAGTGGATATTTCATTTTGATTTTAAATTACGAATCAAAAAAAGTCGCTCTTCAAAATATGGAGATTATCGTCCTCCAATAAAAGGTGAAAATCATTTAATCACCGTTAATTATGATATGAATAAATATGCTTTTTTAATTACACTTGTTCATGAAATAGCACATCTATCTAATTACAATAAAAATAAAAATACGGTGAAGCCTCATGGAGAAGAGTGGAAACAGCACTATAAACAATTGATGCAGCAATTTTTAATCCCGGATATTTTTCCTCCGGATGTGATAGCAGCATTGAGAAAATATATGAATAACCCTGCCGCTTCAAGTTGTTCGGATACCAATTTGTTACGAGTATTAAAAAAATATGATGTTCGCCAACATACCGTTTTATTAGAAGAAATTCCAGCAGGGGCTACTTTTATGTACAATAAAAATCGTTATTTTATTAAAGGCGAACAGGTGCGCAAACGCTTTAAATGCAAAGAACTCAATACTAATCGAACATACCTGTTTAATCCGCTCACCGAAGTATTGATAGTTGATACACCTGAGCTGAAAAAAATTAACATTATTTAATAAACAAAATCCATTCGCCTTTAGGGTTTTTCTTAAATTTGTTTTTCATCACTAATAAATACAGTAATTACATTATAAAAAAAATTAATGAGTACCATCATTCCTGATAAAAGCAGTAATTTGAAATTATCTAAACTTGCGGAAAACATTATAGGTTCCGAAATCATTAAGCTTGCAGCCGAAGTAAATGAAAAGATAAAAAAAGGCGAAAAAATATATAATCTTACTATTGGGGATTTTAATCCTAAAATATTTCCTATTCCGAACGAGTTAAAACAAGCTATTATCAATGCTTACCAAGATGACCAAACTAATTATCCCGCTGCCGATGGGATGTTGGAGTTGCGTCAGGCAGTTTCAAATTTATTGAAAGAACGTGGCGGTTTGGATTACAAACCGGAAGAAATTGTGATTGCAGGCGGTGCGCGACCTGTGATATATGCCATATTCAGGGCGTTGGTGGATCCTGGCGATACCGTTGTTTTTCCTGTACCGTCTTGGAACAATAATCATTATGCTTATTTGAATGGAGCTAAGCAAGTGTTAATTGAAACTACCTCTGCAACTAATTTTATGCCAACAGCAGTTGATTTAAAACCACATATCAGTTCAGCTACTTTAATTGCTTTGTGTTCTCCTTTAAATCCAACAGGTACCACATTCCGTAAAAAAGATTTGGAAGAAATTTGTGATTTAATTTTGGCTGAAAATATAATAAGAATACAACAAGATAAAAAACCTTTATACTTAATGTTCGATCAAATTTATTGGGCGCTTACACTTGGAGAAACGAAGCATTACAACCCTGTAGCGCTTCGTCCTGAAATGCGAAATTATACTTTATTTGTTGATGGTATCTCTAAATCATTGGCTGCAACAGGTGTTCGGGTTGGGTGGTCAATGGGACCAAAAAAAATTATTGATAAAATGAAATCTATTTTGACTCATGTTGGAGCCTGGGCTCCCAAAGCAGAACAAGTGGCAACAGCGGTTTATCTAAATAATTTAGACAATTATGATAAATTTTTAATAGACATAAAAACAAAAATAAATGCTCGTTTGCTCGGATTTTATAATGGGTTTCAAAGTTTAAAAGCAGAAGGTTTTAATGTAGATGCAATTGCTCCTGAAGCTGCAATTTATTTGACAGTTCAATTTAATTTACACGGACAAAAAACAGCGGAAGGAAGAGAATTAAAAACAACACAAGACATTACAAAATATATTTTGGATGAAGGTAAAGTTGCTTTGGTTCCATTCTATGCATTTGGAGCAGCAACGGATTCAAGCTGGTATCGCTTATCGGTAGGCACTTGTAAATTGGAAGATGTAAATGCGGTAATTGAAAATTTGAGGTTAGCGCTTAAAAAATTAAAATAATCTTCAACAAATAACATGAAAAATAATTATTGTGTGATAATGGCAGGCGGCATTGGCAGTCGTTTTTGGCCCATGAGTAGAACTGCACATCCAAAACAGTTCATGGATATTTTAGGTACCGGACAAACTTTGTTGCAACAAACATACAATCGTTTTTTACGTCTGTGCCCTAAAGAAAATATTTTTATTGTAACGAACGATTCATATGTAGATTTGGTGAAAGAACAAATTCATGGAATTGCTCATAATAATATTTTAGCTGAACCCGCACGTAAAAATACAGCGCCATGTGTTGCCTATGCTTGTTATAAAATCGCTCAAATAAATCCGGATGCTTTAATAATAATTTCTCCATCCGATCACCTGATTTTAAAGGAAGCTACTTTTGTTAAAGCTATAAAATCTTGTTTTAAAAAAGCACAGTCGGAAGATTGTTTGGTTACTTTGGGCATTCGCCCAAGCCGTCCTGATACAGGCTACGGCTATATTCAATATGTTGAGTCAGATGTTCAAGAAGATGACATCCGAATTAAAAAAGTAAAAACATTTACAGAGAAACCTGATTTGGAAATTGCTAAATTCTTTTTGCAAAGTGGCGATTTCCTTTGGAATTCAGGGATTTTTGTGTGGAGTGTAAAAAGTATAATCAAAGCATTTGAAATATATTCGCCTGAAATAGATACCATTTTTAAAGAAGGGAACGATGTTTACAACACTCCTCAAGAAGCTGATTTTATCGCTAAAGTTTATACCAATTGCAAAAATGTTTCTATTGATTATGCAATCATGGAAAAAGCGAAAAATGTATATGTGCGCGCTTCCGTGATTGGCTGGAGTGACCTTGGAACTTGGGGTTCGCTATATGAACACATCATTTGCGATAAAGACAAAAATGCGATTGTTGGAAAAAATGTGATGATGTATGATTCTAAAAATTGCATTGTAAATGTACCCAAAGATAAATTAGTGGTGATGCAAGGTTTGGATGATTATATTGTAGTTGAATCGGATGGTATATTACTTATCTGTAAAAAAGAAGATGAGCAACAAATTCGCACTTTTGTGAATGATGTAAAAATAGCAAAAGGAGATAAGTTTGTATAAGGCTTATTTCATTGAGCCGCACATTTCTTCAGGCTTCACCCATTGATCAAATTGTTCATTCGTTACAAGACCTAATTCTAAAGCCGCTTCACGTAATGTTTTATTTTCTTTGTGTGCTTTCTTAGCTATTTTAGCGGCATTTTCATAACCAATATGTGTATTCAATGCTGTTACTAACATCAATGAATTTTCAAGATGTTGTTTTAATATCGGTAAGTTTGGTTCGATGCCCGCAGCACAATTATCATTAAATGAAACACAAGCGTCCCCAATCAAACGAGCTGATTGTAATACATTGGCAGCAATTAAAGGTTTGAAAACATTCAACTCAAAATGACCATTTGAGCCGCCTATAGAAACAGCAACATCATTTCCCATTACCTGAGCGCACACCATTGTCAATGCTTCCGGCTGTGTTGGATTTACTTTGCCGGGCATAATGGATGAGCCGGGTTCATTATCCGGAATAATAATTTCCCCGATTCCGCAACGAGGACCGGAACTCAACATACGCACATCATTTGCAATTTTCATTAACGAAACGGCTGAACGCTTTAAAGCACCTGATAATTCTATCATTGCATCGTGAGCAGCTAAAGCTTCAAACTTATTTGGGGCAGTAATAAATGGTAAACCGGTAAGTTCTGCAATTTTTTTGGCAACTAAAACGTCATATCCCTTAGGAGTATTTAATCCTGTTCCAACCGCTGTTCCTCCCAATGCCAATTCACGAACCATTTCCAAAGCATTTTTAATTGCACGAATGCTGTTTGTTATTTGCTGCGTGTAACCGGAAAATTCTTGTCCCAGAGTTAATGGAGTCGCATCCATAAAGTGTGTACGCCCTGTTTTTACAATGCTTTTAAAGTCTTCCGATTTTTTTAATAAAGTATTTCTTAACTTCTCCATTCCTGGAATGGTAATGTCAACTATTTGTTTGTATGCCGCAATATGCATAGCTGTTGGAAAAGTATCGTTAGACGATTGAGATTTATTTACATCGTCATTCGGATGAATAAATACTTTGCCTTCCCCTAATTTATTGCCTTGCAACACATGTGCGCGATTGGAAACTACTTCGTTCACATTCATATTTGATTGTGTTCCTGAACCTGTTTGCCATATCACTAAAGGGAATTCTTTATCCAATTTACCCGCGATAATTTCATCGCATGTTTTCGCAATTAAGTCTTTTTTATCAGCTGCCAATACGCCTAACTCATGATTAGCCATTGCAGCAGCCTTTTTTAAATAACCGAATGCGTATATTATTTCAATAGGCATTGACGCTTCATGTCCTATTTTAAAGTTGTTGCGGGAACGCTCTGTTTGCGCACCCCAATATTTATCAGCAGGGACTTTTACTTCGCCCATTGTGTCTTTTTCAATTCTGTATTCCATTTTTATAAGTATTAAGATTTTTAAAAATAAGTTGCCGTGAAATTACAATAAATCTATTAAAATGCCACAGATTCACAGATTGAAAAAAATACCTGACACGACCACTACCAAAAATAAAATACATAATGGGAGTTAAACATTTTTTTGATTACAAACCGATATAACCTGCCTCCTATTTAAACTTCTGGTAAACTTGCTTTCACATACTCACCTAATATAGCAAAGTGGTTGGTAGCTTTCTTTATCTTACTCGTTGTTTTTGTAAAGTGCTCATAATATTTTTTATTCCACTCCACATCCAAATGAAAAAAGTATTGTCCGGGTTCTCCGTAAACGGGTACACTCTGTATTTTAGACAGGTTTAATTTTTCTTCTTTAATAATATTTAACACATCACTCAACGAGCCTACTTTATGTTTTAGTCTGAAGCAAATAGATGCTTTGTCAGGTTGATCCGGCTTTGTTGCAGCGGTTTTGGATAAAATAAAAAAGCGAGTATAGTTGTGTTTGTTGTTTTCAATTCCTCTAAACAGAATGGGAACATTATACAATTCGGAGGAATATTCATTCGCAACAGCAGCAGTATTGCGTAGTTGTTTTTCACTTATATTTTTTACGCATGAAGCTGTATCACCTTGTTCAACAATTTTTATGTGAGGATATTTATTCAAAAAAACGGTGCATTGCGCCAGTGCCATCGGGTGAGAATGAACAAATTTAATGTCTAAAATTTTAACACCTTTCAACGCTAACAAATTTAATTCAATTTTTAAATATTGTTCACCTATGATGTGAAATTTATATTCGTTAATCAAATTATAATTGGGTAAAATACTTCCCGCCAAGGCATTTTCAATAGCAAGCACGGCGTAATCGGCTTTGCCGTTTTTAAGCGCTTCGCAACATTTCATAAACGTATAACACTCTACTAATTCCACATCCTTACCAAAATATTTTTGAGCAGCCAAGAAGTGGAAAGAGCCTGCAGTACCGAATATAGCGACTTTTGATTTTTTCATAAGTAATTAGCCTCAGCCCTTAATCCCATCTCCGAAGGAGAGGGGTGAGTTTGGAGAGCGTTTATCTTTGTGAATATTGCATTTCATAATACTTCTTATAATCACCGGAAGTTACATTGTTTAACCATTCTGAATTTTCAAGATACCAATCAACAGTTTTTTCTAACCCTTCTTCAAACTGTAAAGATGGAGTCCAGCCTAATTCTTTTTGCAATTTTGTTGAATCAATAGCATAGCGTAAATCGTGTCCGGCACGGTCTTTTACATAAGTAATTAATTTTTCTGAATCACCTTGTTTACGATTTAATTTTTTGTCCATAATCTTACAAAGAACACGAATTAAATCAATATTTGTCCACTCATTATGCCCTCCAATATTATAAGTAGTTCCTGCTTTCGCTTTATGAAAAATAATATCAATAGCTCTTGTGTGATCCTCTACCCATAGCCAATCACGAATATTTTCGCCTTTTCCGTAAATGGGAACCGGCTTATTATTTTTAATGTTGTATATAGATAAAGGAATTAATTTTTCAGGAAAATGATAACTTCCATAATTATTAGAGCAATTTGAAATGACGATATTTAAGCCATAAGTATCATGGTAAGCTCTTACAAAATGGTCGGAACTTGCTTTGGATGCAGAGTACGGACTGTGCGGATCGTAAGCAGTTGTTTCCATGAACATCCCTGTTTCACCCAAACTGCCATATACTTCATCTGTAGAAACATGATAAAAACGATGGGAATCAAAATCATCTTTCCACTCATTGCGAGCGGCATTTAAAAGATTTACTGTGCCGATTACGTTGGTCATCACAAACTCCAATGGGTTGCTAATGCTGCGATCCACATGGCTTTCAGCGGCAAGATGTATAACGCTATCGAAATTATATTTTGAAAATAAATCGTTAATAAACGCGGCATCTACAATATCTCCTTTTATAAATTCGTAATTCGGTTTCGTTTCAATATCCTTTAAATTAGCCAAGTTACCAGCATAAGTAAGTTTGTCTAAATTTACAATTTGGTAATTGGGATATTTATTTACGAATAATCGTACAACGTGAGAACCAATGAAACCGGCACCTCCAGTGATTAATATTTTTTTCATTTAATAAAGCTTGAAATTTTTTAACTTATAACTCATAACTTGATTAAAGACTCCAATAACTCAACTCTTTAATTTTATTTCTTAAAACACCTTTCACATCAACTAAAATACCCCCATCTGATAATATTGATTTGTAATATGCTTCATCTAAATGGAGATACTCTCTGTGATTAACAGCAATAACAATGGCATCATACTTTTTCCCGGGCTTTTCCATTAATTCAAAACCATATTCATGTTTTAAATCTTCGGAAGAAGCGTGTGGGTCAATCACATCCACAGATACGCCAAATGATTTAAACTCCCTGATAATATCGCACACTTTAGAGTTACGGATATCACTTACATTTTCTTTGAATGTTGCACCCATAATTAATACACGCGATTCACTTATATTTTTGTGAGCGGCAATAATTTTTTTTACAGTTTGTTTCGCTATATAAAATCCCATCGAATCATTTATATAACGACCGGAATTAATTACACGTGCATGATAACCCAAAGCTTCAGCTTTGTAAGTTAAATAATAGGGATCCACCCCAATACAATGTCCGCCAACAAGTCCGGGAAAAAATTTCAGAAAATTCCATTTGGTTCCGGCAGCCTCTAACACATCGTACGTATTAATTCCAATACGACTAAAAATAATGGATAATTCATTCATCAACGCGATATTAACATCGCGTTGTGTGTTCTCTATTATTTTAGCGGCTTCAGCAACTTTTATAGATGGCGCTTTGTGAACGCCGGGTTCAACAATTATTTTGTAAATATTTGCAATTGTTTCCAATGATTCATCATCACATCCTGAAACAATTTTTAAAATTTTAGTGATGGTATGTTCTTTGTCGCCGGGATTAATTCGTTCCGGAGAATATCCAACTTTAAAATCGGTTTTAAATTTTAATCCCGATACATCTTCAATTACAGGAATGCACTCTTCTTCGGTGCAACCGGGGTAAACAGTAGATTCATATACAACATAATCACCTTTTTTTATCGCCTTACCAACAGTAACAGATGCTCCATATAATGGATTCAAATCAGGACGTTTATGTTCGTCAATATCAGTAGGAACAGCTATGATAAAAAAGTTAGCTTGTTTTAAAACATCTATAGAATTCGTAAATTCAATGTCGCAACCTTCAAAATCTTTCGCTTCAAGTTCTTTAGATGGATCAATATTTTTTTGCATCATCTTTATGCGTTCTTCATTGATGTCGAAACCAATCACTTTAATTTTTTTTGCAAATGCTAAAGCGATTGGTAAACCAACATATCCCAGTCCAATTATTGCAATTTTCGCTTCTTTATTTTTTAATTTATTATACATTTTGGTTTGTGGTTTGTGGTTTGTTTCAGTTCTGTGTTTAAATTTCTCTCCTTTCACATTTGATTTATTCAAATAGGTAACAAAACTGCCTGTTTTATTAATAATTGTTTTTGCTAATATGTATGATTCATCAAATTCTATTTGGCTTATGTAATCATAATCCAACGCTCTGTAAAATTGAGATTGTGTTTCTGAACAAGAGCCAATTGAATAACATAAAAATGTTATAAATTCTTTATTCCCGCCTCTTCCAAACCCTTCTGAAATATTATCCATTACAGATCTGCGAATCTGATTTCTTATTCCAAAATCTTTATTGAATTTTTCTTTTTCAGTTAATGTAAAAACTTTCTTTGATAACTGTCTGGCTAATTGCCAAATTTCTAATTCTTCAAATTTCGTTATCGTTGCCATAGTGATTATTGTAGTTTTTTTGTTTGTGGTTTGTTGTTTATAGTTTGTTGTTAGTTTTTTAACCACCCCAAAACCACAAACTACAAACTACAAACTACAAACCTTTAATTTTTTCTAACTTTTTCTGTTTTCTTTCCTTAACTCGTATATACGTTCTATTATTTCAATTACTTTCAAACCTTCCATTGCATTAGTAGTAATGGTGTTTTTACCTTTTAATGTATCAACTACATTTTCAAAAATGTAATGATGGTTATTTGCTGAACCTTTGTAAGTGCCGTAATCATTAGCTTCATTGGTTGGCGCTAATTCAGGCATCGCATAATCTTTTATGTGACAATATTCTATTTTTTCCATGTATTGCCCGCCAATTTTTACGCTTCCTTTGCTTCCTATAATGGTAATGCTGCTTTCAAGATTGGTATCCCAAACGGCAGTTGAGTAGTTGATACAACCCATTCCACCATTTAAAAAATTAAAATTTACAAAACCACTATCTTCAAAATCAGTAGAGTTGGCATGAGCAAAATCATTAAACTTCGCTTGAATGTCTTTGATATCGCCAAAGAGCCAATACATAATATCTATGAAGTGAGAAAATTGAGTAAATAAAATTCCACCATCTAATTCTTGCGTTCCCTTCCATCCTCCTTTTTTATAATAACGGTCATCGCGATTCCAATAGCAATTTAATTGTACTATAAAAATATCTCCGATAATTTTTTGTTCTACAATTTCTTTTAACCACATTGATGGAGGGGAATAACGATTTTGCATTACACAAAAAACGGTTTTATTTTTTTTCAGCGCTTTAAAAATAATTTTTTCGCCATCCGCTTTTGTAAGTGCCAAAGGTTTTTCACAAATAATATTTTTTCCTGCTTCAAGGGCAATTAATGAATGTTTCGCATGTAAACCGTTGGGTGTACAAATACTCACTACCTCTATTTCAGGGTGTTCTGCAAGCATTTTTTCAGCGGAGAGATAATAATTTTCTTTAAGCGCATTTAATCCTAATTGTTCTTTTGGAAGAATATCGCAAACTGCAATTAGTTCGCAATCGTTATTTTTGCGAATCATTTCTGCGTGGAGATCGGAAGAGCACACGTCTGAACTCCAGTCACTGACCAATATCGT
>ODAK010005774.1_pt1 | contig 12525 bp, 15 predicted proteins | sample 1539591 | NCBI WGS metagenome assembly ODAK01 (sample SAMEA3539303, study PRJEB22396) | soil metagenome | biome: tundra; feature: field; material: soil | place: USA | collected 2010-05 | depth 0.15 m | reverse complement strand
CAAGGCTGGGTCAGAACGCAAAGTCATTCGAGGATGTGGAGAAGGGCCTTCGGGACCTCGGCATGCTCGGCTAAAACCAAGCACGAAAGGTAGTGGATTATGACTGACGTCAAAACCTCCATTGCCACGACTGGTGGTTATTCAACTACAACGGTTGAGGGCGCTTACGACCTCCTCTTCCGTTGGGCGCTCAATGTCGTTCCGCAGTACCGGCAGTTTGTAGATGTTCGGCCCCAACAGCCGAGCATGACGGGTAGCTCTCAGACCCTGCAGCTGAACCAGTACTTCAGTGAAGCGACGATTGCCGCAGCTAAGACTCCTCTCACTGAAGAGTCTGACGTTGACGCGGTCAAGTTGCCCGCCACCACCTACGTGGTACTCACCCCGCTTGAATACGGTTTCGCCAACGTGCGAACCCTGAAGCTCGCTAACCGCACCATGGTCGCCATTGACCCGGTGATTGCTCGCGCTGTCGCGGACCACATGTCCAAGACCGTGGATGCACTCATTCAGGACAAGTTCGCCAGCGGCTTCACCCAGACGCAGTTCGCAACTGGGACCACCATTGCCGGCATTGCGGCGACCAACACGCTCACCGCGGACCAGGTCCGTCAGAGCGTGCTAAAACTGCGCACGAACATGGCAGTGCCGTGGTTCGGGGACTACTACGCGGTGGGTTGCCACCCGTCTGTGGTCTACGAACTCCGCAAGGAGACCGGCTCCGGTGGATGGCGAGTTCCCAACGAGTACGGCGTGGACCAGAGTAATATCTGGAACGGCGAGATCGGTGCCTTTGAAGGCGCCCGTTTCGTTGAGAACGCCCGCACCCGTGTGGCCGCTGATGGCTCATCGAGCGCGTACGTGGCAAGGACGTACTTCTTTGGCCGCGAGGCTGTTGCAGAGAGCGTCGTTGTCGAGCCGCACATCGTCCTCGGGCCGATCATCGACAGATTGGGCAGGTTTAAGCCAATCGGATGGTACGGCGACTTCGATTTCGAGGTCTACCGCGCCCAGGCGGCGGTTATCAACTACAGCGGAAGCGCGACTCTGCTCGCCGCTCTTGGCTAGCAGTTGACCCAAGCGAGTGGCGCTCTTTGCTTATATTGCGAGAGCGCCACTCGTGCACCACTCTCTTACCTAGGAGCCCTCGTGGCAGACTACTTCACCCCGCCGACCTGGGCCTTCCGTCAGTACGACCCGAGCGACGACGCTGCTGGTCTCTTTGGGCGACTGCACTACCTGGACGTCGGATACAGCATTCTCCGTGACCAGTACGGCGCATACACCCAAGTAGTTGGCGCCGATGACGACGACGCGCGAGTGAGCACTGCCTTCTACATGGGCGGTCGCTCCTATCCAATCTCGTCCACGGAAAAGACCAACCTCCAGGCTGCCGGTTATGGCGCCTTCATAACTTCTGTCTGAAAGACACCCCAATGCCCCCTGCCAGTGAACCACGCGCTATTGAGGATATACCGGTCACCCTAATGCGTATCGAGGGCATGGTTGGTGGTGTCGCCAAAGACATCACTAACCTTACTGAGAAGGTTGTCGATCTCAAGACTGAGGTGGTTGACCACCGCGCTCAGCTCGGTCGGCTTGAGGGCGACATGCAACAGGTCAAGTCAGACCAGGCAACGGCGGCCAAGGACCTGAGGGCCGCAGACAAAGCGCGAGAAGACACGGCCACGGCGCTGGAGAAGCAGACCGCAGAGCAGGTCAGGAAAGCCAAGGATGCGGTGGACTCCTCGAACAAGAGGTGGACTCCGGTGGCACGGCTCTACACCACCATCGGTGCGGTAGCCGCCTCCGCGGCAACCGTCTACTACATCACCCACCCGCACGGCTAGGAGTTCCCCTTGAATACACTAAACCACTACGCAAAGTGCATAGCGGCAGCCCTTGTTACGGGCTATGGCACTTATCAGGTCGCCAGGGCTGGCGGTGTCATCACACAGGCCGAGTGGATTCAGATCGGCCTGGCCATACTGGCGTCACTGGGGGCCGTCTGGGGTGTCCCCAATGCACTCGCGCCCGTGACTACTCCGAAAGTATCTCCTGTAGATACTATTGCAGTAGTCAACGTACCTGTTGTTCAGCGGGCGCCGGAAGCGAACACCCCCGTGGTCGTTGGGGACGCTGTGCCAGTCGTGGCCGGTCCACCGACCATGCTAAGTAGCAACACGAACACGCCTGTGGATCTGGCCGCGAGCGTCCAGGCCGGTCTCTGATGGCCTGCGCAAGTTCGTGCAAAGAGGGCGGACATAGCAGCTACGGCGCGTGCTTGCGCAGCAAGAACCTTGCCGCAGTAGGGCTGGAGACCACGTCACCGTCGTTCTCCACCACCCGACAGAAGGCGTTTGACAAGGAGACGGACCTCTATGGGTCCACCGTCGCTCAGGGCATTCAGCCGGCAACCACGAAGACTGCTGACATCCGCAAGGCACTGGACGCCAGTGACCAGTTCGGGCGCCCATATCGAGCTGACCTTTGATGGCGACCTTCTGTGTAGAGATCCCTGACGCGACCGTGACACGGGTCACTGCTGGCCTGTGCGCTGCTGCTGGGCTACCGAGCGCGACAGCCGAGGGCGCGAGGGCGTATGTCGTGGCATTCATTGTTGCCACGGTCACCGAGGTTGAACGTGTCGCATGGCAAGCCACCCTGGCGAACGCGCCGGGGCCATCCGTAGTCCAAATAACCTGAAAGTAGAGCAGCAATGGGGACCTTCCAGAACTGGGCCGACGCGGTCACGGCACGGACCAACACGTACGAGGCTGACGTGCCTTCTGCCGCGGACCTCGCGTCGGCAGTGACCCCATCCCTTAATAACACCTATGTACCGCAGGGATCGGGCACCTCTGCCGCCTCCGATGTCTCATTCAACAGTGGCCGTCCTTGGATGGACGTGACAGCGGCCGTTGCTGACGGGCGACAGATCGGTGATGGAGTGATGTCATCTGTGACTACTCCTACAGTTCTGACTTCGGTCTCCGCCCTGTTCACGGCACAGTCAGTTGGGAAACCGATCGACGTAGCCGGTGCGGGGACTACCGGAGCCGTGTTGTCCACCACTATCGCCAGCTACCAGAGCGCCACCCAGGTCACACTCTCCTCACCCTGTCTCACAACGGTAGGCGCAGCATGGGCCGGATGGGGGACCGACAACGCCGCAGCCATACAGGCCGCTATCACCGCAGCTGCCAGCACCTTTGTCGTTCATCTTCCCGTCCCTCCGTCTGGTTGCGCCTACTACTGCCGGACGGGCATGGTCGGAACCACCTTCACCCAGATCAACGGTGACACCTACAGTTTCGCCATCGGGCCGAGTGGAGGGACTAGGCTTATCTTCGCCCCCTCAGTGGCTGTCGGGTACACGGCGGGGACCAACAACGTGCTCCGTCGTCTGATCCTCGACGGGGGCTACTATGCTGCTGGGAACACTGGCGTCAGCCTCACGTCCGACCTTCAGATGAGCCAAGTCCAGATCTACCGGTTCGGTGTCGGGTACGCCGCTACAGGGGCTTACTACATCGGCTTTGAACACTGCGAAATCGCCTACTGCACCATTGGTATGACCCTGACCGGCTGCCTCAACGTGAACCTTGAGCGCCCCACCCTGCGATCCAACGGGACAGGCATATCTGTCCTCGGAAGCAGCGGAATACGCTCCCTGAGCATTCACGGCGGGTCGATAGAGGGGTTTGTGCGTTCTGACACCCCCACACCAGTAGTCGGCATCCTGCTACCCAGCGGGGGGTCACCCTCCGCTGTCAACCTGTTCGGGACCTACTTCGAGATGGGTGGAGGCCGCAGTGTCGACGCAAGGGGCGCGGCTGCAGGAACCACGATCGGCTGTTACGGGACCACACAGTTCGTCGGCAACATGGTGGCCGGTATTGACGTGAGTAGCGGCGCTGCCACTGTGAGTGGAAACAGTAACAGCTTCACGTCCCCCGCCGGGACACCGGTCTGTTACGCACTAGCTGGCAACACCGGAGACAGCGGCCTGCCAACCGGGGACATTATTGTGGCCGTTACAGCCGGGACCTACACGGACACCCCCGGCGTGCTGCCCCGGTCGTCAGGTACGGGCGCCACCTACCATGCAGGTTTCTTCTATGGGGCAATGCAAGGGACATCCGACAGCTTCGTGGCAACAGCCAACACCATGTACCTCATGCCGTTTCTCGTCGACAAAGCTCACACCTTCACTGGTATCACGGTTAACATCACCAGCGCTGGCGCCACCGGTTCAGTGGTGCGACTCGGTATCTATGCCGATGACGGGACGGGCATCCCTGGTGTCTTGGTTCTTGACACCGGGACCATTGACGGCACCCTCACCACGTATCAGGCGAAAACTATCAGCCAGATGCTACCTCCGGGCCAGTACTGGCTGGCAGTAGCTGGGCAGGGGAGCCCTGCCACGCAGCCCACACTGAAAGCAGCATCAGGGTTTGGCAGTAGGTACTTCGGGATGAACAACTACGCCAACGGCACCTCTGCTGGGTACTACCAGTCCAGCGTCACTGGCGCGCTCCCTAACCCTGCCGTTCAGGGCGGCGACATAACCAAAATTCCGTCCGTATGCCTTAAGGCATAACCGCCCATAAGTGCCGGTTAAGTACCTACTCATTCTCTCAGGAAGGACACCATGTCCCCAACCTTCGGTGACCTTATCGAGGAAATTGTAGGAAACCTCCAGGGGTATACCGCGGCACCAGATCAGGTCACCTCTGCGAGTGCCGATGTCGGTGCCACCGATCTGGTGATCCCAGTCGATGACGCCAGTGTCAGCGGGCGGGGCATGGTCGAGATCGGCAACGAGTTGATGTGGGTGCAGTCGGTTAACGTCAACACCAGCACCTTCATAGTCCTACCAAGAGGTAGGGGTTGGAAGGGCTCGACCGCCCAGGCCCACGCGCAAGGTGACACCATCGTCGTGTCACCATCCGTACCGCGCTTCTCGGTCTCGCGGGAGATCAACAACCATATCGCCTCCATGTACCCGGATATCTATGCCGTTGCTACGATGGAGTTCACCTACGACAACATACTCAAGCGTGGCTGGGCGCTACCGGCCACCGCTGTCGCAGTCCTTGACGTGCGTTGGAAAAACTTCCTAGGCAACTGGGAACGCATCAAGTCCTGGGAGCTTGAGTTCAGCGCAGACCTGACGGACTTTCCCACTGGCGTGAATGTCCGACTGCGTTACGGCGTCCCAATAGGTCGCCCTATCCAAGTGGTGTATGCAGTAACCCCCACCCCGCTGGTCAACGAGACCGACCTGTTCTCCAGCACCGGGCTAATGGCGTCCGCCAAGGACCTTGTTGTCCTTGGCACTATCGCCAGGATTGTGCCCAACCTCGACCTCTCTCGGCTTTCGGTGGAGTTCGCCGCTGCCAGTGAGCTAGCCACCACTCGCCCTCAGGGCGGGGGGGTCACCCTCGCCAAGTTCTTTGAGGCCAAGTACGCCCAGCGCGTCGCCCAGGAGCGCTCGAAACTGAACCGTCTCTATCCCGCAAGACTGCACTTCACGAGATGAGCTAGGGAAACACAATGGCAGTAACGCGATTCTACAGCTCTACCGCTGGCATTATGCACCTGAACGGGGCCATTACCTCCGGTGCCTCCAGCGCCCTCCTTGACGTGGTCACTGGTCTGCCAGGTAGCCTGCCATACACCCTTATGCTGGACCCCGGAACAACCTCTGAGGAGATTGTCACGGTCACCGCCATTGGTGGCTTCACCGTGACCATCACCCGCGGAGCGGACGGTACGTCGGCTCAGTCGCACTTGACAGGCGCCGAAGTGCGCCACGCTTATAGTGCGAGGGACTTCCAGGACTCGCGTAACCACGAGGCCGCGGCCGCCGTACATGGCATCACTGGTGCAGTGGTCGGAACCACCGACACGCAGACGTTCACGAACAAGACAATCAGTGGCGCAAGTAACACCTTCACCAACATTCCCACCAGCGCCGTAACCAACAGCGTTAACCTAACCGCGGTCCAGACGCTGACGAACAAGTCAATGGATGGCGGAAGTAACACCTTCACCAACATCCCAGAGACCGCTCTCTCGGGCACGAGCGGTTTCATTCAGATGTACGGAAGCACCACTCCACCTGCCGGATGGCTGAACTGTGACGGCACGGCCGTCTCCCGCACTGGCGTAAACGCTGCCCTGTTCGCGGTCATAGGCACGGCCTATGGAGTAGGCGACGGCTCCACTACGTTCAACCTTCCGAGCTTCCTGGGCAACTTTCCATCAGGTGGCCCTCCCGGCCACACCGGAGGCGAGGCGACGCACGTACTCACTACCGCGGAGATGCCTTCGCACAACCACAATCCAATTACGTTCCAGGGCGGCGCTCACCCTCAGACCACTCAGGGCTCAACGGTTGACGGCAGCTACCCCAACAGGTTCCGCTTGGCGAGTGGTGTCGAGGACTGGGGCATGGCCAATACCGGTGGCGGAACAGCGCACAACAACCTGCCTCCGTACTTGGGTGTCCAGTTCATTATCTCGCTCTAGGTAAGGCCGACCAATGACAGGCTCCACTCCTGTAGTGGCCCCAGACATCACGGGCACGATCCCCGGTGCCATCGTGCCCCTTGGGCAGGCCACAACGCTAACCCCCGCTGGGGTCAGGTTCGACGTTGCCATTGCCGGGGTTCCTTTCATGCTGGCCGCGAACCCGCAACTGGCCTACGTACGCCAGACGGCAAGCATCGAAAAACCACAGTTCGACGTGAGCGAACAGGCTGGCGAGCAGACCCTTGACCAGTACTGGATCAGGTCACAGACAAGCTGGCACCGTGGTGCCGGCGTCAGGTTCTACGAGCCGGGCCTCTCCATACGGACGGGTTACCTGTTCGACCCCGGTTCGGACATTCTGTCCACGCAGCGCTTTGACTCCTCCGCGGGGGTCGATATCAACGTCCGAGACGAAGCGACGCTACTGAAGGCGATGAGCCTGACTGGCGCGTCCGGTGGGCTGGCGTTCGCCACCACTGGCAAGCTGACCGATGGCACAGACGTGGTGTTCACCAACGAGGCGGGCACCATTAAGCGGCGCACGGCCGCGGGGACGTCCACCTCCTACACGGGTGGGACCTCACCCCTGACCGCTGTCGCAGTGGCTGGCTCCAAGATTCTCGTAGGTCACGGCTCCGGTATTGACGTGGGTGACGCCAGCGGTACGACCCTGGCCGCCCTCTGGACGATAGCCGCTGGCGCCACGGTTGTACCCTACTGGTGCAAGGAGCGGATTATCGCTTCTATCGGCCCGAGTCTCTACTCTCTGACGGTGGCCGGTGGCGCCATTGTGGCCGGGGACATCATCCATACCCACGCCGACCCCAGCTGGGTCTGGACCGACGTCACTGATGGCCCGGCTGCCATCTATGCAGCCGGATACGGCGGAGCGGTTAGTAGCATCTACAAGTTCGCCCTGATCGCTGCCAGCAGCGGCACCCTGCCGATCCTTGACCAGGCGTATGAGATAGCAACCATGCCCACGGGTGAACAGGTTACTTCCATGAAGACCTACCTGGGCACTTATGTGGGCATCGGGACCAGCAAGGGCGTGCGAGTGGCGCTGATTGACAGCACGGGCGGCGGGATCAACTATGGCCCACTGTCGGTAGAGACCACCAACCCCGTGCTGTCTCTTGAGGGTAACGACAGCTACATCTACGCCGCTACCACCGCGGCCATCGACGGCAATAGCGGAGCCTACCGGATCAACCTCGGTGAGATCCTTCCGCACGAGACCCTGCGCTTCGCCTACGCCAGTGACGCCCAGACCCACGACACGGGCACTGTGTGCAGTATTGCTTTCTTTGGCACAACAGAACGGGTTGTTCTCGGTGTTGTCGGAAAAGGTATCTACACACAGTCCGCCACTGTGTATGAGCCCTCCGGTTACATTCTGAGTGGACGTATGCGGTACAACACGGTCGAGAACAAGGTCTTCCGTCAGGCTGACATGCGCGTCTCTCTGACGGCCGGCACCGTGAACCTGTCGGCTGTCGATGAGCACGGCAGCGAGGTCTCCATCGCCACACTGAACGCGGCAAACCTTGACGGCACCGCGCTGGGGCTTCAGGGCATAGCCGGCTTCCATGAGTACCTTCAGTTCCGTACCACCCTGACCCGCGGCGTCAGTACCACCGACACGCCAACCCTGAACTCGCTTCAGATCAAGGCCCTCCCCGCACCCAAGCGCCAACGGATGGTGCAGTACCCACTAAACTGTGTTGACAACGAGACGGACGCCCTGGGCGTCCCGGTGGGACACCTCGGCTGGGCATGGGAACGTCTCCAGGCGCTCGAAAGCGCAGAGGAGAACAACGTCATCATGCAGGTTCAGGACTACACCAACGGTGAGACATACAACGCCACGGTGTTCCAGCAGGAGTTCACCCGAACGGTCACCCGCTCGCGCGGTGGGCTCGGGAACTTCGGCGGTATACTTAAGGTCACCATGAAAAAATTGTGACCGATCGCTCAGATTTGGTCCTCTTTGGGACCTTGTTGGTCGATGTCACGGCAAGAACTGATTGATCGCTCAGGAGGGCACCAAGTTGGCTACGTGGTTCCAGCGTATTCTCACCATCGGCAACACGGGCGCCGACGTGTCGCTCGTGCAGCGCAAACTGAAGGCGCTCAACACGGGTGTCTATGACCGCGAGACGGCGGCACGGGTGCGGGGACTGCAACACGAGCGCTCACTGCCCGCCACGGGCATCGTGGACTATGCGACGTCGGACGCGATAGGTGAGTCGGTGCGGCTAGGGATGCCGCCCGACTGGTATGGCCACGAGCTGGGCCTGTGGGCCACTGGCGCGGATGTCGAGCGTCTGCGTGAGCTGCTGGGCCTAGAGCCACACGGCCGGTTTGACAGGGACGTAGAGGCCGCCGTTCGCCGCTTTCAGTCTGCCCATCGACTGCCCCTGACGGGTCGAGTCACCCAAACTGACGCCACTGTCCTCGGTGACGACGCTCCCTGGCGTGGTGGCGTTGACGCCATGTTCGCCTGACCCTTTTAAAGCCCCGTAAAGGGGCCACCAGCGCACGTAGACTGCCCTCTAGTACACACACTAGGGGGCAGTCTTTTTTGTTCTCTCAGCGGGCTTTTCTGGGCTTCGCCCGCTGCACCTTCACTCCCTCGATCTGGTCCATGCTGACCTGCTTACTGGCACGCCTGTGTGGCATGTCGTCTGCGCCTACATCCAGGCGCCTCATCAGGTCCAGCACCGAAGCTATGTCCTTTTCACAGAATGCGTAGGTGCGTAGTCGGCCGGGGCCAACCGCCATGCGAACCCTGGTGACAACAGCCACGTTGACGTCTCTGCACACATCACAGACCTCGACCCGCTTCGTGATGACTACCATAACCTCAGGCCCCTCTCATGCTCCTGATGTTGTCCGAAGACTCAATGATGGCCTCGGGTGTGCTGAACATCCGACGACCCTTGAGCAGATCGTTCCTCTTCTTGATATCCACGTCAAGACCTAGGTAGCGCTCGGTCATCACGGTGGACTTGTGATGCAGCATCGCGGAGACGTAACGCAGCACTCCGTCATAGGACCCCTGGTCAACCATCTGGTCAAACAGCGCACGCGCGCCAGAGCGGCGCAGTGTGTGTACGCCCTCCATGGTGGACTTACCCTCGGAGTCCCGTAGTTCCACCCCGAAGGCACTTAGTGGCTTCTGGACGTACCTGTGTGCCCGTTGCAGCATCTTGTTGGGCACGCAGTTGTGAGTCTCTCGTTGGACTAGGTAGCCGCCACCGGGACCAGAGCCGTCGTTGCCCAGTGGCCGGCGCCTGCGCTGGGGCACCAGGAAGTGCTCGGGCAGTGGCGGACGTTCAATGTCCGCGGTGTACCACGTCAGCCAGGTTCGCAGCTCTGTGTCCAGCTCCTGACAGATCGGCATGGGGTCCACGACCCCGCTCTTCATCACATGAATGAGGATCTCGCCATTGGCCAGGTCCACGTCCTTGACCCTGATAGCCGTGATCTCGCTGGCTCGGACGAACAGGTATAGCCCGAGGGCCGTGACGATTCGCTCATGTGGGCTGCCGCACGCAGCCAACAGTGCGTTGAAGTCCTTGGCTAGAATCTGACGGCGAGGGTCCACCATTGTCTTGACCGCCCGGAGGTTGGCCGTAGGGTCGGAGCGGGCACCAAGGTAGCGCCGGCTCCTTAGCCACTTCACGAACGCGCTCAGGGTGGTCAGGTGACTGTTGATGGTGTTGGCCTTGTACCCCTTGCCCATCAGATACGCCTGGAACATCTCGCCGTGACGGGCATCCAGGTGGCGCACCTGAAGGTTACCGATCTCCCGCATGAAGATGGACAGGGACCTGCCATTGATGAGCAAGGTGTTCGGCCTGAAGCCGGCCGACTTTCGGTAGGCCATGAACTCCGCTATGGCGTCGCTCAACATAACCGGCTGTGTCGTCATGACTGCTCCTCCGTTGCGTTGACATGATCTGCTAAGACCTTGTCGCAGTCTACCTCATAGTGTGTGCAAAAGCAACGTTGCACACATAGGCATCCATGTTGTTCCACAGTAGTGACCTGCGACGATACACCCCTTGATTGTACCAAGACATGGTCTTGTGCGTACAAAATTGTCATGTGATACTGTGTGGCGTAACGGTTAAGGAGGTTACATAATGAGCGCACAGAAGCTCGATGACAGTGAGGTTGAGCAGCTACTGCGATCCGGCTTGACTCAGCTTCGGGTGGTGGAAATACTGAAGACCCAAGGGGTCAGCGTCTCACAGTCTGCGATCTCGCAGGCCATCAGCACAGGGAGAGTCAAGGTGGACACTGGCAGAACCTCCGGTGGTGTGCCCTGGCGGCTGAAGCCAGAGCACCGTCATCGCCACGCAGCACGGATGCTGCGCACGCAGGCCCGCCTAGACCAGGGCCTACCTATCGGCAAGTCCCTGACCGGACAGGTGAGGGCGTGGAGGGAGGCCCTTGAGGCCGACGACTCTGTTGTCCACTACGACCCTGACACCGAAGAGGGCTTCTGGCGCGTACCGCGCCGGCCAGGCATTGACCTGTGGTGGTACAGAGACCCTCTCGTTGACGACAACGGCTACCCCGTGGGGCGCCCTGTAAACTGAGACCACCACGCCCTCTTGTGGTTACGTCTAAAACCTAACAACACCAAGCGCTTTCAAACGTTTTGTAACAAGCAAGCCGCCCCTCAAAAGGGCGGCTTCTTGCTGTGTTAACTGCGCTTGTTTCTAAGTATAGAGACGCCGTGCCTACTCCTGTCAGATGGTCACCGGAAAGTACTTCCGGGCGTGTCGGGTCTCAGACGAACCCCACCCCCGCCGCGCCGCGACACGCCGATGGGACCACCCCGCGCCGGGAGTGTGCGACCATGTGCTTATAATGAGTACAGGCTGGTTTCAGAAGGCGAGACAGACTACGTCATTTGGATTACTCTGTAACCTAGGCCCCACGAGGGACGACACACCAGGAACCACACAGTGCGAGAAGCCGAGGCGGCCGAATGTCACACATCCATACACAAACCGAGGCAGGGGGGGTCTACCTCGTGCAGGCACCGTCAGGTGACCACGACATCTACCTGGGCTGCTTCACACACAGTATTAACGACACCGACAGTGTCGTAGAAGCGAGCTGGGACACCTTCGCCAAGCGGATGTGGTCCTGGGGGCTTGAGCCAGTCAGCGACGAGCCCTGTCACACTATCGAGGAGGACGGCCAGGTGTACGATCATTTTACCCTCCGTGAGATTGAGGCACGATTTTGAGTGACATACTGGGCGCTGGGCTGACAGCAGAGATCACACGCCGGGCACTGCGGAACAGCGTTCTGGCAACCGTGGCGGCGAAACACGAACGTGACGCCGCGCTTGCCACAATCGAGCGCGTCAAGGCGCTGGTTGACGAGCACGATGACCGCGGCGCCACATGGGTAGTGCGTAGAGTCCGTGCCGTGCTTGAGGAGACCTTATAATGAGTGACATCGTCCTGCCGGCACACCTGAGCTACAGCCAGGTCACAACCATGCTGCATTGTGGAGAACAGTTTCGCTTGAGTAGACTAATGCATCTTGCTGAAGCGCCCGCGTGGGCGCTGGTGGGTGGCTCTGCGGTACACAAGGCGAGCGAGACCTACGACCTGTTACTGGGCAACGATCCGTTCAGCCCACGGGACCTGTTCAGGGACGCCTTCGAAGAGTGCATTGCGGACGAACTGGTGAAGGCACCTGAGGGCTTTGAGGACACGAGCACATGGCGAGCGTCCGGGCGGGCTAGCAAGCAGTGGCCCAACAAGGAGGACGAGCGCTGGTGGCGCGAGCATGGCCCCGAGTTCGTGGCCAACTGGATCACCTGGCGTCAGTACTCCCCGCTGGACATTTGGCGCGACGACGAGAACAACCTCGCAGTCGAACTTGAGGCAACCGTGGAGATCGCCGGCCTGCCAGTCAAGGTGTTCATCGACCGGGCGATGACTGGCCCCA
>ODAK010005772.1_pt1 | contig 12526 bp, 10 predicted proteins | sample 1539591 | NCBI WGS metagenome assembly ODAK01 (sample SAMEA3539303, study PRJEB22396) | soil metagenome | biome: tundra; feature: field; material: soil | place: USA | collected 2010-05 | depth 0.15 m | reverse complement strand
TGGCAGGTGTTGGGTTCGAACCAACGTAGGCTAAGCCGACGGTTTTACAGACCGGCACCTTTCCCTGCCGAGCGCTGCCTTTTACCTGCGCATACACCTCCAGCAGTGCGCCAGCACTCGGCGGCGTTCCGCCCAGGTTCCGTCGGCAGCACCCCTGCCACAGCATGTGCGCTGAACTGTAGCTGGGCAACGCCAGTCATGCCTCCGGAACTGCGGGCAGCCCAGCCCAGGGCCTTCGCCCACACGATACGGTCTCGCCGGGCCCCCGGGGAGAGTCGACCGGGCTGCGTCGGTGGCTCAGGGTGCCCCGGGTCACTGCGGGGCGAGCTCGCCGTAGAAGTACGACGCCGTTACGCCGCCGTCCATCAGGAAGTCGCTGCCGGTGATAAATGCGCCGTCAGGGCCCATGAGGAGCGCGCCAACTGCTCCGACCTCGTCCGGGGTTCCGCCCCCGCCAGCGGGCGACAGTTCGATCATGCGGCGGTATCCCTCGCCCCGAGGACCGGTCAGCTCGTCCCTGGCCAGCGGAGTGAAGATGATGCCCGGACTGATCGTGTTGATCCGGGCGCCGCGTTTACCCCACCGGACGGCCTCGGCCATCACGCGCAGCGAGTTCCCGCGCTTGGCTAGCTGGTAGGCGTTGAGCGAGTCGGTCACCTGATCGGGCTGGAGTATCGGGAGCTTCAGCAAGTCGTCGGCCGGCGTGGTCGCCAGTGCGGCGTTCTGCTCCTCGGTGAGTGCGCCGAGGCGGTGCCCGGACTGCGAGGCGATGACGACCCCGGGACCGCCGCGTGCGATGACGTTCCCGAATTCCTCGAGCACGAGCGCGGTGCCGTACAAGTCGACGGCGAGGATGGTCGCCGGGGATGCCTGGCTGGGTGAGACTCCGGCGGCGTGGATAACGCCGGTGACGTTGCCGAAACCTGTGGCCGTCTCGACGAGCGCGTGGACCGATTCGCGTGCGGAGACGTCGACGGTCGCGGTGCTTACGTCGAACCCGGCGTTGCGCATCACCTCGGCCGCGGCGCCGGCGTTCTCGTGCCGCAGGTCCGCCAGCACGACCTGTTTCCCTGTGCTGACGCGCCGGGCGATTGCCTGGCCGATTTGATCCTGCTCCGATGACGACAATGACGTCACTCACGGGTTACTCCTCAGGTGCGGGATGTGGCGGAGGACAGCGCATATGGCGCCTCCGAGTGCGGGCCTGTTCATGTGCGCTCTCCCGGGCCGCGGCGGTCCGGGTGGCGCGTCAGCGTTCGATCATCCGCATCTGTTCTTCGTTGTGATGGTCTCCGGCAGCGGGCGTGACGTTGGTCAGCTTGTCGACCTGCTCGGGGGTGAGCTGGATAGCGTCGGCAGCTGCGTTCTCCTGGACGCGGGCAACCCGCTTAGTTCCGGGGATCGGGGCGATGTCGTCGCCCTGGGCCAGGACCCAGGCCAGAGCTACCTGGGCCGGGGTGGCACCGACGTTGGCGGCGATGGCCCTCACCTCGTCGACGGCGCGCAGGTTGCGTTCGAAGTTGTCTTTGACGAAGCGGGGGTTGGTCTTGCGGGAATCGGTGTCCGCGAAGTCATCGGCGGAGCGGATCTCTCCGGTGAGGAAGCCGCGGCCGAGAGGCGAGTAGGCCACGAGGCCGATGCCGAGCTGGCGCAGCACTGGCACGACGTTGGGCTCGGGTCCCGGGTCCACAGCGAGTATTCCGACTGCAGCGCGGTGACAGGGTGGACGGCATGGGCGCGGCGGATCGTCTCCGGTCCCGCCTCGGACAGGCCGATGTGGAGGATCTTGCCTTCGGTGACCAGTTCGGCGAGAGCGCCGACGGTGTCTTCGATCGGGGTCTTGGGGTCGACGCGGTGCTGGTAGTACAGGTCGATGTAATCGGTGCCGAGCCGCCGGAGGGAACCCTCGATCGCGGTGCGGATGTTCGCCGGACTGCTGTCAAGGTTGCCGGGGCCGCCGCCAGCGTGTGAAACGAGACCGAACTTTGTCGCCAGGACTACGTCATCGCGCCGGTCCTTGATCGCTTGGCCGACGAGCTCCTCGTTCGCGAACGGGCCGTAGATCTCGGCAGTGTCGATGAGGGTGATGCCGAGGTCGAGCGCCCGGTGGATGGTGCAGCTACCGCCCCAGCAAACGCCCCGGGCGTGTCATCCCCACCGGGACCACGAGCACCAACTAAAATCACAACACGGCCAGGACCTGGGGAATTACCTGAGCACAACCCCTGGGGAATTAGGTGAGCGCCCACACGCGTAACTCATTCGCTTAGGTGCGCTGGTCGACGAGTAGATGCTCTTGGCCTGGAGGTACCATATGGATCATCGTCAAGGTAGAAGCCTTATCAGGAACCATCCTCGACCCCCTTGGTGGAAACGGCGACCTGCAAAAATCCTTGGAGTTATTGTCGCGCCGGCAGTTGCTGGCCTGGTTGGTGCCTGGTTTCTCTGGCTAGCGGGTCCACCACAACTTACCTCCCCCGCCCCTGGGAAGCCCTTAGCTGCTAGCTCCAATGGTACGGGGCCAGACTCCGGCCCGCCGGTAATTACCGAGGATGTTAAGGCGTCCTCGTATGACTATCCGTCTATCGTATACCCAGAGAAGCTAACGCTTACCACGGCACAGCTCGCTGATCTGGCCGCCATCATGTCAGGATCACAGGTGGCAGGGCTCAAGCTTCCAGCTGACGGAGTCTTGACTAACCAGGAATGGACTACGCTCACGGTAGCGGGAAACTCGACGGAACCAGTCACAATTAATAACATCACCATCGTCAAGCACTGCGGTGCACCGCTTTCAGGCGGGACACTCATCTACACTCCCTTCGGTGCCGGTTCCTTCCCAACTTCTCCCGTATACTTTGATCTCGATAAACCCATCCTCCTTGGACAGTACTTGTCCAAGCAAACAGGCTTGATTAGCGCCAATTTCTTTGCCAAGGAAGTAGTGACTCTGAAGCTTCATGAGCCATGGACTTTCGCAATCTTTACCACGGCAGTTGACCACTACTGTCGGTTCCATTTTCAACTTTCAGTCGCCACTGCGCATGGGCCGGTAACTGAGATGATTTATGATCATGGCCGACAATTTTCGCTCACCTCACTCGGTAGAGGCTCGAGCACGGCGAAGACGCCAATGTCCGGGTTCGGTAAGGTACCGTTCGCTTCATATGCTGCCGTCTACGCTGGCAGTTACGACAACAGCCAGGCGGAGTTGAGGTATTTCCGAGTGAATCCTGCGACGTACGACGGGACAGGGAACCCAGCTTCGTTCCCGCCTCCATAGGCCAAGTATACCTAATTACGGCGACAATCCATTTGCTAAGGTGGCAATCTTGAAAAAGTGGCGGACTTTGATGCTAGCTATATGCTCATTGATAGCAGGCTTGTTACTTGGGCTGGGGGCGATCATTGGTTGGCACAGGGCGACTGCAACGCACGTTATGCATGGATCGCGAACTGTCCGCGGATCGCAAACTGTCCATGGGCGGGGCCCGGTGCGGGGATTTAGAGCACCATTGCCATCTGGAGCCACCGGTGGCAGCGTCGACTCGGTAGCGTGCCCTTCGGCGTCTGCTTGCGTAGGCATCGGCAGCTACATCGACAGTTCTGGGCACTCATCTGTTCTCGTGGTGACCGGCGCTGGATCTTCGTGGAAAGCCTCCGGGGTGCGGTTGCCCGCAGGCGCTCACAGCGTCGGCTACGGGCCCTTCACCCTGGCATGTTCTACCCTGTCGGCCTGTGTCGGCGTTGGCTCGTATATCGGGCCGCCCGGCGGTCAGCCCCAGCCGCTGCTCGTCACCGAATCACGCGGCATCTGGACAGCGTTCAAAGCCCCTCTTCCCCCGGACGCGAACGCCACCCCCTCGGCCGCACTCAGTGCGGTGGCTTGCCCATCCCCGTCCGCATGTGTTGCCGTAGGCGGTTATTCAAGCATTACCGGGCAAACCGAAGGCGTGTTGATTACTGGCGCCGGAATTTCCTGGACGGCCACCGAATCCCCTACGCCAGCAGCCCTCAACTCTGTCGCCTGCGAGTCTCCGTCCATGTGCGTCGCCGTCGGTCACGACAGCTCCCAGGGCGTCCTCGTGACTGGAAGCGGAACTTCCTGGACTGCGGCCCCCGCCCCGCTGCCGTCAAACGCCGCTGTCAGCCCGGACGCAAGCCTCGATGCCGTAGCCTGCACGGCTGCATCGGGATGCGTTGCCGCCGGGTATTACGGGCAGTCCTCTGGGGGCCAGGGCGGCCTCCTCGTGACCGGAACGGCGGCGTCATGGACCGCCACCGAAGCCCCCGGCTCAAGCGCACTCGATCAAGTCGCTTGCAGCCCCGCAGGCACTTGCGTAGCCGGCGGGAACAGCATTCCTGTGCTGGTAACTGGGTCAGGAACAGCCTGGCGCGCGATTCCGGTACCCGTCCCCGCAAATACAATGAAGCAGCACTCCGGAATGGTGACGTTCTACTCTGCAACCTGTGGTCCGACGTCCACGTGCGCCCTAGCCGGTGAGTACACGACGACCGCGAAAAAACAGGAAGGGTTGATCGTCTCCGGATCAGGGAGCTACTGGAAGGCGATGGAGGCGCCACTGCCCCCTGACGGAAGCAAGAGTACTAGTGCTGGCCTACAATCAGCAGTATGTCCACTTCCAGCAACCTGTGTCGCTGGCGGTAGTTATAATAATTACACTCTCGATCAGCCCCTGCTTGAAGTCTACACTCTGACCCACAAAGCATCGATCAAGGGTCACAGTACAAGCGGAAAGCCAGTCCCACAAACACCAGAGCTCTTTGTCAGGACAGGCTACATGCTGGGATCGCTATACAAATACCCGCATTTCCCCGCAAGAATTGGACTAAGCAACTCTGACTCTATCGACGGGCTGCATTGGGAACGAACGGGCCAGGACAGTATCACGGCAACGGGCACACTGAATCACGATAGCTGCAATCCAGATTGCGCGGATGGTAATGACATCTCATACACGATAGAGATCACGGCTTCCAGACCACAGCATTGCATATTGTCAGTATATCCCTACCCTAATCCGAACAGTGACCCACCACACTCAGTTACGGCGAATGTATTTGATAACATCTCCATCCGCACCTCAAATGGAAATCTTCCCTCATATCTGGCAGGCCATTCAGCATTCTCAACCCCCTGCAAATAGGCTGATAGCCGAGGAACTCGGCGGCGCCGAGGTCATTGGGTCTTTGAATGATGTCGATGGCCGCTGTCATATCTGCTTAGCTGATCTCGGCGCCGACTGTTCATAAGCTACCTGCCGGACATCCGTTTTCCAATGTCGGTGAGGTAAGACCGGCCGAAGATTCAGCTCCTCTTGCAATCCTTGCATTTTCACGTCCCGGTCTCGTAATTCGCCGCCGACGGCCCTCCGCCAGACCACGAGGCCGAACACATGCCCAGCGCCGCAGCGGGCCTGCCGGGTTGTCAGCACATTGTCGGAGGCACCGATTAGAGCTGTTCGACACCGATGGCATTGGGCTTGCATAGGTACACGTGGTCCGCAGTTGAAGCGGCCGGACTACGACAGCCGCCGGGCATGTTCCCGACCGGGCGGCCGACTGCGGTTCCTGTCCAGTGCACAGTGCGAGAACGGATTGTGATGCCTGACACCGATGGATCGGTACCCGCACCCGTACTCAACCAGGTCGTGAGAACGGCCGCACCCGGGCCGCCAGGGCTCCGGCGTGTTCCGTGAATGTCTGCTTCTGTCCTAATCGAGGCCGTGGAGGTGGAGGGCTTCGGTGGGGGTGGTGTGGTCGCGCCGGCCTTCGGGGACGTGCAGATAGCCGGCGTCTTTGATGGCCGCGATGACGGCGGCACGGATGGTGGCCAGGTTGGCAAGCCCACTGCCGGTGCGGCTGGTCGCGGTGTCTTCGCCGAAAGTCACGTCGCGGACGTGGTGGTGCGCTTCAACGGACCAATGCTCACGGACCAGGCGGCCCAGGTCCTGAGCGGTGGCGCAGGCGCTGGTCAGGCTGGTGACGGCGTAGACGGTCTCGCGGGAGGTCTTGCCGGTGGCAGCATCCTCCCGCCGGCGGGTGATCTTGATGGCCTGGCAGGCCCAGGGGAAGTCCAGGCGGCTGACGCAGGCGGACTTCAGGGTGCGGGTCTCGATGCGGCCATGCCCGGTGTCGCGGGTGGAGCAGCCGGCCGGTACCTGCCGCCAGGGCAGGGCCTTGACCCGGGCATACAGCAGCGGCTGGTTCCGCTTCACGACGGCGATGTAGTGGCCTTTCTTCTCGCCTGCCAGCCAGTTCAGGTTCGCCCGCACCGTATGGAGGGCGTCGAAAGTCACCACGGCACCGTCCAGGTCCAGGGGCCCCAGGAGAGCGGTGAAATGGCTGGTCTCGTTGTGCTTGACGTCGACCTCGAGGCTGGTCGATGACGCACGCGGCAACTCCAGCGATAACATCGCCGCGATCAGCCGTCACCACGCCGAGCAGATCACCGCCGGCCTAGCCCGCCGCTACTGGCCACCGGATGCCGCCCAGCTTCCCTGGGTCACGACCGCCTATCCCCAGTGAGCAAGCCCCTTCGGCCTTGGCAAGCGAGCTGACCGCAGATCCTTGGCGGCAGGCGAACTCCGTTGGCTCCTGCCGTAGGCCGTGATCGCCGCGACGCAACTGTGGATTGATCACTTCTTGCAGCAGCCAGGCCGACCGACCGACCGAACCGCCCACCTTCCGCTTTTCAGAGAACAGAGCTACCACGCCCTGAGCAGGCAAGACGCCGCGCGGTGGGCCGACCTGGGCGTGTATCGGGCATGATCAAGCACTCAGAGCGAACCTGACGGCCCGGCGCCAGCTACCGCGCCCCCAACTGGACCTGCATCGGCCGCGCCCAAGGCAGGGGCAAACTCGACCGCCGCCACGAACACGCCCTGCCGGTCAAGGACATCTTCCTCTACCCACTGCTCCGGCGCTGGCGGCAGATCCTCACCACCCCGCCCGCTCAGTAACAGCCCACGGGATCACCGAATTCATACCGATGGCCAGGCATACAAATTCCCGCCGTTAAATACTGTCGCGTGATAACGGCCGTCCTCGCTGGTGATTACGACTTCGGTCGGATTGGTGAGCGCAATGCAGCAGTATTTATCACTCTCTTGTTGAATGCTAATAGAGAGCAAGCGCTTATTATTTGCATGTTGCCATTCTTGCATGTGGTCGTACAGGCCACGCATTGAAGAACTTTCAAAATAGATAAGATTGCGTTTGTTAATATCGGACATAGAAAGTATCCTTCCGAATTCATCGGCTCATGTGTCTTCTGCTCGCCCGTTTAGGCTGTGGCTGTTACCCCAATGCTTCCTCTTTGCGGTGGAGATGGCAAGCGCTGGTGACGTATCTCCGCTATGTCCTGCATGCAACGTCCGGACTTCCTAGCTCAGCAGGCGGTGACAGTGGCATGGACCTGTTGTCTAGCTCTGTCCTCCTTATAGGTGCCAGCGACGCGCCCTAACCGCGGCGACAGGATGCCCGGCGCAAGGAGGACAGCCCGGCCCGCTTTGCTGGCGTGATTGCCCATGGTGCGTTACGGCGGGGACCGCCTCGGGACCGCCTGGCGGCGGGTGCCGAGGGAACTGCGTGATGGCAGTGGCCCGCGTCGTGCGCTTTCGCGCTAAGGCAGTGGGCCAGGCTGCCCGCCCAGCGGCGAGACTCCCTGGCAACCTCAGCCGCCTACGGCGGGAACCCTCGCTCGTCCAACGTCTCGCCTCGGTGATCCGTCGCCCATGCCCGGAGCCTGGTCGGGGCCGGACGGCCTGGCGCGCCGAAGGCGTGCCCTTGAAAAGCGTTAGAGAAAGTTCTCACGAGGCAATGGCCCAGTAGGGCGGTTCACGAGCAGGCGACCGATCAGCTGGACCCTGAACAGGTGCGACACAGCGCAACGCGCTGATCTGGGCGCTTATCGGGCATGATCAAGCGCACCAACGACGCAAGCGCCTCTTGTGCTGCAGATTTGATTGTTCTGCGTGGTGTTCGCGATCATGCCGCACAAGCCGCGGGCCGCGCCGATCGGCGGAAGTGCGCGCCCTCAGACATCAAGAATTGTCACGCCTCGTGACGCACAACCTTGGTGGGCAGGTCGCTCGATGGCTCGCTGCTCGATTCATTACCTCCGGTGCCGCCCGCACCCTCGGAGCAGCTCACGGAATCGATCCGTAGATCTTCTCTTTACCATGGACCGCCAGGCAGTCCCTGTAACCGCCGCATAGGCCCTGAACAGCCTCGACACTGGCTGGCGCTGGCTGCCGCTGGCCACGGCAAGCCCTCGCTGGCGGCATTCTGCCCCCCAAAAATGCCCCCCAAATGATCGTTTTCGCAGCACTCGCGGTCAGCCGATGGATCGAGCACCAGACCGGCTGGTCCATCCGCAAGTTCGTCAAGACAGCCCGCCGCTACCGCACCATTCAGATCCAGGCCGGGCCGCACATCATCACCGCCGCCGACCCCCTGCCCGACGACCTCCGCCAGGCCCTCGAAACGATCAACGGCACCCGCTCAAGTGCGCACTAGCCTGGCCGAACTCAGGTCGTAGGGCTGTCGGCATGCGCGGCGAGTAGCGGGGGACGGAGCTCGCGCCGACGCCGCCGTGGCGCGTCAGCGCCTAAGAGCGGCAGGCGGCGCCAAGGCGCCTCACGGTTCCCCGGTTTAACGTCAGCCCGCGCCGGGCCGAGCGCTGCCGCTTGCCTCGGCGCGTCCGCGCGATGTTCTCAAGATCATTAAGCCATTCCGCGCCCGGCGCGCTCCGCGCGCCCTTGAAGTCGTAGAGAAAGTACTCACCAGGCGCAGTCGCATTCTGTCCGCAATGCGGGCCATCAGCCGGTTAGGCAGGCATGCTGGCTAGGCTGCAGGGTGGCACAACAGGCTCGGGCAGAGACTCAGACACGAGGATCGCTGGCGGCCGACTGCTCAGTGCTGCAGTCAGACGATCGAACGCGCTGACGCGCGCTCTGGCAAGGTTCGCAAAAGTCGAGAGGCAGTCTCGAACGGGTGTTCTAATTGATGGATGGGACAGATCGAGCGGCCGCCGTGGTGGAGCTATCCGGAGCGCTGCCATCGTGGCCATGTCTGGGGCCTGGCAGAGTAATCGTGTCGTGGATGCCGTGCGATTGCCCCAGCGCAACCCAGTGTGCGAGCGGCGCAGGTCACCTTCGCGTGTCGTGTCAGACGCCGGGCGCCGTCCTCGTCAAACACGGTAATGTCGCCGATGCGCAGACAGATGGTCAGGTCATGCAGTACCGCGAACTTCCCCTCCGCCCGTACCTGCTCAAGCGCTTCCAACTCGGCCGACAAGCCTCTCTTATTGGCCATAGGACCGGGTGGGTCACTCTGCGACAGCGCGATGATCTGCTTGCGCTGAAAGCCGAACACCCTCCAGGCCAGGGGCAAACAGCGTGAGGACAGCGCATTGCTGGCCGTCCGCCAGCATCGGGGCCGTTTTTCCCTTCATAGACGGCTTCCCCGTCCGTGACCTCGCCATTCAGCCCTGAACTGCGGGAAGATTCATCTGGTTGTTCGGGGAGGGCATGTACCTAATCAGCCGAGCGCAGCGGAACGGCTAAGCCCCTGCCCCATGAACTACTTCCTCGGGCAAGGGCTTCGCCATGAACCGCATGTTCACGCGTACCTGATTTCGTCAGCCTTCATAATACCAAAGCTGGCTCGGCGGGCCCGCGTCGCTCAAGGCGTCATCGAAAAGTCCGGCACTGTTGCTGTCGCAGCCACAACCGACTTGAATAACCCTCCCCGAAGCCTGATTTACCCAAAAGTCAGCCCCGGGGGCACAGCCTACGATGAACGTGCATTCAAGTTCCTTCTGCCAGTAGAATATGTCATTGCTGCTGCAGTTTCCCATCCAGATTCTTGCCCCATTAGCGAGACTTCCACCTTGAACGCCGACGCATTGGTTAGTGGCGTAGTTCTTGATCTGCTGGTAGGCCCCGTGCGTGCCGCCGAAGTACCACGCTTGGCTCTTACTCGAGTAGCAGCCGTACTGTGACACGTAGGCGTTAAGAGCCCCGCCATTGCTCATGCAGTCCAGGCTGTGCGCATTGACGAGCGCGAACAACACGGGAGTCGCGTTAGCCGGGGCCGCCTGGACTAGGGACGTCAGGCTGAGCCCGAGCAGACTCGCTGCCGCTATCGCCAGGGTCGCCCGCAGCCGTCGGCCAGCGAATGCACGACCGACCGCGCTCGTGCCTTTTATACGGAATCTCATATTCTCCTCCTCTTTCCGTCCGGATTTTTCATATTAATAGCGTATGTAGGTGCATGGGAAGAGATTGTCAAGACCTGTGAATGCTGTTGGGGGCTAGCCTCGATGTTTCGTGATCTTGAGTTGGCTGCCTGAGCGGCTGGCCTGGCTGGGTTTTTCGCCAGCCGGGTGTGGCTGGTTTCCCGGCTGTCGCGCCGGGCGGGCGGGGTTCCACGGTCCCTGGTCGTGTCCTTTCTTCTGGTTGGGCCGGAGGTGCCTGGTCAGCCGGGGGCGAGGCTGTTGAGCCGTGCGAGCACTGCGCCGATCATGGCCATTCGACCGCTAACGATCGTGGATATCCGTCGCATAATTCCGCTGTCGCTCCTTTCCGGGTTGTGCAGAAACTGCTGCCAGAAGGTCACCGGCCCACCGCTGAATGACTCCCGCGGCGCGGCCAAACGGCCAGTGGTCAGCATCGCAGCCCGGCGTGCCATTTCGGTTGCATCTGTGTGCAACCTGCGTGCGATGGGCGAGGTATCCCCCCCGACCGGCGCCCGGGTGTGCCACTCCCGGTAGAGCGCCGATGGCGTGAGCCGCGCCTGTTGCGCGGCTCACTTCGTGCTGGCGACCTGCACGGCCATCTCAGCCTGCTCGCGGGTCTTCGGCCTCGCCGGCAGCCGCCTTCCGTGCCGTGAGCTCGCTCGACGGGCGAGGCGGCCTTCTTTGGCGGCGTGACCGTCATGCCCGCGGTGGAGCGCCGGCAGCCCTTGCGCCCCGGCAGAAGACCTCTGCCCGATTGGCCGCGGGGCAGGACGCGCCGCGCGTCGGCCCTGCACTGCCATCAGGCCGCGGCCTCGCTCACCGGGCAGCCCGCCAGGACCGCCCATACGGCCAGCCGCGGACCGTCCCGGCTCAGGCAGAACGGCCCTGCCGGAACCATAAGAAGGGCCCCTTGCGGTGCGCAGGGCCACTTAACCGCTGCTCCTGGCCGGCCGGGGCCCGAAACCGGCGGTGCCGTGAGCCGCTCCCTCAGCTCCCGATCCGTCCGCTATATGTCCGTAATCACTGCGACACGGCACCCCGCGACGGCACATGATGCAACAAGGCGGCACAACGAGCAAACGGCCCGCAGGCCGCGATCATCGCAGGCCAGGGGCCGTTTCGCTGGTAGTGGCAGGTGCAAGGTTCGAACTTGCGTAGGCTGAGCCGACGGTTTTACAGACCTCTTGCCCTGATCTGATTGCAGGCGCTTGACCTGCGGTTATTCGGCTGATTGCCCGCTTCGTGATCTTGCCTGTCCGTCATATGTCCGTGAATTCAGCGGGCCAGGCGGGTGAAATCGCGGACGGGCACGGACAGCGTCCGCACAAGCCCACTACCAGCACGTTTACCTGATCTTGGCCCTGCTGGAGCAGTTGATTCCCGCGTCAAGGGGGCATTCCTGCGCCGTCCGGAGCGTGGGATCGCCTCGACGCGGTCCCTCTCCCACCCCCAACAAATCCGTGCTTACTAAGCGGACAGACAGCGCTACCTGCGCAGCTGGACCTGTCGCGGTCGTCAGCCAGGCTGGTGGCTACCATCGACCTGCGATGGACCTCGGGTGTACCTGGCATCTACCTCCCACAGACCTGCGCTGCGCTATACCAAGAGGCTGATCAGAGTCGTACCAGTTTCCTTTGATGTGCCCTTGCCTTCGAATCGCCCACTTACCGCTGGGCGCCGGCATGGGCATAGGCGCTTGGATTCCGCCGAAGAAGTGTCATAGGGTCCACAGCGCTTCGGTGGGTGACATGCGGGCGGCCCGGAGTGCGGGGAGCGGAAACGGAACTCACCGTCCCAGGCCGCCGCGAAAGCAGGCCACGCCGGTAAACCCCCCACCCTGTACCGCTCCAAAATTTGTCGCCTTCTCCCTGACCTGCGGGTTCGCGGACTCGGCTATGCGGCTCGGTAGTACTCGTTGATCACGCCGCCGAGTATTTTCCGGCGGTGCACCGGCTCATCAAGCGGCAGGATGACCTGCGTGTCGTGGTCGGGCGGCCGTTGCTGGCGGGACTGGTGCGGGCGGTGACCGTTGTAATGGCCGGCGTATTTTCCGAGGACCGTCCGCAGGTGCCGTTCGTCGTAGATGAGCATCCGGCCGGTGCACTCGGCCCGTGCGGTGCGCACCCATCGCCCGGCGCAGCAGTTCGCCCGCGGCGCCCGCGGCGGAGTCTTGACCACCTTCATGCCCTCGTCAGTAAAGATCTCGCCGAAGGCGCTGGTGAACTTGGCGTCACGGTCGCGGATGAAGAAGCGGAACGACGC
>ODAK010005771.1_pt1 | contig 12531 bp, 10 predicted proteins | sample 1539591 | NCBI WGS metagenome assembly ODAK01 (sample SAMEA3539303, study PRJEB22396) | soil metagenome | biome: tundra; feature: field; material: soil | place: USA | collected 2010-05 | depth 0.15 m | reverse complement strand
CGCCCCGCATCGAGGGTGAATGAGAGGACGACAAGGAACCCGCCCGCCAGCCCGGCGCCCCAATGCCAGCGAGCCACCGCCAGCCGCCGGCCGGAGCGCAACGCCGACGCGGTAGCCAGGCCGACCCCGACGAGGACCGCGCTGACGGCAACCGGCGACCAGATCGGACCGACCCACGGGACGGGCAGGAGGAAGAGGAGGTCGGGCGTGTCCAGCGACGGCGGCCAGCCGCTGAAGAGGTGGAGCCAGGCGTAGTAGCCGATGTCCCAGACCCCGAAGACGACTGCGCTCCAGGCGAGCCGCTCCAGCCAGGTCCGACCGACCAGCAGACCGACCGCCCCGATCATCAGGAGCGTCGCCGCCTCCCGGCCGGCCTCGATCGCGACGAGGCTGCCCACCTCGTTCGCTGGCCGCAGCGGGAAGATCGCGCCGACCTGCCCTCCGAGGGCGAGTTGGAGGTAGACGACGATCGCCGCCTCGAGGTACGCCATCGCCACGGCATAGGCGAAGACGGTAACCGCAGTCGTGCGGAACGAGAGATGACCGCGCATGCGGGCACGCTAGCACCGGCGAGTGACGGTGTGCCAGGGCTGATCCTCTAGCCGGACCACGGCGTGCCGTCGCGGGGCCGCTAACCCGCTCCCCCGGTCAGTACGCGCGTTTCGGTCTACGCGGGCGAGGGTCCCGGTGGAGCTCAAGGGCGTGTCCGGAGCCATGCGCCTGCACGCCGCTCACTGGCCCAGCTGAGTGCCGGCAAGCACCCCGATCCGAGGCCCTATGATCCGATTGAAAGGGGCCCCATGCTCCAACCCGAGCCCGTCTGCCTCCTGATCGCCGACATTTCCGGCTACACGAGATACCTCAGCACAACGCCAGGAGCCCCCAGCCTTCGTTCGAGCGCCCGTATCCCCCGTCGTGCTCGCTGCATGAGCAGCCTGCGCACAACGCCCGGCCCAAGGCTCGCCGCAACCTGGGCTGAGAGGGATCTGCCGATCCCTCGCGTCCTGCTCGCAGCGTGATCGTGCTCGAAGCCGACGTTCGGTCCTCCGCGTGAACCCGACCCAACCGCTTATGGCCCTGGTTACGCTCGGACTGCTCATGCAGCGAGCACCGCGCTCCCGAGGACGCCGCCGCTCACGAGGGCGAACGCCTGAGTGGAACGGTCACCCGCTCTACCCGGCCCGCACGGACGTCTCGGAACGGCGCCGCATTCATGACAAATTCCGCCACCAGCCGCGGTATGGTCGGCCGGAGGTGATCCGGGCCCCGAATCAGGCACGTCGCACCGGATCCCACGCACGAGGTGTCGGTCGGCCCCGGCCGGCAGCGTCGATTTCGACCGAGATCTGACCATAGCGCAGCTCCCGGCGGAATCTGTCAAGAACGTCGCCTTGGCTCAGCTCTCCGGAGCCCTCGGTCGGATCCAGGCCCTGAACGGGACGGGACCGGCCGCGCCGGCCGCGAAGCCGGCTACTCGCCCATCAGCTGGAGATGCACCTTCCGAGTGCGCGCGCGCATTCCGTCGAAGTCGACGAAGTAGATCCGCCCGAACTCGCCGAGCTCCATCCGGCCGTCATTGATTGGAATCGTCTCCGAGCGGCCGATCAGGGCCGAACGGATGTGGGCGTCCGTGTTAAGGCTCCAGACCGCCTCCTCGCCCAGGTCCTCCACGGCGTGCTTGAGATGGAGCTTGCCCGGATGGAGATACTGGCCCTCGTGCCGGCAGGTCGGGACGATCAGCTCCAGGCGGTCGAGCATGTCCTGGAGGAGGTGCTCCGTGCCGTCGATCAGCCGGTCGTGCGACTCCTCCTGGATGATCACGCTGCAGGTCGTGTGGGGGGAGTAGACGGTGATCGTGCCCATCCGGATGCCCGAGCCGGAGACCGCCTCCTGTGCGGGCTTGGTGACGTCGTGGAACATCGGTTTGTGGAGTGGACTGTGGACCTCGACGATCCGGTGGTAGACGGTCATTCGATTGATCCTTTCGGGTGGAGTTCAAGCCAGGCCCAATACATCGCGGTGATCATCGAGCGCATCGTGGCGATCGGGTCGTCGGCTTTGAGGATGCCGCTGGAGGACCCCGTTCCGCCCACCCCCAGGGCGATCATCCCGGCCACGTCGGCGGGTGTCTGGACCCCGGCCCCGCACATCACGATGATCCGGGGGTCGATCCGTCCGACGAGCTCGATGGCCCGCTCCACGAATCCGCGCATCTCCGTGGCCGTCGACTTGCTGGTCGCGATCAGCTCGGGCGGTTCGGCCAGGACGATATCCGGGCCGAGCATGGCCAGGGCGGCCGCCTCCTCGGGCGAGTCGGCGTAGACCAGCGTGGCCAGGCCAACCTCCCTGGCCCGTCCGATCGCCCGGTTGATGTCGGTCAGGGTCATCCTCCGCTCCGAGTGGTTGAGCATCGTGCCCACGGCGCCGGCTTCCTTGACCGCCTCGGCCAGGACGCTGCCGACCCCGCGGCCGGGAGTGACCGGATCCATGTGCTGGGCGAACACGAGGATGTGCCGGGTCTCCCGGGCGACAGCCGGGATGTCGACCGCCTGGGGATCGAAGATGACGCTGACCCCCAGCTCGGCGCTGACCTGGTCCGCCGCCAGCGCCAGGCGCACAGCCTCGGCGCCGTAGGCATACCCCTTCAGGCCGATCTCGAACACCGGCGCCTGCAGGCGAATCCGGCTGCCCATCGTCAGACGACGACCGCGTCGATGCCCAGCATCCGGGCGAGGTGGAGGAGCTGCGCAGTCCAGCGCCCCTGGGCCGCTCCCATGTGGTGGGTCGCCCCGGCCCGCAGCCAGCCATCGCACCACTCGGCGATCGGCAGCGTGTCGTGCCTGAACAGGGTCTGCGGGGCGGAGATCGAGCGGGGCGGGAACGGCAGGAGCTCGCCCTCCGAGATCACGAACCGCCAACGACCCGGGCCGACCGTGACCAGGGCCAGGTTGGTGATCGGGCCGGGCTGATAGGCAAACTCGAAGCCGGCTCCAAAGCCGTGGACGCCCTGGTAGTAGATCGAGTGCTTGACCTTGACCGCGCCCGGCGTTCCCAGCGCGGGGTTGCCGTGGCCGTCATGGGAGAACATGACTGCCTGCGAGTCGAAGTCGATCACGTAGTTCTCGAGGGTCGTCGCCTGGCCGGCGAGCTCCTGCAGGATCAACTGGGCGACGGCCGTGTTGACATCTCCCTCGGGCGCTGCCGGGATGCCGATCTCGCACAGGCGGCCGGTCCCGTACGACGGGATGATTCCGACCCGCGGATCGGTCAGCCAGACCTGGTCGAACGCCGTGAACGCATCGAAATGGTGCTCCTTCACGACCGACTCGATGGCCAGTGCCAGGCGGACCGAGCGCTCGAACAGGGCCGGCTCCATCTCGACGGCATAGCGCGCCCGCTCGGCCGCCATGCTGGCCTCGACATCGGCCTGGGCGATCTCGCCGAAGCGCTGGGCGACCTTCTCCGGTTCGAGCGGCCAGACCACCGGACCGATCGCCTGGCGCAGCGACAGGCCGTCATACATCAGGTCGGTCATGCCCTCGAACGGGTGGCCCACGAGCGCCACCCGGGCGTCGCGCAGTCGGCGCCTGATCGCCGCGGCCTGGATCACCTCGCCGACGCGGCGGCGCCCATCCGGGTCATCCAGGCGGGACGTGACCAGGGCGAACTCGCGGCCTGTCCGGATGAGCACCGCGGTGAGCTCGGGCATCCCGGCCATGCCGCTGTTGAGCATGACCACGTCGAAGCCGTCGTCCTCGCCCAGGCGCCGGATCCGCTGGGCGTTCCAGACCAGGACCGGGGCGGTCGTGTCGAGCAGGCAGCGGGCCGGCACGAGGCCCTTGGTGTAGGCCAGCTCGAGGGCCACGATGATGTCGACGTCCTCGGAATTGAACAGGCGGGCGGCGGCGGCGGCCTGGGCCTCCTCCTCGATCAGGCCCGGGTGGACGACATCGCCGTACTCCGCGAGCAGGTCGGCGATCTCCTGCGCGGCGGCCGTGGCCGCCGGCCGCATGTGGCTGGTCTTGTTGTAGTCGTCCTCGAGCAGGGCCATGACCAGGACCCCGATCTTCGCCTTTGCCGTCACCGCGAGCCTCCCTCAATGTTCATGTCGGGCCTGCCTCGGAGCGTCCCGCGTCGTCCGCCGATTCGGCGAAGACGGGTCGCAGGGCTTCGAACAGGTTGCGATAGATGTCGTACGCCGCCGCGTAGGTCCGCCCGGTCAGCGGGTCGGGCTCGTAGCGGCGGTCAACGCTGACCATCGCCCGGCTGCCCTCAGCCAGGTCCCGAAAGCTCCCGGCGGCGACGCCGGCCAGCAGCGCGTCCCCGCGGACCGCCGCATCCTCGCCGCGCAGGGTGATCACCGGCAGGCCGCACACGTCCGCCTTGATCTGGTTCCAGAGGGGGCTCCGTGCCCCGCCCCCGTGGCTGTGGATCTCGGTCGCGGGGGCGCCCGCGCCGGCGAGCAGCTCGACGTTGCGCCGGAGCATGAACGCCACCGCCTCCAGGGTCGCTCGCACGAAATGGCCCTTGCCGTGACCGAGGCCGAAGCCGTAGAAGACGCCCCGGGCGTTCGGGTCGTACTCGGGGCTGAAGGCACCGGCGAGGTGAGGCAGCAGGAGCAGTCCATCGGACCCTGCCGGAACGGTCGCCGCAAGCTGGGTCAGCAGGTCGTAGTCGACCGTCCCGTCGCGTGCCGCGCGCTCGATCTCCTCGTGGCCGAAGGTGTCCCGGAACCAGGTCAGGGCCATTCCGCCGGTCGGGCAGACCGGGCAGTACAGGTAGCGGCCCGGCGCCGAATGGATGTAGACCGGGGTCTGCCGGCTTGGGTCGCGGCCATGCCGGTCGACCGAAGCCTGCAGGGTGAGCGCACCGCCGGTGCTCTCCGAGACGATGCCCGGACCGGTGTTGCCGACCCCCACCGCACCCGCTCCCTGGTCCATCCCGGCGGCGATGACGAGCGCCCCGGGCGCGAGGCCCAGCGCCTCCGCCGCGCTCGGGCCCAGCGTCCCGACCACGGCGCCGGGCTCGACCGGCTCGGCCAGCCGACGGGCGTCGACGCCCACGACGTCGAGCATCTCGCCCCACCAGCGACGGCCCACGATGTCGAAGAGCAGCGACGTGCACTGGACTCCCCCGTCGGTCACGAAGCGCCCGGTCAGCCGGTGGAGCAGGAAGTCCTCGACGAGCAGGAACCGGGCGGCGGCAGCGAACAGGTCCGGGTCATGGGCTCGCCACCACAGGAGCTTGCAGGCCGTCCAGGTGGGCACGACGGACGGCACCCCGGTGACGTCGTAGATCCGTTCGAGGCCGAAGCGCTCCTGCAGCTGGCGGGCCTCGGCCGTGGCCCGGTTGTCGAGCCAGACCAGGGCCGGTCCGATCGGCTGGCCGTCGGCCGCAACTGGAATGACCGTCTCGCCCTGGCTGGAGACGGCGATCGTGGCAACCGAAAAGCGGTCCACCCCCGCCGCGGCCACCACCCGCCGCACGGCGCTCCCGGTCGCTTCCCAGTAGCGCTCCGGATCCAGCTCGGCCCGGTCGGGGGCCGGAGTCAGCAGCCGGTACTCCTCCCTGGCGGCCGCCAGGAGGCTGCCGTCGTCGGCGAACAGGCCGGCCTTGACGGCGGTGGTCCCGATATCCAGCCCGAGGAGTGTCGCCATGCCGGCCGGCCTACTTGATCCCGTACCTCTTGGCCGCCTCGACCGGGTCGAGCCCCGCCTTGACGACATCGCGCAGGGCCGCCAGGAACGCCTCGGTGTCAGCGGCCTGGATGAGGTTCCGCCCAAAGACGACGCCCCGCGCACCGGATCGAACGGCGCTCGCGGCAAGGGCCAGGGCATCCCGCTCGTGGGGCAGCTTCTTGGCCCCGAGGGCCAGGATCGGCACCGGCGTCGAGCGCACGATCTCGGCGAAGCGTTTGCCGGTGTGGAACGTCTTCACGAGGTCGACCCCCAGCTCGGCCACGATCCGGCAGCCGATCGAGATGACCTCATGGCGCTCCTCGGGTGAGATGTCCTCATGACCCGCGGGGTAGACCTCGCCGACGATCGGCACGCCCGCGGCGCGCTTCTCGGCGACGCAGCGGGCCACCATCTCGACGTTCTCGGCGTCGATCGCTTCGGAGCCGGTCTTGATCGACATCCCGACCAGGACGACATCGGCCCCCAGGGCCATCGCCTGGGCGGCGCTGACCATGGGCACGCTGCGGCTCTCGTGATAGGCCCACTGCGTGGCGTATTGGGTGCCCCAGTTGAGCCGGACCATCATGGCCGGGGCCCCGCGCCGTCGGAAGACGGAGGCAACGTGGCCGGCCATGCCCGGGCTGATCAGGATCGCATCGGCACCGGCGAGCCGGTCGACGATCGCGGGCAGATCCTCGAATCCGGGGCGGGGGCCGTTGTACAGGCCGTGATCGATCGCGGCCACCACGACGTTGCTGCCGCCGTCGAACAGCCGCGCGAGGCGAACCTCCTCACCAGTTGACACCACCGCCGCCTCCGCTCAGGACCGCACCCGCGACGGAAACCCGGTGGTGTCCGGTTGGGTGCGGAATATGTATGGAATGACGTCCACAATGCTATTGCTCATGTTTCGATTGTCAAGTCACCCTCAGGGCCCATACGCGGTCCGCGAGCACAGGGCTGAGGCGATGTCTCCACTCCGAGCCGCGCCTGACATATCGAAACATACAGGTTGATGTTGCGATTCGTTTCCGTTTGGAGGTAGGATGCGCCTGGACTCTGGAACCATGGCTGCCGCGCTCGTGCTGCAGCCGGATCGCTCGAAAGGAGACGGAGCGTTGAATCGGAAGCCATCCCTGTTCGTCACGGCCATGATGGTCACGACGATTCTCGTGCAGGCCTGCTCCTCGGCAGCCTCGCCCACGACCCCCTCCACCGCGCCGACCAGTGGAACATCACCCGCGGCGGCGACCTCGCCGTCGGCACCGGCGGCGCCGGTGACCCTGACCCTCTGGCACAACTACGGTGTCGAGGCGAACGCCACGGTGACCCAGGCACTGGCCAAGGCGTACATGGCCGCCAACCCCAATGTGACGATCCAGCTCGTCGCCCAGCCGGCCGACAACTACTTCGCCCTGCTCAAGGCGGCGGCGATCGCGAAGACCGGGCCTGACCTCCTGACCATGTGGACCGGCCTGTTCGCGCTGCAGAACCAGGCCTTCCTCGAGCCCCTCAACCAGTACATCCCGGTCGACACCCTCAACAAGTTCGACGGGGTCAACTGGTGCTCCAAGAACCTCGATGTCAACAGCGGCGCGATCTGCGTGCCGCTCGACCTGCAGTACTACAACGGCTTCTACAACAAGGACCTCTTCACCAAGGCCGGGATCACCTCGTTCCCGACCACCTGGGACGAGCTCTACGCCGCGTGCGACAAGCTCAAGGCGATCAACGTCCTGCCGTTCACCTACGGAACCGGCCTGCAGGCCCTCAATGCCGGCTTCTACCCGTACTACGACCTCAGCTACATGATGATGATGTACTCGGTCAGCGACTGGAAGAAGCTCTACAACGGCCAGATCGCCTGGACCGACCCGGCGATCGTGGCCCAGCTGACCAAGTGGGCCGCCCTCAAGACCAAGGGCTGCACGAACACTGACGTCCTGGCCAACAACGAGTCCGTGTCCCAGTTCGAGACCGGCAAGGCCGCCATGACCATGGAAGGCTCGTGGGGCTTCCAGGAGTTCAGCACCAAGCTCGGGGCCAAGGTTGGCGTGTTCGTTCCGCCGTTCAGTGACACGCCCATCAAGGGCGTGGTCGAATTCCCGGGCGATGGCTTCGGCGTGACGAGCTACTCGCAGCACAAGGCCGAGGCGGCCGCCTTCCTCGCCTGGATGGTCACACCCGACGCCCAGAAGATCATCGCCGACGGCGGCCTGATCCCGACGGTCGCCGGCACCTCCGCGACGCAGCCGCTGGCCACCGCGATGCTCGACTTCGCCGCCAACCAGGGCTTCGCCCGCTACCCGATGATCGACAACGTCATCCAGCCCGAGGTCACCGACGTCGCCACGAAGGTGCTCGACGCGGTGCTCGCCGGGACGATGTCGCCGCAGGATGCGGCGCAGAAGATCCAGGACGCGCTGATGGCGCTGCCGGCCGCCCGGCGCGGCGAAACCTTCCAGTAGACCGATACGATCAGGACCGGGATCGTCGATCACCGACGGTCCCGGTCCGCTGATCTCCACCGGATCCCCGGATGACCGCTCCTGCAGCGTCGCGCACATCGTCCTCGTCGCTGGCGCCGCGGCCGCTCGCCGGTCGGCTCAGGCGATCGCAGCGACGAGCCGGGCTGGTCTTCATCCTCCCCTTCCTGGTCCTGGAGCTGCTCCTCCTCGTCCTGCCGATGCTCCAGACCCTGTACTACAGCTTCACCCAGTGGGACGGCCTGAGCTCGACCTGGATCGGCCTGGACAACTACCAGCGACTGTTCGGCGACTCGACGTTCTGGCGGGTCGTCCTCAACAACGTGTTCCTGCTCGTGTCGATCCCGTTCGCCATCCTCATCCCGCTGCTCGTCGCCTTCCTGCTCAACGAGCACGTCCGGGGCTGGCGCTTCTTCCGCTCGATCTACTTCCTGCCGACGGCGATCTCGTGGGTCGTGATCGGGATGGTCGCCATCCGGGTCTTCGCCTCGGAAGGGATCCTCAACAACCTGTTCGACCAGCTCCACCTGCCGTTCCACCTGGACCTGCTCGGCGGCGAGCTGTCGGCGATGCTGGCCGTGTGCATCACCTTCATCTGGTCGGTCTTCGGCACGAACACGATCATCTTCATCACCGGGATGGCCACCCTTGACCGGGAGATCTACGACGCGGCCAAGGTCGACGGCGCCGGCTCCTTCGCGACGTTCCGGCTGATCACGATCCCGATGCTGATGCGGTTCATCCAGTTCGCGTTCATCGTGACCCTGATCACCGCGTTCACGGCCCTGTTCAGCCTGATCTTCATCATGACCGGCGGTGGGCCCGGCTACGGCACGACGACGCTCGAGTTCTACGTCTACCAGCAGGCCTTCTCCGTTGGCGTCTTCGGCTACGGGGCCGCGATCGGGGTCGTCCTGTCGGCGATCGTCTTCGTGATCAGCCTCGCCCAGACGCGCCTCTTCCGCAGCCGGCTCGACTGATGAGCATGACCACGGCCAGGTTGCGCCGGCGGGTGAACCGGGCGGGGATCTTCGCCGTCCTGTGCCTCGTCGGCGTGGTGATGCTCTTCCCGTTCGTGTTCATGGCCATCACGGCGTTCCGCTCGGTCGACCAGTACATCGCCGGGTCGGGCTTCTCGCTCGACAGCTGGACCGTCCTGTTCAACGCGATCCCGGTCGTCCAGCAGCTGCTCAACTCCACGATCGTGACCGGCGGCGCCGTCCTGATCATCCTGGCCGTGAGCTCAACGGCCGGCTACGCCCTGTCCAAGCTCGGCTTCCGGGGCTCGTCGTACCTCTTCCTGGGGGTCCTGGCCGGGATGACCGTGCCGATGCAGTCGATCATCATCCCCGAGTTCGTGAACGTCAGCCAGGTTGGCCTGATCAACCAGTACCTCGGGGCGATCCTGGTGTACGCCGCCCTGGGGGTCCCCTTCGCGACGTTCCTGATGACCGCCTACTACCGCGGGATCCCGAACGAGCTGGTCGAGGCCTCGCTGATGGATGGCGCCTCCTTCTGGCAGATCTTCCTGCGGGTGATGCTGCCGATGGGCATCCCCGCCCTGGTCACGGTCGCGGTCCTCCAGTTCATCCAGGTCTGGGACGACCTGCTGATCGGCCTGCTCTTCCTGCAGAGTCCCAACGTGCGCACGATCACGGTTGGCCTGGCGACGCTCCAATCCTCGCGGATGGTCGACGTGCCGGCGTTGATGGCCGGCTCGATCATCAGCGCCCTCCCGGCGATCGTGGTCTACCTCATCTTCCAGCGAAACCTCGTGGCCGGCCTGACCATGGGAGTGAACAAATGACGATCAGCACGGCCGAGCGCCCGCCCGGCATCAACGCCCGCGCCCGACGCGACGAGATCGCCCGGCTCGTCGAAGAAGACGAACGCGTCTCGGTCGGAGCCCTGACCAGTCGATTCCACGTGACGGACGCCTCGATCCGGCGCGACCTGATGATCCTGGAGGACGCCGGCCGGCTGCGCCGGATCCACGGCGGCGCGGTCGCCCGGCTCGACGCGCGAGCCCGGGGCACGTATGCCACCAAGCAGCGTGAGAACCGCGAGGTGAAAGCCCGCATCGGAGCTGCCGCCGCCAGCCTGATCGGGGCGGGCGAAGTTGCCTTCTTCGACTCCGGCACGACCGTTGCCCAGGTCGCGGCCCACGTCCCGGTCGTGCTCCGGCGAGCCGGTGCGATCACGGTGGTCACCAATTCCCTGCCGGTGGTCGACGAGATCGGCGACTGGGAATCACCCCATCTCATCTGCCTGGGCGGGCTGTACCTGCCGGATTACCAGGCGCTGGTGGGGCCCCAGACGATCGCCGCAGTGCGCGAGCTGTCGGCCGATATCGTGTTCCTCGGGTGCGATGGCCTGTCGGTCGAGGCCGGCCTGACGACACCCCACATGCTGGTCGCCGAGGTGGGCGCGACCCTGGCGTCGCGCGGCCGGCGGATCGTGGCGGTGGCCGATTCGAGCAAGCTCGGCCGGCAGGGCTTCACCCCGATCGTGCCCCTCCACGTGATCCATGTGCTGATCACCGATGAGGCCGCCGATCCGATCGAGGTCGAGCGACTGCGCCGGCTCGGGATCGAGGTGATCCTGGCGTGACCGCCCGGGTGGCCGTCGCCTGGAACCCCAGCGGGTCTGAAGTGGTCTCCCTGGAGAACGACGCGCTCCGGGTCAGCCTGCTGCCGGAGGCCGGGGGACACATCTTCGAGCTCGTCGATCGGGCCGCGGAGCGCGACCTCCTGTGGCACAACCCGCGGATGTCGCCGAGGCCGGCGCCCTACGGCGCCTACTTCGACGACTGGTGGTCGGGCGGCTGGGATGAGATCTTCCCGAGTGGCGACCGGGGCACCCTCCACGGCGAGCTGCTGCCCTACATGGGTGAGCTGTGGTGCGTCCCCTGGACCACCGAATCGTGGTCCGACGGCGACGAGGCGGTCATCCTGGGCAGCGCGTTCGGCACGGTCGCGCCGGCGCGCTTCGAGCGGCGGCTGTCGCTGCGCGGAGACGAGCCGATCCTCCGCGCTCGCTACCGCATCGAGAACCTCGACGTCCGGCCGCTCCCGTTCACGTGGGGCATCCACCCGGCGTTCGCCGTGACGCCCAACCACCGGATCGACCTTCCGGCCCGGGACATGCTCGTGGGCGTGTCGTCGGACCCGTCGATGGGCGCCCCGGGCCAGACCTATCGCTGGCCCCACCTCCCGGACGCGACGCTACCCTCGGGCGCCCGCGACATGAGCCGTGTCCGCCCCCGCGAGGATGCGGTCTTCGCTGGACACTGGGCGACCGACCTCCAGGCTGGCTGGGTCGCCCTGACGGACAGCGCGGCACAGCGCGGCATCGCGATCGTGTTCGACCCGGGCGTGTTCAAGCATGCCTGGCTGTGGCAGGTGTACGGCGGCTGGCGCGGCCATCAGCACGTCGCGCTCGAACCGTGGACCAGCCATCCCCAGCAACTGGAGGACGCCGTCGCGGCGGGCCGAGCCCTGGAGCTGGGCGTCGGCGGCGTCCTCGAGACCGAGGTCGCAGTCGTCCTGCACCAGGGCCTGCAGTCGGTGACGGCCATCGAGCAGCGCGGGGGCACGATCCTCGTTCGCTGATAGGCTGCGCCAGCGGCCTCGGGGGATGCTCGTTCGGAGCTCGGGCATTGCCAAGGTCAATGATCGGGGCTACCGGATCAGCGGCGACCTTGCGATCAGGAACGTCGCGCCCGAGAGCGGCAACTGGCTCGTCAACTGCAGATGCACCTTCCGGTCACGCCCCGCGTTCCATCGAGCTCGGTTACGGCGCCCCGGCACCGGCCGAGGCTGCGGCCCGCCTACCCCTCGGAGGCGCCGCGGGTCGCCCAGCGGCAATGGCGGCCTCGAGCATCTCCAGCCATGGCCGGGCCCTGATCCGTTCGAAGATCTCGCGGGACCGGGCGGCGGCCTCTTTCGTGGCCGGATGGTCCGCCCCCACGACTCGGACAAACTCATAGCCGATGACAGCAACGAGCCACTCGACGTGTATGGACGCCAGTTGGGCGAGCGCCTCCCGATACCCCTGGATCCCATCGTCGAGCCGGCCCTCGAGTGCCGCAATGCCGGCGTCAGCGGACATCCCGATAGCCGCGTCGAGGACGAACCCCGGCGCAATCTGCCTGTGGCGTGCGGCGGCGATGCGTGCACCCTCGACGTCTCGACTCCAGATGAGGGCGCGGACCGCAAACGACAGGTAGATGTGGCTGACCTGGGAACCGAGGTCCGCCGCGGCGAGATACAGCTCCGCCGCGCGCACGGAGTCGCCAGAGATGAGCTTCTTCGCGCCCTGTAGGTTCAGCACGTCGGCGGCGGCACCCGGATCGGAGACTTCGCCGG